>Ga0326727_10028637_pt1 | contig 10110 bp, 19 predicted proteins | sample MB2enrmetagenome_FD_207643 | JGI IMG/M metagenome (GOLD analysis project Ga0326727, IMG submission 207643) | Lab enriched peat soil microbial communities from McLean, Ithaca, NY, United States - MB29MY | ecosystem: Environmental > Terrestrial > Soil > Wetlands > Peat | place: USA: New York...
AAACCAACCGTGATTATATCGGTATAGAATTAAATCCGGACTATTGTAAATTAAGCGAAACTAGGTGATTTGATGGAAATTGAAAATGAAATCTATAACTATATACAACAAAATCCGGCATCGGTTAAAGTGATATCAAATCAATTTAATATACCTATACGCATGGCTCGTTATCACATATATAAATTGAAGAAATCTGGAAGATTGCGTGAGAAACTAGATTTCAAGGATATGCGAAGAATAACATACGTGACAGGTAAAATTAATGTACGGGTGCAGTGAATTTATTATCGGAATAATTGATATAGTAATTACTGTAATTGGAATATATATGGCAGTAGACTGGTTAACGAGGTATCAAAATGTCAGACGAAATGTATAAAGCATTCAGAGAGCGATTCAAAGACTACTTTAAACCCGGAAAAGAAATACGCATACCAATGACCGGTCAATATGGAATTCTGGAATGGGAAAAAGAGTATTTAAAGGATCATCCTGATAAATAACAGGATCGTATTTACTACCACAACTATTATATACTAAGCTATCATACACTATAATTGTAATCATCAAACCCTCGGTTGTCTGGAAAGTATGCAGGTTCAAACCCTGTATACTTTCATCTGTTTTAGGAATCGATACACATATTAACTTGAACTACATATAATTACATATGGCAATAACATTGGATAAATTAATTGAAAATGTGAAATCAATTGGAAATGAACCAAATATAAAATATCGCCGTAAAATTGCAACAATCGAAGTTTATGAGAATGGTATACGGTTACACGTTGATAATTACAGTCCAAACGGAATCATGTTAGCGTATAATATGCGTAAATATGGAATAGATCATTGGAAAGAAGTAGCGCAAACTCCTTTAACTGAATGTGAAAAATTTATTGATGCACAAGTACAATCCGAATAATTTTATTCAATAAAACACCGTTGTAAAAATAAATAAAAAGTTTTAATAACTAGTAAATCAATGGTAGTATGCTCTCGTTTTCAGACAACCGGGGCAGGACGATACAATTACAGAATGTGAATATTCTCGAAATTGGCTCGACGACGATTATGCTATGGAAGTCATTGATGGTACACGAATATATAATAAAGATTTGGAACTTCTGCTAACAAAACCAAATCATATAAATGATAATAAAGGTTCTACATTATATTCACCAGATCTTTTAAAATCAGGTTCAAATGTACTTCACTATGTTTTACCAAATAGTTTTGAAGCGTGTATAGATGCATGCGCCTGTCTGCACAATATGACAGAGCGATCTACATTAATAAGAACGTGCTGCGTTCATGGAATGTCTATATATGAATTTAATTATGGTTGTGAAATAGAAGCGAAATTATCTGATATGATGCAAGCGCGTTTATCAAAGAATGATACAGCATTAAGTATATACGATTCTCATATAGATGCAGCTTTTACAAACAAACGATCTGTAAGAGTATGTGATGAGTTCAAAGAATATATTGAAATATGGGGATCACACGCCGGTATACCAACACAAACTTTTATGGGTTATCTCGTATTATTATCACTACGTTCACATCCATCACTTAATGCATGGAATAATGAGATAGATACATATATATGCGGAATCGAAAGACATTTGCGATTTAAGATTAAACTTTTAGATATGGAGATGTAATTGTGTCTACTCATGTAGCCTCACAGGCTACATATATAAATATCATTACACATCATACATATTGTAGCCCCAAAGGCTACAGAGTTATAACAGTCATCGGTTAATAGGTTAGTTGTTACCTTGTACCCACTGGGTACAATAGTATATTACGTGGGTTCTGACCGGCTAACGTGCGCGCTCACTTTCTCGGTAAATTTATATTCTCAAACAACTATTACCATATATATGCAAGAATCAGATGATACATACTTAACATGTCCTGAATGTGGTAAAAAAGCAGTAGCATATCAAAGTAAAACAGATAGTATGCTTTGCAGACTTTGTGGTAATAGATGGTCTGCTAATATCACAGCAAAAGATATAGATCCTACAAAGCAATATACTCATCCCGTTTGTCCTAGATGTGGTGGATTATGGATAAAGTATTGCGCTAAAACTAATTCGTTACATTGTCGTAAATGCGGTAAAAGTTGGCCTAGAGTTGGTGAGTATACACCAAAACAATCTATTAACAAGATCACCGAATAAAAACTTTGATATGTGATGCAGTTAATGTACATATAATGAAACCGTATGCAGTAATTGCAGGAGATTTAATACATGGATTTCAATGATATTATACAATCGGTAGTTGCATTACATGATAAAAAGTGCGAAATAGATCTAGTAGACAAAAAAGCATTTCCGAATTTTCCTTTCGATAAGATGTATCCGGGGCAATTCGAAGCACTTAAACAAATTGGTAAACTATCATGCCTAATATCATCTCATACAGGATCTGGTAAATCATCTGTATTTATTGGAGCAACGAGAGATGAAAAGACAATCATAGTTGAACCTAGAAAGTTCCTACAGACGCAGATCCAAAAATATTTCCTGAATACTACTACCCCGTCTGCAATCTTGTTTGGGCGACGGGAATATCTTTGTCCCTATGCACCAGATACGCAGTACGGGCCGGGAAATGCAGGTAATGCTCCCTGCTTGAAGAAATCTAAATGCACGAATACATTCCATAAAAATGAGTGTGAAAATTATCAGCAAAAGTGTGAACAAACTCCCTGCAACGTGTTTTTAACGGACGAAGGATTCAAAGTTTACCCATGTCCGGATTGTGCGTATTTTGCCGCGCAAAGGGCCGCAGTTGACTGCCTAAAGGATAATGGTACGGTCATCGTAAATTTCGGGAATTTCTGGAATTTGCTAGATCATGCTGATAATGTAGTGATAGATGAAGCTGATTTATTCTTTAAAGAAATCAGCACTCCTACAATTATGACAGCATCAGATAAGATAACCGATATAAAACAAATGTTAGATATTGAGAATATGGATATAATTGCGAAAATGGCATCTGCATCACCTACTGAATATTATAGACTAAAGAATAAGCAGTATAACGTTGCATTCTTGAAATCGAATGCTGAATTATGTTTTGCCTATCGTAAAAAGAACTGGAAAACAAAAGAAGAGAAGATATACGTAGAGATTAACCCGGATGCAGTAAATGTATTGAAAGATAAGATATTCCAGAATAAACGATTGATTATAGTTACTGCTACACCTACAGAATTCAACCTACCGAATATTACGTATTCAGTACCGCAGAGATGTGGAATATTTTATACTCCACAGGGAAAATTAACATCGCGTGAATTACAGAATCAGCCGTGGATACTTGATAATGCAGCTACCCATTTCATCAAACCATTATCAGATATTTTTACTGCTATATATGGATCAGATAAATTTGTAGTTCATTGCGGTAATATTGGAAATCATGCTAAACGATTATATTATGTGCTAGGTGCAGAAAACTGTATTTTGCATGAAGAGGGTAGATTGATGCAAACTATAGATAAGTTTGTTGGATCAAATAAACGATTTCTATTAGTTGCAAGTGCAGAATACGGTGGAGATTTTACATGGTGCGATTGTCAATTTGTACTGAAAGTGCCATATGCAAGTCTAGATGATCGCATGAAAGCATTGGAAAAAACCATGGGTAAACAGAAGTTTAAACGGTTTTATACGGTTGATGCAATAACAAGATTAGTACAGCAATGCGGTAGAACAGGCAGGGGATTTAATTCATTCGGATGCACATTCATCCTAGATTCTAAATTCACTGAGATTTATAAGTTGTATAACGGTGCATTCCCGGACTGGTTTAAGGCTAGAATGATTTATGGAGTGTAGTTATGCCTTCAAAACTAATAGTAGGAAATACATGCAATAATTGTATCAGACAAAATACTAAACGTTGCAAAGAGCAAAAAAGTACTATATGGTGCGGTAATCATAAATTAAAGAAGGTGATGTAATGTCTACTATAGCATTAAGACCGGCTGATATTGCAAAGAACAGATGCGATACCTGTAAAGATGATAGTATATGTAATCTAGGAGTACCACCGATAGCTAATAATCGCACAATTAATACATACCGTAGTATTCGCAGAAGAGTAACAGCATTTACAGGATGTCGATATCATAATAAGGGGATTTAATATGGATGAAAATGATCGTAAAGTAATGTTCAGTCATGCAACAGATGAGTACCAGACTCCAAAAGAACTATTTGATCTACTGGATAAAGAATTTCATTTCAATGTAGATGCTGCTGCTAATTTAACCAATACTAAATGCCCGGTATTCATGGACAATGCTTTAGAATGTGATTGTTGGACTAAAACAAATGAAGTATTCTTCTTGAATCCTCCGCATTCTAAACTTAAACAATTCCTGTTTAAAGCATATATAGAATCTTTAAAGGGGGCTACGGTGGTTTGTTTGATACCGGCTAGAACGGATACTCAATATTTTCATAATTTTTGTATGCGAGCAAAAGAAATTAGATTTATTAAAGGAAGATTAAAATTCGAACTTCCGGGAAAAGTACAAATAAATACAGCACCATTCCCTAGTATTATAGTTGTATTTAGTAAAACAGATCAATTATATCCAAAAATAAGTTCGTATTTATATTAATTTAAATCATGCCACTAACAAAGATTATTGATATAATTAAAATCAATTTTTTAGTATGGATGAAAATATAATTTGGGCAGCCGGATTGTTTGATGGAGAAGGTTGTATAACAGTACGTTTAAACCGGGCTACATCTAGAACTAAAGGAAAAACTGATGTGTATTCTCTTTCAATTAAAGTTACTATGTGCGATAAGAAAACAATATTTAGATTAAAAGATATCTTTAAAGTAGGTCATATTACATTACAGAAAAGAAATTTGCCATGGCATAATACATATTCGTGGACATGTATGACACGCGATGCGATTACAGTACTTGATCTTATAAGTGATTACTTATTTACAAAGCAGAAAGAATATTTTATAGCAAAAGAATTTGCAGCACTACCAAGCGGGAGGCAGGGTAGATGTAAAACAGATCCTGCATTAGTAGAAAAACGCAAATCTATATATTTACGGTTGCGTAAACAAAAAGAAGATAATTTTTATGACTGAAATTTTTCTTTATTTTAATAAATTCTCATCCGACAGGTTTATATGTCTATAGGTCTAGTATGGTAAGGTGATAATGTGGTTTCACATAATATCACGGTAGCACTCGATGATGAACGGTACAAGCAATTGTGCTTTCATCAGGAGCGCGAGAATAAACATTTCACGGTAGATGGTAAACCAGTATCACCGGGAATGTATGCAAAGGATCTTCTTTTAAGAGCGTTAGACACGCTAGAAAAAGTTGCAAAAACAAAGGTGTAATTATGGCTGAAGAAACGGCAAAAACTGAAACGCAGGAAAAGCTGCTTAACTGGATGGATGATGACTATGCAATGGAAGTTGTACCCGGTATCAAGTTTGATCCCGAAAAAGAGTACCAGTTTGAGCTTTCATCCATTGAACGCAAACAGAAAACAAATACTGACGGCAAAACCTCTGAAAGACTTGTCCTGAAATGGACAGAACAGGAATCTGGTGTTGTAATTCAACAGTCTGCATTCCTGAATGAGAAACGCAATATCACCAAGAATAACGATGCACCGGAGAAGTCCAATGATCTTGTGAAGCTTGCAAATGCGCTCGGTTATTCCGTGAATGTTGGAGATAAAGGATTCCACCCAAAGAATTTCCTGCACATCGGAATGAAGATCGTTGCTCACGTTGAAGATCAGATCGATTTCAAAACGAAGGCAAAAACAGGATTCTCGGTACTCTCGATCCCCTCCATCCGTCAGGTTGGAAAGAAGGCACAGCCGCAGCTTGCACACAATCCTGAAGATCTCGCAAAATGGCAGAAAGAGATCATCGAAGGCAAATATGCAAACCGCGATAAATTTGTGCAGTTCCTTGCTACAAATAACCGGGTGAACGAAGTAGCCCCGTTCATGCTTGCATCGAATGATAACAAGCTTACATTTGTAGGCTAAATCTAAACTTTTTATTGGCGATCATCATGGGTATTGAAAGACTGTCTGCTCCAAATCTTACTAGTAAAGATTTCAAAGAATTTACGGTAAATGATTTAATTAATGTATTACGTCTATATGATGGAAATGCGTTAGTTAAAGTAGTATATGATAGTTGCTGCGTAGAGCGAAATATGGCAGTGTATGAAATGAAAGGCGAAGTGATTATTCATTTATATGCATGAAGGTTGTTAATTATGCTTTCTCTAGGATCAGGTGCACCCGGCTGTGGTAAATCATCACAGCATGTATATCTATGCAAAGTATTGCCGAACGCTTTATATCTCTGCATGGAGTCAAAAGATATAGAAACACTAGAAGGATCTGGAGTAGAATATAAGATTATAACAAAATTAAATGATGATTACCTAGAAGATCCTGTACTTACATTATCAGATCTCAAGATGACAATTCACGATATTATCAAGTCAAACAAATATAGAAATATTGTACTTGATGGTGTATCAGATATTCGGAAATACGCTGCTGCTGAATGGATCTACAAAGACAATCAGGATCGATTAAGAAAACAAATGCGACCTAGAGAAACTATATCGGGAGAAAATAAATCCGCATGGCATGAGATCAACGAGAGAGTAAAAGGGATTTTACGTCCTGTAATTAACTGGGCCAATATCACACGCAATAATGTATTCTTTACAGCACAATTAAAAGATGAATATTTGAATGATAAGAAAGTGGGAAAGGTTATTAATGTCGGCGAATGGTGCGAGTACGATGTTGACTGCAAATTTGAATTCACGCATCCAACATTAGATTCCTATAAAATTAAAATAACTAAACTGCCTAGATGGGCTAATGATACCGGAGTGTATGAAGTTGATTCAATTCTAGACGTAGGATTTTTAAGTGTGCTGTCTGAAAGAGGATTGTTAAAGGAGCGAAAGGTGGTATCCAATGAAACTAAAGTGTAAATTTATTAGAGATGCACCGTTCCCATTTATTCGCTGTAAATGCTGTTTCAGTGGAGATAATATATTTATACGGTATTTCAGTAAAACATGTCCGTTTCAATATGAATATGATAACTGCATAGCATATGTACCGTGTGATGATGTACGAATTAAGAAAGAATGAGAATTAAAAATGACAAAAATATTTATAACTGAAAAACAATGTCGTATTTGTCTTTTGATAAAATCAATTTCGGAATTCACTCCTAGACCCGCATCTAAAGATGGATATAAAAACGAATGTAAAGATTGTTGTAATAAACAGAATAGATTATTAGAGAGAAAAAAAGGGCATGTACCATATAATGAAAATAAATCATGTTCGTGGTATATCGGTGTTTATATCGCAGAACCATTATTATTAAGTCAATTTAGAACTGCACAACGAATGCCGCACAATAACCACGGGTATGATTTTATATGCGGTAATGGATTTAAGATAGATGTGAAATCATCCTGTCGATTATTTTACAAAGGTAATAAATTTCCGCATTTTATATTTACAACAAAACATAATACCGCCGCAGATTACTTTGCATGCGTTGCAATCGAATCACGAAGTAATCCAATACCTTTGTATTATTGGTTAATTCCATCAAAAGATGTTGAACACTTAAAAGCAGTAGTAATATCGGAAAATCAAATGCATAAATATGATAAATATCAGAAGCAGTTGAAGGAAGTGTAATAATTGCCATGTATCATTGTAGACACTCGGGAAGTTTATCACGAATATATTCTAAACATTATTCAGCGGCATGGGGGGATTGATGTTGTAAAAGCATGCCTCCAACACGGCTGCGACTACAATATAATCGGAAAAGTCGATTCCATAGGAGTACAGCGCAAATCAGGATCTAAAGAAATTCCAAAACAACTTATGGAACTACGTGATGATATTTTACCGTCACTTAAAGATCTTACTACAAACCCGGTACTACTGATTGAAGAAGATTTCGTAATTGGAGATAACGGTACTTTCTATCAACGCAGGGATGGAATGTTATATCCTATGCAGCTCAATACGAAATCATATTATAATTTTATTCACTCCGTTAAGATGTCTGGAATCGATGTGGTAACTACTCGAAATTTAGACGCTTCTATCTGGTGGATGATCTCTACAGCAGAATATTTAGATAATTATCATTATCCGAAAATCAGTAAACAGTTTGGGATAGAAAATCAGGCTGTAGGATCACTGTGTAGTTTGAATGGAATCGGGCCAACAAAGGCAAGGAAATTATTAAGTGAATACTCGCTAAAGGAATTAATGCAGATCGATACAAATACACTTATAGTAAAGAAACTACTTACATTTGATCAGGCAAACCAATTTGATAAATGGAGAAATGCAAAGGTGAAATTATAATGCAGAAAGAACGTATATATTGTCCACACTGCAATAAATCAATTGAAATAGTTGCAGGTAGCATACTTAATGTATATTGTATGGAATGCTATAACAAAGATCCTGTGAATTGCAAACAAATGACAAAACAAATACCGGCAGTGCCAATACCGGCTGTATCACCGGTAGTAGAATCACCGGTATTAAATTCACAGCCCGCTCCTGCACAAAATACAATAGATCCAAATACGAAGGTGGGATAATGGAATTAACTTACAGTCAGCATGAGCAATTGGACTCATTACGATTGAAATTACTTGCAGTAGTTGCAGCAGTGTGGATACTATCGGGTACAGTTATAGTTGCATTTGAAGTGAATATATTAGATATGGTTCAATATCTATTAATACCGTTTGTAATAACTATTATTTCATTTATGTATTTCGGAGATCTCGCAAAAAAAGTAATTGGTGATCGACCATGATATATTGCAGTATTCAATGCTCTATTAAGAAAACATGCAATAAAGAAAAGTGTATTTATGATACCGCTATAGTTACATGCGCGCACACAGGATGTAATACACAAATACGATACCCGGCACATAGTGATATAGTTCCATTATACTGTGATAAACATATTAAGATCCATCGCAGTTTAAATCAGCCGGTTTATCGCAATGGAATATTTAAATCGTCTAGTAAGCAGGCTGATTTAAATGTTTGATGTGATCGAAGATGTTTTAGATGGCGCAATTATTGATATAGTTAAAAGAGAATCAGTAGAACTTGAAAAAAATTATTGGAGTACCCGGATTAAAGAAGTGCAAGATGAAATCGGTGATATACTTGTTTAAAAGTCCATGTGATAATAATTGCGCAAACGGGCAGAAATCTCTCGATCCCTATGGATGTTTCCAAGAATGCAGTACTACCGGAAAAATCGGTAGATTCCTGCGATTGATATTCGGATGTAAACTATACTGGAAATTGCAATAATATCTTTGGCTGATACTAACTTTTATAATCTTGTCTATGCTATATTACCGTATGGCAGAGCCTGTACAAGAACCTGAAAAATCAATTGATGAGATCAGGGAAGATCTTACAAAGATGCGAATACTTGTCACGCAAATGAATGAGAAGCGCGCACTTGAAAATGTTGAACTTGCATTACTTGATCTGAAACGATTCGGAAGTGCACAACTTATAATTGATTCTATATCGACTGTGCATGATATAATGGCAGCAGAGTATAATCAAAAATACTTTCCGAGATCCCCGGCAGTTGTGGCTGGAAAAAAGCAAAAAGAGAATATACCTGTGAAGAATAAAAACCAAGAGAAAAAAGACCAAGAGAAAAAAGAACTGGAAAAACCATCTGAAACTACAGCAATAAAACAAGAAGAAATTCCAGAATCAGAAAAAACTGAACAATAATACCCTACAACAACCTATTTAGTTTAATTGTTTCTATCCACGGGGTTGCATATTTCCCGTGTTGAACTGCCATTAATCCGCCGGGTGTTGATGCACCGGGAAGTATGCCAAACAATTGTCCGTATTTTGGTGTTTTCTTTATATTCGGAGGTGGATTGCGTATTTGAACTGGCATTATATCTGTAAGCTGTATAAATAGTGGATTCTGAATTTGCATTG
>Ga0326727_10028638_pt1 | contig 10110 bp, 9 predicted proteins | sample MB2enrmetagenome_FD_207643 | JGI IMG/M metagenome (GOLD analysis project Ga0326727, IMG submission 207643) | Lab enriched peat soil microbial communities from McLean, Ithaca, NY, United States - MB29MY | ecosystem: Environmental > Terrestrial > Soil > Wetlands > Peat | place: USA: New York...
CGCCCAAGGTCGAGAACGCCCCGCAGGTCCCGTCGCTCCGCCGCCTGTTCGAGGTAGCCCTGCCGGGGCTCGCCGAGGAGGAGGGAGAGATCTGAACCTCCGGCGGTTCCGTCCGGCCGACACCGCCGAGCTGCTGCGGCTGTTGAAGCAGGAGTTCCCGCTGGAGGAGCGCATCTACGGGTCGAACGCCGAGCAGGTGACGGCGCTCATCCGCCGCGTCTACCGGTGGGACGTCCGGATCGTGCTCGCCCTCCTCAAGGCGTTCGGCCGCTCCCCGTTCGATTTCTGGGTCGTCGACGAGAACGAACGGCTCGTGGGGACCACGCTCGTCACCTACGGCGCCCGCGCCGGGTTCCTCTCCACGGTCTCGGTCCACCCGGATTTCCGCCGACGGGGGTTCGCGCAGGCGCTCCTCGCCCGCTCCCACGAGGGGATCCGGCGCAGCCGCCGGCCGTACGCGATCCTCGAGGTGATCCGCGACAACGTCCCGGCCCGGGCGTTGTACGCCCGGGCGGGCTACCGTCCCCTCCGGAGCAACACCGTGCTCACCCGGGAGCCGGATCCGGGGGACCGCGACCGCCCCCGCCCGAAGGTTCCGGGCCTCCGAGCGCTGCGCCGGGAGGACGCTCCCGCGCTCGTTACGGTGGCGAACGCCACGCAATCCCCCGAGCTCCGAGAGTGGATGCCGTTCACGCGCGAGCAGTTCTTCCTCCCGCCGCTCCTCGCCTCCTCCGTCGATGCGGTCTCCCGGGCCTGGGTGCTCGAAGAGGGGGGTCGGGCCGTGGCGTTCCTTCGGGCGACGGTCGGCGGCCTCACGCACACCGCGCATCTCACGCAGCCGATCTTCGCCCCGGAGGTTTCGGCCCTCTCGGCCCGGGCGCTCGTCGACACCGCGCTCGCCTGGGTCGCGACCGAGCGCCCCGCGCGCTCGGTCGTCGAGCTGCCGGAGGACCGACCCGCGGCCCGGGCGGTGCTCGAAGAGGCGGGATTCCAGCCGGTCCTCCAGCTCGACACCCTCGGGCTCGACCTCGGAACATGACCGGCCGGGCTCGGCCCCTCCGCGGGAAGCTCGACGTGTACCTGATGCCGGCGATCGTCGGCGGCGGGCTCGGGGACATCGAGGAGGTCCTGCTCGCCGGCCGGCGCCTGGCGTCGGTCGGGGGCTCCCCCATCCTGTTCCGCCTCCCCGGTCGCCCGTCGCCTCGCTCCGTGGAAGGGCCGTGGGGGTGGCCCCGCCTCAAGCGGACCGATTCCCTCCAGCCCCGGGCCCCGAGGGCGATGACGCTCTCGGCGTGGTGGGGGGTCTCCGCCGCGCCCGGCCGGGACGAGCCGTACGGCCGCGCCGGCCCGTGGGCGCCGGAGTGCGCCGCCATCGACCGCGCCTACGGACCCGGTCGGGTGCTGCACGTCAGCTTCGAGGAGTTCGCCCGGACCTTCACGAGCCGCGAGCAGGTGGCCGAGCGGTGGCGCGAGGGTGGGGTCCCGGTCCGGGAGATCCGACGTCGGCTCCGCGAGCCCGACACCGCGCGCGCCATCCTCGAGTTCCACGAGGCGTTCGCTCGATTCCGGGCCTTCGACCGTCCGGAGGTCCTGCACCTGTACGGCACCTTCCTTCCCTCCCGGGCTTTTCACCGGGAGTTCCCCGAGGCGGTCCAGTGCGGTCCGTTCTGGCCGGAAGCGGCTCCCGGCCGAGGAAGACGGGTTCCCGGTCGATGGGTGTGGTACGCGAGCCCCGGGAGCTCTCCCCTCCTCGCGGCCCGGCTCGCGGAGGGCTGGGAGCCCTCCCTTGCTCCGGTGCGGATCGAGGTGCGGGCCCCGGGAAAGTTCCCGTTGCCGTCGGCGCCGAACCTTCGATGGTCCTGGCTCCGGCCCCTCGCGCGCCCCGCCTGGCGCCGAAGGTTCGCCGACTCGGGGCTCAAGATCGTCACCGGCAGCCGCACCCTGCTCGAGGCGCTCGTGGACGGCGGTCCGTTCCTCTACTTCAACGGGGTGCTCGGTCACGGAGCCTTTGCCCGTCGGCATCGTCCGGAGAAGATCGACGCGCTTCTCGCCCTCTGGCGGAGCTGGGGGGTTCCCGCCTCCCTCCGCCACGACCTCGCGGAGTTCTCCCGCGCCCGGTCCGTCGGCCCCGTGCTCGCTCGGGCCCGGAGCGACCCCGACTGGAGGCGACGGTTCCCGAGAAGGCTGCGCTCCGACGGGTTCCGAACTCCCTACGACGACGCGGGGGAGCTCATCGAGCGGACCGCGCGGGCGTTCGCCGCGGGCCGTTGGAGCGCCGCCGAGGTCGTCGCCGCCCTCCGTTCCGGCGCCGGCCCGCCCCGTGCTCTCACGAGACGCGCGCACCACCCGCCCGCGTGAACGATAGTTTAACCTGAAAAACGCATGCCGTAGGCATGGCTCCTGAGGAGAGCGCCCCCGTCGCCCTCGCCCGGCGGCTCCTCGGTCCCGTCCTCAACGTGCACGCCGGGGAGAGCGTCACGATCGAGACGTGGAACCACACCATGCCGTACGCGGCGGCGTGCGTGGTGGAGGCGCGACGTCACGGGGCCCACCCGCTGCTGTTCCTCGAGGAGGAGTCCGCGTTCTGGCGGAGCCTCGACGCCGGGCCGAAGAGCGGGAAGGTCCGCGTCTCCGGGCACCACGAGCTCGCCGCGCTCGCGGAGACGGACGCCTACATCTACTTCCCCGGACCGGCGGACCGACCCCGGTACCGGAGCGTGCCCCCCCCGGTGCGCGCGGCGATCGACCGGGACAACGCGAGCTGGTTCTCCGTCGCCCGGAAGGCGAAGGTCCGGGGGGTGCGCTGCGTGCTCGGGGACGCCTCCGAGCAGCAGGCGGCGTTCTGGGGCGTCTCGGCCACGACGTGGCGCGGTCAGCTGCTCCGGGGCGCGCTCGAGCCGGACCTCAAGCTGATCGCCCGGGACGGCCGGCGCGCCCGCGACATGCTGAAGCGCGGGAAGACCGTCCGGCTCACGGCCGCCAACGGCACCGACCTCTCCTTCAAGCTTCGGGGACGAACGCCCGTCGTCGACGACGGCATCGTCGGCCCCGAGGACCTCGCCTCGGGGCATCTCCTGACGGTCTCCCCCCCCGGGAACGTCATCGTCGCCGTCGACGAGCGGTCGACGGAAGGTATCGTGATCGGCAATCGGCCGAGCTACTTCCCGTTCGGCCGCTCCGACGGGGGTCAATGGGAGTTCCACAACGGGCAGCTCACCAACGCCTGGTTCACCGAAGGGCACCAGGCGTTCGAGGCCGCGCTCAACGCGGCGCCGCGGGGACGCGACGTCGCCGGGCTCCTCGCCGTCGGGCTCAACCCCTCCCTCGCCCCGAGCACGCCCCAGGTCGAGGACCAGGAGGCCGGGGCGGTGACCATCGCCGTCGGGGGCAACCGCGCCTACGGGGGGAGCAACTCCTGCCCGTTCCTCGCCTGGATCGTCGTCGGCGAGGCGACCGTCGCGGTCGACGGCCGCCCGTTGTTGGACCGGGGCAAGCTTCTGTGAGTCCCGGCGGCCCCGAGCCCGCCGGCCGAGGGGCGCCGACCGCCTCTCCCGAGCTCTCGGCCCGATTCGCCGCCCCGCTTCCCCGCTCCTTCTACGACCGCCCCACCGCGGCGGTCGCCCGGGACCTCCTCGGATGTTGGCTCGTGCGCGAGAGACTCCGGGCTCCCATCGCCGCCCGTCTCGTGGAGACCGAGGCGTACGTCGCCGGGGACCCAGCGAACCATGCCTACCGAGGCTTGACGGAACGCAACCGCTCCATGTTCGGAGCGCCGGGGACGTTGTACGTCTACCGGATCCACCAGGTGCACTGTCTCAACGCCGTGACCCGACCGGGGCAGGCGGTCCTCCTTCGGGCCGCCGAGGCGATGGAAGCAGGGGTCGGTTCGACCACGGGACCCGGAAGGCTCGCTCGCGCCTTCGGCCTCACGCGGGCCCACGACGGGCTCGACCTCGTCGAGGGTCCCGTGAGGATACTTCCCCGGACGCAGCGCTCCCTTCGGATCGTCCGAGGCCCCCGGGTCGGGATCTCCCAGGCCCGGGAGCGCCCGCTACGGTTCCTGCTCCGGGATAGTCCGGCGGTCTCCCGACCGCGCCCACCGGCCGCGCGGAAGCCCTAGCGGTGGTGCTGCTTCGACCAGTCGAAGCCGCGCATGCGGGAGGTGTCGCCGAAGCCGCACGAGGAGCAGACCTCCTTCTGGCGATGGAAGGAGTGTCGGCCGCACCGCCGGCATCGGATGTGCACGATCTTTCCGCCCCGACGGGCGGGGGTTCCCTTCCCCATGGTACGGAACGCCAGCGACCCTTAGGGGGATATGAAGACAACGCTGTCGCCCCGGAGCAGGGTGAGCCCGGGACGGGGGGTGACCCGTTCGCCCTCGACCTCCTCCGCCGAGGAGAGCACGAGGTTCAGGTGCTGGTCGAAGGCGTCGAGGGTCCCCCGGAAGGATCGACCGCCCTTCAACTCGACGAGCACCCGCTTGTGGAGGCTCTGCTGGAGGAGGTCGGCCGGTTTCATGGCTCGATTCCGACGAGGAAGCGGGGGTGGGGGGATAACTCTTGCCGGGCCAGTTGGAGCGCTACGGGTCCTGGCCGAGGGCCTGGAGGAACCGCCAGAGCTCCCGGGGAGTGGCCGGGGGAACCGGTCGCCGCGCGAGGCGGGTCAATGTGGAGCCCAGCCGACGGACCGACCCCCGCCCGTCGAGCACCGTGAGCCGGCCCCGAAGGAGGTCGGAGGCCTCCCCCAACCAGAACTCCCGCTCGACCCGGCCGACGGCGAGGTGTCGGGTCCGGAAGCGCACTGGGTGCGGTCGGGAGGAGCGGGCGGCGCGCCGGCGGGCGAGGGCCGGGGGGGTGTCCAGGTACAGCGTCCGGTCCGGCAGGCCGAACCGACCGGCCCCGGCGGCCGTCCGGAGCCGGTGAAGGAGCGGGGGGCGGAGCTCCCCGAGCTCGGGCTCGACCGCTCGCAGACCCCGCAGGTAGCTGAGAGGCCCGAGGAAGCCCGTATCGCACAGGACCGGTGCGCCCTCCCCGGCGAGGCGCCGGGCGTCGCGCCAGCGGCGAAGCTCCTCGGAGAGGAGCCGTCCTTCCAACCGGAGGAGGTCGCGGGGGCCGCGGTACCCGAGCGAGAGCCGCGGGCGCCGGCGGTCCCACGCCTCCCGGAGCACCGGCCATCCTTCCGAGTCCCCGACGCTCTCCACGAGCCGGCTCTTCCCGGAGCCGCTCATCCCCTCGATGGCGATGACCGGCCCCCGAGGGGTCTCCTCGGCCATGGATAGGGGAGCGTGGGCGGAAGGAAAACCTCGCCTCCCCAGGCTATATGGGAGCCCCTCATCGACATCGCGTGCCGACCCCGTCGAACGCGGCGCGGCGACTGGCCCGTTACCTTCCGCGCGTCGTGGCCTCGGGGGACGAGACGGGGATCGCTCGCGAGTTCGCGCGGACCGGGTGCGCGCCGGGCCGCCTCGACCCCGCCTCGGGCGAAGGGCAGTGGCTGTGGGTCCGGGTGGACCACGTCCCTAAAGAGACCGCGGGACGGCTCGCCCAGGCGTTCCTCGCCGTCGGGGGCGACGCCGCCATGGGGGCTCCCCACGCCGAGGGCCCCCCGGCCGAGACGACGATGCTCCTCGCCGCGAGCGCAGGGCAGTACCGCCGCATGCTGGAGGAGGTAACGCGGCTTCCGGGAGAGGTCGGGGAGGTGGGGCGGGCCGTGCAGGCGGCGCTCGCCCACCGAGCCGCGCGACCGGCTCGGCTCCTCCGCGGGGCTCACCGTCCCATACCGCTCGGGGAGCATACCCGGGTCATGGGCGTGGTGAACGTCACGCCGGATTCCTTCTCGGACGGCGGTCAGCACATGGACCCCGAGCGGGCCGTGGCCTGGGCGCTCAAGCTCGCCCGCGAGGGGGCCGACCTCCTCGACATCGGCGCCGAGTCCACCCGACCCGGGGCCTCCGAAGTGAGCGTGGAGGAGGAGTGGCGCCGGTTGGAGCCGGTGCTCACCTCGCTCCACACGAAGACCCCCGTGCCGCTTTCCGTGGATACCCGGCACGCCGAGGTGGCCCGCCGGGCGCTGGAGGCGGGGGCGGACCTGGTGAACGACGTCTCGGGCCTCCGCGACCCCGAGATGCGCCGCCTCATCGCCCGGACCGGCGCGCCGGCCGTGGTCGCGCACATGCGCGGGGTCCCCGAGACGATGCAGCGGGACACCCGCTACGCGGACGTGACCGGCGAGGTGTACGCCGCCCTCGCCCAAGCCGTGGCGCTCGCCGTGGAGGAGGGGGTCTCCGCCGAGGGGCTCCTCATCGACCCGGGGCTCGGGTTCGGGAAATCGGCCGAGCAGAACCTCGAGCTCCTCGCGCGCCTCTCGGAGTTCCGGAGCCTGGGGTATCCGGTCCTCATCGGAGCTTCCCGGAAGTCGTTCCTCTCCCGAGCGCTCGGCGGGGTCCCCCCTTCCGAACGGTTGGAGGCCGGCCTCGCGGCGGCGGTCATCGCGGCGAGGGCGGGCGCTTCCTACGTCCGGACCCACGACGTGGGACCGACGGTGCGGGCGCTGCGCCTCGCCGACGCCGTGGAGCGCGCCGGCTTCGAGCCGGAGCCGTCGGAGCCTCGCTCTCCGGGGTGATCACGATCCGCTTGAGCGCCGGTGCGGGCTCGTCGATCCGCTCCCGGAGGGCGGTCGCGGCCACGTCCTTGAAGGCGCGCAGTAGGTCGGTGAGCGCCTGCCGGGTCGCCCGGAGCTCGCGCGCGAGCTCGTCCCGAGCGGGGGGTTCCCGCTCGAGGGAACGGACGAGGCGCGAGCTCTGCCGGGCGAGCCGTTCGCCGGCCCCGGCGACCTCCAGGCTCGAGAGCTCGGCGGAGAGGACGTGGAGGGCGCGGGCGCCGGCGACCTCCGCCGGTCGGCCGCTCCGGCGACGCGGCGTCACGCCTTCCTCCGGGAGCTGAAGCGGATCACGAAGGTGCCCCGTTCGAAGAACGCCTTCTCGACATGGCCCGTCGCGTACGCCACCGGCAGCACGATCGTGCGGCGGTACGGGCCGACCCGCAGGAACAAGGTATCCCCCTTCTGGGCGAGCTCGACGTCCTTGGGGTCGGGGTGCTTGAGCGCGATCTCGATGACCGGCGCCCCGCCCCGGGTGCGGAACCGAATGGGGGGCTCCGAGCTCCAACGCCGGAGCGGGTCGTTCTCGCCGAAGACGTCCCGGCCGAGCCGGTCGAGGGCGCCAAGGCCGATGACCTCGGTGGGGTAGCGGGGGACCGAGAGCTGCGGCAGCTCGCCGAACAGCTCGCGGAGCGTCCCCAGGTTCGCTTGCTGCTCGCCCCGCGTGGCGGCGAAGTAGCCGCCGGTCGCTTCCGTGGGGAACACCCGATTGACCACGAGGAGCTCGACGGTGAACCCGAACAGGCAGAGGTAGGTGTAGGCCCGTTGCGTCTCGGAGATCACCATCCGTTCCGGATTGACCACGAGCCGGACGGTGGACCGGGTGGGGTCGGTGAGGAGCTCCCGGACCCGGGTGAACCGGACGTGGAGCTCCGAGAGGGTGTCGAAGAAGCTGTCGGAGGGTAGCGGCGTGCGCATCGCGTGCCCGACGGTGGTCCGGACGACCCGGGTCAGCCGCCGCTGGAGCCGGAAGATGTGGTTGAAGTACCATTCCACGGCGTTGGGGAAGCTCAACAGGCGCAGGGTGTCGGCGGTGGGGGCCGTGTCCAGGATCGCGGCGTCGTAGCGGCCCTCCGCGCCGAGCTCGTCGAGGCGCAGGAGCGCGGCGATGAGCTCCATCCCCGGCAGCACGACCACCTCCTCGGCGGTGATCTCCTCCACCCCCTGGCTCGCCAGCAACGCGAGCAGGTACTCCCGGACGGCCTTCCAGTGGCGTTCGAGCTCCGTGAGGACGTCGATCTCGAGCCCCCAGACGTTCTCCCGGACCGGCACCGGGTCCGGGCCGAGCGGGACCCCGAGGGAGTCCCCGAGCGAGTGCGCGTTGTCGGTGGAGATGACGAGGACCCGGTGGCCGAAGGAGGCGGCGGAGAGGGCCGTGGCGGCGGCGAGCGAGGTCTTGCCGACCCCGCCCTTGCCCGTGTAGATGATCACGCGCACGCCGCTCACCCCGTTTCCGGCGGGGGGAGGTCCTCTTCCAGGATGAAGCTCCCGAGGTAGTCGCAGTCGAGGCAGTGGTACCGCTGCCCGGTGATCTGACCGGTGTCGAGCAGGACCCGGACCGACCCGCAGGTCGGGCAGCGGAGGACCGACCTACCCTTTCGGGCCCGGTGGCGCATCGTCCCCCTCCGGCTCGTCGTCGCTCTCCCCCTCGGTCTCGGCCGGCGGGGCCCCCGGAGGGGCCGGCGCCCCGGTCTCCTCCTCGCCCTCCTCGGCGGGGGGCTCGAGGACGACCGCGTCGTGGACCTCGTCGCCCTCCTCGAGGCGGATGATGCGCACGCCCATCGTGTTGCGCCCCTGGGCCCGGATCGATCCCACGGGGACGCGGATGGTGATGCCCCCCTGGGTGGTGACGAGCACCTCCATGTCGTCCCGGACCGGCAGGACCGCGACGACCGAACCGTTCCGTCCCCCGGTGACGATCGTGCGGACGCCGTGGGCGCCGCGGCGGGTCTGCCGGTAGTCGGTGAACGGGCTCCGCTTGCCGTAGCCGGTGCTCGTGAGCGTGAGCAGGTGGGGGAACTGGCTGGTGACCGGGGCCATCGTCATGACGTGGTCGTCCTTGGGATCGGAGAGGCGCACGCCGATGACGCCGTACGTCGCTCGGCCCATGGCGCGGACCTCTTTCAGCGGGAAGCGGACGAGCTGGCCGGCGCGGGTCGCGAGGACCACCTCGCTCTCCTCGCGGGCGATGTGGGCGACGTGCACGAGCTCGTCCCCCTCCTCCAACAGGATCGCCTGGATGCCGTTGGTCCGGATGTTCTGGAACTCGTCGAGGTTGGTCCGCTTGACGAGCCCGCGGCGCGTGGCGAACAGGAGCGCTCCCTCGGTCGCGATGTCCTTGAGGCGAAGCAGCGTCTGCACCCGCTCGCCGTCCTTCAACTTCGGCAGGAGGTTGATGATCGCCTTCCCCTTGGAGTGGCGGCTCCCCTCGGGCAGCTCGAACGCCTTCAGCCGGTAGACGCGGCCGAGGGAGGTGAAGAACAGGATGTTGTCGTGCGTGCGGGTCACGAAGGTGCGGGTGACGAAGTCCTCCTCCTTCGTCTCCATCTGGATGAGCCCCTTGCCGCCGCGGCGCTGGCGCCGGTACTGGTCGAGGGGCAGCCGCTTCACGTAGCCGCCGTGCGTGACGAGCACCACGACGTCGGTGTCGGGGATCAGGTCCTCGAGCGTGCGCTCGGAGAACCCGGGGACGATGGCCGTCCGGCGCGGGTCCCCGAAGCGCGCCTTGAGGTCGCGCAGCTCCTCGACGATGAGCCCGTCGAGCCGCTTCGGAGAGGCCAGGATCGCCTTCAGGTGCTGGATGAGCGCCTCCTTCTCCTTCGCCTCCTTCTCGACCGCCTCGCGCTCCAGGGCGGTGAGCCGGGAGAGGCGCATGTCGAGGATCGCCTTCGCCTGCTCGCTCGACAGGAGGAACTTCCCCATGAGGGAGCTCTCCGCCGTCGGGACGTCCTTGCTGCGCCGGATGATCCGGATGACCTCGTCGATGTGCTCGATGGCGATGAGGAACCCTTCGAGCAGGTGCCGACGCTCCTCGGCCCGCGCGAGGTCGAACTGCGTGCGTCGCGTGATCACCTCGCGACGCTGGGCGACGTGGAGGTGGAGGAGCTCGAGGAGGTTCAGCACCTTCGGCTGGCCGTTGACGAGGCAGAGGTTGATCACGCCGAAGCCGGACTCCAGCGGGGTATGCTCGTAGATCCGGTTGAGCACGATCTCCGCCGGAGCGTCCCGGCGCAGCTCGATGACCACCGAGATGCCGTCCCGGTCGGATTCGTCCCGTAGGTCGGTGACGCCGTCGATCCGCTTGCTCTTGACGAGCTCCGCGATGAGCTGGAGCAGGTTCGCCTTGTTGACCTCGTAGGGGATCTCGGTGATGACGATCTCGTCGCGGCCGTTGCGCACCCGCGTCTCGGCCTTGCCCCGGATGCGGAGCATGCCGCGACCGGTCGCGTAGAC
>Ga0326727_10028639_pt1 | contig 10110 bp, 6 predicted proteins | sample MB2enrmetagenome_FD_207643 | JGI IMG/M metagenome (GOLD analysis project Ga0326727, IMG submission 207643) | Lab enriched peat soil microbial communities from McLean, Ithaca, NY, United States - MB29MY | ecosystem: Environmental > Terrestrial > Soil > Wetlands > Peat | place: USA: New York...
AAAATTCTTTACCTGTCCAGTTCGCTCTCCATCCTCGAACTTTCCGAGAAGACCAAGCTCAGCTTCGAGGTGGCCAAGGAGCTGTCATTCCGGCTGCGCACGGAAATGCTCTGTCAGGTTACCGGAATTAACGGCCAGATTCCACAGATTGGCATTACCTCCCAAGGCAGAACGCGGGCCATGGAACTGCTCGCCCAGTGTTGTTACACGGGTCCCGCTCCGGTCAGTCTGGAGAGCTACGTCGCGCAGACCAGGAGGCAGAGCGTCCGCAATGTCGAGGTGCACGCGGCCGACATCCAGCGCGCCTTTGCCCATCTTGTGATCGACCGCGAGACATTGCGGCAGTTTGGCACGGCGCTGAACTCGGGCAGTTCAATTTTTATCTATGGCCCACCGGGAACCGGCAAGACTACCGTTGCCGAAACTTTGTCGCGAGTCATTGCCGAGGATGAGATCTGGATTCCCTACGCGATTGAGGTGGATGGGCAGATTATTTCTGTCTATGATTCGGCTGTTCATTGCCGCGTGGAGGAGTCGAAGCCCAAGAACCGGGACGACCGCTGGGTGCTCTGCCAGCGTCCTGCGGTGATGGTCGGCGGCGAGCTGACGGCCGAGATGCTGGACCTGCAATACAACCCGGTTACGAAGTTCTATGTCGCCCCGGCGCAAATGAAGGCCAACAATGGGGTTCTGATCATCGATGACTTTGGACGGCAGCGGCTGCGCCCCGAGGATCTGCTGAACCGCTGGGTCGTGCCCCTTGATCGCCGCATCGATTTCCTCGCCTTGGCGGGCGGAAAAAAGATAGAGGTTCCCTTCGAGATGTTAGTGGTCTTCGCATCGAACATGGACCCGGCCGAACTGGTGGACGCCTGCTTTTTACGCCGGATTCAGACCAAGATCAAGATCGGCCCGGTCTCCGACGAGCAGTTTTGCGAGATCTTCCGCCGGGTCGCCGACGAGCACCAGGTTCCCTTTGACGCCAGCATTCCCAAGGATTTGATCGATTTCATCCGCGGAACGCTGAAGCAGGAGTTGCGCCAGTGCCACCCCAGGGACATTGTGAACCAGGTTCTTTGGGCGGCCCGCTACGAAGACCGAAAGCCGTATCTGGATCACGCGGCCATGGCGCAGGCGGTCCAGGCTTATTTCCTGCCCCGGTTCTGAGCGAGCCGGAGGGCTGGCCAGCGCGAAGGGCCGGTCCTTTGCTCCTTCGTCAGTTTGTCCCCCGGACGCAAGCCATTTAGCATCTGGAGTGTGCCCAGCCTCGACACTCCGGTGATGTACGTGAAGGGCGTGGGGCCGCGCGTGGCACAGTTGCTTGCCTCCAAGGGCATTCTGACCGCCGAGGACCTGCTCTACCACCTGCCTTTTCGTTACGAGGACCGGCAGAACCCACGCAGCCTGGACGAACTCAAAGCCGGCGAGATGGCCTCGGTCATCGCCGAGGTGCGCGGCTCCGCCCTGCTGAAGACGCGCAAGGCTCCCATCTTCGAGCTGACCGTGGGGCAGGGACGGCTGGCGCTCAAGTGCATCTGGTTCAACGGCAGCTATCTGGAGGGCAGGTTTCACGCCGGGCAGACGGTGGCCGTCTACGGCAAGGTTGAGCCCTCGCGCTCCAGCCAGAACTTCAAAATGATTCAGCCGCAGTTTGAAATCCTGCCCGACGCCAGCGCCGACGCCGAGACGCGGCTGCTCGAAGTGGGCCGCATTACGCCGGTCTACGAGTCGCTGGGCGGAGCGGCCCTGGCCTCGCGCTGGCAGCGGAAGGTGATCATCCATCTGCTCGAAAGGGTGCGCGGGCTGGTGCCCGAATGCCTGCCGAGGGCGATGCTCGCGCGGCTGGATTTGCCCGGCCGGGAGACGGCGCTCCACGAGGCGCATTTTCCGCCCGAGGGCACACCCTTCCCCGAGTTGCAAAGCTGGGCGACGCCGGCCCACCGGCGGCTGATCTTCGAGGAGCTCTTTTTTCTGGAATTGGGCCTGGAACTGAAGCGGCGGCGAATGCGGGAGCGCACCGGAATCGGCTTTGCGACCACCGACAAGGTGCGCGAGGCGCTGCGCGAGGTGCTGCCCTTTCATCCCACCAGGGCACAGAAGCGGGCGCTGCGCGAGATTGTCTCCGATATGCGCCAGCCCAACCCGATGCGGCGGCTGCTGCAAGGGGATGTGGGCTCGGGCAAGACCATCGTCGCCCTGCAGGCCATGCTGGTGGCCATCGAGAACGGCTACCAGGCGGCGCTGATGGCCCCCACCGAGATTCTGGCCACGCAGCATTTTCTCAGCCTTCGCAAGCTGCTGGAAAAATCCTCCCGCAAGCCGCGCATAGTGCTCTTGACCGGCTCGCTCTCGGAAGACCGCAAGCGCGCGGCGCGGGGTGAGATCAACCGCGGCGAGGCGCAACTGGTGATCGGAACTCATGCGCTGATCGAGGAAAAGGTCGAGTTCAGCCGGCTGGGACTTGTTGTCGTGGACGAGCAGCACCGCTTCGGGGTTTTGCAGCGCTTCAAGCTGATGAAGAAGCCCGACCAGGCGGGCGCCGATCAGGCCGAGCCGGATGTGCTGGTGATGACAGCCACGCCGATTCCGCGGACGCTGGCGCTGAGTTTGTACGGCGACCTCGACGTCAGCGTGCTGGACGAGCTGCCGCCGGGACGGACGCCCATCATCACCCGCCGCGTGCCCGGCGAGATGGCCGAAGAGGTGTGGGATTTCGTGCGCAAGCAGGTGGCGCGGGGGCGGCAGGCTTACATCGTCTACCCGGTCATCGAGGGCAGCCGCGAGGACCAGCCGGAGTTGGACTTTGCCGCCGACGACCCGGAGGCGGGCACTGAGGCGAGCATCGATCCGCCGCAGCCCGTTGCCGCTTCCCAGGTCTCAAAAGCGAGACCTGGGGCACCCAACTCCCCTGTGGAACCCAGCTTCCAGCTCCGAAAATTCGGGCCTGGGGAATCCGGCCCTGTTCGCAAGAGCAAGACAGCGGATTTGAATCTTCCCCGCGGCAAAACCGGGGCCAGCGCCGGAGCCGGGGCCAGCCTTAAGCCGCCGCCCGCCGTCGCGCGCAAGTCCAGCCGGAAGGCTAAAACCGCGGAGCTGTTTCCCCGCGCCGCGCAGGAGGCCAATCCGAATGCGAAGTTGGGGCTGAAATCGGCCGTCGAGATGCATGAAAAGCTGCGCGCGGGGCCGTTGGCTGGCCTGCGCGTGGGCCTGTTGCACGGGCGGCTGGAGGCTGACGAGAAGGAAGTCGTGATGCATCGCTTTCAGCGCGGCGAAATCGACGTGCTGGTGGCCACCACGGTCGTCGAGGTGGGCGTCGATGTGCCCAATGCGACGGTGATGGTGGTCGAGCACGCCGAGCGCTTCGGTCTAGCGCAGTTGCACCAGTTGCGGGGCCGTGTGGGCCGCGGCGCAGCCAGAAGCTACTGCATTCTGATCACCGGCGAACGGGTTTCGCCCTTGGGCGAGGAGCGGCTCAACGCCATGGTCCGCACCCAGGACGGCTTCGAGCTGGCGGAACTGGACCTCTCGATGCGTGGACCGGGTGAGTTTTTCGGTACACGACAGGCCGGGCTGCCCGATTTTCGCGTGGCCAATCTGCTGCGCGACCGGCAGTTGCTGGAGCTGGCCAAGATGGAGGCCGTGCGCTTCGCCAATGCGTCGCCGGGCGACGCCGCCTCCAGCGAAACGACCGAGACCGAACGGGCACGCGTCTGGGCGCGGCTCAAAGAGGCCTGGCAGCGTCGCTATGGATTGGTCGAGGCCGGCTGAGCGCGCCCGCCTCACAGGAAGTTTTCCTTATCAGGAGAATTTTTCGTCCGGTTCAGCCAAAATCCGCCGGGGCCGCCAAAATCACGGCAAGCCCGCATCCGCCCTTCAAGCTGCTCCCGTGGCGCAGGTGTCGCGTTACAGATCGGTGGGGAAGGTCTGAACCTCGAGGTCGACACTGGCAATCTCGGTGCCGCACTCCTGCTGGTGGCTGCGCGTGCACTGGCAGAGTTCAGTAAAGCGGATGTGCCCGCTCTGGCTCAACTCCAGTCCGGCGGCAATCAGGAGGCTGTAAATCTCCACGCAGGTCTGGCGCTCGAATTCGAAGAGCATATTCACCGTGCCGGTATCGTTTGCGCCCCGGCTGAGAACCCAGCCGCCGCAGCCCAGAATGGCTCCGGTCAGAGTCTGGACCAACCGCGATGGCTCTTCGATGGAGATAGCCTTCATCTGCATCGCCCAGGGAATGCAGTTCATTTGTTCTGTATCGCGGGTTGGCATTGTCAGCCTCACATCCGCCTTATCGGAGCCATCGCGCACAGCTTAACCATTGTTCAGGAGTCAAACGGCGATTGACCGGCTTTAGGACAGCCAAGCCTCCAACATGGCGCTGAGGCTATGCGCTGGTAATTGGATGCGCTGCCAGGTCTGGAAATCGAGGCCGTACTCGCCTCGGGAAAAGGCGCGCCGGGCATTCGCAAACACAAGAAAAGCAAAATGATGTAGCTTCATAATCAGTATGATTGTCGGCTCCGGAATCGACCTGGTGGAGATTGGGCGCATCCAGCGCTCTATGGAGCGTTATGGGCAGCGTTTTCTCGACCGCGTCTTCACCGCCGCCGAGCAGGCTTACTGCCTGCGCAAGCGCCAGGCCGCAGAGAGCCTGGCCGCCCGCTTTGCTGCCAAAGAGGCCGGAGCCAAGGCCCTGGGAACGGGCATCAGCCAAGGAGTGAACTGGCTGGAGATTGAGGTCGTTCGCGAGCCCGGCGGAAGGCCCGCGCTCCGGTTTTACGGGCGCGCCGCCCAGTTTGCCCTCCGCCTGGGAGTGCGCCGCGCGGCGCTCTCGATTACTCACACGGCCGATATGGCCATGGCCAGCGTGGTACTCGAGGACGAGGGCTGAGGCGAATAGGGAAACGAACGCTGAGACCAACGCGGAATCAAGCGCGGAGACGAACACTGAGCGGCTCTCCTTTCACAGTACGACTGAACCTTCCCCAGAGCCGCTCTTCCCTCGTTGAGTTGCATTTCCACCTGCGGAAATGCTTTTTCACCTTGCTAAGCGCCTTTCTCCCTCTAGAGTTGCTCCGCTCCCTGCTGAATTCGTCCTGCCCCTGAAGAGGCGTAAAAACTGCCTTTCAGGAAGACGGGGATGCCGCTTATATTGAAAATTCGCCTTTTGGAAATCGCTCGGATTCCGCCAGTTCTGCTATCCTCAAGGCGTTAACCGGCTTATTTTCTTGTCCGAGGAGTGCCGTGCCAAGCCGCAAAGAAATTCAATGGTCGCAACTGAGAGTGGGAGCGTTGGTGATGGCGGCCATGGCCGTTCTGATCTTCCTGATTTTTCTTATGTCCAGCTCGACCGGCGGGCTGTTTGCGCGCAAACTTACGCTCCGCTGCTACTTCGAGAATGCCGCCGGGCTGAAGAGCGGCGCGCCGGTTACGCTGGAGGGCGTGACCATCGGCAACGTAATCCGCATCCGCGTGGTCCCGGACCGCAGCCCCAGACCGGTCGAAGTGACCATGCGCGTGGGTTATCAATACCTGCGCGGCCTGCACACCGATTCGACCGCTTCGATTGCCCAGGCGGGCGTTCTGGGTGACAGCTACGTGGACATCAGCTCGGCGCACGCCACCGGTCCGGCTCCGGTCGAAAACGCCGAACTGAAGGCCTCCGGCTCGCCCAGCATTCAGGATGTGATCCGCACCAGCGAGGACTCCATCCAGCACATCACCGCGCTGATGAGCCGGCTCGAAACCCTGGCCGATACGCTCAACTCGCGACGCGGGGCGGTAGGCGAGCTGATCAACGACCCTGAACTTGGCCACAAGATTACGCTCATCGCCACCGATCTTCAGATCATTACCGGCGCCGTCGCCTCAGGCAAAGGCTCGCTGGGCAAGCTGGTCAACGACGACACGCTCTACACCCGCGCCAACTCGGCCGTCGACCGGCTGGACAAAATCACCACCAATCTGGACGAGGGCAAGGGCAGCGCGGGCAAGCTGCTCAAAGACGACGCGCTTTACAACAACCTGAACGCCACGGTCGCCAATGCCAATCAACTGGTGGCCCAGATCAACTCCGGCAAGGGCACCTTGGGCATGATCGCCAAAGACCCCGCCTTCGCCGCCAAGCTCGACGACACCGTCACCCGCCTGAACAGCATTTTGACCAGCGTCGATAAGGGCCAAGGCTCACTAGGGCAGTTTGTGCAGAACCGCTCCCTCTACGACCACTCCGACCAGACCATGGACCAGGCCCAGCAGTTGGTGAAGAGCATCCGCGAGAACCCCAAAAAGTACTTGGTGATTCACCTGAAGCTCTTTTAAAGCGTCCTCGCTGCCGGTGAGCCGGCTAATTTTCAGGCTCACCGGCTGGCGGCTCGCAGAAGATCTTCCAGAATTCGATAAAACCCTTCAGCCGCACCACCTGGAAGTAGTCGCTAGCGACAAAGTAGAAGAGCATCGCCGCGGCCCAGACCAGGTGCAACGCATCCGGTCCCAACTGGTCGCTGAAGGGCAGGGGCGCGGCCGACAGCACCATGGCCAGCACCATCAGCGCCAGCTTGACAATGCCCATCACCAGGTTGATCTCGACCAGTTTGGCCCTGAAGGCCTTTCCCAGCCGGAGACTCCGGCCAAGAGCGGAAAGCGCGGAGCGCTCTTCCAGCAACATCACCAGCGGCGCAACGGAAAACGCCCAACTGGCCAGCGCAAACGCCGTGAAGAAGCCCAGCGAGAGAACGATCACCCACATGGAGTAACCGATCAGATCCGGTTCGCCGGCAGGGCTGATGTGCGTGGCCGCTGCCCAAGCGATCGCGCGGAACCAGCCCCAGCAGGCGGCGGCCAAAAGAGCCAGCCAGGCGGCCTGCAACGCGATCATCTCCAACAGCCTGAGTCCGAGTGGCCGGAAGCGCAGGCGGGGCTCCAGGCGCTTCAGAAGCAGGCTGCGGCCCAGCCCGGAGACGACCACCCAGGCCACGGCCGCCACCGGCAGTAGCCAGTGAGCAACGGCCAGCACCCGGGGCTGGTAGAGCGCCCAGGCACCGCCCAGTTGCACGGCGGCCACCCAGGGATTCTGCGCGTCGAGGTTGGCTAGGCCAGCAGCGTCCAGCGGCAGCGCGGCGAGAATCTTCCGCGCCTCGTTCCAGCAGACCATGAGCAGCGGCAGGCCGAAGAGCCAGCGCCAGGCCACTTCCAAAATTATGAGCGAAGGCCGCGCGAAGACCCAGCCCATCTGGCCGACCAGCGACTGGGTTCCGCGCAAAGGTTCACTCATGCTACTCCCAACGAAAAATGCCGGCCAAGGTTTACGGATTCCCAGGTCCGAAAATCCGGACCTAGGGCACCCAACTTCCAGGGCTATTTCACCACGAGATTCACCAGCTTGCCGGGAACCACGATCACCTTGGCCACCTTTTTGCCCGCCGTCCGCGCCTGCACCTTCTCGCTGGCCAACGCGGCCGCCTCGATCGTCTTTGCATCGGCCCCGGCGGCCACGCGAACCACCTCAACCAGCTTGCCGTTGATCTGCACGGGGATTTCGAGCTCGTCTTCCCTGGCCAGCTCGGGGTCGCTCTGGGGCCAGGGAGCGCGCAGGACTGCGCCCTCTTCGCCCAGCTCCTCCCAGAGTTCAGCGGCCAGGTAAGGCGCAAAGGGAGCCAGCAAGAGCACCAGCGAGCGCAGCAGTTCGCGCACCACCGGAGCCGGAACCTCGCCGGCCGCCAGTTGCGCATCGGCCGCCTGCATCTCGTTGACCAGCTCCATGATGGCCGCCACGCAAGTGTTGAAGTGCCAGCGACCCTCGAAGTCCAGCGTGATCTTGGCGATGGTCTGATGCAGCTTGCGCAGCAGCTTGAGCGAGAGGCCCGTGGGGGCTTCGACCTGTTGGCCGCGGGCAGAGCGGGCCACGGGCGCGTACTTTGTCGCCAGCCGCCAGACGCGGGCCAGGAAGCGGCTCACCCCGGCCACGCCGTCCTCCTGCCAGTCCAAGTCGCGGTCCGGGGGCGCGGCAAACAGAGCGTACATCCTGGTCGCGTCGGCGCCGTAGCGGGCCACCATTTCGTCGGGCGAGACCACGTTACCCTTCGATTTGGACATTTTGGAACCGTCTTTGATGACCATGCCCTGCGTGAACAGATGCTGCGCCGGCTCGTCGTTCACGATCAGCCCAAGGTCGCGCATCACCCTGGTCCAGAAGCGCGAATAGATCAGGTGCAGAATGGCGTGCTCCACGCCGCCAATGTACTGGTCGATGGGGAACCAGTACTGCGCCTTGGCCGGATCGTAGGGGGCGCTGGAGTTTTTCGCGTCGGTATAGCGGTAGAAGTACCAACTCGAATCGACGAAGGTGTCCATGGTGTCGGTCTCGCGCTTGGCCGCGCCGCCGCATTGGGGGCACTTGACGTTCACAAACTCCGGCACGCGGCTCAGAGGCGAACCTCCCTGCTGGGTAATCTCGATCTGCTCAGGCAGCACGACCGGCAGTTGCTCGTCCGGCACCGGCACCAGTCCGCAGGTCTCGCAGTGGATGATCGGAATCGGCGTGCCCCAGAAGCGCTGCCGGCTCACGCCCCAGTCCTTCAGGCGGAAGGTCACCTTGGGCTCGCCAAACTTCCCGGCAACGGCAGCCTCTTGGAGGTGCTTCTGGGCTTCGGCGCAACTCAGGCCGTCGTAATCCTGGCCGGAGTTCACCATCACACCCTCTTCGGAGACAAAGGGGAGCGTCGCTCCGTCCTCGTTCTGGACCGGCTTGATCACCTGAACAACGGGCAGGTTGTACTTTTGCGCGAACTCGAAGTCGCGCTCGTCGTGCGCCGGGACGCTCATGATGGCGCCGGTGCCGTAGTCGGCCAGGATGTAGTTGGCCACCCAGATGGGCACGCGCTGGCCATTGTAAGGGTTCACGGCGAAGCGGCCGGTGGGGACACCGTGCTTTTCGATCGCCCCCAGGTCGCCAGCCTCGCGCGCCCGCTTCTGCTGTTCGAGCAGCTCATCGACCTGCGCCTTCAGCTTCGCGTCCGCGGCGGTGAACTTGGCCACCAGTTCATGCTGCGGAGCCAGCTGCACGCTGGTCGCGCCGAAGATGGTGTCCACACGCGTGGTGAAGACGCGAATCCTCACAGCACTGTCATCCTGAGCGGAGCGCAGCGGAGTCGAAGGACCTGCGTTTTGCGAGGCTGAATCGCCCTCGGGCGCCAGGAAGAAATCGACCTCCGTTCCCTCGCTGCGGCCGATCCAGTTGCGCTGCATGGTGCGCACCTTCTCCGGCCAGCCGTCCAGCTTGTCGAGCCCGTCGAGCAACTCCTGGGCGTAAGCGGTAATGCGCAGGAACCACTGCACCAGGTCGCGCTGCTCCACTTGCGTGGTTTCGTGCCGCCAGCAGCAGCCATCGACCACCTGCTCGTTGGCCAGCACCGTGGCGCACTCCGGGCACCAGTTCACCTTGCTTTTCTTGCGGTAAACCAGGTCTTTTTCGTACATGCGCAGGAAAAACCACTGATTCCAGCGGTAGTACTCCGGCAAACAGGTGGCGATTTCGGTCGCCCAGTCGTAGCCCAGGCCGAGCCGCTCCATCTGCCGCTTCATGGCCTTGATGTTCGAGAGGGTCCACTCGCGCGGGGGGGTGTTGTGCTTGAGCGCGGCGTTCTCGGCCGGCAGCCCGAAGGCGTCCCAGCCCATCGGGTGCAGCACGTTGTAGCCGCGCATCCACATGTGCCGGGCCAGCGCGTCGCCGATCGAGTAGTTGCGCACGTGGCCCATATGCAACTGGCCGCTGGGGTAAGGCAGCATTTCGAGCACGTAGTACTTGGGCTTGCCGCAGGACGCGGGCTCGGCCGCATACAAAGTGGGGTCGGCCACCCACCGCTGCTGCCACTTGGGTTCAATCGCCGCCGGGTCGTAACGCAGTTCGTTCTCTTCCGCCATAACCTATTCAGTGTAAACGGAAGACGGCTGGCATTCAGGGTGACAACGTCCGCAGCCGCTCCGGAGTGGGCTCGTGCAGCTCGCTTCCCTGCCTGCCTTCCTTAGTAGCCACAAGCCTGTAGGCCATTTCAGATCGCCGTAATCTGCCCCGAAATGATTGAGCCTAAATCATTCCGTTCGTTGAGTTCGTGC
>Ga0326727_10028640_pt1 | contig 10109 bp, 8 predicted proteins | sample MB2enrmetagenome_FD_207643 | JGI IMG/M metagenome (GOLD analysis project Ga0326727, IMG submission 207643) | Lab enriched peat soil microbial communities from McLean, Ithaca, NY, United States - MB29MY | ecosystem: Environmental > Terrestrial > Soil > Wetlands > Peat | place: USA: New York...
GGCCGGCGTGGATCAGGGACAACCGGCGCGGCCGGTGCACGTCCGGGCAGTGGGCGGGCTGATCTCGCGCCCCGACGGCAACAACGTCTCGATGGACCGCGAAGGCCTGAACCTGGCCGAGGCGCAATTGAAGTTCAAGACCGGCGTAGCCCTGCTCCGCGAGGAGTATCAGCGGGTGATGGACGCCATTCACTCCGACAAGTAGTTCCGCTGGCGGCTCAAGATTAATCGACCAGTGAATCCCTTACGAAAGGAAACTCCGGAATGAACCTCTTTGGAGTGATGGAAACCTCGGGCGAGGCCATGCAGGCCGAACGGATGCGCGCCGAGGTGGTAGCGGCCAACATGGCCAACGCGGAAACTACCCGAACTGCTTCCGGCGGTCCCTACCGCCGCCAACTCGTGGTTTTTGCCGCCGGCCCCGGTGATCCGGGGTTTCTCGACTCCATCTCCGCGGCCTCGACCGCAGCTTCGGGAGAGAGGTTGTCGAGCCCGCTGGCCCAGGCGGCTCTGCCTACCCTCAATCTGCCCGGATCCGGGACCGCGGCGCCGGGCGTACACATCGTGCAGGTTGTCGAGGATCCCTCCCCTCCGCTCAAGCGTTACGATCCCGGGCATCCGGACGCGGGACCCGATGGATATGTCTCCTATCCGGACATTAATCCGCTCACAGAGATGGTGGACCTGATGGGGGCGACACGTGCATATGGTCTGAATGGTTCCGCCGTGCAGGCCGAGAAGGGCATGATCACCGCGGCACTGGAGATTGCCAAGCCGTAAGCTTGCAGCCCTGAGCCGGGGCTGGAATCAACAAGTCCAGGGCGGAGATCAGAGGCCTTGCCGGCCGCCTTGAGCCGCAATGGAGGACCAATGCTACACCCGATGAATCCTCTTACGGCCGCAACAGCCGCGGCCCCGAATCTGGCTAGCAGCGCCGCGGCGGCGGGCTTGCATTCAGTCGGAGAACAGGGGACTGGGCCGGCTCCGTTTGCCGATCTTCTGAGCGACGCAGTCGGCCAGGTAAGCCAGCTCGAAGACCAGGCCCGCGCTGCCGTCGACGGGTTGATGACCGGCTCCGGCGTAGACGTGCACCAGGCAATGATTGCCACTCAGAAAGCCAGCATGGCATTTGAACTGGCTCTGGCGGTGCGCAACAAGGCGGTTCAGGCCTATCAGCAGGTGATTGGAATGCAGTTCTGAAGCAACTCGCCGGACGGGCGCGGGAAGCCGGTGAAATTCCGGGAGGTTAGGTTAAGCCGGTGAGAGATTGAGACCGGCGAGTGGCCAGGCAGCGGCAACGGCCCGGTTTCTAAAAGCACAGGAAAGCGGCGGGACGCGGAGACCATGGCCACGGGAACACAACTCGAGAAGAGCGCCCCGGCAAGGCCCGGACAGCCGCAACTGGCCGGCCAGCTTGCCGGGTTGTGGGGACGGGGCCGGATTCTCTGGGCAGAGATGACGCTTGGTCAGCGCACCTGGGCGCTGGTAGCCGCGCTGCTGCTTGCAGTCCTGGCCGGAGGACTGCTTTGGTACGCGTTTAGCCCTGACTGGCGCGTCCTGTACGTGGATCTTGACCCGGAGGACGCTCGCCAGACCGGCCAGATTCTCGCCCAGGCTCAGATTCCCTTCGAACCAACCGCCGACGGTGCGGGCATCCGGGTTCCGGCGGCGCAGTTGGACAAGGCCAGGCTGGCGACCGCGGCCAAGGGAGGCGTGAAAAGCGGACGCCTGGGTTTTGAGATCTTCGACAAACCCAACTGGGTGGGCTCTGAATTCGACGAACAAGTGAACTATCAGCGCGCTCTGGAGGGTGAACTCGAGCACACCGTGGGCACGCTTTCCGATGTCGAGTCAGCCCGGGTTCACCTGGTGCTGCCCCACGACTCGCTGTTTCGCGACCAGGAAAGGGCGGCCAAGGCCTCGGTGGTGATCAAGCTCCGCCATCGCACCCTGGCCGATGGTGAGCCTGATGCAATTCGCAATCTGGTAGCTTCGGCCGTGGACGGACTGACTCCGGAAAACGTCGTTCTTGTTGACGCGAGCGGACACCTGCCGTTGGGGCCAAAGACCGCCGCAGCCATGCAGTTGACCGCAGAGCAGGCGCTCGAGGAAAAGCTGGTCTCGACCCTTGAGCCGGTGACCGGCGCGGGCAATGTCCGCGCCTCGGTGACACTGGACTACGATCGGGCGGCCACCGACGTGACCCAGGAAATCTTCGATCCCGACAAGACGGTCACGCTTTCGATGCAGCGCACCGAGCAGACTTCCGGTGCGCAGCCGGTGGCTGCCGGTGTTCCCGGTACGGCCTCCAACGCCCCCAACTCCCAGGCATTGCCCGTCTACCCGCAGCAGACCACCCAGCCGCAAACCGCGAAGACCGAATCCGGCACGTACGGCGCTTCAAAGATCGAACGTCACGAAATCGATGGACCGGGACGGGTGCGGAGGCTGACCGCGGCCATCGTGGTGAATGACCGGCTGGCGCAGCCTGCATCGGCGGGCAAATCCGCAGTCTGGCAGCCCCGTTCGGCCGATGAGCTGCGCAACCTGACGGCGTTGGCCCAGGCGGCGGTGGGCTTTGATACCACACGCGGCGACATGCTGACGGTCGAAGATCTGGCCTTCGACCAGAATCGCTCAGAGCCGCCGGTTCCGGCGGTTGAGAAGTGGGCGAACACGGCGGAGGATTCGCCGGTGCTGGTCAAGTACGCAGCTTTGCTGGCCGGCCTGCTGGTGGTGCTGGCCTTAGGTGTGCGGCCTGCACTCCGTATGGCGGGATCGGCGCATTCGGGCCGTGCCGCGCTCAAGCCAGGCACAAAGGAGATAGGCGCCGGTGCAACTGCTGCCGCGCAGACGGTACTGAAGGCTCCCGAGCCCGTCGAGGTTGATCCGGAGCGAATCCGGACTCAGGAGATCTTCGAACAGGTGACAGCGCACCTGAAACGCGAACCGACGCAGAGTTCGCGGTTGTTGCAGAGTTGGATTCACTCCGATTAGCGCGCCAGGAAAGGACCTGCACCTTGGATGAGCAGGGGAACACGAACGGGGCGGTACGGCGCCACCAGTCGGTGAATATGTCCGGAGTGCGCAAGGCGGCGGTTTTGCTGGTGGCCGTTGGCGAGCAACTGGCCAAGGAGATCCTGCGCGCACTGCCCGAAGTGGACGTACAGCGGCTCACCGAGGAGCTGGCAGACCTGCGCGGCATCACGCCGGAAATGTCTTCGGAGATCATGGAGGAGTTCTGGCAACTCCTCGAGACACAGAACTTCATGGTTCACGGAGGCCTTGACTATGCCAGCCGGCTCCTTGTCGATACCTTCGGCAAGCAGCGCGCCGACGATCTGCTGATGCTGGTGCGCCGCTCCCAGGAGGCCGCCCAGGGCAATCTGGCCAAGCTGCAGCGCACCGATCCCCAGCAACTGGGGAAACTGCTCGACACCGAACACCCGCAGACCATCGCGCTCGTTCTGGCCCATTTGGACCCGCGTCGAGCGTCGCTGGTGCTCGACAACCTGAGTGAGGAGCACAAGGTAGTCTCCGTTCAGCGTCTTGCCGAGATGCGCCAGTTCTCTCCGGAGATGGCGCAGAAGGTGGCGCACATCCTGCACCGCAGGCTGGAAAGCGTGGGCGACACGGCGCGCAAGAGCTATTCCGGCTTCAAGGCTGTGGCCGATCTGCTGAACCGGCTGAATGCCGAGGAGTCGAAGAAGATTCTGGAGACCATCGAGGACGGCCAGCCGGAGCTGGCCCTCAGCATTCGCAACCTGATGTTCACCTTCGAGGACCTGGTTACAGTGCCGCCTGCCACGATCCGCGAGATTGTCTCCGGAGTGGACAAGCGGCAGTTGGCCCTGGCCCTGCGTGGCGCCAACGATGAGATGCGCGCCCAGATCTTCAAATCGATGAGCTCGCGGGCGGTGGAGATGCTGAAAGAGGATATGGAAGTACTGGGGCCGGTGCGCTCCCGCGAAGTAGCGCAGGCCCAACAGGAGATCCTGAACCTTGCCCGGCGGCTGGAGGCTGAGGGCAAGGTAATTCTGAAACTGGAGACCGGGGACGAGATGCTGGCTTGAGCAGCTTTGGGTAGCCGGTCTTTGTCTGTCGGTCGACGGCGCTGCGGCAAGTCATCGAAGACCGATGGCCGGGAAATGATCAGGAAGAACTCAGCAGCGGAAGAGATGATCCTCCGGGCGGGAAGTGGATTCTTTGGAGCAGACCGTAACAGCGCAACAAAGCAGCGGACCGGGGCGGATTGAGCCATTCGAGTATCCGGCCAGCCCTGATGCGCCTTCCGCGCCCGCCTGGCAAGGCTGGATGGAGGTAGGAGAAGTAGGCGTGCACGATGAGCGAGATCGCGAACACGCCAGGACACCCAAAGAGGCAGCGGCGAACGCCCAATTCGAACAACGGTTGGGCGAGGAGACGCGCCGCTCTTCCGAAGCAGGGCGCGAACGCGGACGGCAGGAGGGTCGCCAGGCCGAGCGCGAGGCCCAGGCCGGGACGCAGAAGGCCGCTGAAGAGCGGCGCATGCGCCAGGCTGCGGAACTGATCGAGAGCTTTGCCCAGGAACGCGACCGCTACCTGCACGCGGTCGAGCATGAGGTAGTCAAGCTCTCTCTCGCGGTCGCAGCCCGCATCCTGCGCCGCGAGGCGCAGATGGATCCGCTGCTGTTGACCGGGGCGGTGCGCGTGGCTTTGGGGCAGCTCTCAGCCTCGACCGAGGTGCGGCTTCGCGTGCCCCCGGGAGAGCTGGAGTTGTGGGCCGATGCTATTTCCTTGCTACCCAACCTGGCTCTGAAGCCCACTGTAATTGCGGGAGAGGGGATGCGGCTGGGCGACTGCGTGATCGAAACTTTGCTGGGCTCAGTGGATCTGGGTATCCGGTCGCAACTGGGAGAGATTGAACGCGGCTTCTTCGACCGCGCCGGCCCAGGAAGATCCGGCCTCACCGCCAGCCCTGCGGCCAAAATCGACGCAGTTGCAGGCGCAACCGGGGAGAGCCGCTGATGACGGCGCAACTTGGACGCTACTTTGCGCGCCTGGATCGCGGCCAGCCCTGGCGCTGGCGCGGGCAGGTTCTCGAATCGGTGGGCCAGACAATCGAGTCGTCGGGGCCGCTGGCCTCGGTGGGAGAGTGCTGCGAGATCGAAGACCAGTTCGGTCATCGACACCTGGCAGAGGTCATCGGGTTCAGGGGCTCGAATGTACTGTCGATGCCCGTTGAGACGACGGAGGGCATTCGCTTTGGCGATCCGGTGGCGGCGCTGGGGGTACGTCCCGAGATTGAGGTGGGGCCGTCGCTGATGGGCAGAGTGCTGAATGCGCTGGGCGAGCCGATCGACGAAGGCGGGCAGCCGGCCGTCTCATTGCCGCTGCCGTTGGAGGGCCGGGTACGTTCGCCGCTGGATCGCTCGGCGATCTGCGTGCCGCTGGGAACCGGCATCCGCGTTCTGGACGCGCTTCTGACCGTAGGCCGGGGCCAGAGGGTGGGAATCTTCGGTGGATCGGGAGTGGGCAAGAGCACACTGATCGGCATGATGACCCGGAACACCGAAGCCGACGTGACGGTAGTCGGGCTGGTGGGGGAGCGTGGCCGCGAAGTGGGAGAGTTCCTGAAAGACGCGCTTGGCGTGGAGGGCCGGGCTCGGTCGGTGGTGGTGGTTTCCACCTCGGACCAGTCGCCGCTGCTGCGCATGAGGGCGGCGCTGGCAGCCACCACGGTGGCGGAATTCTTTGCCGCCCAGGGAAAACACGTACTACTGGTGCTCGATTCGCTCACCCGCTTTGCCATGGCCGCCCGCGAGATCGGCCTGGCCGCCGGCGAACCGCCTACGGCCAAGGGGTATACACCCTCGGTCTTTACCCGGCTGGCCCGCCTGGTGGAGCGCACCGGGCAGTTCCACACCGGCTCAATCACCGCCTTTTATACCGTGCTGATGGAAGGCGACGATCAGCAGGACCCGCTCGTGGACGCGGTCCGGTCGTTGCTGGACGGCCACGTGGTGCTGTCGCGCGCCCTGGCTGCCGAGGGCTGGTACCCGCCGGTCGAGGTGCTGGATTCGATCAGCCGGTTGATGCCGGCGGTGGCCGGGCTCGAGCACTGCGCACAGGCGGCGCTACTGCGCCGGTTGATGGCGGTGTACGCCCGCTCTGAGGACCTGGTCCGTATCGGCGCTTATAAGCCCGGTGCGGATCTGGATCTCGATCGCGCCTTGCGGGCCCGGGATACAATGCGCGCTTTCATGACCCAGGACGCACACGAGCAGGTACATTCTGCCGAGTGTCTACGGCGGCTTGCCGCTCTAGCCGCGGAGGTATGAGCCATGGCCGTCGCCAAGGCTCTTCGCCGGCTGCTTCGCGTACTGGAGATCGAAGAAGACCAGTGCCGGCTAGCCCTCGAGTCGGCGCTGGCCGAGCTCAGACAACTGGAACACTCGTTGACGGCTACTGCGGATCGGGCTCGGAGCGGGCGGCAACTGGTCCTGGCCAGTGCGCAGAGCGGAGAGTTGCCGGATCGGCTGGCCGGCCTTGAGGAGATCCGAGCGGCCAAGCGGCGTGCCGTCGCCCTGGTTCTCAGAATCTCCGATGCTGAACTTGAAGTGGCGGCCCTTCGTCAGGCATTTCTCGCCAAGCGCGTGGAACGCCGCCAGGCCGAGACCCTCATTCAGGAGACCGAGGCCAGGGATGCCGTTGTAGCAGGCCGGCGCGGCCAACAGGCACTCGACGATTGGTACCTCAACCGGTTGCATGCCGCGAAACGCGCGCTGAAGTCCGAGAGACCTCCCGGTTCAAACGACGTTTCAGGCCTAACTCGGCGCGCGCCTGATGGAACTTGAGCAGAGTTTCATCTGATAGAAGTTCAGGCGTCTTGAAACGGGATCGACAATCCCATCTCTGACAATGCTCTAACCCGTGTCTGTTCCCTTTGGCACAGCATCTGCAATGACCCTGGCCATGAGTGTCGCTGCGGGATTCGAGACCGGAACGGGAGGGCGCGATGCACCGGGCCTGGGTCAGGTTCTTGCGGGAGTGCATGGCAAGACAAAGAGCTCTGGCTGGTTCGGTGCGGCTTCAGCGAGTGTCTTCCCGGCTTCCCAGCCGGGCGCAGAGAGTTTTCGCTCCAGTTGGCAGTCGCAGCTCGCTGTTCTTGCTCCGCGCGCGGGCACGTCCGGCCTGGCGGAAACCGGGACAGACGAACCGGCAACCGGGACCGCCGCGCCACCGTCTGGGACGAATCGAATCGACACGAGGACCGAATCGGTCCCATTGGAGAAAGTGGGAAACACTCCCGTAGAGACAGCGGTCTCTACCACCGGATCTGCTCTGCGATGGATGCTCGCAACCGGGCCTGAGGGAGGTTCGGTAACCGGCGCAGTGAGGCTGACTGGTTCCGGTTCCGAGGAACAAACCCCAACCTCGCCGAGCGCGAACCTGGCTGATCGGCAAATGGCAAGCGACGGAGACGCGAAGAAACCGGGGAATACTCGACCGCTGGATTCCGCCGGTGAGCCCGCGGCCGACACCAGCATGAACGCCGGGCGAGAGTCTGTCTCTGGCAGGGTCGCGCCGGACGCAGTCCAGGCGTCGCTCGCCAGTGCTTCGCCCCCTGAGTTACCTCAACTGACTTGGAACAATCGGCGATCCGCGAGTAACGAAGCAGCAAAGAGTCCGGAAAGTCTTCAACTGTTGGATTCCGCCGGCGCATCCGCGGCCAGCATTATCAAGAGCACCAGGCGAGAACCAGCCTTTGAGGGGGCAGCGCCGGAAGCGGTCCCGGCCTCGCTCGTCAGTATTCCGCCCCCTGAGTTACCTCAAGTGCTCAGAGGTAGTCGGCAATCCGCGAGTAACGAAGCAGCAAAGAGTCCGGGAAGTCTCCAACTGCTGGAGTCCGCCGGCGCATCCCCGGCCGGCACCAGCAAGAGCGCCAGGCGAGAGCCGGCATCTGGCAGGGCAGCGCCGGAAGCGGTCCCGCCATCGCTCGTCAGTGTTCCGCCCAGACCGCCCGCGCCCAGAAGCGCAAGTCCAGCCGCAAGCGCAGTTGGAGCAGAGGCGCAGCCGTCCCAATCCGTATTGCCCGCCGCACTGCCAATCGCCGTCACCGAGAGCCAGTTTAGCACCGATTCACGGCCCTTGCAGTCTGCGGAAAAACTCACTGCAGTGAAAGTTACGGGCTCTGGTCCGTACAGAATTGCAAGGGAATCAGCTCTGGCCTCTGCTCCTGAGAGACGCTCTTCGGGCTCTTCACCCGCTGTCCTCTCTTTCCCCGAATCCGGTTCGAACCGTTCTGGCTCTGTTGCCCCGGAGGCGAACGAACTCGCAGGCAGAATCGTTGAACCCGCCGAAAATACGGCGCCGTCAGGCAACGTACCTGCTGCCCCCGCAGGGCCCCATCTGGCCATTGGAGGCGGCAGCACGTTGGGCGGGAACCCCGATAAGGCTGACGCTATCAGTTCAGTGGAGCGTGAATCGTCCGCTCCTTTTGCTGTCAGCAACCTGGCTTCATGGTCCAGCCGAGTGCAACCTCAGACCGATAAGTCTGAACAGGCGCCTGTTCAGGGAGAGAACCAGATTGAATCGCAGCCCGGAGGCCATGCCTCAGTGAGCGCCGCGGTTCCAGTCTCAGCCGATCAGGCAGGTGGGCGGATTGATGCAGACGATGCCGGTTCCTCTCCATCCCCGGCTGCGCTTCCCGAAGTTGGAACGGCAGTGTGGACCAGCAGCAGGCCGGCGACAGGGCCAGTTGTGACTCGAGCACCGCACCAGGCCGCGTCGGCGCCGGCGGGCAAGTACGATAATCAGGCTCCTCAAGCGGAACCTACCGGTTTAGCGGCGGATGCGATTGCCCTGGTGCGCGACCCTGCCGCTGCAAGCGGAGTAGTGAACGTACCCGCGGTGGTAGTTGCAGGCTCAGCCGGTGCAGCTTCGGGGCCTCGAACCCGGGAGGCCTATGCGACGCACAGTGCGGGCGCTGGCTCCGGAACTACAGGCTGGACTCATGCCGGAGCCCTGCCGGCGGCTGGAAGTAGTAAGACCTCGGACGTGAACCCCGATGAGGCCGGCGCGGTAAGTTCTGTTGAAGCGGAGTCATCTGCTGCTAGCGAACAGGCAGTGTCGTCCGGCCGGTCGCCGGTGCCGGCAATAGAGCCACAACCGGCGCCTGCTCAGGGAGAGAACCAGAATCAGGCGCAGCTCGGAAGCCAGACCGTGGAGCGTGTACCGGTTGCGGCCTTTGGCGATCAAGCGGGTCGGGGGAGCGATGCAGACGATGCCGATGCCTCCCCATCTTCTGCCGCGCCGCCGAGAGTGAGCAAGCCAGGACTGGCCGGCGTTGGCAGGGTATCAGAGCAAGTTGTGTCGCGGAGCGCGCGCGGGGCCGTAATGAGCGACCCAGGCGAGCGCGGGATTCGGCCATTGCAGGGACAGAGCGGCGGCCCTGCCGCCGATGCATCCACTTTGGTGCGCGATCCGGCCGGCGCCCGCGGCACAACGAGCGCGATGGGTGGAAATGCCTTGGGCTCGCCTGGCGTCGCAGCTGGATCGGCCTCGCACAATACCTTTACGGCGCTCGACGCGGGCACTCCCCCTGGGACGCCAAGCTGGATTCACGCTGGAGCCCAGCGTGCTGAGGCAGGCTTTCAGGACCAGTCCCTGGGCTGGGTCGGCGTGCGGGCTGACGTGAGCGGAGGTGGTGTCCATGCCACGCTGCTGCCCGGGTCGGCAGAGGCGGCGCAGGCGCTTGGCGGGCATCTGGCGGGATTGAATGCGTATCTGGCAGAAGAGCATACACCGGTGGAGACATTGACCCTGGCCCTGCCTGGGGGCAGGGAAGCAGGGTTGGGCGCCGGTCAAAATGCGAGTCAGGACATGAACCAGGGTATGAACCAGGGTGCGGGGCAAAATGGTTCTCCTGAATCGCCGGCGAACCCACAGCCGGTTATGCCGGTGACGGCCACCGCCATCCCTGTGGAGATACCGGTACTTGCCGGCAGGCTCGATGCAGCGGCCGGCAATCCAGGGTATGAGGGCGCGCACATCTCCGTCATGGCCTGAATGCGGCAAGCGCCGTAGGGAAGCAGCCAGACGGCAAAACGGTTTCAAGGACAAGCAGC
>Ga0326727_10028641_pt1 | contig 10109 bp, 8 predicted proteins | sample MB2enrmetagenome_FD_207643 | JGI IMG/M metagenome (GOLD analysis project Ga0326727, IMG submission 207643) | Lab enriched peat soil microbial communities from McLean, Ithaca, NY, United States - MB29MY | ecosystem: Environmental > Terrestrial > Soil > Wetlands > Peat | place: USA: New York...
GACCAGAAACAGGAGCACCGCGCCCTGCAGGGCGATCAGTCCCCGCGGAGCTCCCGCCGCCATGAGATGAAAGAAAGCGCCGCCGCAGATGCCGGCGAATGCGGCATAGGCCAATTGCACATGCGGCGGCGAGTAGCCGCGAGTCAACGGCGCAAGGAAGCCGATGGCAATGGCCGAGCCCAGGCCGGCGGCGAACCATACGGCGCCAGGCAGCGTCAGGAGCGGGCGGCGCCTCCATAAGCGCACGCAGAACGTTACCGCGGCCGGAGCCAGCAGCATTGCGCAAAGCGACGTGCCCGCCGCCGCCGCGCCATAACCGTGCGGATTTTCGTCCGGCGATTGCAGGTCGGAGAAAATCGCCGCTTTGGGATCGAACGACCTCCCGCGATAGAAGACGACACCCGAGACCAGCAGGCCCGCCAGAAAAATCAGGTAGCTGGCGGGAATGAGGACGCGCCGCGCGAACCTCGCCGTGGGGCTGCGCACTGGATTCAGCGAGGCGGAACCGGAGGCGTCACGTCCAGCTTCACATTGGAGAACACGGCGGTTTCCAGCGTCGTGGCGACGTGCGAGCAAACGCCGAGGCCGACGTACACGGGATCCTTCAGCGAGATGTACTCGACCGGCCCCGATGGCTTCAGCTCCGCGCCGGGCTTTCCCGAGTACATGGTGTAGCGGCTGCCCTGGCGGACAATGCGCACGCGCGCCGGCTCTTCCACCTGCGTGAACACCTGATACGTTGCTTCGCCGGTCGCGCCGCGAAACTGCAGGGAAGTGAGCCCGTTGCCGTGAGACACGGCGTCCGCGTAGGCCGACGAAGGATCGAGGCTCTGCCGGACCATCAGCACGGCTTTGCGATGCTCTGCCGCGCTCGGGCCAGGGAACTGCACGTCGGCGGTGAGCGTGATGTCGCCCGAGACCTTTTTCCAGACGAAATAGAACGCGTCGGTGGCGCCCCAGATGTTGGCTCCGCCGCCGGTAATGCGATACTCGCCGGTGGCGGCGTCGTATTGCGCCTTGCAGCCGGGCGGGGTTTGTCCCACGCTTCCCTGATCGGTGAAGATGCCCAGATCGCTGGTCTGGGCCAGCGCGAGGGCGGCAAGCAATGCGGCGGCGATGGAGAGCGGCGGCAGGATTCGCGGCATGCCTTCAATCGTATCGCCTCAGGGGCCACGGAATCGTAATACGATTCCACAGTTCGTAATACACTGAAAACGGCCATGCACATACCGGACGGATATCTGAGCCCGGCGACGTGCGCGACGATGTATGCCGCCTCCACGCCGTTCTGGTATGTCGCGCTGCGCCGCGTTCGCAAGGCGCTGCACACGCGCCTGGTGCCCCGTCTATCGCTGTTTGCGGCGTTCAGTTTTGTGGTGATGATGTTCAACCTGCCGCTCCCGGGCGGCACCACCGGTCACGCGGTGGGGATCGGACTGGCCACCGTAGTGCTGGGCCCGTGGGCGGCGATGCTCGCGGTCTCCATCGCCATCGTCATTCAGGCGCTCTTCTTCGGCGATGGCGGCATCACGGCCATCGGCGCGAACTGCTTCAACATGGCCATCGTGGGCGCGCTGGTGGCGTACGCGGTGTATCGCCCGCTGTCAAGACGCTGGCCTGTCGCCGCCGCGGGTTTGGCCGGATACGCCGCCATCAACGTCTCGGCCCTGCTGGCGGCGATTGAGTTCGGCTTGCAGCCGCTCTGGTATCGCGATGCGGCGGGTGCGCCGCTGTACTGTCCTTATCCGCTCAGCGTTACCATCCCGGCGATGATGATCGGTCACCTGACCATTGCCGGTTTCGCCGAGGCGGTTATCTCCGCCGGAGTGGTCGCGTTTCTCCGGCGTTCCGATCCGGCCATGTTGCAAGGGGGCGCGAGTTCCCGGCCGATTCCGGTAGGAGCCGTGCTCGCTGTGCTCCTGATCCTCACGCCTCTGGGCATTCTCGCCGCCGGCTCCGCATGGGGCGAATGGATGGCCTCGGATTTTTCGGATCCGGCTGCGCGCGCACAAATCGCGGCCCAGTCTCTGCATCAGCCTCCACCGGCGCAGGCGCCCCAGGGACTGGTGCGGCTATCCACAATCTGGACGGCGCCGTTCGCACGCTATGCGCCGCCGTTCATCCGCAGCGTTTCTTTCGGCTACCTGCTCTCGGCGATGTTCGGCACGGGACTGGTGATGCTGAGCTGCCTCACCGTGGTTCGGCTGCTGCGATGAGTTTCCTCGAACGCACCATCGAAGGCCTCTATGAAGCGATGCAGCGGGCCTTCGAGGCGGAGCATTCCGCCACCAGGCGCGGCCTCCTGCAACAGATCGACGCCCGCATCAAAGTGCTCGGACTGTTCGCGCTGATCGTCGCATCCACCATGTCCAGGCGTCTGTGGCCGATTGCCGCACTCTTCGCTCTGGCCATCGTGCTCACCGCGCTCTCGCGCATTTCCATCCGCACGCTGGTGACTCGCGTCTGGATCGGCGCATTGCTCTTCACGGGGGCCATCGCCATCCCCGCGCTGTTCCTCACGCCGGGAACAACCATCGGCTCACTTCCCATCACCAGGCAGGGCGTGACCACGGCCAGCTTTCTCATCCTGCGCGTGGAAACCGCCGCGACCCTCGCCATTCTGCTGGTGTTCACCACGCCCTGGGCGCACGTTCTGAAAGCCCTGCGCATTTTCCGCGTCCCCGTCGTGTTGGTGGCGGTTCTCGGCATGACCTGCCGCTACATCCTGCTGCTGCTCGAGACCGCGCACGACATGTTCGAATCGCGCCGCAGCCGGACCGTCGGAACGCTCAGCGGCCGGGAACGCCGGCACATGGCCGTGGCCAGCGCCGGGGTCCTGCTCAACCGGTCGTCGCAACTGAGCGGCGACGTCTATCTGGCCATGCAGTCGCGTGGATTTCGCGGCGAGGTCTATGTGCTGGACGATTTCCGGATGACGCTCAGGGACTGGGCCGCGCTTGCAGCCTTTGCCACGCTCGTCGCCGCAGCCGTATGGGCAGGCCGCTGATGCTCTTCGACGTCGATCGGGTCACGTTTCGCTATGAAGGCGTCACCGCACTGGACGATCTCAATCTTTCCATTCCGCAGGGAAGCCGCGTCGCCCTGCTTGGCGCAAACGGCTCCGGCAAGTCCACGCTTCTGCGCCTTCTGGACGGCCTGTGTTTTCCGCAAGCCGGCGGCATCCGATTTCGCGGGGACCAGCTCACCGAAGCGCGCCTCGGCGAAGACGATTTCGCCTGCGGCTTTCGCCGTGACGTCGGCCTGGTGTTTCAGAATCCCGACGTGCAGCTTTTCAACCCCACCGTATTCGACGAGCTGGCTTTTGGCCCACTGCAACTCCGCTGGCCGAAGAACGAGGTTCGCGAACGCGTCGCTGAGATGCTGGACCGCCTGCGCATCGCCCATCTCCGGGACCGCGCCCCCCACCGTCTGTCCGGCGGCGAGAAGAAGCGCGTCGCCCTGGCCAGCGTGCTGGTGCTTGATCCCGCCGTGCTGCTGCTCGACGAGCCGACCGCTTCGCTCGACCCGCGCAGCCAGAGCCAGATCATCGATCTTCTGGTGGAGTGGGGCGGCGGAGCGAAAACCGTGATCGTCGCCACGCACGATCTGGCCGACCTCGAAGACATCGCCGACCGCTGCTGCGTCCTCGATTCCGGCCGCCTGGTGGCCGAGCGCGCGCCTGCCGATGTCCTGCGCGATCGCGATCTCCTGGAGCGCGCCAACCTGGTCCACGCCCATCGCCATCGTCACGCCTCCGGAGTAATGCACTCCCATCCCCACGAGCATCGTCGATAATCGCCCCGAAACCAGGTGATAATGATTCCAGGTGAGTCGAAACGGGAATTCTTCCGAGCTGGAGCGGCTTTTCTCGTCTCCCGAAGTCCAGGCCATCAAGGCCGAAATCGTGGAGGTGGGGCGCAAGCTGTGGCAGCGCATGTACGCGGACGGCAATGGCGGCAACATCTCCTGCCGCATCGGGCCCGACGAGGTCGTCTGCACGCCCACGCTGCTCAGCAAGGCCGATCTGACGCCCGACGACCTGTGCCTCGTCGATCTGAATGGCCGGCAGTTGCTGGGCACCCGTCCGCGCACCAGTGAGATCCTGCTGCATCTGGAGATCTACAAAGCCGTGCCCGAAGCCAGGGCCGCGGTGCACTGCCATCCCCCGCATGCCACGGCCTACGCGATCACCGGAACCGTGCCGCCCACCGGGATCATTCCCGAGTGCGAAGTGTTCATCGGGCAGGTCGCGCTGGCGCCCTACGAGACGCCCGGCACGCAGCAATTCGCCGAAACCGTCCTGCCCTTCGTGAAGCACCATAACACCGTATTGCTCGCCAACCATGGGATCGTCTGCTGGGCCGACACGGTGACGCACGCCGAATGGTACGCCGAGGTGCTGGACACATACTGCTGGACGCTGATGGTGGCGAAGCAAATCGGCAATCCGCTCACGCGCATTCCGCCCGATAAGGTGCGGGAACTACTCGATCTCAAGAAGCGGATGGGCCTTCCCGACGCCCGGCACGGCAGGCCGGACTGCGAACTCTGCGACCCACCCGCCGGCGCCCACGACGTCGATGAGATCGTTCGCCGCGTCACCGAGGCGGTGATGGCCGCGCTGAACGTGAGATAGGAGCGCAGCCGCGGCTCGGCAAACCGCTCCCTGTGGTCGCGGCTCACTCGCGTTGTCCTGTATTACTTGCCCCAGTTGTTCACCAGTTGCGTCGCGTCCACGCTGCCAAGGCCCGTGGCGAAGTCCCAGCCTGATGTCGTGCCATAGGCCGGCGCGTACGACGAGCTGGACGTGGAGAGCACGCCCTGCGTGGAAGAGCTCCGGCCGCGCCGGCCGCCGCTGCTCGTGGTGGTCGAGTCGTAGCAGTTCGTCGTGCCGGTGCAGTTCACATCCATATCGCCCAGCGTGACGTCGTGGAAAACGCCCGTGGTCGTCGCCGCCATGTGATAGTAGGTCGGGTTTGGATTCCCCTGCGCCCCGTACTTCTGGTTCACCAGCGCCTGGATACCGGCCAGAATGGGAGACGCGAACGAGGTGCCTCCCGCGCCGGCCCAGCCGCTGGGAGCTCCCGTGCACGCGGCGCCGCCGTTGCGTGGGTCGCTGAAACAGAAGACGTAGTAATGGCCCCACACGCCGTCCGCGGCGAAGAGCGACACATCGGGAATGTCGCGCACGCGGTCACTGGGATTGCCGGTCGCCACCTGCCAGGAGGGCTTGGCATACCCGGCGCAGCTTCCGCTCACCACCCCCGACGTCGAAGGCGATCCCGTGGCGCAACCGCTCGGGCCCCCACTGCCGCCCGCCACCACCAGCAGGCCGTCTGAGTTGGCCGTGCTGCTGTTGCAGAAGCCGGTCGCCCCATAAGGGGTGCTGTAGCCGAAGTAGCTGGAGAGCAGAACGCTCGCGCACGAATCGTTCCAGGGGATTTCGGGGACGTACGACTTCGCCGAGCCGTAGGTCGAACTGTTCGTCGTGTTCCAGTAGTTGCTGGTGGTGCCCTGGTAAGCGTCGGCGAAATCGGTGCCTCCCACCGCCACGTTATAAGGCGTGGATGCATACGCGCTGACGCCGATTCCGTGCGTCGCCGTGGATGCGCCGGCGTCGCAACTGGCCGCGCCTTCATCGCCCGCCGAAACGAACACGGAGATGCCCTCGCCCGCGGCCTGCTTGTACAGAGCGTTGATGGCCGCGTTGGAGGTCGCGCCGTTTTCCGCCTCGCACTCGCCGTAGCTGATGCTGATGACAGATGGGTGCGCGCTGGCGTTGATCATGTTCTGCATGGCGATGAAGCCGCCGAACGTGGCGCGGGTATTGGCGCAGGCCGCCACCTGAATGGCCGCGTTGGGAGCGGCCGCGCTGGCCCACTCGGCATCGAGAATCGCCTCGACGTCGTCGCTGTTCACGCCGGGATCGGCGCAGTTCGTCTTGCCGCTGGCGGGCGCCGGGTGTACCGTGGCCAGCGAACCGGACGAGTACGACGACAGTCCGAACGTGCCGCGGAAGGTAGTCCAGTCCGCGCTGCTGTAGAGATCCGTGTCCTCAATCACGGCGATGGTCTGCCCTTTGCCCGTCACGCCGGCGCTGAACAGAGGATTCAGATTGTAGATGGTAGCCAGATCGGCGGGAACGACGGTCTGGTACGGAGTGCCACCCGACGTGAACGTATATTCGGGACGGGCCCGTCTCATCGAATGCGGCGTGAAGTCGTGCATCGACACCACTCCGGCAACGGCCGGGGCCAGCGCTTCGGGAATCTCCGGATCGCTCATATTGGCGACGTGCCGCTGTCCGTTCACTTCAAGCTCGTGGATTTCGGTATGGAAGGCCTCGGCAACCTCGCCGGCGTTCCCCGAAAAATCGATGACCATGCCGCTCGGCTGCACGTTGTTCACCGTGAAGCCGTGCGATTCCAGCCAGCGGGTGACGGTCTGAATGTCCTCGGCGGCCGGGCCGAATCGCTCGCCAATCTGGGCCGCAGTGAGCCATTGATGATAGTCCGGCGACTTCAAATTCTGCACGTCCTCGAGGTACTGATCGAACGCCGTCTCCTGTCCGGGCGAGCGGCGCAACTGGAGCAGCATGTGGTCGAGAGCAAAGTCGTGAGTCACCGGACCGCGGTCGTGATCGGCCGTCGCCTCCGGGCGGGTGTTGCCTTCGAGCGCATGCAGCCGGCTCTCCACGATGGTTTGCGTGATCAAAGGGCGCGCGTTGCGGGCGCCGTCCAGGGTCTGTGCGGGGAGGGCGAGCGGCAGCACCAGCGCGCACCCACAGGCAACCCGGCACAGGGCGGAGCCGCCCACAGTGCGAACCGAGTTAAGCCGGCGGTCCGCTCCGTTGTGCCGGCGTTTACTTAAGAGGCATCTTGCGAACATGAAAGTCCTCCAGCCTTTCGGCTCGTCCGAGAAAGGGGGACCGATCTCAGGTATAGCTATATACTGCCATCTTCGACGGCTAAATGAAACGGCGGGTTGCGGGAAATGGCGAGGATGAGGAAATATCTCAGGTAAATCCTGGCCGGTCACCTATGCCGCGTGCCGCGCCGGTGGCGCTGTGCTACAGTCTGGCAGGGCTGGAAAGGAGAGGAAATGGCTGGGAAGGCGACGGCGCAGGCGGTGAAATCGCGGGACGAGCGCATTGCGGAAGGGAAGAAGCGGCGGGAGCGCGCCAGCCGAGCGGGGCAGAAGGACCTCTGGGTGGAGCGGCGACAGTTCGATCCCATCGAGGTCGTGCTGGAATCGGGCCAGGGCCGGCTGGAGCGGCTGCTGCCCCTCAAGTACGCGCGCATGGCGATCTCGCCGTTCGCGTTCTTTCGCGGGGCCGTGCAGGTGATGGCCGCCGACCTTGCGCGGCTGCCGCACTCCGGCATCGCAGTGCAGATTTGCGGCGACGCGCACGTGCAGAACCTCGGCTCTTTCGCCGCGCCCGACGGCCGCCTCGTTTTCGACTATAACGATTTCGATGAGACCATCGCCGGTCCCTGGGAGTGGGATGTGAAGCGCATGGCCGCCAGCATTGTCCTCGCCGGGCGCGAGGCCGGCCACAAGACCTCCGGTTGCCATTCCGCGGTCGAGATCTTCATCCGGCGTTATTGCGACTCCATGGCCGAGTTCGCAAGCGAGCCCCTGCTGTTGGTGGCGCGCCATCAGATTCATCGCGAGCAGAGAATCAAGCCGGTTTCGGCGGCGCTTCGGCAGTCCCAGCGCGCGACGCCGCTGGACGCGCTGAAGAAGTTCACGGAAAGGGACGGCCACGGGAGTCGCCACTTTCGCGATGGCCGTCCGGTGTTCTGGCGAGTGAAGGGGGACGAGGCGCGCGCCGTGCTGGCGTCTCTAGCGCTGTATCGGAAGTCGCTTCATCGCGAGAGCCTGCATCTGTTCGGTTTCTTTCGCCCCGTCGACGTGGGTTTCAAGGTGGTGGGCACGGGCAGCGTGGGAATGCGCGACTACATCGTGTTCATGGAAGGCAACGGACCCACCGATCCGCTGTTCCTGCAGGTGAAGCAGGAATTGCCCTCGGCCTGGGCGCCTCACCTGCGCGTGGTCTACGAGCATCAGGGGCAGCGCACCGCCGAAGGACAGCGAGCCATTCAGCCGCTGTCGGATCTGCTGCTGGGCTGGACCACGCTGGGCGGCCATCAGTTTCTGGTGCGCCAGCTCAACGATCACAAGGGCACCATCGATATCGCGAAACTTCGCGGCGACGGCCTGGACAGCCTCGCCATGATCGCCGGCGAACTGATGGCGAGGGGACATGCGCGCTCCGGGGACGCGGCCATGATTCATGGCTATTGCGGAAGTGGAACAAAGCTGACGCGAGCCATCGGCGAGTTCGCGGCCGAGTACGCCAATCAGGCCGAGGCCGATTACGAAGCGTTCCTGAAGGCCGTCAAGGGTGGCAGGATCAAAGTCGCAAAAGCAGTCGCTTAGCGGTACGAGGCCGGCTTTTCGCGATAATCTGAATGCGATGCCGGAACAATCGGTGTGTGTCATTGCCGGGATGGGGCGGGGTGTCAGCTTCGCGGCAGCGCGACGTTTCGGAAACGCCGGGTTTCGCGTCGCCATGCTCGCCCGGCGCGCAGATCGGCTCGCTGAACTTGAGAAGGAGTTCCAGTCCGCCGGCGTCTCCGCCCGCGGCTATGCGGTGAACCTGGGCGTGGAAGCGCAGGTGCGGGGCGCGTTCCAGAAGATCGAAGGCGAGCTCGGACCGCCCAGCGTGCTGATCTACAATGCCTCCGCCGGGCACCCCGGCCGGCCAACGTCGCTCAGCGAACGGGCTCTGCTGGCCGACTTCCGAATCAATGCCGTTGCGCCGCTGTGGTGCGTGCAGGAGGCGCTTGACGGCATGATGGAGGGCGGGCGCGGGACCATCATTTTCACCGGAGGCGGGCTGGCGCTGGCGCCGCAAGCGGATTTCGCATCGCTCTCCATCGGCAAGGCGGCGGTGCGCAGCCTCGCCTTCTCTCTGGCGCAGGAGCTGGAAGGCGCCGGGATTCACGTTGGAACGGTGACTATTTGCGGCTATGTGCAGGAGGGGACGCACTTTTCCCCGGAGCGTATCGCCGAGGAGATGTGGCGTTTGCACAGCCAGCCGGCGGGCCAGTTCGAGACGGAAATCGTCTACCGTTAGCAATCGAACATAAGACGAACAAAATGTTTGACACAGAGCGGCACGAAGGTGTATTCTAAAGGCGAACATAAGGCGAATCTGGAGCAGCCGCTATGTCGCTTCCTTCGAATCTCCGCTGCGGCCCGGCCGGCTGGGCGTACCCCGGCTGGAACGGAGTTGTCTATCCGCGCGGCGCCGGCGGCCACTTTCGCCCGCTGGAGTTCCTCTCGCAGTTCTTCGATGTCTGCGAAGTCAATCGCACGTTCTACCAGCCCATCCGGCCCGAGGTGGCGAAGTTCTGGATGGCGCAGGTTTCCGCGAACCCGCGCTTCCTCTTCACAGTGAAGCTGGGCCGGCGCTTCACGCACGAGCGTTCGCTCGACGCCGCCGAGATCGCCGCGTTCAAGGATGGTATCCGCCCGCTCGATCGCGCCAAAAAACTGGGTTGCGTGCTGATGCAGTTCCCGTGGACTTTCCGGTTCACCGAGGAAAATCGCGATTATCTGATACGCCTGCGCCGCTGGTTCCGCGAGTTTCCCCTGGTAGCGGAGATGCGGCACGCAAGCTGGATGCGGGAAGAGGCGGTGGGCGTGCTGATCGACAATCACCTCGGATTCTGCAATATCGATCAGGCCGCTTACACGAAGGCGATGCCCCCCACGGCGCTGCTCACCTCCGGCGTCGGCTATGTCCGGCTGCACGGGCGCAATCCCAATGACTGGGAGCAGGAATTCGGCCGCGGCGATGAAGGCACGGCTGCCCGCAGGCCGGTGGCGCGGCACGACTACTTGTACACGTCCGGGGAACTGGCCGCCTGGAAGCAGCGCATCGGTGAAATCGGCCGCTTAGCCACGCACATGTTCGTGATCGCCAATAACGACGCGGGCGGAAAATCGGTGGTGAACGCGCTGCAGCTCGCCGCGCTTCTGGGCGATTCGCGCCGCAACGCGCCTGCCGGATTGATCCGCCGGTATCCGGAGGCTTTGGC
>Ga0326727_10028642_pt1 | contig 10109 bp, 10 predicted proteins | sample MB2enrmetagenome_FD_207643 | JGI IMG/M metagenome (GOLD analysis project Ga0326727, IMG submission 207643) | Lab enriched peat soil microbial communities from McLean, Ithaca, NY, United States - MB29MY | ecosystem: Environmental > Terrestrial > Soil > Wetlands > Peat | place: USA: New York...
CTGCGGTGGTTCTCGCACAATCGGTTCAACCTGTTCTCATTCCACGATCGCGATCACGGCGACGGCAGCATCACGCCGCTGCGCGTCCAGATCGAATCGCACCTCCGCGCCGCCGGCTACCCTGTCGATGGCGGCCCGATCCGGCTGCTTTCCATGCCGCGGCTGTTCGGTTATGCGTTCAATCCACTGAGCGTGTATTTCTGTCACCGGCGCGACGGCACGCCGCTGGCGGTGCTGCACGAGGTGAACAACACGTTCGGCGAGCGGCACTGCTACCTGCTGCCGGTCGAAGACCAGGGGGGCAACGTGATCCGGCAGTCATGCCCGAAGTGCTTCTATGTCTCGCCATTTATGGACATGGCGATGACCTACAATTTCCGCATCACCCCGCCCGCCGATCGCGTCTCGGTTGCAATCGAAACCAGTGACGCGGACGGCCCGATGCTGGAAGCGGTGTTCGCCGGCAGCCGCCAACCGCTGACCGATCGCACATTGCTGCGCGCCCTGCTCGCCTATCCGCTGCTGACCCTGAAAGTGGTTGCCGGCATCCACTGGGAGGCACTGAAGCTCTGGCGCAAAGGTATGCGGCTGCAACCCCGCCCGCAGCCGCCGCGCGACCTTGTCACCGCAATAGCGCCACGCATTTCCAAGCTGGGGAACGCCAATCGATGAGCCTGCGCATGAGCGACACCTGGGACCACACAACCGCCGTCCCGCACCATGGCATCCGCGCCTGGATGCTGCGCCAGGTCATGTCGCCGCTGCAATGCGGCACCCTGACCGTCGTCACCCCGGACGGCACGCGCGCCACCCGCCGCACCGACCAGCCCGGCCCCGACGCCACGCTGGTGCTGCACCGCTGGCGCACCCTGCGCCGGCTGCTGTCCGACGGCGATGTCGGCTTCGCGGAGGCCTATATCGACGGCGACTGGTCCAGCCCCGACGTCAGCGCGGTGATCGAGATCGCCGCACGCAACCACGCCGGCCTGTCGAAGCGCATCAACGGCACCAGGCTGGCGCAACTCGTGAACCGCCTGCACCATCGCCGCCGCGCCAACACCAAACGCGGCAGCCGACGCAACATTGTGCAGCACTACGATCTCGGCAATGAATTCTATGCGCGTTGGCTCGATCCCGGCATGACCTATTCCTCGGCGATCTACGCGCGCGACGACATGACCTTGGAGGAGGCACAGGCCGCGAAACAGGACCGTGCCCTGGCGCTGCTCGATCCGCCGCCGGGCGGCACAGTGCTGGAAATCGGTTGCGGCTGGGGCGGCATCGCCGAGCGGCTGATCGCACGCGGCTGCCAGGTCGTCGGCCTGACCCTGTCACCAGCGCAGCTTGCGCACGCCCGCGCCCGCCTCCACGCCGCCGGCCAGGCCGCGCGCGCCGACCTGCGACTGCAAGATTATCGTGACACAACCGGCACGTTCGACGGGATCATCTCGATCGAGATGCTGGAGGCGGTCGGCGAACGCTACTGGCCGGCCTATTTCGACACGTTGCGCGCCCGGTTGAAACCCGCCGGCCGCGCGGTGCTGCAGGTGATCACCATCGCCGAAGAGCGCTTCGAGAGCTATCGCAGCGCGCCCGACTTCATCCAGCGCTACATCTTCCCCGGCGGCATGTTGCCGACCGACAGCATCATGCGCCGTGAGATCGCGCGCGCCGGCCTGCGCCTGCAGTCGCTGGAAACCTTCGGTGCCAGCTACGCGCGCACCCTGGCGGAATGGCGCCAACGCTTCACCCAGGCCTGGCCCGACATCGCCGCCATGGGCTTCCCCGAACGCTTCCGCCGCATGTGGGAATACTACCTGCATTACTGCGAGGGCGGCTTCCGCGCCGGCGCGATCGACGTCGGCCTGTGGCAGATCGTGCGCGAGGAGCAGCCCGCGCCAAGCGGGGCCGTTTGATCGGCCGGCGTTTGATTGGCCACCGTTTGATTGGCCACAGTTTGATTGGCCACCATTTGATTGGGCGCCGCACGTTGCTGGCTACGCTCGGCGCGACGGCGCTGGGCCCGCGGCCGGCCCACGCCGCGCTGCCGGTGCCGGTGCCGGAGGGCAACAGGCTGAGTTTCCGCGTGCTGCGCGGCGACTCCGCGATCGGCACACATGTGCTGTATTTCGATCCGCATGACGACATCCTTGACGTGCGCTCCGAGGTCGATCTGCGCGTCGGCTTCGGACCGTTCACGCTGTTCCGTTACACGCTGCGTTCCACCGAACGATGGACCGCCGGGGCATTCGAGACGCTGGACGCGACGACGAATGACAACGGCACCCAGGATTTCGCCCGCATCAAGCGCGACGCCGACGGTCTCTGGGTCGAGGGATCGCAGGCGCCGCGCTACCTGGCGCCGCCCAACGCGCTGCCGTCCTCGCACTGGAACAAGGCCGAGCTCGACGGGCCGTGGATCAATCCGCAGGACGGCAAGCTGTTGCACCCCGTGGTCGCGCAACTTGGCGTGGGCGACGTGCCGGCGGCGAACGGACCGCCGATCGCCGCCACGCAATATGCGCTGTCAGGCGACGTCCAGATGCATCTGTGGTATGATTCGACACCGTCATGGGTTGCCCTGCACTTCACCGCCCACGATGGCTCACTGATCCGATACGAGCGGATGTAACATGGGTTCCCGAGCCCGCCATGCTCGAGCCCATGCCCCCTATTCGTTATGGCCGGGCTTGAACCGGCCATCCTCTTGCTGGCCGCGGCACCACCGGGACAAGCGCCCGGCGACTTCCGCCGGACCACAACGACTCGACAACGAATAACGACTCGCGCAGCCCACGCTACGCAGCGCACGCTTTATCGCGCGGCCGCCGCGGGATAATCTCCGCACCAGGGGGAGACATCATGCCAACCGCAGTGGAAGACAAGGACGCAATCCGGGAGGTGCTCGCGGAGTACTGCTTCTGCCTCGACGGCGGAGGCTTCGCCGAGATGGCGGCGTTGTTCGCGCCCGACGGCACCTGGCACACGGCGTTTGGCAAGGCGACCGGCCGCGCCGACATCGAGGCACTCGCGAACCGCGTCGCCACCCGCGCCGGCCCCCGCCCGCGCGGTGTTCATCTGGTGACCAATATCGTGATCAAGCTGGCGGGCGACCGCGCAACGGTCGCCTCCAACTGGGCGCTGGTGCAGAACAGCCCGGCCGGACCGATCATCGGCTCCGGCGGCGCCTATGCGGACGAGATGGTCCGGCTGGATGGACGCTGGCTGTTCCACTACCGAAAGATCGACCGCTTCATCGCCGCCGACTGACCGCCCCCCGCCCTTGAACCTGGGGCGGTTCCGGCGCAAGTGAAGTGCCAAGGAGCACCCACCCCACCCATGATCGATCCCTTCGGCAGGTCCATCACCTACTTGCGCGTCTCGGTCACCGACCGATGCGACCTGCGCTGCGTCTACTGCATGGCCGAGGACATGCACTTCCTGCCCAAGAAGGAGGTCCTCACGCTTGAGGAGCTGGAGCGTCTCTGCGCCGCCTTCATCCGCCTCGGCACGACCAAGATCCGCCTGACCGGCGGCGAACCGCTGGTCCGCCGCGGCGTGATGTCGCTGTTTCAGGGCCTCGGCAGCCGGCTCGGCGACGGCCTGCGGGAGCTGACGGTCACCACCAACGGCACCCAGCTTGCGAAATACGCAACCCAGTTGCGCGATGCCGGGGTGCGGCGGATCAACGTCTCGCTCGACACGCTGGACCCCGCGGGCTTCACCGTGATGACGCGCTGGGGCCGGATCGAACCGGTCCTGGAGGGCATCTTCGCCGCAAAGGCCGCCGGCCTCGCCATCAAGATCAACACCGTCGCGATGAAGGGTGTGAACGAAGACGAATTCGACCGCCTGCTGGGCTGGTGCGGCGAGCACGGCTTCGATCTGTGCCTGATCGAGACGATGCCGATGGGCGAGATCAGCGAGGACCGCACCGACCAGTACCTGCCGCTCTCGATCGTGCGCGCGCGCCTGAAGCGGCACTGGACGCTGACCGAGACCGACTACCGCACCGGCGGGCCCGCCCGTTATTTCGATGTGGCGGAGACCGGCCGGCGCATCGGTTTCATTACGCCGATGACGCATAATTTCTGCGAGAGCTGCAACCGGGTGCGGCTGACCTGCACCGGCACGTTGTATATGTGCCTGGGGCAGAACGACGACGCCGACCTGCGCGCCGTGCTGCGGTCGGGTGCCTCGGACGCCGACCTCGATGCGGCGATCCTGGAAGCGATCACCCGCAAGCCCAAGGGCCACGATTTCGTCATCGACCGTCGCAGCGACCGCCCCGCGGTCCCTCGCCACATGAGCGTCACCGGCGGGTAGTTCGCGGCGTTGGCTCATCGCGATGAGCTTGCGGGCAGCCCAGTTCTGTCGGCAGGCGCTGTTGACTCCAAAAGCGTCCCCCAGCTACGAATCAGCGCGGTCGACAAGGCGACCCACGGTCCGCGTGAAGGGTTGAACCCACCTCGTACATACTGACGATATCGATCCCTTCTTTCTTGCCCGAGAGCCGCGGACGCCGGGCGCAGGGAAAGAAGGTATGTCATGCCCCAGGCGCTCCCACCAAACCCGCACATCGATTGGCTCAAGAAGACCGCCAAGGAGCGGCTTGCCGAACTGCGCGAACACGACGCATCGGCCAGGCTCCACCAGGCCCAGCTCGAGATCGCCAATGACTACGGCTTTCCCAGTTGGCGTGCCCTGAAGGCGCGCGTCGATACGCTCAGCCTCGACGGCCAGATCATCGCCGCGGCCAAGGACGGTCGTGCCCGCGATCTCGACAAATTGCTGTCGCAGCATCCGCGCAAGCTCGCGGTCACCGGTGCCGCGTGGAACCGGCCGTTGCTGCACATCGCCGCCGGCGAGGGTCACCTCGATTGCGTCAACGTGCTGCTGCGGCGAGGCTTCGACATCGGGACACGCGACAGCCTCGACCACGCGACCGCGCTGCATTGGGCCGCGCAAGCCGGTGCCGTCGAGGTGGTCGCGCGGCTGATCGATGCCGGCGCTGACGTCGACGGCGACGGCGACGATCACGAGATCGGCGTGATCGGCTGGGCGACCTGCTTCAAGCAGGTCCACAAGGCGACAGCCGACTACCTCCTGGCCCGCGGCGCAAAACCGACGATCTTCTCGGCGGTCGCCCTTAACCGTGCCGATCTTGTCCGCAAGCTCGTCGCCGAGGACCCGACGCTGCTGCGCTCGCGCAAGATGAGTCGTTTCGAACATCATCGCACTCCATTGCACCTCGCCGTCCTCAAGAATCGCCCGCAGATGGTCAAACTGCTGCTTGACCTTGGTGCCGACGCGACCACCAAGGACAGTCGCGGCTACACGCCGCTTGGCCTCGCGACCGCCAAGACACATCCAACGATTGCCGCAACCCTGATCGCGGCCGGCGCCAACCCACGGGAGCAGCACGCCAATCGTTTCGAGCTCGTCGTGCCCATCCTGGTGGTTCGAAATGTTACCGCCTCGATTGACTATTACGTCGGCAAACTGGGATTTCAAAAAAAATGGGAATGGGGCGATCCCCCGGACTTCGCGTGCGTCGCGCGCGACCAGGTCGAACTCTTCCTCTCGATGACCACAAAGACCGTGCCGACAAGCTGGATCTCCATCTTCGTGCAGGATGTCGATGCGCTCTACGAAACCTACAAGGGGACCGGCGCGATCATTCACCAGCCACCCGCCGACTACCCGTGGGGCCTGCGCGAGATGACCGTCGAGGACCTTGACGGCAACCGGATGCGCATGGGCGGTGACGGCGGCGGCGAACACCGGTCGGACGACACCGCAACCCCCGACGGAGATCCTTCATAGCTTCTCCCTCTCCCCTTGAGGCTTGGGCCGCGAAGAGGACCAAGGGCTGGGGAGAGGGGTAAAAAACCCTCCCTCACCCACCAATCTCCGCCACAGCATGTGCCATTGGTTCGCCGGAAATCCGGATCAACCCGGTAAACGGCGTCTGCAATTCCGAGGTCATGCGGATCGCGCTGCCGATCCCCACCGAACACAGCAATATCGCAACAAGCGACGTAACGTTGCAGGGCGCGAACAAACCAAAGCTCGCAAAGATCACCACGAACCAGAACATCACCAGCACCAGCAGCGGCCGAGGCGTTCGGCTCGCATCTTCCTGCACAAGCTGCCAGTGCGCCGCCATGATGGCATCGGTCGCCTGCAACGACTGCGCCTGCAGCCAGCGCTGCGTGTCGTTGGCCGGTGCCAGCGCCAAAATCCGGTCCTGGATCGCCTCTAGCACGGACAGCGTCGCCTTGTTCTCCATATCCGGTTTGTGGGCGGTCTTGGCGGGAAACAGATCCTGCCGCTTCGCCTCGGCATAGCGCCGCAGCATGGCGTGAATGTCCTGCGCCTCTGGCCCATACCGCCGCAGCAGGCGATCCAGGTTGATCATGTCGGTCGACATCTCCGCGACCTCGGAGGCCTTCTTGTTGAACGATGCGTCGGAGGCGGAAATGAGCAGGCCCACCACCAGCGCAGACAACGTGCCCACGACGGCCATCGAGACCGAAACCGCGTTTTTCGTTTCCGGACTCAGATGGTGTTCCGGCAGAAAGCGCGCGACAACCAGACCGAGCACGGCGCTGCCGAACAGGATGGTTACGACTACAAGACCGACGGGGACCGAGCTCATCGTGCAAGTACCTGTTGCTGTTGTTACGCCACGCGTCGGTGACGGCATACACGAAAAGGCTTACCGGATATGAACCGATCGGCGGACATCCTTCCCGCCGAGACCGAGTCAGTAGGCTGAACCAGGTCAGCGTGATGGCACCGCCTCCGCGTCGATGGCGCGCACGGCGCGGCCGGCTTCGGTGGCTCGGCGCCCGCGCCCAGCCGGTCAACAACGCCCGCCGCAACGTCGCGACGCCCGGTCGCTCCGCTCCGGCAACGACGTCAGTCGCCGCGAAACACCGCTTCCATGTTGTTCCCGTCCGGATCGAGCACGAACGCGGCGTAGTAGTTCGGCCGGCGCATCCCGGGCGCTCCATTATCAGTCCCGCCCACTGCGAGAGCCGCGGCATGGAATGCGTCGACCTCCGCCCGGCCTTTTGCGGCAAACGCGGTATGTTGCTTAACCGAGTGTGGTTGGTAGCGATCGATCCAGAAGCCAGGATAATCGAAACCGCAACCTACCCCGTTGGTCCCCACATGGTCGGGTAATTGCATCACCCGACGCATGCCCAGCGCCTTCAATGCTGCGTCGTAGAAATTGGCGGAACGTCCAACATCCGCAACGCCAATACCAGTGTGATCGATCATGTCGACCCTCGCGAATGCGTCGAGGATTGCTGGGGCGCGGCGGCGCCATCACAGCGTTGGATTGATGCAAGGTCGAGCTTACCGCTTTGACCCCGCGCGCCGCTCCCTGCCATTTCCCTGCGTGCCGTTACCCCTTCGAGCCAGCGCGCGTCATCGCCTGGCGCAGGATCGTGTTGAGCCTGGACTGATATCCCCTTCCCGTTGAGCGCAGCCACGCCAACACATCGGCGTCCATGCGTACTGTCACTTGCTGCTTCACGGGGCGATAAAACCGATTGCGCTCGGCAGTCTTCCAGAATGCCTCGGACAGTGGCGCGATGTCGGATGCGTCGATTTGCTCGTCCGGCAGAGCCGCCAGCGCCGTAAGCTCGGCCTTCTGAGCCGCCGTTAACGGCGCTGGTCGTTCCGGGTCAAGTTCGTAGCTCACGGTATCTTGCTTCTTCATAGCGTCTTCTTTCGCCTCGCTCGGCTCTGCGGGCCGAGATGATGTGGATGACCTCGGTGCCTTCCGCGTCGTCACACACCGTGTGCGCGATCAATAAGTCGTCACGCACCGTGTGCGCGATCAATAAGACGGCGACGCCATCGACCGACCCGATGGTCTGCCACCGCGCTTCGCCCGCCTCGATGCGGTCCTGATCGCTGAGGGCGAAGGGATCCAAAAACACCCGGCTGGCAATTTCAAACCCGACATGATGCTTGCGTAGATTGCTGGCAGCCTTCACCCGACTCCACGTGAACCGCAGCGTCATCTCTGACCACGACTCGCAAAAGAGCTACAAAATTGTAGCGCTCCCCTTCGTTCGGCGCAAGCCAAGTTCGGCGGGCCTTGAGCCGGCTTCGTCGGCTTTGAACACATCCGCCAGCGACACCTGCCCGCTGCCCCGCGCCGCCGGCTTGGGCTGCCCCGCCGCCGGCGCCCAACCGGTCAGCATCGCCAGCCGCAACGTCGCCACCACCCGACCATCGCGCGCCGGCAACACCCCCAGCGCCGCCGGAAACAACCCCCGAGGCGGCACCCGCCGATCGCGCAGCCGCACCGCATTCGCCTCCCCCGCCGCGCGCAGATCGCGCAGCAGCGCCAACGGATCGGCATACAGCAGCGTCAGATCCTCCACATCCGCCACCGGCAGCGCGAACCCCGCCCGCTGCAGCAACGCCGCGCAATCCCGCAGATCCGGGAACGGCGAGACCCGCGGCGACGCCCCGCCGGTCAGCGCCGCCTCCGCCTCCGTCAGCGCCGCACGCAACTCCGCCAGCGTCCCCAGCGCCGGCACGCTCGCCAGCAGCAACCCGTCCGGCCGCAGCACCTGGCGCAACTGGATCAGCGCGCCCGGCAGGTCGTTCACCCAGTGCAGCGACAGGCTGGCCACCACCAGATCGAAGCTGGCCGGCGCGAACGGCAGGAACTCCTCGTCCGCTGCGACGCCCAGGCCACCCGCCCCGCGGACCATCGCCGGCGACAGGTCGCAGCTCACCACCTCGATCCCGCGCGCCCGCAGCAGCGGCGCCACCACCCCGCGCCCGCCGACCTCCAGCGCCTGGCCAAACCGCCGCGTCGTGTCGTCCAGCCGATCCAGCAGCCGCTCGGCCGCGTCCCGCAGCACATCCGCAACGGCACCCACCGTCGCCGCCGCCCTGTCGCGATGACGGCGCACGGCGGCGCGGTCGAACACCAACATCAAGCTGTCCATCGCCATCACACCCATGTGCGCACGGCCCACAGCGTTGCCAAGCGCTCCCCCCATGCCTAGGGTCGGTGCATGAAGCGTATAAATGCCGCCACCCTGCGTGGCTGGATCACCGACGGCGCCGAACTCGCCATCCTCGACGCGCGCGAAGAAGGCGAATTCGGCACCTCGCACCTGTTCTGGGCCATCCCCTGCCCGCTGTCGCAGGCCGAACTCCGTGCCCGCACCCTGCTGCCCTGCCGCACCACGCGCATCGTCTGCACCGACGACGGACGCGGCCTCGCCGAGCGCCTCGCCGCCTGGCTGGAGGCCGAAGGCCACACCGACGTCGCCGTCCTCGACGGCGGCACCAAGGCGTGGGAGGCCGCCGGCTACGTCCTGTTCAGCGGCGTCAACGTCCCCTCCAAGGCGTTCGGCGAATGGGTCGAGCACCACTACGGCACCGAAAGCGTCGACCCGCCCGAGCTGAAGGCCTGGATCGATTCCGGCCGCGACATGGTCGTGCTCGACAGCCGCACGCTCGAGGAATTTACCCGCATGTCGATCCCGAAAGGCATCAGCGTGCCCGGCGGCGAGCTGGTCTACCGCATCGGCGATATCGCCCCGGACGCGAAAACCCTCGTCGTTGTGAACTGCGCCGGCCGCACCCGCAGCATCATGGGCGCCGAAAGCCTGCGCCGCGCCGGCATCCCGAACAAGGTCGTCGCGCTGCGCAACGGCACCATGGGCTGGGAGCTCGCGGGCCTGCGCTGCGAGCGCGGCCGCGCCGAGCGCTTCACCGCCGGCACGCCCAAATCCCTCACTCTCGCCCTGCAACGCGCCAGCCAATTCGCCGAGGCCTCAGGCGTGCAGAATATCGACGCCGCCCAGCTCGCCGTGTTCGAGGCCGACCCCACCCGCACGCTCTACATCCTCGACGTGCGCGACCCACCCGAGTTCAAGGCCGACCACCGCCCCGGCAGCGTCAACGCGCCCGGCGGCCAGCTCCTGCAGGCCACCGACCGCTGGATCGGCGTGCGCGGCGCCCGCATCGTGCTGCTGGACGACACCGGCGCCCGCGCCCTCATGTCCGCCGCCTGGCTGCGCCTGATGGGCCATCGCGAGGTATTCGTCGTCGCCGGCGGCCTC
>Ga0326727_10028643_pt1 | contig 10109 bp, 7 predicted proteins | sample MB2enrmetagenome_FD_207643 | JGI IMG/M metagenome (GOLD analysis project Ga0326727, IMG submission 207643) | Lab enriched peat soil microbial communities from McLean, Ithaca, NY, United States - MB29MY | ecosystem: Environmental > Terrestrial > Soil > Wetlands > Peat | place: USA: New York...
TCACGTCCCGTCAGCCCCGCGTCCCGCACCGCCCCCGCTCCTCCCCGCTCGATTCCGTGGATCACCACCTCAGACACCTGAGGCGTCAGATACGGCTTCCCCGCCACCAGCGCTTTGATCGCCGCCACCAGGTGATCCCGCGCCTGGCTCTTGAAAATATACGCCCGGATCCCCGCCTCGAACGCCGGCTGGATCAGCTTCGCATCCTCGTGCCCGCTCAGGATCAGGATCTCCGCCGACGGCACCTGCTTTCTGATCTGCCGCGCCGCGTCCAGCCCGTTCAGGTCCGGCATGAGAACGTCCGTTACCACCACATCCGGTCGCAGCTTCACCGCCATCGCTACCGCCTCACGCCCCGTCCGCGCCTCTCCGCACACCTCCCATCCGGGTTGCGTCGCGATCAACGCGACAATTCCCTGGCGGACTATTTCATGATCATCGACGACGAGAATACGGACGGCGCTCATGGACTCCCGTTTCCAATCAAATGCCTCGCGATACAAATGTGGAGCTTTTCCGAAAAAAAAGCGATTTCGCATGCGGAAATGCAGATTCTTGCTGCCAGCGCGCGGGACATCCGGTATAGCCCCTGCGGACAAGGAATCTTTGCTCATGGACACGAAACCCACACCGCCGCCCGCCGCGCCCACCGTGCCCAATGGCCGGCCCGAACTCACAAAAAGCGCCCTCGCAAAGGACGTGGAAATCACCGGATCGCTGACGTTCAAGGGCGAACTGAGATTCGACGGCACCATCAAGGGCGGACACATCAGCGGCAGCGTCCTCGACCTCGGCGAACACGCCTCCGTGGAGGGCAACATCACCGCCAACGAAGTCACCATCTCCGGCACCGTGACCGGCAACGCCACCGTCGCCCACCGTTGTCATCTCCGCGCTTCCGCACGGCTCAATGGCGACCTCAACACCGCCCGCCTCATCATGGAAGAGGGCGCCACTTTCATCGGCATGTCCAATATCACTCCACGCGGCGGCCAGCGCCCTCCGTCCGCGTAGCGGGAATCCGTTACTTCCCCGCCGGGCCGTTCTCGATGTTCACCTTTTCGCCCTCGGTTAACGAGTCCGACGGGTTCGCGATCAGCCGGTCGTTCGCGTCAATGCCGCTCGTGACCTCGTAGGAAGTCCCGAAGTCGCGCCCCACGGTGATGCTCTTCAGGTGGACAATGTTCGTGCTGTCCACGACTCCCACCTGCAACCCCTGCGTCCGGAACAGCACGGTATTGATCGGGATCACGCTCGGCGCGTTCGCGAGCTTGAGCACCAGGTGCACCGTCGCATACGCCCCCGGAAACAACCGCCCGTCGCCGTTCGGCACATCCACCTCCGTCAGCAGCGTCCGCGTCGCCGGATCGAGCGCCCCCGCAATGTGCGCGACCTTTCCCTGGAATTTCACCCCCGGCGCTTCCGCCAGCTCGAGAAACGCCGGCGTATCCAGCTTCACCATCTCGCTGTACACCTCCGGCACGGAAATGAACACCCGCAGGATGTCCGTCCGCGCCACGTGAAACAATTCCTGCGCGCTGCTCGATGTCGCGTTGCTCCCCGCATTGATCAACGCCCCCACGTCCGTGTCCCGCCGCGTGACGACGCCGGTAAACGGCGCCGTGATCTTCTGGAAATCCGTCTGCACCGTCAGGTTCTGCACGGCCGCCTCGTCCGCGCGCACCGCCGCCTGTTGCGCGTCGAGCCCCGTACGGTCCTGGTCGTACTCCTGCTGGCTGATGACCTTCGTCGCCAGCAAATCCTTCCCGCGGTTATAAGTCAGTTGGCTGATATCCAGGTTTGCGCGCGCCTGCGCCAGCGTCCCGTTCGCCTGCCGCAATTCCGCGTCCACGTCCGGCGCCTCCAGCTCCGCCATCAATTGCCCCTCCTTCACCTGCGCGCCGATATCCGTGTACCACGCCTTCACGTACCCGTTCGTCCGCGCATAGATCGACGCTTCGGTGTACGCCATCAGGTTCCCCGGAAGCTGGATTTCCAATTGCCCCGGCCCCGGCTGCGGCTTGACCGTCGAGACCGTCGGCGTCGCCATCGCTTCCGTCGTCGCCGCGAGCTGCCGGAACGTCCGTGCCCGCTGCCATAGCAACACGCACACGACGACCGCCGCCACCACGATCGCGATCAGCAGCCGGGTGCCCGCCTTCCCCTTCGGTGCCGAGACCGGAATCCTCGCCACCGCCTGGTGATGCGTGGAAATATGCGGGCTGTTTGGATGGATCTCCGGTTGCTCGTGGCTCGTGGGAATTCCGCCGCGATTCCCGGTGCGGCCCCGCCCCAGCGGCTCAGCCTCCACCGTGCTGTGGTTATTCAGGGTTGCGCTCATAAATGTGGTTCCTTCCGTGTTTCGTCGTTTTGAAATTGGTCGCTCATGCCGGCCTCCCGTCGCGCGCAAGCGCCAGCATCTCCTCCGGCTCCGCCTCGCGCGCATTCGATTTCTCCCGCCGCCCCTCCGGCGCCGCATGGCCCCGCCCGCGGATCGCCGCGAACACCACCGGCACGAAGAACAGCGTCGCCAACGTCGCGACGATCAATCCCCCGATGACTGCCCGCCCCAGCGGCGCGTTCTGCTCGCCTCCTTCGCCCAGCCCCAGGCTCATCGGGATCATCCCGATGATCATTGCCAGCGCCGTCATGATCACAGGCCGCAGCCGCGTCCGTCCCGCCTCCAGCGCTGCGCGCATCGCGTCGCCGTGCTCCGCCAGTTGCTCACGCGCAAAGGTCACCACCAGGATCGAGTTCGCCGTCGCCACACCAATGCACATGATCGCCCCCATCAACGCCGGCACGCTCAACGTCGTCCCCGTGACGAACAGCATCCACGCGATCCCCGCCAGCGCCCCTGGCAGCGCCGTGATGATGATGAACGGATCCACCCACGACTGGAAGTTGACGACGATCAGCAGGTACACCAGCACCACCGCAAACACGAGCCCGCCAGCCAGCCCGATGAAGGACGAATGCATCGTCTCCACCTGCCCCCGGATCGTCGTAAACGTCCCGCGCGGCAAATCCTTCTGCGCCCCGTCCACGATCTTCCGTACCTGCGGCGACACCGCCCCCAGGTCGCGCCCTTGCACGCTCGCATACACGTCCACCACCGGCTGCACGTTGTAATGCGTCAGCACCGCCGGCCCCGCCATACGCTTCAGCGCCGCCACGTTCACCAGCAACTGGTTCTGCGTGCCGCTCGTGCTCGTCAGCGGCAGGTCGTACAGGTCCTGTAGACTCGTGATACGGTACTGCGGCGCCTGCACCGCAAGGTTGTAGTTCACCCCGTTCTGCGGGTTCAGCCAGAACGCCGGCGACACCTGGAAGCTCGAGCTCAGCGCCACCAGCAGGCTGTTCGCCACGTCCCGCTCGGTATAGCCCAGCTCGTTCGCCTTCGTCCGGTCCACCGCCAGTTGCAGCTTCGGTTGGTTGAAGAGCTGGAACACATGCGTATCCACCGCGCCCGGGATCGCACGGATCTTATCCGCCACCTGCTCCGCCACCGCCAAGTTCCCCGCCACGTTGTTCCCCACAAATTGCACGTCGATCGGCGCCGACAGTCCGAAGTTCAATATCTGGCTCACGATATCCGCCGGCTGGAAGAAAAACTCCGTCCCGGGATAAAGCCTCGGCAGCTCCTGCCGCAGCTTCGCCACATATTCCGCCGTCGGCCCGTGATGCGCCGCGTTCAGCGACACCAGGATTTCCGCGTCCGCCGTCCCGATCGTCCCGTTGTTGCTGTACGACGTATTGATGCCGCTGTACGGCAGCCCGATGTTATCGAGGATGGTCGTGATCTCCTTCGCCGGCATCTCCTCGCGGATCGTCTGCTCCACCAGGTCCGCCATCCGCGCCGTCTCCTCGATCCGTGTCGCCGTGCGCACCCGCATGTGCAGCCGGAACTGCCCCGCGTCCACCGTCGGGAAAAAGTCCTGCCCCACCAGCGTCAGCAACAGCATCGACGCCACGCACAGCCCGAAGAACACCCCGATGAATTTCCACCGCAGCCGCAACGCCGCTTCCAGCCACCCCGCGTACGCCGTCCGCAGCCACTCGAACCCCCGCTCGAACCCCTGCTGGAACCTCCCAAAAATCGTCTTCGCTTCCCCGCCCTGCCCATGCCCGTGCATCTCCGGATGATTCCGCAGGAAATACATCACCAGCGTCGGCACCAGCGTTCGCGACAGCACATACGAGGAGATCATCGCGAACACCACCGCCTCCGCGAGCGGCACGAACAGGTACCGCGCCACTCCCGTCAGGAAGAACATCGGCACAAACACGATGCAGATGCACAGCGTCGAGACGAACGCCGGCGTCGCGATCTGTGCCGCCCCGTCCAGGATGCCGTCGTACAGCTCCTTCCCCTCCTCGAGGTTCCGGTCGATGTTCTCGATCGTCACGGTCGCGTCATCCACCAGGATGCCCACCGCCAGCGCCAGCCCGCCCAGCGTCATGATGTTGATCGTCTCTCCCAGGCAGCTCAAAATCACGATCGCGCTCAATATCGAAAGCGGGATCGATATCGCGATCACCACCGTGTGCCGCCAGTTCCCGAGGAAGAGCAGGATCATCGCCGCCGTCAGACACGCCGCGATCACCGCCTCCTTGATCACCCCTTCGACGGCTGCCCGCACGAACAGCGATTGGTCGAACAGCGGCTGGATCCGCAACTCCGGCGGCAGGCTCGCCGCGATCCGCGGCAGCGCCGCTTTCACCTGGCTCACGATGTCCAGCGTCGACGCGCCCCCCGTCTTGTAGGCAGAGAGCAACGACCCCCGCTGCCCGTCCTGCCGCACGATGTTCGTCTGCACCTGGAACCCGTCCCGCACGTGCGCCACGTCCCGCAGATAAACCACGGTCCCGTTCACGGTCTTGATCGGCAGATTGTTCAGCTCCTCCACCGCCGGCGGCGTCCCGTTCATTTCCACGTCGTACTCAAGGCTCCCTATCTTTGCCGTCCCGCTCGGCAGCACCAGGTTCTGCGCATTGATCGCGTTCGCGATATCCGCCGGCGACAGCCCGTACCCGTTCAGCTTCAGCGGATCGATATCCACCATGATCTGCCGGATCTTCCCGCCGTACGGCCACGGAATCGCCGCGCCCGGTACCGTCGCCAGTTGCGGCCGCACAAAGTTCATCGCGATATCGTTGAGCTGCTGCTCGGACAGCTTCGCGCTGCTCAGCCCCAGTTGCAGTACCGGCACGCTCGACGCGTTGTAGCTGATCACCAGCGGCGGCGTCACCCCCGCCGGCATGCTCTTCAATACCGTTTGCGAGATCGCCGTCACCTGCGCCAGCGCCGCCTCCAGCTTCGCATGCGGCTGGAAGAACACTTTCACCACCCCGATCCCGTTCATCGTCTGGCTCTCGATGTGTTCGATGTCGTTCACCGTCGTCGTCAGCGTCCGCTCGTACGGCCACGTGATGTTCCCCTCGAACTGTTTCGCCGACAGGCCCGTGTACTGCCACACGATGCTCACCACCGGGATGTTGATGTTCGGAAAAATATCCGTCGGCGTCCGCAGGATCACCACCGGGCTCACGATCAGCAGCAGCAGCGCCGCCACGATGAAAGTATAAGGACGCCGCAGCGCCAGTCTGACGATCCACATGGCCTTACCTCCCCTCCCTCAAGGTTGCCACTTCCCCGTGCTTCCCCTCCGCATTTCGCGAAACCGCGATCATTCTCCCCAGACCGTGATAGAAACTCCAGCACCGCCCGCACAACCCATCCGCCTCTGTCCACCCCGGCTTCACCGTCTTGACCACATCCGTGACGGTCGCCCGCAACGTCTCGTCCTCAAATTCCGGCGCCCCCGCCACTCCCAGGGATTCATGGCAAAGCGGGCACACCTTGGGCCGCACCTCGCCCTTCCTCCGCTTCCGCGCAATGGACTCCTTTACCGCACCCAGCAGCGTCTCATCGCTGAACGGCTTCCGTAAGAAAGCGACCGCCCCCCGCTGCGTAGCCCACGCCTGATCCCGTTCGGTCGCATGCCCCGAGATAAACACAATCGGCGGCCTCCCCGGCTCCAGCTCCGCCAGCCGCCGCTGCAATTCCAGCCCCCCCATCCCCTGCAACCGCACATCCAGGATCAAGCAAGCTGTCTCATCCCACTTCCCCTCCGTAAGAAAATCCTCCGCCGAGTCATAATCCTCCGCCTTGTACCCCACCGACCGGATCAAGCTGCTAAGCGATTCCCGCACGCATTCCTCATCGTCCACGATCGAGATCAGCGCCCCCCTCGTCTCATTCTTCATCAAAGCTTTCATACTCCCAGTTTCCCTCGTCTCCCTCCCTCCATCCATCATACCTTCGTATGACCCCTCAAAAATCTCCCGCCGAAACAATTCCCCCAAACAGGTGTTTGCCCCAGAACGCACCCCCCATGAAATCCATCACCTCCTTTTTCGTCCTCCTCTACTGCTGCGCCTCCCTGGCCTTCGGCCAGGCCCCAGCCACCGCTCCTTCCGCCGCCGACTCCGCCCCCATCACCCACGGCCTGCGCGTTTTCACCGTCGGCCACAGCTTTCACGCATGGGTCGGCCACATGCTCCTCGAGGTCGCGCAAGCCGCCGGCATGAAAGACGCCCAGATGGGCCTCATGAGCCTTGGCGGATCCACCGTCCTCGAGTGCTGGCAAATCCCGAACACTCCGAACCGCAAAAAGCTTCCCCCGGTCAACACCGCGAAGGAAGCCCTCACCTCCGGCACCGTCGACGTCCTCACCCTTTCCCCCATCTGGATGCCCGACCCCGGCATCGATGACTTCGCTGCCCTCGCCCTCCAGCACAATCCCAACGTCCGCGTCACCGTCCAGGAATACTGGCTCCCAAACGACACCTACGAGCCCAAGTACCCCCTCGATGTTCGCAAGGTACCCACGGTCGATCACGACGCCGCCAAGATGCCCGAACTCCGCGCCCATTACGAAGCCTACAACCATGACGTCGAGGCCTATGTCGACGGCGTGAACAAAAAGATCGGCAAGCAAGTCGTCTACATCGTCCCCGTCGGCATGGCCACCCTGGCGTTGCGCGAGAAAATCGTCGCCGGCCAGGTCCCCGCCATCCAGAAACAATCGGAGCTTTATCGCGACCCGTGGGGCCACCCCACGCCCCCGTTGCAGGTACTTTCTGCTTACTGCCATTACGCCGTCATCTACCGCCGCAGCCCCGTAGGCCTTCCGATGCCTCCCGAACTCAAGGACAAATACAGGAGCGACGACCTTAACCACTTACTCCAGCAACTCGCATGGGACGCCGTAACCCACCATCCCATGACCGGAGTAACCGCCGAATAATTCCCCCTCAGACCGGCATCTCACCAGCTTAAGCCAGTCTTGGGAAAAAAGGAGACTCAAGCAAAGGCGAGACATAAGACTCCCCTGCTCCTCTTTGGGGTCCGCATGCCGGACCTGCGCCTATGCGTAATGCAAATCTGATCGCCACCTTATCTCGGCGCCATTCCGGCCGCCCAAATCTCCACCATGAATAACTACACACTTTGTAAGTTCATGTTAGCCCGCCATCTCATCCCGGCCCTCGTCCTCCTCACCTCCGCCGCCCGGGCCGCCGACTCCACCCCCGCGCCCGGCCTCCAACCGGCGGCAACTCCGAAACCGGATTTCGCCCGGTACATGACCATCGCCAAAATCCCCAAGGACATGAAGGTCGAGGACAATGTCGTCTACAAGACCGTCAACGGTCAGGACCTCAAGCTCACTGTCTTCTATCCCACCATAAAGAAATTCGAGAAGGCGCCCCTGCTTGTCTACATCCATGGCGGCGGCTGGTCCCACGGCAATCGCTTCGTGGTCGAGATGTCGGGCGGCGTCGACGTGGTCCGCCAGCTCAATGACGCCGGCGTCGTCTGCATCACCATCGAATACCGTCTCCTCGACGGCAAAGATATCCACGCAATGGACTCCGAGGCCGATTGCCGCGACGCCATCCATTTCATGGTCAAGAACGCTGCCCGCTTCGGCATCGATCCCAACCGCATCGCCACCATGGGCGGCTCCGCCGGCGGCCACCTCTCCCTCGTCACCGCCCTTGGCGATGACAAGGATTACCCCTGCGATCCCGACCTAGCCAAATACCCCGGCAAAGTCCTCGCCGAAGTCGCCGACTTTCCCCTCGTCTCCCTCGTCGATCCGGAACTCTTCAAAGGCAGCAACTTCGTATACCATGGTCCGCTTGAGGGACTAATCGGCGGTCCCCTGGACAAGCACCGCGACGCTGCCGAAAAGCTCAGCCCCATGCTCCTGCTCAAGCACGACAGCCCGGCCATCTTCCTCGCGCATGGCGATCACGACCACATCCTCAATGTCGCCAATTCTTACGCCCTCGCCAAAGCCTGCCAGGAAAAAGGCGTCCCGGTCGAGTTGCTCGTCGCAAAGAATGCCGACCATGGTTTCGGCGGCACGAACGTCGAACCTCCCTTGGATGAAATCTCCCGCCGCACCGCCGCCTTTCTTTTGAAATACCTCCTCACTGGCGCAAAATAAGACTCCCTTGGTTGCCGTCCGCATCGCGGACCCGCGCCCACGCGTGAGCTGAATCTGATCGCCAACTTATATTAGTTCCATTCAAATCAAACCAAATCTCCCGCCATGAATAACTACTCGTCTTGTAAGTTCATGTTAGCCCGCCATCTCATCCCGGCCCTCGTCCTTCTAACCTGCGCCGCCCAAGCCGCCGACCCGACTCCCGGCGCTCTACCCACGCAACCGAAGAAAAAGAAGGAATTCGGCTGGAACATGACCATCGACAAGATCCCGAAGGACATGAAGGTCGAGGACAACATCGTCTACAAGACCGTCAACGGCCAGGACCTCAAGCTCACTGTCTTCTATCCCACCGTAAAGAAATTCGATAAAGCGCCCCTCCTCGTCTACATCCACGGCGGCGGCTGGGCTCACGGCAATCGCTTCGTCGTCGAGTCCTCCGGGGGCATCGACCTCGTCCGCGAGCTCAACAACGCCGGCGTCGTCTGCGTATCCATCGAGTACCGTCTCGTCGACGGCAAGGCTGTCCACGCCATGGACGCCGAGGCCGATTGCCGCGACGCCATCCATTTCATGGTCAAGAACGCCGCCCGCTTCAGCATCGATCCCAACCGCATCGCCACCATGGGCGGCTCCGCCGGCGGCCACCTCTCCCTCGTCACCGCCCTTGGCGATGACAAGGATTACCCCTGCGATCCCGACCTAGCCAAATACCCCGGCAAAGTCCTCGCCGAAGTCGCCGACTTTCCCCTCGTCTCCCTCGTCGATCCGGAGCTCTTCAAAGGCAGCAACTTCGAACGTCCCGAGCGCCTCATCCCCCTCCTCGGCGGACCCCTCGCTCAAAAGCGCGGCATCGCCGAAAAACTTAGCCCCACTCTGCTGGTCAAATCCAACAGCCCCGCCATCTTCGTCGCGCACGGCGACAAAGACGTAACCCTCAACGTCGCCAACGCCATCGCCCTCGCTAAAGTCTGCAAGGAAAAAGGCTCCCCCGTCGAACTCCTCGTCGTCAAAAACGCCGGCCACGGATTCAGCGGCGCCAACATAGACCCCCCTCTCCCCGAAATCTCCCGCCGCTCCTCCGCTTTCCTCCTCAAATACCTCCTCCCCGGCGCGAAATAACCTATGCGCCTGGCACAAAATCGAATCCCCAGAGCTTTCCAGGAATCACGTTCCGGATCCGGATGCCTTGAACGCAAAGGCGAAAAACGCCGCCACGCCGAGCAGCACAAACGCCACTAGATAATTCCACGCGAGTTTCTCTTTAAGGAACGTGACCGCGAAGACGATGAAAACCGTGATAGTGATGACTTCTTGAATGATTTTGAGTTGGAATCCTGAGAAATGGACGTAGCCGAGGCGATTCGCCGGAACCGCCAGGCAGTATTCAAACAGGGCGATTGACCACGATACCAGTATCGCTTTCCAGAGCGGCCAGGCGTGCCCGTATTTCAAGTGCCCGTACCAGGCGAAAGTCATGAATACATTTGATGTAAACAGCAGGAGGATGGTGTGGCCGGCTCCCCAAAAATTGATCCAGGTGCTATGAGAGTTGGCGGCGTGTGAGCGCCGCCGAACTCTCGACATGAA
>Ga0326727_10028644_pt1 | contig 10109 bp, 12 predicted proteins | sample MB2enrmetagenome_FD_207643 | JGI IMG/M metagenome (GOLD analysis project Ga0326727, IMG submission 207643) | Lab enriched peat soil microbial communities from McLean, Ithaca, NY, United States - MB29MY | ecosystem: Environmental > Terrestrial > Soil > Wetlands > Peat | place: USA: New York...
CGTATCCCCACGGGCTCCCGATCCGAACATCGCCAGCTGCTTTTCCAGGTAACGTTGTTGCTGGCCGGCAAGGTTCGGGATGGTTCCATCGGGCGAGCCCCAGGCGTTCGCTTGATGGCAGACCACGCAAGGCGCGAAAAGACGGCTTCCTTCCGCAATCGAAGGCCCCGCCCACGCTGCGCCGAGAGTCAGAATGATCAGCGCAGCCGGCAATAACCGAGCCCGAAATCGCCGATAGGGGCCTTGCATGAAATGAGCATAACCGCTCATCGCGCAATACCGCACTCAGGGGAATTACCTATGAGTTTTCTCCGTGGCATCCATCGTTCGCCGATTACTTGGCCATGGCTAGGAAGCTGTTCACCTTGACGAGCGTCGAATTCGAGCCGTTCTCACCCTGCGGGATGGCCTGCAGGGCGAACTGAGAAATGACTCCCGGCCGGAAGAGCAGGCAGTGGGTCGATCCGCCGAACTGAAAGTAACCGATCTGCTCCCCTTTACTCACTCGCTGCCCTTCCTTCACGGTGACCAGGCAGGAGGAGACCTCGGCCATGCCGATCGCGATCACACACATGAGCCCAATGCCGGCATGGTCCGCCTCGATGAAAATGAGCGCCCGGGTCGCCACATGCGCAATGTAGCCCTGTGAGTTATTGGGGCCGGCCCGGTCAAACCCTTCCGATGCGGCTTCCGCATAATACGTGCCCGGTACATGTTGGATTTTCTTGATGATGCCCGAAACCGGGCTGTGCCAGCGGTGGTAGTTTTCGGCGCTGAGAAACGCCTGGTAGACCGTCCCTCCGACGAACTCGTGGACGAAGTTTCCGTTCAGCATCTGGCGCAGTGAATAAGGCTGCGACTTGATCCAGAAGGGTTCGTATTCCTTGGCATTCGTGCTGATGGCAAACGGGGTGGCTTCGCAGGCGCTCACGATCGCCTTGTCATCGCCGGGCTGCGCGATGGGCCTCATATCGGGCTTGAAGCGGCGAATGAAGAAGTCATTCCAGCTCTTGAATCCCCAGTAAGGAGCTTTGGGGTCGGCCTGGATTTCATCCAGGTTCAATGCCTTTCTGGCCGCAGGGCTCAACCAGCCCACCGGCGACTCGTTCAGAACATAGCAGGATGCTTCGCTGTCGAGAAACCTGGCCCACGCCGCCAGCACCTTCCTCAGCATGTCATTGACCTTGGGCGCGGCAAACGCCGCAAGCCCCGCCGGGGTGATCATGGGGAAATCCAGAATGGCGTTGATGGGGAACCCCACCATGTCGGTGGTGTTGTACGTGGGCGCGGTGGTCAGAACGTGGTTGATGACCACCAACATCTGACGATAGTTCTTCAATTTGACGTCGCCGCTGCCCGGCGGAGGCGCGAAGGCGGGCTGCTGCTCGAACATCTGCGTGAAGTACATGTACATCACGCCATCGCCCTCGATCATGGCCAGAAATTCTTCCACCACCGGATGGAAGTGCCTCTTCTTGCTTTCGGCCTCCTCCAGCGTGGCCCTCAACCAGTGGTTGAGCGCGTTGCGATCGGTGGGCAGCCACCCGCCCATTCGGCTGGTGTGTGAAGTGTGGTGTCCGTGATGCGAATTACTCATTGCCTACCCTCCCCGCCATCCACCCCTGCAATCCATAAAGTAATAAATACGCAATATTGAAGAAATTCCGCTGGCGGCGTCCTCGCACGTCACAATATAAGCCCCGTCGGAGATGAAAAGAATTGCGGATTGCAACCGGCAGGATTTTTTATCGCCTGACATCCGCCGCCGACTGCCGGATCATGATGCCGGCGCTTGCATGATAGGGGTAACTTAGGAGTTCGCTGCCCATGCCTGAAACACCTCTGAAGCATTACCTGCTGGCCTCGGACTTCGACCAAACCCTGAGCTTCAAGGATTCGGGGCTGGTGTTGAGCGAATTGCTGGGCATCTCGGGATTCGAGGATCGTGTGGCGGGCCTTGCCCGAAGCAATCTCGTACAGCAGGGCGGCGAACTCGCATACCTGATCCGGCACGACCCTGAATTTCGCGGCGTCCGTCGCGAACATCTGGTGGAAGCCGGCCGCCGTGTTCGGCTCAAGAGCGCGCAATCAAGCGCGTCCCCGCCGGCTACGGCAAGGTCGCGGTCATCGAGGAGCTCGAGCATCGATTGGCAGTGACGCCCGATCGGGTGATCTACGTGGGCGACGGCAGCTCCGACGTTCACGTGATGCTGCATGTCAATAACCATGATGGGTTCACGATCGCAGTCTCGGAGAACAAGCAGCTGGCGCGAATCGCCCATAACACGGTGCTCAGCGAGAACGCCTTCAGCATCATGGTGCCCGTTCTCGATCAGCTCTTGCACTGGCGAACGGGGGACATTCGAGAATTGTTCGAGTCCTACGGCTTGACGCTGAACGAGTGGGAAAAGGATCGAACGGATCGAGTGAAAATCAGCGAGATACTGTCCTTCAACTCCCAGGCGCGAGCCGCAGCGGGATGAGCCACTTCGGCATCGAATCATTGGGGTGGACGGCGACGGCCGTGTTCGTGGGTTCGTACTTTTTCAGCCGTCCCTCGGTGCTGCGCGGTGTGCAGATGTCGGGCGCGCTCCTCTGGATAGCCTACGGCGTGCTGATCCACGCAACGCCGGTGATCGTCGCCAATCTCCTGGTGTTTTCCGCGGCGGCGTGGACTGCATTTGGCAAGACCGCCACGCCTGCCCCATAATCGGGGCACTATGTACGTACCGCCGCTGTTTGCCGAGGATCGGCCCGAAGAGCTGCAGGCCATCATACGCAGCTGCTCCCTGCCCATACTGGTCTCGACGCTCAAGGACGCCGATGGCGCTCGCCTGTGGGCGACCCACCTGCCCCTGATGTTCGACGGGCAGCGCGTGGTCGGGCACATCGCCCGGGGAAACAAGCAATGGCAGCTGCTCGATTCGGCGGTGGAATCGATGGCGATATTCAGCGGCGTGGATGGCTACGTGAGCCCCTCGTACTACGCCACCAAGCCGGAGACCGGCCGCGTCGTCCCCACCTGGAACTACGAAGCCGTCCACATCTACGGCCGTTTGGAGGTCATTGAAGATACGGCCAAAATCCTGGAGATCGTGACCAGCCTGACCAACACGTACGAAGGGCCCCGCCCGAAACCCTGGAAGGTCTCCGATGCGCCGGACGATTACATCGCCACGCACTTGAAGGGCATCGTCGGGCTGGTGCTGCACGTCACGAAGCTGGTCGGCGCGCGCAAGCTGAGTCAGAACAAGACCCCGGCGGACCGCGAGGGAGTCATCGCGGGAGAGACTCTCGATAATCCCGCACTCGCGCGGCAGATGGCTACAGTTCACCGCCCAGGCTCGTGAAGGCCCGATCGAGCGCGCCCGTGAATTCCAAATAGGCGAACACGGGCAGCGCCGCCAGCGAAATGACCGCTGAAATGCGCGCCAACCAGGCCACAGCCTTCGAATGGCAGTTCCCTGCGCAGCGATAAGTCGCCACCGTCACATAGACCGTGAACAACAGGCCGAATGCGGTGTAGCCGCGCATGACGGATGGATTGCTCGAGTCGAGAACCAAGCCGATGGCGCTCACCGGGATGGAACCCAGAATCCCATACAGCCAGAATACCTTGGCCAGGGAGGTTCTCCCTCGCAGTGGGTCCTCGATAGCGCTCCAAACACTCATGGAAACTCACTCCGCAACGCCCGGCGCCCCTCCGAGCGCAGCAACACGCCGAAGAGACCCACCGCCATCACCCACAGTACCGCAGCCACTCCCCAGTTGCCCACCACTTTCATCGCGACGCCCGTGACGATGGGGCCCACGGTGCCGGCGATGTTCCAGGTCAGCGCGATGAGGCCGGAGGTTCGCAGCAGGGCGGCACCGGTGAAATAATCGCCGCTGGCGACCAGCGACAAGGTGTACACCGCGCCGGCGACGCCGCCGAGCAAGTACAGATACACGGCCCACCATACGGCCGAGTGAAGCATGACGGGCAGAAGCGGCAGCAACAGACACATCAGGCCGCCGTATATCAACTGCACCCGGGCGCGGCCATAGCGGTCGGCCAGCGCGCCGGCCGCGAACTGGAGCGTTGCATCCCCCGCCATCACCATGGCCGCCGCGCCCAATGCGCGGCTCCGACTGAAGCCGTAGTTGAGCGCGACCAGCGGCAGAAAGCTCAGCACGATGCTATCGAAGGCCGCAAAGAAGGCGGCTCCCGCGATGATGGCCGGCGCCTTGCGAACTATCCCGGCCCACGAGGCGTTCGCGTCCTTCTCGGCACGCGAGTCATTCTTGGCACGGGAGTCATTCTCGGCACGGAAGTCCTTATCGGCGCGCGAGTCCTTCTCACCGCCTGATTCGCCGGTCGCAGGCTGCCTGTCCCGTCCATCGCCGTCCCGCGCCAGCGCGATACCCGGCGCGCCGAGTAAAAATATTCCCCCACTGATCAGGAAAACACTATTGGGAAAATGCGACAGCGCATTGGTCAGAAGAGGACCCATCACCTGAAACACGGTGAAGCTCGTGGTATATATCGCCACCACCCGACCGCGAACCGCATCGCCCGGCAGGGTGCTGATCCACGCCTCGCCCAGAACGAACAGCGGCGCCATCGACGCGCCAAACATCAAGCGCAGTGCGGTCCAACCCCAGAGCGAGCTCATGTACTGCAAGGGCATGACGGAGGCTGTGGCCAAAGCCACGCAACCGAGCATGACTCGGCGCCGCCCGAAGCGCATCGTGGCCGCCGGGGACCCCAGGGTGCCGGCGATGCCGCCCAACGCCGAGGCGGCCACCATCCAGCCGACCACATCCGGCCCGAAGCCGCGAGCGTTCAGCACCAGCGCGGTCAATGGCAGGGTGCTGCCGAGCCCGATACCGAGCACGGCCACGCTGAAAGTTACGGCGGCAAAATCCCGCCAGACGTGTTTTTCCAGCATGGCAGGATGGACACGCGATTCAGGGCGTCTTCGATTCCACGAACATCACGCCCGACGCGGGCCGGGAGGCGCGCAGACTCAGGGCAACCTTCTCGGCCGCCGCCATCACGCGCAGCACATTTTCACCGGCCAGCTTGGCAATGTCGGCATCCGTCCAGCCGCGGCGCATCAGCTCCTCGAGCAGCGCCGGGTACTTATCCACGCCCTCGAGCCCCACGGGCGCATCCGGGATGCCGTCGAAATCCGAACCCAGGCCGACATGATCAATGCCCGCGACTTGCCGTATGTGCTCGATGTGGTCCGCGACCTGGGCCAGGGTAGTCACCGGCCGCGGATGGCTTTCCTCCCATGCGTCGAGCGCCGCCTTCGCCCGCTCGGGCTGGCCTATGTACAGGCCGGCGAACGGTGGGCTGCTGAAGCGCGCCTGTTCGGCCGCTCGGTCGGCATCCCAGCGATTGCGCGCATCCGACACATAGCCGGGATAGAAATTGACCATGACCACGCCGTCGTTGACGGCCACCGCTTTGAGGATGTCATCGGGAACGTCGCGCGGATGGTCGACCAGCGCCCGTGCCGAGGAGTGAGAGAAGATCACCGGCGCCTCGCTGACCGCGAGCGCGGCCTTCATGGTCTCCGCAGACACATGGCTCAGGTCGACCAGCATGCCGAGACGATTCATTTCCCGGACCACCTCGACGCCGAAAGGCGTCAGGCCGTGGTGAACCGGCGCATCGGTCGCCGAGTCCGCCCAGGCGGTATTGGTGCTGTGGGTCAGGGTCATGTAGCGCGCGCCGGCAACGTACATCTGGCGCAGGACGGCCAGTGAATTATTGATCTGATGACCGCCCTCGATGCCTATCATCGAAGCGACCTTGTTCGAGCGGTGAATGCGGCGCACGTCCGCCGCGGTGTACGCCATTTCCAGGTCCGCGGGATACCGCGCAGCCATGCGCTTGACCAAGTCGATCTGCTCGAGCGTCGTTTGAACGGCCTCGAACCCTTTGGTCTGCGTGGGTATCCACACCGACCAGAACTGCCCGCCCACGAGGCCCGCATGCAGACGCGGGATATCGGTCATCAGCGCTGAATCCCCGGCTCGCAGCGCCAGATGCGCCGTATCGGACTTCAGGTCGATGGCCGCCGGATCGCTCTTGAAGCGCTCGCGGATCTCCCAGGGCAAATCGTTGTGACCGTCGATCAGCGGAGTACGCTGCAGGACTTGCTCCACGCGATGCCGATAGTCGTCCGCTCCCCATGCGGCCAGCGGTACACACAGCAGCAGCCCGAGCACGCGAATCACGCGGCCCCTGGTCGATCCCGGATGATTCATTATTGTATTTCCGTACGGGGAAGACAGATGCGTGCATAGTAGCCGTTCGCATGCCGGCCGTGGAAGCCGCGATGCTATCGATCGAATGTCACTTCGATGGGTTGGATGCCCTCTATCATGCCCTGCACCTTCTCTCCGCGCCGAATCGGGCCGACCCCGGCGGGGGTGCCCGTGAAGATCAGATCGCCCGCGGCCACGGCGACGTAGGTCGAGAGTATCGCGACAATGTCCGCGACGCTCCAAATCATGTCCTTCAGATTGCCGGCCTGCCGAGTCTCACCATCGATGGTCAAGGAGATCGCGGCCTGCGCGGGGGGCGCTCCCCGGGTGAGGGGACCGATGGGTGCGGATCGGTCGAAGCCCTTGGACATGTCCCAGGGACGGCCGCTCTTCTTGGCGTCCGCCTGCATATCGCGCCGCGTGAGATCGATCCCCACCGCATAACCGAAAATCATGGCGGCCACATCCGCCGGTTGCACATCGGCGCCGCCCTTGCAGAGCGCAATCACCAATTCGACCTCGTGATGCAAATTGGCCGTCCTCGACGGAAAGGACAGGTGCGTGCCGCTGTCCACCACGGCATCGGCGGGTTTGGTGAAAAAAAACGGCGGCTGGCTCTTCGGATCGGCTCCCATTTCCCGCGCGTGATCGGCATAGTTCTGACCCACGCAGAATATCCGCCGAACGGGAAATCGCCCGCCCGATTGTGCGATTGCGATGGTCGGAACCTGCAGATGGGGGATATCGCTCATGCGAGACCTCGGGTCAGGGCGGATACATTATTGACAATATGGGGCGCTTTTGTCTAGCATGTATAGGTGACCCCCCCACCCGCCGCGCAGGCCGATCAAGCCGACACACGCCAGCTGGCCTTGCTGGATGCCGCCGCGGGTGTGTTTGCGCGCTATGGCTTTAGAAAGGCATCCATGGACGAAGTGGCGCGAGCCGCCGGCGTGTCCCGCCAGGGTCTCTACCTGCAGTTTGGCAACAAAGAGGAACTGTTCCGCAAAACCGTGGAACACTTGCTCAACGGTCAACTGAATGCGGCCGCCGCGGCACTGGCGCGCCGTCAGGACAGCCTGGAAGCCAGGCTCATTGCCGCCTGCGATGCATGGGCCGGGCGCTTCGTCGGCTCCCTCGGAACGGATGCGGCGGATCTCATGTGCGCGAGCAGCTCGCTCGCGGGCACGCTGCTCACCCACTACGCGACTCAATTCGAGCTTGCCGTCACCCGCGCCATTGCGGACTCGCCGCTGGCCGATTTTTGCACCACCGCGGGCCTCTGCCCTGCGGATGTGGCGCGCACGCTGCACGCCGCCGCGCGGGGCCTGAAACACGGTTCGGCATCCCGGGAAGAATTTGTGAAGGGTATAACGGCCGCGGCACGGATGTTCTGCGCGCCATTGAATCGACGCAGATAGACGAAGGTATCTTCGATGACCCAGGCAACTTCATTCGGCTCCCGCTCCACTGCGGACCAGGTGCTGGCGGGCATTGACCTCACCGGCAAGCGAGTAGTGGTCACCGGCTGCAGCTCAGGGATCGGATTCGAAACGATGAGCGCGCTCGGTGCCAACGGCGCGCACGTGATCGGCCTCTCGAGGTCGCTGCAGGGCGCCAAGACGGCCTGCAAAAGGGCCGGCCCATCCTGCACTCCCGTGGCCTGCGATCTTGCGGATCTGGGTTCCATCGCCGCCGCCGCGGCCGAGGCCATCCGCGCGCTCGACGGCCCGCTGGACGCCATCGTCGCCAATGCCGGCATCGCCAACCTGCCGACCCTGCAGACCCGGTACGGTGTCGAGCTGCAGTTCCTGGTCAATCACATCGGCCACTTCTCCCTGGTGAACCGGCTTCTGGGCCGGATGCGCAATGGCACCGGACGCATCGTGATCGTGAGCGACAGCGCCGGGATCGAGCGGGCGCCGCCGCAGGGCATCATGTTCGATAACCTGGACGGTCGTCGGTTCTACGAGCCGCGCGCGTTCTATGGACAATCCAAGCTGGCAAACGCCCTTTTCGCCAAGGAATTATCGCGCCGCGTGAGCGCTCGAGGCATTGTCGTCAATGCACTGCACCCCGGCGCGACGAGGGGCACCGGCCTCGACAAGCGCACGAGCCTGCGGTCGAGAATCGCCCGCTCGGCAGCCTGGCTATTCATGCGATCGGCGCCGCGCGCAGCGGCAACTCAAGCATTGCTTGCGGGCAGCCCGCTCGCCAGCGGCATCAGCGGGGAATTTTGGTCGAACTGCCAGATCGCCAAGGGCAGTCCGCTGCTGCAAGACCCCGGGATCGCCAAGCGCCTGTGGGAGGTATCGGACGATATCGTCGCGCGGCACGGCGATTTCCCGCCGAATCCCCTGCGGGAAGCCGCTTAAAAAATAGCCCGACCGGGAAAATTCGCCATTCGATCTCATTCCGGTATATAGTAGGGGCATATGCCCGGAAAGGCAGCAAGCCCGGGAGGGTGCCGTCGGCGATGCCTCACAATTCATGCACTTGCGGGAGCCTGCGCAAAGCGTCCCGCCGTATGTCGCAGTTCTACGATGCCGCGCTCGCTCCCATGGGCCTCAAGTCCACTCAATACGCCATCCTCGCCGAGGTGGATCGCGGCAGCGCCCAGGGTCCGGTCACGATGTGCGAGCTGGCGGCGGCCATGGTCATGGACCGATCGACGCTGGGCCACAACCTGCGGCCCTTGGAACGCGATGATCTGGTGACGCTGCGGCTGTCGGACGACGATCGGCGCAAGCGCTACGTCGAATTGACCAAGAAGGGCAAATCGACGCTCGAAAGGGCTCGTCAACTGTGGCGGCAGGCCGAAGGGCGCTTCGAGACCGTATTCGGCAAGGAAGCTGCGGCGGAGCTGCGTGCGGTTCTTTTGAAGATTGCCCGCAACCAGGAGCTGAATGCTGTGCCGCTTCGCTAGCTGCGATGCGCGGCCATTGATGCCTAATTTCCCGTTTTACGCAGGCCGCCGGCGAATCGCCGGCACCTTCGTCGATCCAATCGGAGCAGTTCATGTGGATTGTTAAAGTAGCCCTCCAACGGCCCTACACTTTCATCATGTTGGCGGTGCTGATCGTGTTGATGGGCGGCTACGCCATCCTGAACACGGCGACGGACATCTTCCCGAACATCAAGATACCGATCGCCGCGGTGATCTGGCGGTACAACGGCATCCTGCCCGAGGAAATCGCCAATCGCATCGTGCTCTTCTCAGAGCGAATCGCGCAAACCACCGTCAATGACGTCGAGCACACCGAGTCGCAGTCGGTGTACGGCACCTCGGTGGTCAAGTATTTCTTTCAGCCCGATGTGGACCCGGATCTGTCCTTTGCGCAGATCACCGCCGTGTCGCAGACCCAGCTGACCTTCTCTCCCCCGGGTACGACGCCGCCCTTCGTGCTGTCCTATAACGCCTCGAGCGTGCCCATTCTGCAATTGGCGCTCTCCAGCGACACCTTGCCGGAATCGCAGATCTACGATCTGGGCAACACCATCCTGCGCACGCAGCTGGCCACGGTCGCCGGCGCTTCGATCCCCTTTCCCTTCGGCGGCAAGCAGCGCGAAGTTCAAGTCGATCTCGATCCCCAGGCGCTGCGCGCGAACGGGCTGTCCGCCAACGACGTGGTCAGCGCCATCGGCGCCCAGAACCTGATTCTGCCGGCCGGCACGGAGAAGATGGGCCCTCTGGAATACTTCATCAAGCTCAACGCCAGCCCGACGCAGCTCGAGGAGTTGAACAATCTGCCGATTCGCACCCATAACGGCACCGTGACCTATATTCGCGACGTGGCGCATGTTCGCGACGGCTATTCGCCGCAGACCAACATCGTTCGCGTCGAGGG
>Ga0326727_10028645_pt1 | contig 10109 bp, 7 predicted proteins | sample MB2enrmetagenome_FD_207643 | JGI IMG/M metagenome (GOLD analysis project Ga0326727, IMG submission 207643) | Lab enriched peat soil microbial communities from McLean, Ithaca, NY, United States - MB29MY | ecosystem: Environmental > Terrestrial > Soil > Wetlands > Peat | place: USA: New York...
TGCGATCGTTCGCCGTGATCCATGATCGCCTTTTGATAGTTATCGAGAGCGAGGTCGGTTCTACCCTCGAGTTCTGCGATTTCACCTTCCAGCACCAGCCTGCGGGCCCAGTTGGGTCGTCGAGTAGCGACTTCGGACAATAGCTGCCGAGCCTCGGGAAGTGCTTCTGTCTTACCCTTGTGTGCGTCCTGAACCAGGCGTGCGGCTTGCTCATAACGCCAAAGAACTCCCTCCTCGCCTTCGATACGGCGCAACTCTTCGACTTGCTTCGCAGCGGCTGCATCGTCGCCGGTGAGCATCGCAATGTCGAAGAACTGCTGGCGCAGGACCAAGTCCTCCGGGCTGTTAGTGATCGCCTGGAGCATCAAGCGTTCGGCTTCCTTATTGTCGCCCAGGCGGAAATAGGCAGTGGAAAGGCCCGCCGTCAAGCGAGCGCGTTCGGCGGGTGTGAAGTCGTCCATTTTCTCTTCGAGCTTACGCAAGACCTGTCGCGCCTCTGTAACAGGTTTTCCGGCCGCCTGAACAGCGCGGGCAAGGCGTAGATCCGGAGAATCGCCAGCCTGCTTTTCAGCCTCTTCGAGAATCTTCATGCACTTGTCGTGGTCCGGCATGGGAGAGCGTTCAGCCAGCGCTGCGAGAGCCAGCCAGTAACGGGATTCCTTGGGAAAGTCCCGGCACCCGGCTTGGGCTTCCGCTACGGCTTCGTTCCAGCGATTGGATACGGCATACAAGTCGATGACCAGCAGCCGGTACTCCGGACGTTCTCGGATTTCCTCCGGTGCTGCTTTCAGGATGGCTTCCGCTTCCTTTAGCTCTCGCAAGTCGGGATCGCGCTGGTCGGGACGCATGCGCATAACGCGAGTGATCATCAGCCGCGCGATATTCAATCGAAGCGCAGGAATCTCTTTGAGAAGAGTTCGGTAGCTGGCCACTGCTTCGTCGGCATGGCCGAGTAGAGCTTGAGCGGTAGCTTTGCCGGCACGAGCCTGAGTCGATAGCGGATCTTCGCTCAGCACGCGATCGTACGCCGCCAGCTCCTGATCCGGATTGCCGAGCTGCTCGTACCAGGAACCCAGGAGCAGGTTCATCTTGCGATTCAGAAACGCCAATCCTTCGCGCGCGGTGCCGCCAGCGCGACAACGCTCGAGAGTCGCCACCGCTTCGCCGATCTTGCCGTCAATTGCCAGAAGACGTGCGTTCAGAAAATCAATGGCGGCATCTGGAACGTTTTTCGCCATCAAGCGTTCGATGAGCTTACGGGCTTCAGCCGTATCGCCGGCGTCAATGAAAAGATCTGCGTAGGTCCACAGCGTTTCCGGATCGTCTTTGGCAGTTTCCAGAGAGGCTTTAAGCTGCTTGGCTGCCATCGCCCGGTGCTGAATACCGGCACGCAGCTCGAGGCGTGCCAGGGACAGTGAGAATCGTGCGTCTTTTGGGTACTTGTCGCGACCGCGCGCGAGGTACGTACGCGCATCGTCGTATTTGTGCCGCAATTCGGCCAGTTCTGCCGACGAGATCAGGACTTCGTCGCTATCAGGACTAAGTTTCTCTCGAGCGAACGTCAGATCGCGTTCGGCGGCATCCAGGTTGCCGACGGCCTGGTAATAGCGACAGCGCACAATTCGGGCGTGAAAAGAATTTGGATCAGCGTCGACGACTTCGTCCATCACACGGTCGGCATCGCGTGCCTTGTCGAAGTCAGGAGCAGGATTGTTCGGGCCGCGGAGGAGTAAGGCAAGTCGATAGGCAGTGTCCAATCGTTTGGGATCGCCGCGAAGTGAGCATTCGTACGCTGCCCGCGCCTTATCCCAGTGCTTACTTTCTTCCTCGCATTTCCCCAGAAGGTCCTCCAACTCAGGATCTTCGGGCTGAATCTCGAGCAAGCGCTCGAGATGTTCGCGCGCGTCCTGAGGCCGGTTCAATGCAAGAGCGAGCTCGGCAGCATGGCGGCGCACTTCTCTCCGGTCGCCATTCGGATCTCGGCGTATCACCGAATCCAGCTGTAGAAAGGCATCGTACTTGTCTCGCGGAGTCTTGGCCTCGCGATCGAGCAGCAAGCCGTAGCGGGTAGCCGCTTCCAAATCGTCGGGCCTAAACGTGATGTAACGTGCCAAGTAAGTCCTGAACCGCTTTACATCGTTCTCCTGCTCTGCAAGGTTGGCTTGTGCGAGGAGTACGGCGGCATTTCGCTTGACTTGATAGCCGTGGAGATAGTGTGTTCCTCCCCCCAAGACGGCTACGAGTACAAGGAAGATCACCAGAAAGCGAATATCCAAAGAGCGCTTGCGTGTGGGTGCTTTCATAGGGGGGGACCAACTGGAGAGATGGCCGACGAAGCTGGCGTCGGGCCATGCCGTTCGGGTTAAACCTCAAAGGCGCCGATGGGCTCGGTTGCCGCCTAACGCGATTCGTAATTGTGAGAAGAAAACTGTTCCAACACAAGGGTATCGCAGCTTTCGTGCCAATTCTCGACGGAGGCTCGCCGAGAGTTGATCTCATCGCGGCAATCCCGATTTCGTGGTAAGCGAAGCGCCAAATGATCTTTGTGAAGGAATGTCAGGGCACTGATTTGTCAGGATCTGGAAAGGAAGCGGGCTCGGAATCCGGGGCCTGCGGGCGGCAGGTTAAGCATTCTATACAGAACTGATTCTGTCTGTTAACTTCCGGATGCAACTTCACCTGACTGTAAACATGGTCCGCCCGCCGGACTTGCATCTCAGGCAAGCGCGGCGGGCGGGCTCCTCTACACCGATGAGAGTGATACCGAAGTGCTTAGCGACGACGAATCGCAGCAGCCGACTTCGACCCTGCAGAATTGGCAGCTGCGAGCAACGGTGCATAGTACGGATAGTTGACGTTGGCGTTCCACCAGTTCTGCGCCTGAGTCAGCACGGCGCCGTTAGTCTGGGAACCCGGGGCAACCGTCGCTGCCTTGAACGCAGTCCACGAGCAGTTCGAGGAAGCTACCACTTGAACTGCCGCTAGCGAATACGAAGTAGGCACGGAGATGTATCCGCCCATCGAGCAAGAATAGATGGTGTAGGACCCCACCGTTGTGATCTTCTTAACCGTCACAACGTTGCTCGCCGGCAGAAACGGAGTGATACTGCTCGGAGCCGTGAACTGAGCGGAGGCTTTGGGCGCGAGCGCCAGGAACCCGAACACGGCCACCGCCGCAAGCGTCTTCTGTACGAACTGCATTGTCTAACCCTCTCGTTGTTAAGACATCCTGTTACTCGGCTTTGAAAGGGCACCGAGTAAGCCCGTCCGTCGACACTTAATGTCCGCGCAGAACATCCACCCGGCGGCGTGAATCGACTATTGCACTCGGGATTAAGGCCTGAGTACTCTGCTGCCAGAGTATCGCGCTCGGGCACGTAAACCGGCACGGCGCGACGTCGATTTTCAGCCGCCACAGCAAGTCCGTCAGGGGACAGCGCTCCACGGAGCGCCGCCGCCGTTCAAACCAGGGGGTGGTTCAGTCTTGGCCGAAGCTCGATTCGCCTGTCCTTCGGAAAGGATCGGGCGCGAGTCAACCGGACTGAGGACAGGAAAGCGTTCCTACGCTTCGGGAAGGTGGCTCGACTCTGTCGAGCAGTCCGGGGGGGCCGGACAATTTGACGCAAGAAGAGCAACCGTACTGCTCAAGGCGTTGACCGTTGCTCAAACCCGCTCGATTCACCGCAACCTCGAAGGTCGCCGGCTCTCTTGCGAGCAGATGCCGGAGACACTCAACAATAGGCCGCGCAGACGTCATGTCAAGCGCCGGGAAAGAATCTCTTATCACGGGCGCGCAATACTGGGAAAAATGAAGCGGAGGCGCTCAAGGAACGCCTCCGCTAGAGACTCAAACAACAGCGGAATTCGCTCAGGCCTTACGACGGCGGCGAATCCCGGCGAACCCACACACCATGCCGCCCATGCACAGCAGCGTCACGGAGGCTGGCTCCGGTACCGCCATTGCGACTAGGGTAACCGATGCATTGCCCGTGAACGTAGAGGGAGTTCCGGACAACAGCGCGTCGATGAGGTCCTCGCTGGAAGCCAGCGTGATCGTGATCGACGTCAAGTAGCTGGAACCCGGCAGGAACGGGCTGAAATCGTAGGTATTTCCGCCCGAGGTGTAGGTGGTTGGATTCCCCGGGAAATTGGCGGTGTCGATATTCACGGCCCCGGTCAGAGACAGGCTTTCCGTTGCACCGGGCGTGCTCGTGTTGCCGATATTGGGCTGGTAGTTCAGCACTACGCCCGTATCGTCCTGGATGCCGATGTCGCCGCCAGCAGCTCCCAGCGGGCCGACTGTCAAGCCAGTCACGGAGACAGCCCCGCCGCCACCCAGGATCGGCGTCGCCTGGAATGCCGTGGTATAGACGTTCGTGCTGGGGTTCATATCGGGGAATGCGACGCCGGTCCACAAGGCGTTCAGGAACGGCGAGATCAAGTTGCCGTTGATCGTTGTAATCTCGTTCGCGCCGTTGTAGGCGATCTGCAGAATCCCGGCCCCGCCGCCAAGCGGCGTTACCGTGGCTGTGTAGGCGATGTTTTCAGCATCGACCTCGTTGACCGTAACCAGCCCGGCTCGCGCCGGCAGCGCGGTTGCGGCCAGGAACATTGCGGCCAAGCCCAGCTTGACCAAATTCCGGCAAGTCATGTCTAAAGCACCTCTTCGTAAGGGACGACCGAAAGATTCCCACACTCATGTCCGGGCCGCTCCGATCCGATGCCGAGCGCCGCCCGATGTTGCTTCGTAATCCCGACGACGGAAATCGCGGGATCCGTGCGGTCAGCAACAGACCGAACGGGGGGGGCGGAACAATCGCTTACTGCAGGGGTGATAGAGACAGACAGTATCGCCGTAATCCGACATCCGAAACGCAGGAGACCGAGGTGCGATCGGGTCGGTGAAAAAGACTAAATCCAGGGTCGTCAAGCCCTTCCGTGGTGTCGGGCCGGCGGGGGCTGTGCGGCCCGATCCCTGCCGAGCCACCATACTGCTTTGCCGATTGAATGGCGATTGAGTGTAGTAATCGCCATCTGCAAAGTCCTGAGAGTCTTCGTCCGCAACTCGCGACGGACCCGCCACGAACTGAGCGGACCCGCCAATGGCGAAACCAAAGAGTGGAGAATCGTCACTGCTCCACTTCAGCGAATCCGGACAAACGATCTCGGCAGCGACGTATCCGGCGTGCGCACGCGAACCGGCAAGGAAAGGCAATAAAGCCATTCCCAAGCTCGCTAGCCACAAACGGGTACGTGAACAAACCAATGCACACCCGAAACACGCACTACCCGAGCGCACCGGAAGCCGAAATGGGTCTCCGAGCCCGTAGTTTGTGCTGCTCACTTAATCGCAAACCGCGTACCGGGGCGAGATTCGATTGAGATGAGCGACAGGTTCTTTATTGTAAATCAAATTAGGAATTATAGTTACGTCATCACAAACCGCCTCAATCCATCCTTATGGTTGAGCCCGAGCTGATGCCGTGGTGTCGGAATGGAATCACGGACGTGAACCAATTGATAACGTTAGTTAGCGCTTACGCTGACGGTCGGCATCCGCAGCGGATAGAACGGGAGGTCAGCTGAGCACTGTTCGAGGTCAGCTGCAACATCAACGGCTCGACAGAATTGGTAGCGTCCCAAGAGCGTGATCAACCGCCGCCGGCTCCGTCGAATGCCGACATACGTCCTGAAACTACTCAACCGGGACAGCGGCAAGCGCTCTTGATCGGGGTCAAACTCCCAGGGATGGAAGTAAAGCATCGCCACGGCGGGCCGACACATCCTTCCGGTTTGCCTGATGGCTTTTTCCATCACTGCAAGTGGGAATAACCTAAAGTAACCGCCGCCCCCGACAGCGATCTTCGTACCGAAGACCTGCAATGTCATCGGCGGAATCTCGAGGAGTTGCTGTCGTTCGCCGACGGCCATAAACGGCGCGCGAGGTGCTCGAGGAATCCCGTAGCGATCGTGGCGGACAGGGTAGATGGAAGAATCGTAGCGCATACCCGATTCTGCCAGTTCATCCAACGCCCAGGCGGTTTGGGTCACCAGGCTGAAGGTCGGCGCACGATAACCTACGATGGCCGCGCCGGTGACCTGTTCAAGGACATCTTTACTCGTTCGCACGTCCTCTCGAAAAGACTCCGGCGTGTGAACATGGATGCGACGATGGTCCCAGCTATGACTGCCAACTTCGTGGCCCGCGCGGTGAATCGCCTTTACGAGTGCGGGCCGGTCTCGGGCTATCTCGCCGACGATGAAAAACGTCGCGAAAATCCCACGCTCGCTTAATGTGTCGACAAGCCACCGCGTAACTTCTTCCATTCGCTGTGCGTACCGGGCACGACGGGGCGGCTCGCAGCTAACGCCAGCGGCCGCCTCAATTCGATAATGCTCCTCGACGTCGAAGCTGAGGATTATTCGCGGAGGGTTCTCTCTTGCAGAATGCATCGTTGCACTTCTCAGAGTGGTTGGAATCCTTCCTAAAGCTTAGATCCAATCCGACAGCCAGTACCACAATAAGCCGAGCCATTCATGGGCAGCCTCTTCAACACCAGCGGCTGCTGATCCATCCGGCAAGTAGTCGATTGGCCCACCATTGGTGCCGATTGCACGGTATCGACAGCCGCACGGGACTACTTCGACCCCTTGTTTGCGAAAACAGCCTACGGCTCGTGGTAGGTGGTCGGCGTCGGTGACAAGAACAATGCGGTCCAGGCTGCGTTTTTCAAGTAATCGCACGGTCTCAACCGCGTTCTCGTGCGTTGTCCGTGAAGACGCTTCAACGATCAGGTCTTCGGAGCGAACTCCGCCATTCAACAAGAACTCACGCATCACATCTGCAACGGGAGGGCCCGGTTCGGAAGGATGGACTTTACCTCCGCTCACGACAATTGGACAAGGCGACGCTCGATACAGTTCCAGTGCGCGGAGGCAGCGATACAGCGTGTCAGTTCCCGGTACGCTGTGCGAACGGTCGCCGTCATCCGGCCGGATCGAGCCGCCCAATACCACAATTAAAGACGCATCGGAGGGGCGTTGCTTCAAAACTGGATAGCGCCATTCGAGGGAACCGAGCGCTAGATAGCTCGTAACGGGCAGCGTAAGCACCGTTACAAGCACGAATGCCGTCGATAAGGCAATGAGACTGCGCCGCCTTGGTCTTCTCCAGACAGCTGCAATCGCAACGGCGACTATAAGGAATCCGAGCAGGAGCGGACGCAGCAACGCGGCGAGGGCGTAGTACATGGCGGGTCACAGTCACGGCGCAGGGGGGATGCGGGAGCTAAGGAATGCCGCGAACAATCGGCGGGCCGATTAGCCTCGTCAAGCCAACCGGGAGTTTTTGCCAGATGCGAATAAATCGTTGGTAGCGCGGGTTGTCCGGCCTCATTTCGGTGGTGCTGCCGGTCCGGAGGTAGTACTGCCAGATCGCGGGCTCCGGTTCGGCGCCCCACTGTTTTTTGAATTTATGGGTACCGCTGTCCTCGGTCGATCGGCCGAAGTCGAAGACTGCTTGTCCGCGCTGTACGGCGCGGTCGAGCAGATTCCAGTACATCAGCATGTTTGCGCAAGTGGCGTTGTGCTCGCGCAAGCACGAGGCACTCGGCACTTCGCTGATGCCCTTGCCGTGCAGAAGCAACGCAGCAGCCGCTGGCTGAGTACCGGCGCGAACAACACAAAGTTCGGCTGCTCCCTCGAACTGAGACAGGATGCTGGCGAAAAAGCCGAAACCATACACCGGTGTGCCGAGGTCGCGCATATTGCGGCTAAAGACGGTGTAAAACTCGCCTAGTAGCTCGCGGCCGCCCCAGTGAACCGTCAGTCCGGATTTTTCGCCTTTTCGCACCTGATTCCGTACTTTCGCCGGCAATCGTTCCCAGAGCGGACCGACGAATGACGGCAATTCAAGCCGCATGTGAACTTTGCTTGTGAGCTTGCCGGTGAGCGAAGCATGTTCGGCGGCAGTTTCGTGGCGGAGCTCGAGGTACTTCACTTTCAGACTGTCGGCGAGTCGGACTGCGGCGCCGATGAGGTTCTGTTGCGTTATCTCGTCGTCCGCGATCACGCCGCCGCTGTTCAAGTAGGGCAGACTCACCAGGAACCGGCCGAACAGCAGGCTACGGACGTAAGCCAGAGGCAAATAGCCGACAGTTTGTCCGTTTGCTGTCGCTTCCAGGGCATAGGCCGTGTGATGAAATCCACGCTCGAGGACGTTGAGCCAGCCGGGATCACGACCGATGGGGACGCGCTCGCCTCGATTCGCGTACGCTCGCAACGCGGGCAGTCGAGCGGTCAAGCTCGCGCCGGTTAGCACATCGACGTTGCCGATCGAGGCAGCCGATTTTGGCAGAGAAACCATGTCGGGCGGCTCTCAGGAGGAAGCGGGCCGGGAAGACGACGCGTGCGCATCCTGCGGATGCGAGGCGGCCGCCGTCCTGGCGTGCTCAGCCTGGTGCCACTGCCACTGTCGGGTCAATCCTTCATCCAGGGAAGTTCGTGCTTCCCAACCGAGGTGGCGTCGAAGCTTAGTCGTGTCGGCAAACGTGTGTCGCTGATCGCCAGCGCGGGCCGGTTCCATTTTCCGTACGAAGCGTCGGCCGGTCAGTGCTTCAAGCTTAGCGAGGACGTCAAGCATGTTAACTGCCTCGCCCCCGCCGATGTTGTAGATTTCGCCCGGAATCGCTTCGATCGCCTTGATCGTGGCCTCGACACAGTCTCCAACATAAGTATTGCCGCGAACTTGGTGTCCGTCACCATAAAGTGTCACCGGCTCGTCACAGAGCAGTGCTTTCATGAAACGATGATAGGCCATGTCGGGACGCTGGCGCGGACCGTATACCGAGAAAAAGCGAAGCGCCACGACGTTGAGACCATAAGCCTCGCCATACGCTCGGCACAGGTGCTCGGCTGCCAGCTTAGTGACACCATAAGGCGAGATCGGCCGAGTCGGCAGCGTCTCGTCGCCCGATGCGAATCGGCCGTATACGGACGAAGTCGATGCGTAAATGATCTTGCGGGGCCGATTCGACATTCGGCGAGCGCTTTCCAACAGTCGTTGCGTCGCATGAATATTGCAGCTGGAGTAGCCGTCGAAATCGACCCAGCTTTCAGCGAGTCCGGGCATGGCGGCCAGGTGAAAAATAACCTCCGCGCCAGCGAGCGAATCGCTCAGATCATCGCGACGCAGATCGACGCCGGCAAACTGGAAGGCATGCTGACGACGCAAGACGGAGAGATTCGCTTCCTTGACCGGCTTCGGATAGTACGGGATGAACGCGTCGATCCCGGTCACCTGATGGCCGAGATCGAGCAGGCGCTCACATAAGTGTGAGCCGATGAATCCACCTGCTCCGGTGACGACGCAGTTCATGCCCTTCTCCTCCGTGCCAAGTCCAAATTCATCCTGATGCGGCGAGCGGCTCTCCTTCGAGCTGCTGTCGATATTGTTTGGGGAGATTTCCTGCGGCAATGCGACGATGAGCCCGGGGGGTAGGCACTCAGTTGATGATAACAATCTTTTTGCGACTTGGCGCTAAATTGACACTCGCCTGATCGGAAGTCTAATTTGCACCATGGCTTAGCGAGCAGTCTCATCGAGTCGGGGCGGCTGCCAGCAGCTCGTCGTAGATCGCACGGACCTTGTCCATGCGGACGCGAAAGCTGTAGCTCGTTTCGATTCTTTCCCGGCCGGCCAGGGCGAATTTGTGCCGCAATTGATCGCTTGTAAGGATCTGCTTCATCGACGCAGCTAACTCATCTTCGTTGCCCGCCTCGACGAGCAATCCGTCGACGCCGTCGCGAATTAGTCTCGGTACTCCGGCGATCCGTGTCGCCACGACAGGCACCCCGATGGCCATCGCTTCGAGAAGAACGTTGGGCAATCCTTCGCGCAGACTGCTCAGAACGAACAAATCCATCGCGTGGTAAAGATCAATCGTGTCAGCTCGATAGCCGAGCAAGCGGACGCGCTCGCCAAGGTTCATGTCGCTGATCATTCTCTCGAGCTGAGGCCGCTGATCGCCGGTACCGACTATCCACAATTCAGCGTCTAACCCCTCGGCCAAGACTCGCTGCATCACGCGAATCAGGAGGTCGAAGCCCTT
>Ga0326727_10028647_pt1 | contig 10108 bp, 7 predicted proteins | sample MB2enrmetagenome_FD_207643 | JGI IMG/M metagenome (GOLD analysis project Ga0326727, IMG submission 207643) | Lab enriched peat soil microbial communities from McLean, Ithaca, NY, United States - MB29MY | ecosystem: Environmental > Terrestrial > Soil > Wetlands > Peat | place: USA: New York...
GGTTCGGTGATCGATCGCGAGTACACCACGGACAAGGCCTCCGACTTTGCCGCTATCCTGACCGCGGTCAAGGGCAAGCATCCTGATCTGATCTACTACGGTGGCGCCGATTCCCAATCCGCGCCGATGGTCCGGCAAATGAAGCGTCTGGGGATTGCGATTCCGCTGGCATCGGGGGAAATGACCAAAACGCCGGACTTCCTGAAGCTCGCGGGGGCGGATGCCGAAGGCACCATCGCGTCTCTTGCCGGCTTGCCGCTCGACAAGATGCCCAAGGGCACCGATTATGCGGCGCGTTACAAGGCGCGTTTCAACGAAGAGGTGGCAACCTATTCGCCGTATGGCTATGACGCGACGCGCATCATGATCGCGGCGATGGAAAAAGCCAACTCGGCCGATCCTGCGACCTATCTGCCGGTGCTGGCCAGCATGGACTATACCGATGCCGTCACCACGCCGCATCTCGGATATGACGACAAGGGCGATCTGAAAGTCGGCGGGATTACCGTCTACAAGGTCGTCGGAGGGAAGTGGACCGTACTGGAGAGTGTGGGGGGCAGTACTGCGCCTGCCGCCGCTTCCGCCGCGCAATAGCGGTTCGTTCTGTGAAAACACCGGCACCTCCTTCGGGACGTGCCGGTGTTTTTATGTCAGGGATCAGACGGTTGCACTGCGACGTCGTACGGTGACGGCCAGCAAGCCCAGGCCGGTGATCAACATGGTTGTGCTGCCGGGTTCTGGAACCGGCGTGGCCAGGGTTTTTGAATCGATGCTTGATGCCGTGAAGTCAACCAGAAGACCCGTGGGGTTCCCCGTGAGCTGACCGCGATTGACGACCTCGAATGTCAGTGTGTTGAGTCCGGGCTTGAAACCGGCCTGCGCTGAAAAGGGGGTCAGTTGGGTAAAGCCGGAGTCGGTGTTGAAGTCGATCGCCGAGCCGGGCAGGGGGACGCCATTGAGTTCGACCACCCCCCCGTTATCCGCCGCCCATTGGCCGCTCAGACTGGCCGTGGCGGGGTTGTGGCCCGTCAGATCAAAGCTCAGGGTCCAATCGTAAGTGCCATTGCTGACCGGGTCGAACGACTGGGCCGTGTTTGCGCTGGGGGCGAGCCACTGCGCCAGGCCGACGTTGGCGGTGGTCCATGGGCTTTCCACCGGCCATCCCGGGCTGCCAACGACACCGTAGATACCCTGGCCCAACGGGGTGCCGGTTGCGGTTCCGCTGAGAACGGAAAATGCGTAATGCGTATCGATGGCCCCCGCCGCGAGTCCCTCTCCGGTGTTGATCAGCCCCGGAATAACGCTTGCCGCTGCCTGGAGGGAAAGTAAGACAAGTCCTGCGGTTACTGCTGTCTTTGCATGGTTCATGGTGTTTTCATCCTGAGTTGGTTGTAATATTTTTTTTTCTTAGAAATAACACCCGTATATAAATGGTGCAATCTTGCGCGGTCACTGAAGAGGGGGATTGCGGTGGAGGGGTGTTGCATCAATGGCTCACGGGCCGGATACAGGACATTCTGTATGGGGGGTAAAGAAAAAGGGTATCGCCAGGCGATACCCTTTTGGTCAAAACAGGACTGGCCGGTCAATGTTTGATCATGATATGCCGCGCGCAGGTGTAGTCTTCCAGCGCATACATGGACAAGTCTTTGCCATAGCCCGAGCGTTTCATCCCGCCATGCGGCATTTCGCTTACCAGCATGAAGTGGGTATTGACCCAGGTGCAGCCGTACTGAAGCGCCGCAGTGACGCGCATGGCGCGGCTGACATCGCGGGTCCAGACCGAACTGGCCAGCCCGTAGTTCGAATCGTTGGCCCAATTGATCGCCTGGGCTTCATCATCGAAACGCGTGACGGAAACGACGGGGCCGAACACCTCTTTGCAGACGATTTCGTCGGTTTGCCGTGCGCCGGCGATCACGGTCGGCTTGAAAAAAAATCCGCCGCCACTGACTTCGTCGCCACCCGTCGTGATCTCGATATGTTTTAGCTGCTGGGCGCGTTCGACAAAACTGGCCACCCGTTGCCGCTGACGTTCGGAGATCAGTGGCCCCATTTCAACCCCGTTGTCATGAGGCATGCCGTACTTGATACTGGACGCCGCAGCGGTCAGTTCCGCGACCAGCCTGTCGTAGATCTTGCTGCCTGCGTAAATCCGGCAAGCGGCCGTGCAGTCCTGGCCGGCATTATAAAAACCGAATGTCCGCAAACCTGCCACGACTTCGGAGATGTCCGCATCGTCGAATACCAGCACCGGCGCTTTGCCGCCCAGCTCGAGGTGGGTGCGTTTCAGTGATTTTGCCGCCGTTTCCAGGACATGCTGGCCGGTGGACACATCGCCGGTGAGCGATATCATGCGTACCTGCGGTTGTGAAATCAGCGGGTTGCCCACCGTATCGCCGCGCCCGAGGATGACGTTGAATACGCCGGGTGGCAGGATTTCGGCGCAGTACTCGGCCAGCTTGAGCGTCGTCAGCGGTGTCTGTTCAGAGGGTTTGAGAATGACCGTATTGCCGGCGGCCAATGCGGGGGCCATTTTCCAGGCAGCCATCATCAGCGGATAGTTCCAGGGGGCGATCGATGCCACCACGCCGAGCGGATCGCGGCGAATGATGCTGGTGTGTCCTTCCAGGTACTCTCCCGCCAAAGCGCCGGTCTGCGCGCGCAGGGCGCCGGCAAAAAAGCGGAATACATCGGCGATGGCCGGAATCTCGTCGTTCAGCACGGCATGATAGGGTTTGCCGCAATTGAGGGATTCCAGCTTTGCGAATTCGGGGCCGTGCGCCTCGATGTGATCGGCAATCTTCAGCAGCAGGGCTGCACGCTCTTTCGGTGTGACCCGGGACCAGCTCGCAAACGCGCTTTCGGCGCTTTGTGCCGCTGCCTGAATCTGATCGTGCGACGCTTCGGGGATGCGTACGATACATTCGCCGTTTGCCGGGTTAAGAATGTTTTCCGGTTCGCCTTCCCCCTGATAGAAACGTCCGTTGATCAGAAGCCGGGTTTGCAAGGTTTTATCCATATCGAAGCCTGTCATTCGGTTGATAAAGTCGTGCTCAGCTTTATCATTGTATGACATTGGCAATGGTATGGGGGGCGATCCCGGCGGTTTCTAACGTCCTCCGGGCTGTGCAATCTGGCAGGAGTGATCCAGCAGTTCTTCCGCATCGCCCGGGTTGATCTCGGGACCTTCCGGTTGATAGATGCCGTCGACAAGCAGGAAGCCGCCCTTTGTGGCGGTCATCAGGATGGTATGGTCGCGCATGTTCTGTTGCAGCTCTGCAGCGCGGTGCGCCACCCGTTCAAACGGATTAAACGAAACGGCTGCGCCGGACTCGATCCGCGACACGTAATAGGTATGTCCCTTCAGGGTGGTGCGAGTCCAGGTGTCCGGTGTATCGGACGCATGAGACGCCAGTTGAGTCACGATCAGCGGATTCATGCAGTCGATGTGAAGGTGCAACTGCGCCTGAGTGCGGGAATCGGCGGAGTTGACCTCGATGCCGACCTGATCGTCTCGAAGGGGGTGTCTGAGCGCGGACGAAACCAGGCTGCGATATCCCCAGGCGGCCTGCCAGTAATTGACGGCGCCAGGCTGCGAAATGGAGGGGGTCTCGATACCGGTGATACGCGTTGTGGGGATCAGAAGATATTGCGCATGGCCGAAAATGTCCTTGAGCACCGCATAGCCGTTGGGGCTGACTTCAGTGCACAGTCCGGGCCCCTTTCCTGACTGGAACCAGGGCACGCATGATTCGCTGACGATCTCCCACAGCTTGTTCGGATTGGCTGCAAAAGCAATGCCGCTGAGGGTGGCGGCCAGGATGGCCGCGAATGCAAACAGGCGTAAAAAACGGTGTTTCAGCATGACATGTTCCCGAATCAGACGGTAAGCGAATGAGTGCCCTGCGTATTTAGAGGCCAAGCGGGGGGATTCGTCAATCGGATCGAATTGACGTGTCTCCCCCTGCCGACAACCCTGACCGGGGCGTGACCGTCACTTCGACGTGCGGGTGGTGCGTTCCCCCGCCCCGGATGATGCCCCGAAGCGGGGAAACATCGCCAAAATCCCGGCCCCAGGCGAGGGTAATGTGCTCGCAATCCGGCAGCAGGTTATTGGTCGGGTCGAAGTCTACCCACTCCGGTTTTCCTTCTGCTGTCGGGCTGTAAACCGAGATCCAGGCGTGCGAAGCATCGGCGCCGGCGAGTCGTGGTTTTCCCTCCGGAGGATGCGTGAGCAGATAGCCGCTGACATACCGCGCCGGAAGCCCCAACGTCCGCAGGCAGGCCAGCATCAAGTGAGCAAAGTCCTGGCAGACCCCGCGGCGTTTCTGCAGAACTTCGCTGACGGAGGTGGTGACGGTGGTGGCATGAGGGTCGAATTCGCATTGTTCGTATAACTTTTGCATCAAGGACTGTACGCAGACCAGAAGCGGCGCGCCTGCGGGAAAGCAGTCTGCGGCAAATTCACGAATGCCGGGGGCGAAGTGTATACAGGGGGATTCGAACAACACGCGCAAGGCATTGAGCTGCCCTGCCTGCATCGGGCGTGCGTTGTACAACAGGGTGTTCCTGATGTGTTCCCAGGGCAGCGAGTGATCCAGTCTGCGTTCCGAAGTGTTGGGGGCGACTTCGACCGTCATTTCGGAACAGACTGACAAATGCGCATGGGGCGCATCGAAACTCAGCCAATGAACCGGGTTGCCGAAAAAGTCGAAGCCGTTTTTTTCGCTGCCGGGTTCCGGTGAGCAGGACAGGCTGAAGGACCGGATGCGCTGCCGGGGAGCATGGCGCGGCAACAGGTGCAATTGCTGCTGTGAAATCGATACGGTGCAGTCGTAGTGATAACGGGTTTCGTGTCGAACGTGATAGAGGGGCATGGCGGTGTTCAGGCGGTCCAGACCGACCGGCTTCTATCCGAGGTGTGTGTAAAAAAATGTCGATCGAGGCGGTCGGATAGCGTACGGGCTGCGCAGACCGCCGTCTCAAGGTGGTTTGCCAGTTCGATGTTGGCGAGGCACGATTGCCTGCGAGAAAAATCAACGCTTGAAAAGCGGGCATAATCCAGCGCCTGAATGCTTTGCAGCGCTTCGCGCAGGCTGCCGTCCAGCGGCTCTCCTGTATAGGCTGACAAGGGCGCCAGATGATTCAACAGTGCTTCAATCTGAAATCCGATTCCGCGCGGGTTACTGATGTCGCGTACAAGAAGATCGAGGACCGGAAGAAATTCCGGTGTGCGTGAGTAACGCGAACGGTAGGTGATGATGCTGTCGGACAGTTCGAGAAGCCATTCAAGACTGTTTTCCCCGCGGTTCGATTCCTGCTTGAGAAAACCCGCAATGGCCGAGCCCAGAAACTCCAGTCGTTCGATGTGACGACCCGTCGTGAGGAATCGCCAGCCATCATCCCGCGTCATGTTATCCATGGCGAATCCCGCCAGCGAGGACGTTGCCCGGATGACGCTGTTAAGAAAGTCCAATGCCGCATCCGGCGAGAGGTGAGGACGCTGTATTGACGCGAGATCGTGTAATACCCCTTTCAAAACAAGCCAATGATCCAGTGCCCAGCGCTCCCGGACGTGCGAGGCCGTGCTGACTTGCTTTTGGATGGCGCAGGCCAGGCTACCGGGCAGCGAATCATCCCGCAGAGCCTGCAGCAGGCAGGGTAGTCCGACGGGGGCATCGCCGAGCATGTGCAGCTGTCTGGCCAGGGTCAGCGCCGCCTCTTCCGGTTGCAGGACCGCACCGGCTTCCAGCCTGCGTGTCAGCACAATGCGCAGGAGTCGTGCCCGGCCATCGACTCTTTCCGAGTAGCGTCCGAACCAGAAGAGATTCTCGACCACACGGGAGGTCAGATTCGCGCCGCTGTGAACCAGATCCGCCGGGTCTGGACGTGGCTTGAGCAGGCGGACGTTGGCAATCGGCAGATCGGAACCTACCCAGGTGTCTTTGGCGATGCCGTGCTGCATCGGCCGCCCCGTCGAACTGCCGTCCGCAGCGACGCGGGTCAGTCCGCCTGGCATGACGTGATAGCCGCTTCCGGTTGCAACGGCATAGACCTGCAAGTCAACCGGGCGAGTGCGCAACAGCGACCCGGATCCGGGCCTCCGCGCCGGGGTGTGCGCCAGTTCGATGTATTCCTGCCCGATAAAGGCCTGGGGACAGGCCGCCATGCATGCCAGAATGTGCGCTCTTGTTGCCGGGTCGCACTCGCTGCCACGTACGGGGATGAAGTTTTTCTCCGGTCCGGCCGACTTGATCGTCAGACTGGAAAAATGTTCGCACACAAAGTCGTAAGCCGGTTTTTCTCCGCACCACCAGGTCGCGACCGATGGCATGGCCAGCGGTTCGCCCAGCAATTTCTCACAGATGGCAGGCCAGAAACCGTGCAGTGCGGCACCCCCCGTGATCCCGCTGCCTAAAGCGTTGGCCATGACAACCCGCCCTGCGCGCACGGCGTTGAGAAGGCCAGGAATGCCCTGAACCGAATCCCCGCGAAGCGCTAGCGGGTCGCAGAGCGCATCGAATTGGCGTCGGACGATGACATGCACGCGCTTCAGCCCTTGCAGGGTTCGCAGAAAGACTTCTTCGCCTCGCACCGTCAGGTCTTGACCCTCAACCAGCGGAAACCCCAAAAGGCGGGCCAGATAGACGTGCTCGAAATAGCTATCGTCGTGCTGACCGGCTGTCAGCATGACGATATGCGGTTGTTCCCCGCGGGCTGGCTTTGCCTGGCGGGTCAGGCTGTCTTGCAGGTCGTGAAAGAAGCTGTTCAAGGGGCGTACGTTCAGCTCGTGGTACATCTCAGGGAAAAGACGGGAAATGATCTGGCGGTTTTCCAGCGCGAACCCCATGCCGGATGGGGTCTGTGTCCGATCCGCCGTGACCCACCAGCGCCCATCGGGAGATCGCGCGAGATCGGCCGCATAGACATGGAGCCAGGTGCCGTCTGCGGGGGGCACCCCCACACAGGGGAAAAGAAAGCGGGGATCTCCGTAGACCAGCGCGGCGGGCAACAGCCCTTCGGCGAGAAGTCGTTGCGGGCCGTAAAGATCGGCGAGCACCGCATTCATGAGCGTGGCGCGCTGCGCGATGGCCGAGGCGATCCGGCGCCATTCGTCAGCCGGGATGATCAGCGGGAGCGGGTCAAGGGCCCAGGGACGCGTTCCGCTGTTGTGATCGGCATGGAGATTGAATGTGGCGCCATTTTCCTGAATTTGTCGATCAATAAAACCCTGGTGGCGGTGCCAGTCATCATTCGACAACGTCTCCAGGTGCGCCAGAAAATGCGCCCAGTGCGGCCGTGGCATGCGCTGCGCATCGAGGGCTTCGTGGTAACCCCGTGCGCCTCGACGATCCACCCTGCTGGCATCACCCGGCATGGCTCGGTTCCGCACGGGAAACCAGAAACGCTTCTGCAATATCATTGCTTAGCTCATGAACCAGATCGATGAACAGGTTCAGAAAGGTATGCAATCCTGCTTCGAACAGCGGGGGCGTCTGGAGGTCGCGCAGGGCGATGCGCAGCCGATCCGCGTGCGAGCGGGGCTTTTCTGCGGGCTGATTCTCCAGCAAAGCCAGGTTCCTGGTGACGCCGTTGATGCAAAAAGCCAATGAACGTGGCATGTTTTCGCTACGGATAAGCAAGTCTGCCGCATATGCGGGTCGGACCTGTCCGTGCGCCAGCCGGCGATAGGCCTCAAGCGCCGACATGGAGCGCAGCAAGGTTTCCCATTGATCATGCTCTGACAGCGTGTCATTGCCCGGTGCGGTTCGAGCGCACAACAGCATGTTCAACATGCGCGCAGTGTTGTCGGCCCGCTCGAGAACCGTGCCGAGCCGTATGAAATGGCAGGCATCATCCCGCAACAGCGTGCCAAGCATGACGCCGCGCGAAAGCGATGAGCGCGTTTTGATCCAGTCAAAATACTCGCCGATTCCTGACAGGCCGGTTTCAGCCAGACAGCGCTCTCGTGTATGGATCCAGGTCGCGTTCAGGGTTTCCCACATCTCGGCGGACATGGCACCGCGCGCCGCGTGCGCGTTTTCTCGCGCCTTGCGCACGCAACCATGAATCGAAAACGGGTTGCCCGGATCGAAAACCATGTAATCGAGCACTTGCTCGGCGCCGCCCGATGCATGGTGAGACACAAAATCGGCGTGCAAGCCAAACTGGGCCGGGACATCGCGCCAGCGCTGCTCGGCGGCGCGCTGCGATTGCGGCAACAGCGACATTTTCAACACCGCGTCAAGAAGGCGGGCGAGGTTTTCGGCCCGCTCGATATGGCGTGCCATCCAGAAGAGTTGATTGGCGGTGCGTGAAAGCATGGCTAGCGCTCCAGAACCCAGGTGTCTTTAGTACCGCCACCTTGTGATGAATTAACCACCAAAGAACCTTCGCGCAGCGCGACACGTGTCAGACCGCCCGGCACCATGGTGATCGCTTTTCCTGACAGGACAAAGGGCCGCAGATCGATATGGCGCGGCGCAATACCGCAGTCGACAAAAGTCGGGCAGTTTGAAAGCGCCAGGGTGGGTTGAGCAATATAGGCCTCCGGCGAGGCCTTGAGTCGCCGCCGGAAAGCATCCAGCTCCTGTCGGGTCGCCGCCGGCCCGATCAGCATGCCGTACCCGCCGGCGCCGTGGCTTTCCTTGACGACCAGTTCGGACAGGTGCGCCAGGGTGTAGGCCAGATCCTCGGGTTTGCCGCAGCAATAGGTCGGCACATTGCCGAGCAGGGGCGCTTCGCCAAGATAAAAGCGGATCATCTCCGGTACATAGGGGTAGGTTGATTTGTCATCGGCCACGCCGGTTCCGATGGCGTTGCTCAACGTAACCTTGCCGCTTTTGCAGGCATCGACCAGCCCGGGCACCCCCAGGCAAGAATCCGCGCGAAACACCGTGGGGTCGAGAAAGTCGTCATCGACCCGGCGGTAGATGACATCGACGCGCTGCGCCCCGTGGGTGGTGCGCTTGAAAACGGTACCGTTACGAACGAACAGATCGCTTCCTTCTACCAGATCGATTCCCATCTGCTGCGCCAGGAACGCGTGTTCAAAATAGGCGCTGTTAAACGGGCCTGGAGTAAGGAGCACCACGGTCGGATCTGCGATGCCATGGGGCGCCACCGCGCGCAGCGTGTCGAGCAGGCGCTCAGGGTAGTGATGCACCGGCGCCACCTGGTGCCGGGTAAAGAGCTCTGGAAACAGTCGCATCATCATCTTGCGGCTTTCCAGCATGTAGGAAACGCCGGAAGGGACCCGCAAATTATCTTCCAGCACGAAATAATCGCCCTTGCCGGCTCGCACGATATCCAGCCCGGCGATATGCGCGTAAACCCGTTCGGGCAGATCGACGCCCTGCATCACCGGTTGGTAATGCGCGTTGTTGACGACCTGGGCGCGCGGAATGATCCCCGCCCTGATGATGTCCTGATCGTGGTAGATGTCGTGCAAAAACAGATTGAGCGCCTTGACGCGCTGCCTGAGCCCCGCGCTGAGCGCCGTCCATTCTGCTGCCGGCAGGATGCGCGGAAAGATATCGAACGGAATGAGCCGCTCTTTGCCGGCCTCTTCGCCGTAGACCGCGAACGTGATGCCGAGTTGGTGAAACAGACGCTCGGCCTCCGCCTTGTTGTGGGCGATGCCGTCAGGCGGCATGGTCGACAGCCATTCGGCGTAGCGCTGATAGTGCGGGCGAACCGTGCCGGAGAAGTCCGTCATTTCATTGTAAAAGTGCATGATTCACTCGTTGATGATGAGACGTCCCAAATCGCGCCGGCAACAGGGTCCGGGGCGGCCGCAGGTGTTATGCAATCATCATAATGTATTGGAGTGAAGTCTTGAATGGTGCATGGCAGCAGAAAACAAAAAAGCCATGCATTGAGCATGGCTTTTTGGGGCGGCGGCTGACTGGATCAGTCTTCGTCGGGCACGTTCAATGCATTGATGTTGTAGCCTGCATCGACATAGGTGATTTCACCCGTGATACCCGATGCCAGATCGGACAGCATGAATGCCGCAGCGTTACCGACTTCTTCGGTGGTCACGTTACGACGCAGCGACGATTCCTGTGCCACATGGTTCAGCAGCTTGTTGAAGTCGCGGATA
>Ga0326727_10028648_pt1 | contig 10108 bp, 7 predicted proteins | sample MB2enrmetagenome_FD_207643 | JGI IMG/M metagenome (GOLD analysis project Ga0326727, IMG submission 207643) | Lab enriched peat soil microbial communities from McLean, Ithaca, NY, United States - MB29MY | ecosystem: Environmental > Terrestrial > Soil > Wetlands > Peat | place: USA: New York...
CCAGGGCGAAGCTGGCCCGACCCTGAGCGTCGAGCCGGACAACAACGCCACCGCGCTGGTGCTGAAGGGCGAGGACCTGGCCGCCTTGCCCGACGATCCCGACGACCTGGCGGACGCCCTCCAGGCGCTGGCCGGCCCCGGCGCCGGTCCCAACGGCGGCCAGATCTATATCGATGGATTCAGCGGCGGCAATCTGCCTCCCAAGGAATCCATCCGCGAGATCCGCATCAACCAGAACCCCTTCTCCGCGGAGTACGACCGGCTGGGCTTCGGCCGCATCGAAATCCTCACCAAGCCGGGCAGCGACACCTTCCGCGGCAGCGTGTACTTCAATGAGAGCAACGGCGTTCTCAACTCGCGCAACCCGTTTGCGCAGAACAAGCCGGACTATTCGAACCAGATGTATGGCGGCAACTTCGGTGGTCCCATCAATCACCGCTCTTCGTTTTATGTGGACGTCAGCCGGCGGGATATCCAGGACAATGCCATTATTCACGCGATTTTTCTGGATCCCACCACGCTGCTTCAAAGCAATATCGATACGGCCGTGGTGACCCCCAACGTGCGCACCACCATCGGCCCGCGGGTGGACTACCAGTTGAGCAAGAACAACACCCTGGTAGCCCGCTTCGAGTATTCCACGGGCTATCGGGACAACTCCGGCATTGGGGGCACTACGCTGCCGGCGCTGGGCTACAACACGACCAGCAACAACGAGAACCTGATGCTCACCGAGACCGCCATTCTCAACTCCCGGGCGGTGAACGAAACCCGCTTCCAATGGACGCGCAGCTACAGCAATTCGCTGGGCAACAATTCCATTCCGCAGCTCAGCGTGGTTGGCGCATTTACCGGCGGCGGCAATCAGAATGGGCATTCCTACAGCACGGCGAAACACTTCGAGCTGCAGAACTACACTTCGCTTTCCCGCGGCACCCATACCGTCCGGTACGGAGTGCGCCTTCGCCGCGAAAGCAGCCAGTCCGAGTCCCCTTCCGGTTACGGCGGGACGTTCTCGTTCCTGGGCGGGATCGGGCCGGTGCTGAATGCCAATAACCAGGTGGTGATCGACCCCACCACCGGGCAGCCCGAGTCCACCCAGATCACGTCGATTGAGCAATACCGCCGCACCCTGCTGTTCCAGCAGATGGGGGACGCGCCGGCGCAGATCCGGGCCCTCGGCGGCGGAGCCTCTCAGTTCACCATCTCCGCCGGCAACCCGTATGCCAGCGTCACGCAGATCGATGCCGGCCCGTTCGTCCAGGACGACTGGCGCATGCGCCCGAATTTCACCGTCAGCGTCGGCTTGCGCTACGAAATCCAGACCAACATTTCCGACCATGGCGATTGGGCGCCGCGCGTGGGCTTCGCCTGGGCGCCCGGCACCGCCAAGAACGGACGGCAGAAAACCGTAATCCGCGGCGGCTTCGGAATGTTCTACGACCGCATCAGCGAAAGCCTTACCATGCAGGCCTGGCGCCTGAACGGGATCAACCAACTCTCATACCTGGTGCAGAACCCGGACTTCTTCCCGAATGTGCCGCCGCTCTCGACGCTGACTCCGCAGCAGAACAGCATCTTCCGGCTGGACCCCAATCTGCGGGCGGACTACATGATGCAGAGCGCCATCGGCGTGGAGCGGCAGTTGCCGCGGAACACCACCATGGCGGTCACCTACACCAATACGCGCGCCCTGCACATGCTGCAGACCGTGCCTATCAATGCTCCCATGCCGGGCACTTACCCCGCGGGTCAGCCCAGCCTGGGTGTGCGGCCCTATGGCGCCGCCGCCGGAAACCTGTTCGAGTACGAATCGGGCGGGCTCATGAAGCAAAACATTTTCATGGCCAACTTCAACACGCGGTTCAACAAGAATGTTTCGCTGTTCGGGAACTACTCGCTCAACTACGCCGACGATCTGCCCGGCTCGCCGTCGAATCCTTACAATTTCCTGCAGGACTGGGGGCGGTCGACGCTGGCTACGCGCCACCGGTTCCAGTTGGTGGGCTCGGTGATGGCGCCGAAGGCTATCCAGCTCAGCCCGTTCCTGACGTTGAATTCAGGCCGGCCGTACAACATCACGCTGGGCCGCGATCTGTACGGTGACACGCTGGAGAATGCCCGTCCCGACTTCGCCACCGGTCCCGGACAGAACATTGTCTCGACCCCGTTCGGTTATTTCAACACTAATCCGGTTCCGGGCTCGACGCTCAACCTGGTTCCACGGGACTACCTGACGGCCGCGGGCCTGGTGTCGTTCAATCTTCGAGTGGGCCGCACTTTCGGCTTCGGTCCGCCTCGCAACCCGAACGCCGCCAATGCCGCTACCGATGGCATGGGCGGCGGACGCGGTGGCGGCCGTGGCGGCTTTGGCGGCGGTGGACGCGGTGGCGGCGGCTTCGGCGGCGGCGGCGGACGCGGTGGCGGCGGCATGCGCATGGGCGGCGGCGGCCGGGGCGGCATGGGAGCCTCCACTGTTTCCTCCGAGCATCGCTACACGGTGACTCTCTCGGTGATGTTCAACAACATCCTGAACCACGTGAACCCGAGCGGGTATTCAGGCGTCCTCACTTCGCCTCTGTTTGCCCAACCAACCTCGCTCAACAGCGGTTTCGGCGGTGGCGGCGTGGGAGGCGGTATAGGCGGCTTCGGCGGCGGCAATTCCGCCAACAACCGGCGCATCGAGATCCAGACGCGGTTCAGCTTCTAAACCCAAACGGGGCAGGCGCACCCAGAGGGTACTCCGCCAGCGAACAGCCCTACTGCCTGGGCCCCGGCGTGGCGGTCTGCCCCCCTGAATTCAGGGGAGAATTGCCCGGGCCGGCGGCCCCGAAGGGGCTCGTTCCCGCTGGCGTCATGCCCGTCTGGGAGCCTATCTGGGACGCGGGCGTACCGATCGTTCCCCCTCCGGCCGGGTTGGGAAGCGGCCTCTCCTTGGTGGGGTCGTAGACGAACTCCCACTCGTTGTACATCGAGTGGTCGTTGTAGACCATGATTGAGTCGCTCTCCGCTTTGCTCGCCACGCCGGCAATGCCCCCGCCCATCATGCTGCCTTGCGCGCCCTGCACCCCCGCCAGTCCTCGCGGGTTGGGAGTCATGAGGATCTGGTTGATGATCGCCGCGGCGGCGGCCTGCTGCGCCGGGTTGGTCCCCTGCAAACCCGGTTGCCCAAAGGAGGGCGGCTGGCCCTGAGACCCGGGCTGTGTCGAATACGGCACGGGCGAGACGCCGCCCGTCTGCGAGCTCACTGGAGACCCCGGCATCCCCGGATACTGGGTCAACTGCCCCGGCTGAGTGCCCCCTGGAAACTGAAAAGCGGGGAAAGGCGTCACCGGCCCGCTTGACGGAAGCGTGGAACCGCCGGGGTACGGTTGCGAACCGGGATACGGTTGCGAACCCGGATACGGCTGCGAACCCGGATACGGCTGACCATCCGAGCCGGTCCCCGGGGTGCCCCCTGGGCCGGGTTGCCCGTCCGGACCGATGGTCCCGGGGTTCGCGCCGCCCTCACTGGCGCGCCTGCGCAGCGCCGGATTCAAGTTCGGCTGCCCCGTATTCGACCCTGCGCCGTCGGCGCCCGGCAGCGCGGTCACGCCCGACAACGCGCTCACCGACGACTGCACGGCCCCCGCGGACGCATCCTTCTGGTCCGCCGGGTTCTTCTGCTTGTTCAGCACCGAATCCGTCAGCACGCCGTTCATAACGTGGATCAGACGCCAATCGTCTTTTCCGGTGAACGGGTCCACGAACCGCTGCCGCAGAAAGCGCCGGTTATTCGTGTTCTCCAGATCCTCGATCTTGGCCGGCCAGTGGCCTATCCCCTTCGGCGAGACGAACAGTTTGATGGCGCGCTTGTATTGCTCACCGCGCTCCACCAGCAACTGCTCCTTCTGCCGCTGCGTCTCGAACGCCACGCGTGGAATTTCCATGTACAGCGAGATCGCCACCACCGCCGCCATCAGGAAGACCAGCAGCAACGCGAATCCGGACTCGTTTCGCCCGCGCCTCATCCGGGCTTGCCCGCGCCTCATCCGGGCTGCTCCTCCGTCAACGGCAGCGATTGCTGCCGCTTCGATTCCGTATCTTCCATCAGCACCGAGTTCATCCCGATGCGCACCACCCGGTAGCGCTTCTTCACCGTTTCGCCCTCGCCCGCCACCGAAATCTCGTCACCATCCAGAAAGAACGCCGTCTTTCTTCCATTATTGCGCGCCGTTGAGAAGCCGTAATACTTGAGATTGATGGGCGGAGGAGGAGGAGGCCCGGCCGGCTTGGCTGGATCGTCCCCCGCCCGGACGCCCGGCGATCCCGGCTTGGGAACGACCTTTGGCTCCGGCCCGTTCAGCGCCTCGACCTTCACCGGCGGCGTCGAGAACTGGAACAGGTTGCGGCTCCCGCCCGCCAACTCCACTCCCTGCACCTTCGCCAGCAGGTCCAGCCGCAGGACGGGGTCGATGGTCATGGGGTCGATGCGGTCTTCCGGCCGCTTCGAGTGCAGCACCGGGTGAAACTCTTCGCCGCGCGCGCTCGAGGCATTCCGGTTCGAACCAAGTGAGCGTGCAGCCTCCGTCCGCGCGGTCTCTTGCCCGGGGGTGCCCTCTGGGCCCGGCAGCGCCGGCGGGGTGCCCCCTGGGCCCGCGCTCGTGGATTCCTGCGGCTCCTGTGGACCACCCCGGTCCGGGGTGCCCCCTGGGCCCGAGAACACGTTGGTATACAGCAGATACACCGCCACCAGGGCCAGCACGGCCAGGAACGCCACCTTCTTGCGGTTTTCCATCCCCAGCTTCATGACTGCGGCCCTGCCGTTTCCCGGACGAAAGTGTCCAGCTTCAGCGTCACGGTCAGCGCCTGCCCGCCCTGCTGCGGCGCCGTCTGCATGTTCTCGATAATCAGAAACCGCGGAGACTTATCCAGCAGGTTCACGAACTTCGTCAAGTCCGCGTACGAGCCTTCATACCCCGCCGAGATGGTCATCATCTCCAGCGTATCGCTGCCCTCGATCGCCTCCAGGTCCAGCGTGGCGGGAAGCGCCTTGATCCCCGCTTCCTTGGCTGTCCGGTTGAGCTCCTCCTGAATGGTGGAGGACATGGTGCGCCGGTCCATCACGTACTTCGCCAGGAACTGATCGCCTTCGCGCCGCGCCGTCTCCACCTTCTCCACCAGCCGCTTGCTGGTGGCTGAGCGCGCCTGCAGTCGCGCTAACTGGACGCGCAGCGCCTGCTGCTCCCGCCGCAGATCGTCGGCCGACCCGCCGAACGGTTTGAACGCCATCACCGCCGCCACCACATTGGCCGCCAGCAGCGTCCCGATGGTGGCGCGCAACAGCACGCGCGGCTGCTTGATGGCGACGCCCTTCCACTTCAGTTTTCCCGCGAGCTTAAAGTCTCTGGGCATAGATCACCGTTATCCGGTAGCGAAAGAGCGGGTCCGACTGCGTGGGCGGCAGGCTGCTGTGCTCCATGACCGAGCCGAACAGCGGCGACTCCTCCAGCGCCTTGTAAAGCTGGATCACCGGCTCCGGCGAGTCCGCTCCCACCGTCATATCCAGCATCACCTGGTTCCCGGAGTTCACCGAGGGCCGGATGGCCAGCACCTTTACGTTGTACGGAATGGTCTTCTCCAGGTCGGCGAAGATCCGCGTCCAACTGATCCCCTTGCGGTACAGCAGCGCATTCAGAAAGACGCTGCGCTCCAGCACCTCCGCGTTCTCGGGCCTCCTCAGCACGGCATCCAGCCGCTCCTGTTCCACCGTCGCCACGCGAATCTGCCGGTTGAGGCCATCCACATCGCTCCTGACATCGGCCAGCAGCGCGCGGTCCGACACAATCAGCGTAATCAACGCGCCCAGTGTTCCCACCAGTATCAGGCTCACCGCAACGGACCCCGCCAGCATGGCCCGGTCGCGCCGGAACGGCTGGCTGGCGAGATTGATCGGAATTGTCATCTCAATTATTCCTGGCAATGGACCGCAAATACCCCAGCAGCCCCGCGTTATTTTCTCCTGGCGCCGCGAGCGGCGACCGCAACGGCTCCGTCGCCACTCCCAGTTCCTGCTGGAACCGCCGCTCGGCCTCCTCCGTGCGCGCGCCGAACCCGCACAGCATCAGCTTCTCCGGCCGCCCGCCCAGGTTGTCCTCCACGTACACGAAGGTGGGCACCAGCACCGCCGCGACATCCTCCAGCTCCGTCGAAGGCAGCTCCAGGCAGCGCGCCAGTTTCAGCACGCCCTGGTTCCGCACCAGCACCGTGAGCACGCGCCCGCTGATCTTCGCCATCACGTTCAGCGCGCTCTCCGGCGCCAATTCCAGCGCCGCGATGGAAGACGTAGTCACCAGGCCCGGATTCATCCCCGCCGCGCGAAACGGCGCCTCGTACCGCGCCACGATCTCGAGCGGCGCCATCACCACCACCACATCGACTTTTTTGTCCGCCGCCGTCTGCACCCAGTAGCTCATGGCCGCAAACTCCACGTCGAACGGCACGCTCCGTTTCAGCCGAAAGCGGATGAGCGCTCCCTGCTCCTTGGCATCGGAAGGAAAACTGTCGAAGTCGAGCACCGAAATCCGGGCGCTGAAGTCCGGCAGGATCAGCGCCACATCCTTGCGTCTCCGCGCCGACTGGGTCCCCGCCAGCGCGCGAACCGCCGCCGAAAAGTCGTCCGGATCGACCACGTTTTCTTTCAGCGGCGAAACCACCAGCGTACCGTTCTTGAGCGGCTGAAACTCGAGTTCCGCTCTGGCCCCGGTGTGCGCCGCGGCGATCCCCGCCTCGGAAATCTCGAACGCCATCCCCGGCGGCGGGTCCTGCAACAAAGATTTCAACCGCTCCAAAAACGCCATTCTTCCTTTCCCTGGCCCCTGGCCCCCGACCCCTGGCCCCTAGGTTTCAATAAACGTCACCTTGTTGATCTCGCGCAGGGTGGTCACCCCCGCCCGCATTTTCGCTACCGCCGATTCCCGCAGGAACGTCATCCCCTCTTCCCGCGCCATGCGCTTGATCTCCGCCGTCGACCGCTTGTCCAGAATCATCTCGCGGATCCGGTCCGTCAGATCCAGCAGCTCGTGGATGGCCGTCCGCCCGCGGAACCCCGTGCCGCCGCACTCGAAGCAGCCCGGGCCTTCATACAGGGGCACGTCGCGCCACTGGTTGGGGTCGAGCCCGCTCTCCGCCAGCGCCGAGTCCGTGTGTTGCACCCGCCGTTTACAGTGCTCGCAGATCACCCTCACCAGCCGCTGCGCCAGAATGCAGTTCAGCGCCGAGACGAAGTTGTACGGTTCCACCCCCATGTTCAGGAAGCGTCCCAGCACGTCCAACACGTTGTTGGCGTGCACGGTGGTGAACACCAGGTGCCCGGTGAGCGCCGAATTGATGGCGATTTGAGCCGTTTCCTGGTCGCGGATTTCGCCCACCATGATCTTGTCCGGATCGTGCCGCAGAATCGACCGCAGCCCGCGCGCGAACGTGAGACCCTTCTTTTCGTTCACCGGAATCTGCGTGATTCCTTTGATCTGGTACTCCACCGGGTCTTCGATGGTGATGATCTTGTCTTCGTCGTTCTTGATCTCGCTCAGCGCCGCGTAGAGCGTGGTGGTCTTGCCCGACCCGGTCGGCCCGGTCACCAGCACCATCCCGTAGGGCTCCAGGATGTAGCGCCGGAACTTGGCCAGGTCCGTGTCCATGAACCCCACCACGTCGAGGGAAAGCTTGGCGAACTTCTCGCTCATCGATTCCTTGTCCAGCACCCTGAGCACGGCGTCCTCGCCGTGGATGGTAGGCATGATGGAAACGCGGAAATCGATCAGCCGGTTCTTGTAGCGCACGCGGAAACGCCCGTCCTGCGGCACCCTCTTCTCGGCGATATCCAGCTCGGACATCACCTTGATGCGCGAGATGATGGTGGATTGCCAGTCCTTGGCGATGGGCGGCATGGCGTAGTGCAGTACGCCGTCGATGCGGTACTTGATGGCCACTTCCTGGTCGCGCGATTCGATGTGGATATCGCTCGCCCGCCGCTCCAGCGCGTTGAAGATGGTGGTATCCACCAGCTTGATCACCGGCGCGATATCGCTGTCGGTCGAGGTCAGCTTGTCGATGGAGAGCGTCTCGTCCTGATCGCCGTCCTCCAGCACCACGTCCAGCGCGAAGCCCTCGGTCACCTCTTCCAACACGCGCTGCGACTGCTCCGTCTTCTTCAGCAGCTCGGCGATCTGCGAAAGCGTCGCCACCTTGACGCGCAGTTTCTTGTTCAGCAACAGCGTCAGCTCGTCGATCAGGTTCAAATTCTGCGGGTCGGATAGCGCGATTTCGAGCGTCCCGTTCTGCGCCTTCATGGGAACGAAGTTGTAGCGGAACATCAGATCCACGGGGATGGAACGGAACAAATCGTGATCGATCGACGCCTCGCGCAGGTCCACATACTCGCAGCGATAGCGCGCCGCGATGGCCTTGGCCTGCTCCACTTCCGCCAACGGATCCATCAACTTTACCCTGTCGCTCGCCGCCATGTTCTAACCCCGGAAAAGGGGACAGACGCATTTTCCTGGATGGAAAATGCGTCTGTCCCCTTTTCCTTTTCCGTTTCTCATATCTTCAGCCGCCTTACCCGATCGTATCCGCCAATGAAAAGATCGGCAGATACAGCGAAATCAATACAAACGCCACAAACGTTCCCATCACGATCATGATGGCCGGCTCGATGAGGGAAAGCGTGGCCGTCATGCGGGTGTTCACGTCCTCCTCGAAGAACTCCGCCACGCTGTTGAGCATGGCCGGCAGCGCTCCGGTCGATTCTCCCACCTCGATCATATCGACGGCCAGGCCGGGAACCATGCGCGAGGCCTTCAGCGATCCCGAGAGCGGCTGCCCTTCCCGCACGCTCTTGCCGGCCGCCTCGATGGCGCGCTTCAGCAGCGGCGTGTTCAAGGAATCCGCGGCCGTTTCCATGGCCTGCACCAGCGGGATGCCTCCCGTCAACAGCGTGCCCAGAATACGCGAGAGTTGCGCTACCTGGTATTTCAGCCAGATGTCCCCGGCAATCGGCATCTTCATTTTGATGCGGTCCAGCGTCACGCGCGCCGAGTCCCGGCGCGCCCACCACCGGAACAGGAAGATCCCACCCACCACGGCCCCCGCGAACACCAGAATGTAACTGTGCGCCGCCGTGCCGATGGCGATCAGCCACACCGTCATGACCGGCAGCTTGGCGTTCATGGTGGTGTAGAGCGTGGCGAAGGTCGGCACCACGTAGGTCACCAGGAACACCATCAGCAGGATCACCAGCACGATCAGCACGCAGGGGTACATCAGCGAAACCATCACTTTTTTCCGCACCGCCAGCGCAATTCTCTGGTAAGTGATATAGCGGTCCAGCACCTCCGTGAGGCTGCCGCTCTTTTCGCCCGCCATCACCGAGGTCACGTACATTTTGGGAAAAATCCCCTGCTGCCGGAAGGCCTCCGAGAGCAGCGTCCCGCCCCGCACTTCGTCGCGGACCGACTTGATATACGGCTCCAGCGCCGGGTCCGTCAGCCGTTCGGCAAGCAGGTCGAGCCCCTTCAGAATCGGCAACCCCGCGCGGATCAGCGTCACGAACTGCTGGTTGAAGATCAGAAACTTTTCCAGGTTGAGCTTCTTGCGTCTCCGGAAGAGCCCCGAGGCCGCCAGGCCCGAGGCCACCCGCGGCTTCACCGAGTAGACCAGGAATCCCTGCTGCGAGTACCGCTCCCGTAATTCCTTCTCGGACGCCGCCGCCACTACCTGTTGGTGGATCTGCCCCCGCCCGTCCGCGTACTTGAGCACGAATTCAGCCATGGCTCACGATCCCCCCTCCACCACTTCCGCTCCCGGCGGCGCCTGAAACTGAAACAGCTTGCCATCGAGCGGCGGGTTCAGGCTCTCCTCCTCGAAGGTGAAGTCCAGGATGGAGTTGTCGAACCCGGTCACTTTCACTTCGCGAATGCGATTCTCCCGGGTCACCACGAATTCCACCGCCGAATACGGCAGATTGTCGGTCTTAGGCTCCGCCGTGATGCGTGTACCGGCCCCGGCGCCTTCGGGCCGCGCCTGCACGTTGCGAAACTCCTTTTGGAAGTTCAACTTACCCAGCAAG
>Ga0326727_10028649_pt1 | contig 10108 bp, 8 predicted proteins | sample MB2enrmetagenome_FD_207643 | JGI IMG/M metagenome (GOLD analysis project Ga0326727, IMG submission 207643) | Lab enriched peat soil microbial communities from McLean, Ithaca, NY, United States - MB29MY | ecosystem: Environmental > Terrestrial > Soil > Wetlands > Peat | place: USA: New York...
TTGTGGAACTAAGTGAAAAACAAAAGTAAGTCAAGGTTCAAAATGCAAAATTCAAAACCATAGCTCAAAAGAAAAAGCCCAGGGAACCGGTTTTGATTTTTGAAATGTGGTTTTGACATTTGACATTTGAATTTTGAGTTTACAGATGGAAGACATAGAAGTCCAGGATATCGGCTTTGAGCTTAAAGAAAAGCTCGACAATTTGCCCAGGGTTCCGGGAGTCTATCAATTCAAAAACGCCGAGGGCAAGATTATTTACGTTGGCAAGGCGAAAATTCTAAGGAACCGTGCCCGGTCATATTTTCAGAAGGGGCATGACCACGATCCAAAGACTAAAGTAATGGTTTCAAAAATCGCCGACCTCGAAGTGATCGTCACCGACAGTGAGATGGAGGCACTGATTCTTGAGAACACGCTCATTAAGAAACTCAAGCCGCGTTACAACATCGATCTGCGGGACGACAAAAGCTATCCGTACATTGTCGTTACCAACGAACCGTTTCCAAGAGTGTACGTCACGAGGAAGATCAGGCAGGACGGATCAAGATATTATGGGCCGTACACCGACGTAAAGACCATGCGCTATGCACTTAAATCTGTTCGTGACATTTTTCAGATCAGGAGCTGCAGGCTTCCGCTCACAGTCGAGAGCATTGCGAAAAAGAAGTGGAAGATTTGTCTCGATTATCACATTGGCAAGTGCGGCGGACCGTGTGAAGGGTTGGTATCGCAGGAAGAATACGGCGAGATGATCTCGCAGGTTGAAAAACTCCTGCAAGGAAAAACACGCGACCTCGTTCGACAGCTTACGGACGAGATGAAAACACTTTCTGAGAGACTCGAGTTTGAAAAGGCAGGGATGGTAAAGAAAAAAATCGAGGCGATAAAAGTCTATTCGGAAAAACAGAAAATAGTTTCGCTTGAGTTGATAGAACGTGACATCATTGCGGCGGTAAGCGAGGATGACGACGGATGCAGTGTCATTTTCAAAGTCCGAGACGGAAAACTAATCGGCAAGCAGCATTTTTATCTTTCGAATGTTGCCGGGCGCACGGAATCTGAAATGATTCAAACGCTCATCGAAAGATATTATGTCAACGCAGATTATATTCCGCCGGAAATTTACCTCTCGACCGAGCCGGTCGAGATGGAGTTTATCGAAGACATAGCAAGGTCGAAGCGCGGCGGCGACATAAAGATAGTGGTTCCGAATGAAGGGGAAGATCTCAAACTCATCAAAATGTGCCGGGCAAATGCGAAGTTCATGCTCGACGAGCTGAAAATTCAGAAGGAGAAAGGGAAAGAAACCGTCCCGCACACACTTCAGGCTTTGCAGAGAGACCTGCATCTTCCAGCACCGCCGAGGCGGATCGAATGCTTCGACAATTCGAATATTCAGGGAAGCGATCCTGTGGCGTCCATGGTAGTCTTCGTCGATGGCAAGCCGCGCAAAAGCGACTACCGGAAGTTCAAAATAAGAACCGTCGTCGGTCCGGATGATTTCGCGAGCATGGAGGAAGTAATCGAAAGAAGATACACGCGAGTGATGAACGAAGGCGGGCAGTTTCCCGACCTTATCGTGGTCGATGGTGGAAAAGGGCAGCTTTCATCGGCTGTCGAGATCCTGCGGCAGATTGGACTTGAGAATCAACCGATAGTCGGACTCGCCAAACGACTCGAAGAAGTTTTTGTACCAGGTGAGAGTGAATCCATTTTGCTTCCGCGGACGTCATCGGGGTTGAAACTCCTCCAGCAGATTCGCGACGAGGCCCACAGGTTCGCAATAACATTTCACAGATCACTGCGTGGAAAGCGAGTCGTCTCGACGCAGCTTACCGGCATTGAAGGCATCGGCGAAATTAAAGCGACGAAACTACTGCGGCAATTCGGCTCGGTGAAAGGTGTCGAGGATGCATCAATGGAAGAAATCGCTAAAGTTGTCGGCGCAAAGGCGGCAGAAAGCATCAAAAGATTTTTCGCTGAGACTGCAGTTGAAGAGAAATGGAAAGTATAAAAAACCAAAACGGACAACGACGAACGAAAGAGGAAAACAGATTTTCTGCTTTGCTCATCAGGTCTGCCAGATTGTGGAGGCGTTGCTGCCATCTCGATGCAGGAATTTTTTTAACGGGACTCATGGCTTCCTGCCTCTTGATGAGCTGCAACAGGCTTCCGGTAGTTTACAACCTCAGCGAAATGAACTATATCTTTCTCAACCAGGACAGCGCACAGGTTTCCTTTCCATCTGCCTACGAGGGAAAAATCGTCGTCATGTCGTTCATCTACACACACTGCCCTGACATTTGCCCGCTTACCACAAATAACATGCAGCGCCTGCAGGATACACTGTCGATGGACGGAATAAAAGACGTCCAGTTCGTCACTCTCACGTTCGATCCAAATAGAGACACGCCACATGTTCTCAAAGAGTACGCGGCAATTCGCGGAATAAATTTCAAAGACTGGGACTTCCTGAGCGGCTCGAAAGCAAACACGGATTCAGTCTTGTATTCGATAGATGTCAGATATTTTCCTGGAGATTCTTCCTACACAAAAGATGGGCAGCTCATTTATTATATAACTCATATTGATAAATCTGTTCTGATAGACCAAAATGGAAAAGTCCGCGGAACATACGGCGGAAGCCAGCTTGATTTCGGGCGGATTGTCGAAGACATAAAATCATTGGAGTAGAATTATGGAGACATGCAATTGGAGACAAGAGGCAAGAAAAGGACACCTTAGTTTGATGCTAATGCTGCTGTTCGTCTCATCATTCACGTTCCAGATTTCCGCTTCGGGTCACCGTCGTCAGGTTTCCGGAATCATGGTAGAGAAGGCGTACGTTCGCACAGCTGCAAAAGGAATGACGAGCGCGGCTTATTTCAAAACCGTGAACAACTCTGATACGGCTGACACATTATATGATGTGAAGGCAGATTTCACAGATATGGCAATGCTCCATGAAACGTTCAGGGATAACGGAATGGTTGGAATGAAGGAAGTTGACTTTGTGGCCGTGCCAGCGCGTGATAGTATCGAGTTCAAGCCGGGAGGCTACCATGTGATGCTGATGAATGTAAAAGAGGCATTGAAGACGGGGATGAACGTTGAGCTTGAGCTTTTGTTCAAGCATGGTGGAACGATAAAGGTAGATGCCATTGTAAAGGAATAAATCTCAAATCGAAAAGGAAAATCCAATGGAAGACTTAAGCTATCCGATAGGCAAATTCAAGCCGGAACTGGAAATAACCGACGCAAGACGGGTTCAACTAATTAATGATATCGCCGCCGCACCGGGGGCTCTTCGTGCATCAGTGGATGGACTGTCGAAAGAGCAGCTTGATACGCCATATCGTCCGGGCGGATGGACTGTCAGACAGGTCGTTCACCATCTCCCCGACAGCCACATGAATGCTTACATCAGGTTCAGGCTTGCCTTAACGGAAAATGAGCCGACCATCAAACCATACGAGCAGCAGCTTTGGGCGGAGCTTCCGGACGCGAAGACCGCAGATATAGAAATGTCTCTGAAATTGTTTGAGAGTTTACATCAGAGATGGGTGTTGCTTCTCCGTTCCATGAAACCTGTAGACTTCCAGCGAAAATTTATTCATCCAGAAAATGGCGCAAATATCCTTGATAGGACGCTTCAAATGTATTCCTGGCACGGCAAGCACCACGTAGCGCACATAACGTCGCTGAGAAAGAAGATGGGGTGGTGATAATCTACACGATTCTTTCAAGAGGCACCTGGAATAGTCTTATGTGATCATCTGGCCTTGGGATTGCTTTGTTGGTCTCGCTGATCTCCTGCGCAAGCTTGTTGAGCGAGGCCTCTTCTTCGAAAGCTATCATGAACACGGCATTCGTCCCGGGGAAGCTGCGCGTATCCAGGTGTGGGTCTGTACCATGACCCTTTCCCTTTACGTGTTCCCATAGGGTGTAGTAATCGATGCCGGCAGTTTCGAGAAGCTTCATAACGCGTGGCGAAACGACATCGTTGCAGACTAGAAATGCTATTTTCATTGTATCTCCTTGTCGAGCCAAAGGAATTGAGCACGGAAGTCGCCGAACAAACAGATTTTCACGGATTGTTCTTTCCTTTTCTATCGTTTGTAAAGATTTTCCTTTTGAATTCAGCTTTCTTGCCAAAATTTAGTAGTAGACCCACTTCGACATTTGTAGCTCTAAGATAATTTATGAGTTGGGCTTGGTGCTCCTCTCGCAGATTCTCTGCCGTTTTAAGTTCTACGATGACGAGACCACTAATTAACAAGTCGGCGTAGTAATCTCCCGCTTCCACGCTTTCGTAGTAAACCTTGATGTTCTTTTCTTGTTCAACATGCAACCCTATTTGTCAATTCAACAGCCATTGCGTTTCTATAGACCTTCTCGAGAAAACCCGAACCCAGCCTGTTGTAAACTCTGTAAAATGCTTTTATGATTTTATCAGTTATTGCTTCATGAAGAATAGTTTTCAATCTGTGGAAATCCGTATTTTCGGTGTTATCAGTGTTCTGTCTTGTTTTTCCGAATCTTTGCAATGAATCCGAATAATGTTTTCTTTCCAAGGTCATCGAGTATCGAATACACTACCGGCACGACAAAGAGCGTCAACAATGTCGATGTTATCAAGCCGCCAATCACTGCTTGTCCCATCGGAGCGCGAAACTCGCTTCCCTCGCTGACGGCGAACGCAACGGGCACCATTCCAAATATCATGGCAAACGTGGTCATTAGAATTGGGCGAAGCCTTGTGGCGCCGGCGTTGATCAAAGCTTCGGTCCTTTCCAGCCCGCGGTCACGAAGGACGTTTGCATAATCGACGAGCAAGATTCCATTCTTTGTCACGAGCCCCATAAGCATGATAACTCCGATCAGCGACATCATGGAGACCGAGCTTCCGAAGACAAGAAGTCCGAGAGTGGCACCGATAAGCGACATCGGGAGGGCAAGCATTATCGAAAACGGGTATGTGAAACTCTCGAACTGTGCTGCGAGAACGATGTAAACGAAAACGATGGCAAGCCCGAGCACGAGGAAGATATTTCCGAAAGACTCAGCCTGCATCTGCCCCTGTCCGACGACCCCGACATTGTATCCCGGCGGAAGGTCGAGTCGGCTGGTGCGTTTTTGAATATCCGCAAGGACTTCTCCGAGCAAACGCCCCGACATGTTCGCGTCGATCCGGATTTCTCGCTGGCGGTCGAATCGGTTGATCTGGGATGGGCCAGAGCTCTGACGGATGTCCGCAACGTAGCTAACCGGCACCAACAGGTTTTCTCCATTTCCCATATTCTTGTTGCTCTTTACCGTAAGGTTGTTGACGTTTTCTAAGGAAGTGCGGTCTTCCTTTCGAAGCTGGACGCGCACATCGAATTGTTCATCTCCTTCCTGATACTGCGTCGCAACATATCCGTCGACAAGTGCGCGCGCCGTGGTCGCTATCTGTGCCACATTGACACCAAGGTCCGATGCTCGCTCACGGTCGATGTGGATCTGGACCTCGGGTTTCGTCGTCTCAAGGCTGTTCTCAATATCCACAGCGCCTGGAGTGGTTCGGACGACGTTCTCGACTCGTCCGGCAATTGACTTCAGCAATGTCATGTCGTCTCCTCGAACGCTCATGATAACCGGCTTTTGGTTTCCACCGGGACCACTTTGAGTGCCGAACGAAAGATTTGCGCCCGCCGTACCGCTCAGTTCCCTCCTCAGATCGTCCATTATTTGGGCAATTCCGCGTTTGCGTTGATTCTTTTTTACCAATTTCACAAGAATGTTCCCGCTCGTCACCGGATCATTTCCGGCTCCGATCGTCGTAAGAGTGCTTATCACTTCAGGCTGCTTCCGAAGAACATTTTCAATTTTCTCGCAGATGTCCCCGGTCTGCCGGAGCGAGCTTCCTGGTGCCGAGTGAACTGTAATATTGAACTCACTCTCGTCAGTCGCAGGGAAGAAGGATGTGCCAAGCAGACCCATGATGAAGAAGCTTAGAACGAAAACTACAAACGATCCGGCCACGATTGTCTTCCTATGCCCAAGACACCACCGGATCGCCTTCCGGTATCTTTCGCTGAGAATCTGGAAAAAGTGGCTGAAATGGGAAAGCCCTTTTCGGAGAACAGAACCCTCTTTTGTGAGTTTCTCATCTGCCTCACTGAGCCATCGTGAAGAAAGCATCGGCGTCAACGTGAATGCAACGAACAATGACACCAACACCGCGACGGAAACGGTGATTCCGAATTGGTAGAAGAATCGTCCGACGAGTCCAGGTGTGAAGGCGATTGGAATAAATACAGCCACGATCGTGAAAGTAGTCGCCATTACAGCGAGTCCGATTTCTGCAGTCGCGGCTTTCGCAGCCTCTATGGGCGTCTCACCCTGCTGCATGTGCCTGAAGATGTTTTCGATCACCACGATTGCGTCATCTATCAGGAGTCCAACGGCGAGCGAAAGGGCGAGCAATGAGACCATATTCAAAGTGAAATTCAGTGCGTACATAATGATGAAGCTGGCGATGATAGAGGTCGGAAGTGCAATCGCGCTGATTATCGTCGAGCGGAAATTCGCAAGGAACAGATAGACGACTATTATTGCGAGCAAACCTCCATAGAGTATATCGAAAAGAACGTCGTCCACTTCCTCGACAATAAATGTGCTGTTGTCGCGCGCCACCGTGATTTGAATATCGGATGGAATTTCCTTTTGCAGGCTTGCGAGTTCCTTCTGTATCGCCTCGGCGACGCGGACCGTATTGCTTCCAGATTGCCTGATGATGCTAAGACCTACTGCGACTTTTCCATTCACCCGGGTCAAACTGGTTTGCTCCTTCACGCCATCGATGACCTGCGCCACCTCCGAAAGGTGTATCGGCTTTCCGCCCGGCGTCGACACGATAACTCCGTTGAAATCATCGACGCTTACGTACTTGCCCATTGTCCGCAACAGAACCTGGCGCGGACCCTGCGTCAGGTTGCCGGCAGGCACCTCCATGTTAGAAGAAGCAATCGCCTGGATGACATCCTGTATCGAAAGCTCGTAGGCACGAAGCTTCGAGGCATCCGCTTCGATTTGAATTTCTCTTTCCGCTCCTCCGACCAGGTCGACTTCTCCCACTCCGGGGACATTTTCAAGACGCTTCTTGATAACGTTCTTTGTAAAAGTCGTAATCTCTTTTTGCGATCTCGATCCGGAGACTGTCAAGGTGAACATCGGCGTGCTTGCGGGATCGATTCGCTGTATGACCGGGTCCTGAAGGTCAGTGGGAAGATCGGCACGAATTGCAGCAATCTTTTCGCGGACGTCCTGAGCAGCCTGTTTGCCCTCGACCTCCAGCTTGAATTGTATGATGACAAAGGAAACGCCTTCGCGTGAAATAGAAGTAATATGGTCAATCCCGCCAATCGTGTTGACAGCATCCTCGATTTTCTTCGTGACATCAGTCTCCATCTGTTCGGGGCCGGCTCCGGGAAGTACGCTCGTGACTGTCACGTAGGGAAAATCGATATCGGGGAACTCATCGATGTTCAGTTTAATGAAAGAAAATAGTCCGAGCACGATGAGCGCGAGTATCATCATCGTGGCAAACACCGGTCGTTCTATAGATGTATCCGCAAGTTTCATAGCTACTTACTCACTCCGTTGCGTTTTTTTCACCGCTGAGACGCAGAGGCGCTGAGAATTAAAATTTATTGACATATCTTTTGAAACCGTTTTTTATTACTGGCACATTGAAGTTGACTAAAAAGCCCAACCTTTTGTCTGCAAGTTTCAGATAAGAAATTATTTGCGCTTCATGTACGGGTAGAATTACTTCCACCGATTTCAACTCCATAATAATTTCATTTTCGACAAGAATATCGATTCGAAATTCTTTTGAGAGAACCTTTCCTTTGTAGATCAATGGTAGTTCCACTTGATTTCTTGCGGAGAGATTTCTCAGACCGAACTCGTACATCAAGCACAATTCATAAACAGACTCCAACAATCCCGGCCCTAATGTTTTATGGCCGACAAAACATGCATCTAAAATTTCTTTTGACAAATTATTGTACCAGTCTTTATTCATATTTGTTTTCTTTGCGTCTTGGCGACTCTGCGGTTAAATCTTATTTGTTTGCGATGGCCACATAACCGCTGTCTTTCGCGCTCGTTGCACCAGTCGTGACAACCGTGTCTCTCTCCGAAAGTCCCGCGAGAATTTCAGTGCTCTTTCCATCGGTCACGCCGAGCTGAACGGCCCGCTGATAACATCTACCGTTCCTGACAACGAAGACTTTGTTGGTAGCCCCATCGCTCACCACTGCAGTGACCGGCGCGACGAGGCTTCTTGAATTCGAGCTAACTGGCACGTTCACTCTGCAGAACATTCCGGGTCTGAACCAACTATCGGAAGTGTTTTCAAACAGAGCCTTCATCTGGAACGTGCGTGAGCGAACGTCTGCAGATTTCGACGACTGCACAATCTGCCCATTGACTTTGACATTTGGACGTACCTCTGAGTAGACCTGAACGGCTTTTCCGACCGAAAGATCTGCCAGATCGATCTCGTTCACATCGAAGTCAACTTTCATCTGTCCAATCTTCGCGACCGTTATGAGCACGCCCCCGGGAGATGTCAGATCGCCGACACTAACGTTGACCGCGGTAACAACGCCAGGTATCGGCGTGGTCAGTTCGACTGAGCTTTTTGCAGCGTCAAAGTTCGCTTTAGCAACTTCGTAGGCGGTTTGTGTGCCATCAAGCGTTTGCTGTGAAATGGCGCCCTCCTGATAGAGAGCCTTCATGCGATCATAAGTCTTCTGCGCGTTATTGAAGCCGGCTTGAGCCTGATAGAACTGGGAGCTTGCGCCGCTCTTATCGAGTTCAACAAGAACCTGCCCGGCTTTTACGGCATCGCCGACATGAACATTTATAGCCGTAATTCGCTCGGAAATTTTGGACACGATGTTTGCTTGCTCTTTGCCTTCCAGCGTACCGGTAAATTGTTTCGTCACCGACAGCGCCTGTCGTTGGACGGTCGCCACTTCTACCGGCGTCACAGATGTAAGATCAGCGTTTTGCCGCTTCTGCTCGCCCTGCGGTTTGCCACAGCCGTTCAAAAGTACTCCAACGAACACGGCACTCACTAAAAATGTTCTTATGAAACAGCTTTTCTCTATCAATTTCAACCTCCCGTACATCTTCCCGTTTTTTGTCATTTAGAACTTTGTCCGACGGCGAAATCCCAATCGGCTTTCGCGACTAAGTAATCGTAAATTGCCTGCGCATAATTTGTCTGTGCCAACGTCATCGCAACCTGCGTATCGAGGAGCTCGAGCTGCGTTCCAACCCCATTCTTGAATCTTGTCTCGGCAATGCTCACCGCTTTCTTCGCCTCCTCGATGTTCTTCTCCTGCCCCTGGATGCGCCGCTTCGCCTCATCCATCTTCAGCCGGGCAGATTGAATCGCGATCGTTAGTCCCTCTTCGGCCTTTAGTCGCGCATACTCTACTTTTCGCAGATCGACTCTCGCCTGCTCGACTCGTGCGGGAGTCCTCAGGCCGTCGAAGACGTTCCATGATAAAGTCACGCCTATGTTCACTATCTTTGCCCAAAGGTAGTTGTTGAATTGGAAAGTATTGTCCTGCGTTTGCCATTGGTATGATCCGAACGCGAAAACGGAAGGAAAGTAGCCTGACTGTTCGATGCTGATATTTTGGTCGAGCATCGTTTCCTGGAAAGCGAGCTGCTGCAAAGATGGATTCGTTGTCATGGCATCTCGGGCGCCTTGGTCAAGTACTGACTGCGGAACTTCAGCGAACATAAAATCGCCTTCGATGACCACGTTGCTGTCCAGCGGAATTGATAGGAGACTCTTCAAACCGTTTACGGCAAGGACAAGGTTGTTCTCCACAGAAATCACCGTCGGTTCCGTGTTGGCTACTTGCACTTCGGCTCTAAGCAAATCGAACTCGGCTGCCTGACCATGGTTGTAGAGTGCCTGGACGTTTTCGTAATTTGCCTTCACCATGTCAAGTGCCTGGCGATTTGCCTCGACCAGCTTCTGCATCAGAAGGACTCCATAGAATGCTTTCTTTGTTTGGAGAACGACACTTTGCCTTGT
>Ga0326727_10028650_pt1 | contig 10108 bp, 7 predicted proteins | sample MB2enrmetagenome_FD_207643 | JGI IMG/M metagenome (GOLD analysis project Ga0326727, IMG submission 207643) | Lab enriched peat soil microbial communities from McLean, Ithaca, NY, United States - MB29MY | ecosystem: Environmental > Terrestrial > Soil > Wetlands > Peat | place: USA: New York...
TTCGGTGCTGAGTGACTCCATTGGCCCTCTTGTTCCAGTCTGTTTTCACTGCTGATGTGAGAGAGAACGGTCTCACGGGAGTGCCCGGACGCCACCTGGGGTCAACCAACTCCAATCAGGCGGAGCCGGTCTCGCTGGATGTACTTTACACCTATGATGACATGAGATCTAAGGAGAATCAAACCAGATAGGCTTTTCAGGCCGGCATATCCGGATTTTATGGATTTTGCAGACGGTGTCTATGGAATCGATCTTCAAAACGCCTGCCGTCGGTCGCCGGCGCCAAGGAAAGCCACGAGTGTTGTCACCTTTTCCTTTTAACTGTATCTACTGAAAATGACGATCGAACGAATTCCGTTCGAAAGGCCAAGAGACACATGAACCCATTTCCCTCTGTTGACCCAATCCCTCTGCCCGCACCCGTCTGGTTGTTTAAAGTTCTTCACCACCTGACCTTTGCGCTTCATCTTGTGTCCGTCGAACTGCTGCTGGGAGGTCTGATGCTCGGGATTATGTTCTCGGCGCTCGGCCGCATGCAAAACTCCCGCAACATGGTTCAGGCGGGCGGCATGATTGCCCACCGTCTACCCACCGTGACGGCGTTCCTCATCAACCTCGGCGTTCCTCCTTTGCTTTTTGCACAGGTCCTCTACGGGCGGGCGCTGTACACCAGTAGTGTCCTCATCGGGGCTTACTGGATTTCGGTGATCTTCCTGCTGATGGGTAGCTACTACGGGCTGTATTATTCGGCCAAACGGGCCGAAGCTGGCAAGTCATGGACTGCTACAGGTTTGGCTGCGCTCCTTTTGGCTCTGACGATTGCGTTCATCTACTCCAACAACATGACATTGATGCTTCGACCGCAAGTGTGGGCCGACATGTATCGCCATAGTCCCGGCGGTGTGCAATGGAACACGACTGATCCGGCGCTCTGGCCGCGCTGGCTGTTTTTCGTCGTGGGATCGTTCTCCTCCGCGGGAGCGGCGCTGATGCTGCTGGCGCAGCGGGCCCACTTCGAAGATGACCTGCGGCGTTTGCTTTTCCGCGCCGGCGGGGCCGCAATGACCGTCGGTCTTCTGTGTCAAATGGTTTGTGCATGGATGGCGATCGCGGCGCAACCCGCGGGAATTGTCACCACCGTGATGCAGAATGCGATCTACCTCTCCTCCGCCTATGGCTGGATCGCCACCGCGGTTGCAGGTGTGCTGTTGGCTGCGTGGTGCGCTCTCAGCGGCACACCACGAATCACTATCGCGGTGTCCGAGGCAGTCCTCGTGTTTCTGAATATCGCGGCGACGGTGATGGTGCGCGACGGCATCCGCGACGTGACCCTACGGGCCGCCGGATTCAAAGTCTGGGACCGCCAGGTGGTCACGAACTGGTCCGTGGTGGGTCTGTTTCTGATCCTGCTCGTTGCCACCCTGGGAGCGATCGGTTACCTGATTCGCGTGGTTGCGAAAGCCCGCCTCATGAAGGAGACATATGCCTGACTCTACTACTACGATGCAGACACCGCAGCGGCGCGATCTGCTGCAGATCGGTATGGGTGCGATGGCAGCCTGCTACGCTGCAGCCTTGGGATACCCCGTGTATCGTTACCTCGCCACGCCCGCTGTGCGGTCGCGGCTGGAAAGTGAGATCACGTCTGTCGCGATTCCGCAAAATCATCTGCCAGATGCGGGAGCGGCGACCATGTTTTTGTTTGGCACCCGCCCGGCCATGCTGATCCATCACAACGATGGAACCTGGGTGGCGTTCGACGCCGTGTGCACTCATCTGGGTTGCACGGTGGGGTATCAGCCCGACAAACACCGCATCTTCTGCCCTTGTCACGGAGGCACCTACGATGCGAGAAGCGGCGATGTAGTCGCGGGCCCTCCGCCAAGAGGGCTGAAACCCTATCACGTGGAGGTGAGCGATGGCCACGTCATCGTTTCCAGGGCCTGACGCCGGCGCGCGAGTCTGCGACGAGCGAGGCGGCTTCTGCCGATGGATAGACGAACGCCTCGGCGTGTCGGCCCTGGTGGAATTGGCCCGGCACAAGAGCGTTCCGCAACACAAGCACTCGTTTTGGTACTACTGGGGCGGAATCTCGCTCCTGTTCTTCATCGTGCAGTTGTTTACAGGCATACTGCTGCTGTCTTATTACCGGCCCGGCAAAGAAGCCTACGACTCGGTTCGCCAGATTACCTACGATGTCGATTTCGGCTGGTTGATCCGCTCGGCGCACTCGTGGTCGGCGAACCTGATGGTGTTCGCGGTTTTCACGCACATGTTCTCCGTGCTCTTCATGAAAGCCTACCGCAAGCCGCGTGAATTCGGATGGTGGAGCGGCCTGATGTTGCTTGGCGTAGTCATGCTGTTCGGCTTCAGCGGCTACTTGCTGCCCATGGACTTGCTCGCGTATTTCGCCACCAAGGTCGGGCTACAAATTCCGAGTTCGATTCCCGGAGTCAGCGGGCTGGTTAGCGACCTGATTCGCGGCGGTGAGCAAGTGGGTGAAGCGACTGTGCAGCGCTTCTTTGCGCTGCATGCGGTGATTCTTCCGATGATTTTCCTCCCCCTCCTGGGGTTCCATCTGTATCTGGTCCAGAAACACGGCAACGCGGTTCCTCCTGGTGAAGCGGCCCGGCCGGAATCGGGGCGCCGGACCATTCCGTTCTTTCCCAATTTCCTGGCGCAAGATCTGGCGATGTGGCTCATCGCGTTAAACGTCGTAACAATCCTGGCGACGCTCTTTCCCTGGGACTTGGGCAAACCGGCAGATCCATTGGCGTCGGCGCCGGCAGGCATTCATCCCGAATGGTATTTCATGTCGCAGTTTCAACTATTGAAAGTTGTGGGCCGCTGGATTCCCGGCTACCTGGGTGAGATCACGGGTGTGACTCTGTTTGGCGCGGTGACGGTCTTCCTCGCGTTGATCCCACTGTTCGATCCTCAAACCAAAACCGGCAACCGGGGCCGTCTGACCGCGTGGCTCGGCGCGCTGATTCTGGGCGGAATGATTGTTCTCACGATATGGGGGTACGCCGCGCTCTAGGACGGCAGGAAAACTATGAACTATCCAACTTGGGATGTCCCGATCATTGGCAGTGTCTGGGTGATTGGCCTCATCGCCATCTTCCATGTGATGATTTCGCAGTTTGCGGTGGGCGGCGGGTTGTATCTTGCCCTCGCCGAACTGAAGGCCCGGCGCGAAGGCCGCCTGGATTGGATGGAAGTCATCCGCCGCCACTCGAAATTCTTTCTTGTAGTGACGGGCGTATTCGGAACCGTATCCGGCGTCGGAATCTGGTTCGCCATCGGTCTCGCCAGTCCGGAAAGCACCAGCGCACTGATCCACAATTTCGTGTTTGGCTGGGCTATGGAGTGGTGCTTCTTTCTGGTGGAGATCGCGACCGCAACCGTCTACTACTACACCTGGGATCGCGTGGACCCCAAAACCCATCAGAACCTCGCGTGGTTGTACGCAGGGACTTCGTTTTGCACTCTCGTCATCATCAACGGAATCCTGTCGTTCATGCTGACGCCCGGCAGTGCCTGGCTTTCAGTGGCGGGCACCGGGCAGGAGGCATCGCGGTTCTGGCAGGCATTTTTCAACCCCACGTATTGGCCGAGTCTGGCGCTGCGCTCGCTGGTTTGTTCTTCCCTCGCCGGCGTGTGGGCTTTAATTACGGCCAGCCAGATCGAGGGACCCGCGTTGAAAGCTGAAGTCCTGCGCTGGTCCACGCGTTGGTTGATGCCGTCGTTCGTGCTGATGCCCCTAGCGTTTCTCTGGTATCTATCCGCGGTTCCGGAAAACAGCCGACACTTGATGCAGTCCGGCGTGAGCACGATTGGCTCCGGTCTGTTCACTCAAGTCACGCGCGCCATTCTAGTGACCGGCATGACGTCGGCGACCATTCTGGCCATCGTCTATTTCCTGGCGTGGCGCAATCCGCGGGACTTCAATCTGGGACACGCGATTTCGGTGCTTTTCCTTGCGCTGGCTGCAACCGGCGCCACCGAACACGCCCGAGAAATGATCCGCAAGCCGTTCACCGTGAGTGAGTATATTTATTCGGACGGGGTACGCCGTTCGCAACTGGCCGGACTCAATCAAGTGGGATACAGCACCGCCAGCCCTTGGAAGAACGCGATGCCGGAGGGGGAATTGATGTTTCGCGGCCAATGCATGAACTGCCATACGGTCGATGGGTACCGGTCTATGCGCAGGTTGATGAATGGCCGCGACCGCAAGGCGATCGGCAACATGCTGACGGTTCTGCACGAAACTCCGGACTCGTCACCTTACAAGCATTTCATGCCGCCGCTCGCCGGAACCAAACCGGAGATCGAGGCGCTCGGGGATTACCTCGACAATCTAGTGAACAAGAGTCCGGCTGTCGTGGTGCAATACTCGAAGGTGACCCCCTAACCGGGCATTTGTAGGCGGCGCCCCGTTTCAGGCGCCAGGATCACGTAGCGCGGGAACTCGACGCCCAGCTTCTCATTCAACTTGGTTTGAATGTCGATCTGGCACAAGACTCCGAAATCCTCGGTCTTGAGCGCCGCTTCCATTTCGCCGACGGCTTCTTCAAACCCTAGCCGCACCGGGCTGGATGGCGGTGCATGAAGCGGGTAGAAAATGAGACGGCGAGATCGCCATACTCACGGCTCTTTCCGGGCCTATGCGTCCGGCAATCACCCAGCTTGAGCGTTGCAGCACGTCCGGTGTTGGTCGCAGTCCGGCCCCCGAATTGCCGAAAGTTGCGGCTGACCCATACTTTCACTTTGTCAGCGTACTTCTCACCAACTTGAAGCCGGGTAGCAAGCAAGTGGCGGCGCGGCGCACTGCATGACTGAGCTAAGTCTCCCGTTCCTTAGTGGGTCATGCTGCGCGACTCAGTGAAGTTTAGCCCCGCCATAGTCTCTTCTGCCTGTAAGTTTTCCCGCCGGCCTTCACGCTGCGTGATCAGCCGGATGGCACGCGCGCAATCGCCCGGTTTTCGGATGAAGATAGTTTTGCCTTTCAATCGCCGGACCAATCGGTCAATACCGTCCTGTTGGTCCAAATCGGAGGCATCATAGGCATTCGCTGCCCGGATATTGTCGCTCTGATTCAAAGCTGAAAAATGATCAGCATAATCGATATCTTCGGCGCCATCATCTTCAAGCGTCTGCGCGGGGACCGTTGCGGACGCGGCAGTGATTCTTGGGCCCGAATCGTTAGCCTCGGTGAAAAGAGAAAGCGGTGGTGCACATTTTAGGTAGAACACCCTGGCGCCGTCTCGAGGCTGCGTTCCCACGCCTGCGGGGAGCGCGCCGTGTGCTCGCACATGTGGCCCAAGAAATATCAAGCCGTCGGACGAGTGCAGTTGACCAAGCTCGTCTTCGGTCAACCGTGCCAGCAAATTCATGGCGCCGCTTGGGTTGCGGAAGGTAGCATAGTCTACCAGACCGAACCGCGTCTGACTGATCACCCTCGCGACGCCCTCCACATCTGCCGCGGTAGAACCGTCTTTGCGGAATAATACCTTCTGCTGCTCAAGATTGAAGAGAATGAGCCGCACTGATCGGGCGTGCAACTGTTCCAGCAAAGCAGATAACGATCCCAATAGCTTTCTTGCGTCGCTGGCCGGCAAGGTTGTCAGATGTGGCGATGGGGGTTCCACATGCACCAGAATAGTAAGTCTGTCAAAGTTCATCTGGTTTGTTGCGAGCGTCGAGGAGATAGCCGCGGAGGATAAGCCGGCGACTGTCAGCGGCCGTAGAGCCAGACGGACACCGCGTTCACTTCGATCCGGTTTTGCATTAATGAACCATTGGTTCCGGCAAGTTCGGTCGAGATCATCTTTGACCAGCACCTCCACTTTGTATTTTCCTTCGCCCACGGCGAAGCCTCCTTGAATATGGCCGTACGCACTCATGGTTGACCCGTCCGGAAAACGTGTATAACTGGCCAGGTAAGCGGGCACGCCACTTTCGGGCGATACACGAAGAAGGGTGATTGCGGCGTGGTGTGGGCCTCGAAACTGGCTGAGAGGCAAGTCTATCAAGAAGCCTGCGTGAAACCGTAAGCTGAAGTCTAGAGCAGGCCGCACGGGCGTTACCGCACATTCCAGCGGCTTTGCGTTTGAGTTGGTATTGAAAGCCTTGCGAAAAACGGCCTCATGCGCGGGTTCGACAAGGATCTGCGCGGGACACATAGTCGCAATTGAAAGGTTGAGGATCGCCAGAACGCGGCTACTGCCGATAGCTTTCACGTCACACCTCACTGTCGATGCGCTCGATCCGTCGATTCCGGAATGACCACACAGCTATAAAGTACGATTTGCAGTTCGACCCTGCCTATACCCTGTTTAAGTGACTTCTCCGGCAAATCGAAAGTAAGCGGATGTAGTTTCTCCGATTCGTGCGTAGCTACTTAGATAGTGGCTTAGCCCGGCGCAGCGCGAACCCGAGAGAGTTGCGGAAGCAGACATTGGTCAGGGACCGACTCCACTGATCCGCAAGCCAAGCGGGGATCAAAATCAATTGGGGTGGGACGGCATACCGTGGCAGGCTGGACTTTGAGGCTAACGGCACGGGAGCGTTGAGACCTCACATGTGTTGCGACTTGTGGCCGTCTGCAATATTCCTGATCACCTCGCCTGAGCTGGACGGACGCCGCGTACGCCAGTAGGCGTGCCGCCTTGCTACTGCCAAAAGCAGCTACAGATCCCATCCGGGCAGTATTCCAAAAGCCCTACTAAACATATTACAAATGAGATGGATGTTTTATCACTGACACTCTTAAAGAATTATCGATGATCGAAGCTACTGGCGATTCTCATATTCCATCGGCGGACTTTTCTGCTCTGCCAAACCGCGAAGTTGAGGACCTTGCGTACCTTCTTTGGCAGCAGAGAGGATGCCCCGGGGGATCTCCGGACCCGGATTGGTCCACTGCCGAACAGATGTTGCGCAAGGAGACCAGCCCGTCTGGTCCTACCGGTTTCACTGCGGATTTGACGGACCCTGGTTAGTCATATGAACGAACGATCAAGACAAACACTCCGGCTGGCACTGCGGGTACTCTGCGCGATTTACGAACACCGTCCCTACGATCCGGCCGATGAGACCGCGCTTCGTCGCATTGCTGACGACATGCAAGAACCTGGACTGCCTCTGGACGAACTTGCCTGTCTTGTCATTCATCGGGAACGGCAGACTGTCAGTGTCGTGCAATGTCCTGAGCGCGCTTCACCGTTACTGTATCCTGTCGTCTCGTCTCCACGAATTCACGGTCGATCGGGACTGATATGAGCGGAACAACCTATAACAAATGTCGCAACCAACTGGACCTGATATGGACGAGTCTGCCCTACACGGAAGTTACTCTGGCCAACGGTCACCAAGGAGCGTTGTCATGATTACACGGGTAGTTTTCATTTCCTCCCTCTACGCGACTGCGGCCTGCGCCCAGCCTTACCTCAACCTGGATTTTGAAACCGCTACGCGAGGCCAACTCTGGAACTGGTCGGGCTGCGTGAGCCAATACCAGTGCGTCCCCGACAGCGCCATCTTTGAGTCCGGCGTGCAGAGCCTGCGTATCGACAGCCAGAATGCGGCAACGACGGGCAGCCTTGGCGTGTCATCGCAATACTTTCCCCTCAATCTGGTGCAGGGACATCACGTGCATGTAAGCGGGTGGATGAAAACCAACAACGTCAATGGATATGCAGCCGTCTGGTGGCGCGTAGACGGCGCCTCCGGAGTAATCTCCCTCGACAACATGTCGCAGACGGGTCCGCGCGGCACCACGGATTGGCAGCAGTACAGTTTCGATCGCGACGTAAGCCCTGCCGCCGTCGATATTGTTTTCGGCGTGTTCCTCTCGGGCACGGGGACGGCATGGTTCGATAACCTGGAGGTCGATATCGACGGGGTGGCTTTCAACCAGGGACCGTCGCCATACACTGGCGAGCCGATCCCGGCGCAACTGAATTGGATCAGCAGCAACGCCATCCCCGTAGCGGGTGTCGATCCCACCCTTCCGTCAGACGATTTGGCGCCACTCGCGAATCTGATCGGTGGCGCTCACATCGTGGCTCTGGGCCACGATACGTACGGCACCAGCGAAATCTTTCGTATGGACCATCGCATCGTCGAGTACCTGGCCAGCCAGATGGGGTTCAACGTGTTCGCCATCGAGGCCAATATGCCACAGGCCTACGCGTTGAACGATTACGTCCTCAATGGCAATGGCGATCCCGGGCAACTGCTCAAGGCAATGAATTTCTGGGGTTGGAATACGCAGGAAATGTTGGACATGATCCAGTGGATGTACCAGTACAACCAGTCGGGCAACGGGCCGGTCCAGTTCTCCGGGTTCGACATGCAGACGCCGGACGCGGCCGAGGAAAACGCGCGTTCCTTTATCTCGCAGGCCGACCCGGGCTACAGCGTTGAATTGAATCAGGCGTTCGCAGACGTGCACACCTACGAGTACGGCTTAGGGGATTTTGCCGAGGTACAAGGCAGCTTCCCGGTTGCAACCGCGGCAGGGAAACAAGTGCACTACACCGGCTATGTCAAGACGCAGGACATTACTTTTGGGTATGCCGGCTTGTGGTGGACCGCGTGGGATGCGAACAACAAGGAACTGGCGTTCGGCAACTCCGAAACCAGCGGCACCACCGACTGGAAGCAATACTCGGTCACCGTGAATGTGCCGGCGAACACCGCGAGCATCACCTTCGGCGCGCTTCAGGCGGGCAATGGCACGGCGTGGTTCGACCAGTTGGCCGTCACGGTGAATGGTGTTCCTTACACGGGGTCGTTAGATCTCTCTTCAGGCTCCTTCCACCTGTTTACGGCCGGGACTGGAAACGATTTCGATCTGGAAATAGACAGCTCCGTGACTCACAGCGGAAATCCGACTGTCCACAGTACCTATATTGGCGTACCGATTCCAACGAAAGCCGCTATGGTGGCGGAATGCGCCGGGATCGTCACGTACCTGCAGTCTTCCCGCAATACGTACCTGAGCGAAGGCATTGCGGCGACGGACACTGACTGGGGCACGCAAAACGCACGCCTCGTGCTGCAGTACGCGGAATGGTTGAGCGACTCCAACGCGCGCGACGCCTCCATGGCAACCAATGCGGATTGGATTCTTAGCCAGCAACCCCCAGGCGCCAAAATCATCCTCTGGGCGCACAACACCCACGTCTCGAGAGCAACAGGATCCATGGGGTCGTATCTGGCGGCGCAACACGGCAGCGACTATGTCGTGCTTGGCTCCGCCTTTCACGACGGCCAATACAATGCCAGTGGAGCACCGGGCATCAGGCCCTATACAGCGTCCCCGTCATTCCCAGGCAGCGCGGAGTACTATATGCATACGAGCGGTCTGGCGCCGCTTATTCTGCCCATGCAGCAGGCATCGCCGGGAGACCCCGGGTCTTCATGGTTGACGGGCGAGATCATGTTTCGAAGTATCGAGTATGCGCCGATTGATGGATTTAACACGACGTCCACGCTCAACAGCAACTTCGATGCCCTGGTCTTTTTCGACCAAACCACGCCTACTGCGTTGCTGCCGTGACAAGTATGTATGAAACGTCCCACAGGTGCTAAGCCCTTCCGCAGTCCTACGGGCTCGTGAGGCCGGAGAACTTTGGCATTTAGTCTGTCTCGCGCGCTTACGGAAACGTGAGATCGGTATTGGCCTCGAAGTGACGGTGATTAACGTATTTGGCCGTCAGACGATTGAGTAGGCCGGACTGGGTCAGCATCAGTTTTTCGAAGGCCACTGGCAGAAGGTGATTTTCGTTTCCAATCTTCACGAAACCCCACGTCACCATTTCGTCCCTTTGAATGATTGGGTAGGCCTTCGGAAAATCGAGCGAGCGATCTTTCACCTGAACCAAATTTCCAGCGGGATATTTCAGGACGACGAGACCCTCGTGAGTGGGATATGCTCGCTGGTATCCAGTGTAGGAACTGGTGAAGCAGCCCTCCGCGGGACTGCTGTACCTGTATACCCAAGACTGGCCACCGGATTGATCGACGATCTTCACGAACTCGAACTTTGTGCCACAGTTGGGATCGAAAAGTGGAATGAGATAGGTTCCAAAGCCGC
>Ga0326727_10028652_pt1 | contig 10107 bp, 9 predicted proteins | sample MB2enrmetagenome_FD_207643 | JGI IMG/M metagenome (GOLD analysis project Ga0326727, IMG submission 207643) | Lab enriched peat soil microbial communities from McLean, Ithaca, NY, United States - MB29MY | ecosystem: Environmental > Terrestrial > Soil > Wetlands > Peat | place: USA: New York...
CATCGAACGTTTCCGCGGCGCGCCCGTGATCGTTCGCTTCATCGAGTTCATGGACGTGGGCAACCGCAACCACTGGCAGCCCGGGATGGTGGTGCCGTCCCGGGAACTCGCCGCGCGCGTCCATGCGCGATGGCCGATTCAGCCGATTTCCCAGAACTATCCCGGCGAAGTGGCGCAGCGCTGGCGCTTCGAGGACGGCGCCGGCGAAGTCGGTTTCATTTCATCGGTGTCGCAGCCGTTTTGCGGCGCCTGCAGCCGCGCCCGCCTGTCCTCCGAGGGTAAGTTCTACACCTGTCTGTTCGCCACCCACGGCCTCGATCTGCGCGCGCCGCTCCGTGCCGGTGCCGACGATGCGGAGCTGCTGCGATTGATCCGCGATACCTGGAACGGCCGGGCCGACCGCTACAGCGAGCTGCGCGAGGAATTGCGCCGGACCGCGCCCCAACCCAAGAAAATCGAGATGAACTACATCGGCGGTTGATCCCATGACCTTCACTCATTTGGATGCGGATCGCCGCCCGACCATGGTCGATGTGGGCGACAAGGAGCCGACCAAGCGAACGGCGAGCGCCGAGGCGCGGGTGCGGTTCCCGCCGGCCGTCGCCGCGGCGCTGCGCGACAACGGGCTGCGTTCGGCCAAGGGCCCGGTATTCGATACGGCCATCGTCGCGGGCGTCATGGGCGCGAAGCGCACCCACGAGCTGATTCCCTTCTGTCACCCTCTGGGGCTGGAGAACTGCCGCATCACCATCGACCTGGAGGGCGATACGGCGGTGATTCGCTGCATGGTGAGCGTGCATCATAAGACCGGCGTCGAAATGGAAGCCCTCACCGGTGCCGGCATTGCGGCGCTGACGATTTACGACATGTGCAAGGCGCTCTCCCACGACATCGTCATCGGCGACCTGCGCCTGCTGGCGAAGGACGGCGGCAGGAGCAGTTATACCCTGAGGGAGACGCCGTGAGAGGTTCGCCCGTGGAGGCGGTGCCTTCGCCGGTCTACGGCCTGATCCTCGCCGGCGGCTCGAGCTCGCGCATGCATCGGGACAAGGCAGCGCTTCGGTACGGGGGCAGGAGCCAGCTGGATCGGGTTTTCGAGCTGGCGAGCCGGCATGTCGCTCGAGTCTTCGTGTCCGTTCGCGCGGACCAGACCGCTGATCCGGAGCGCGCCCGGCACCCGATGATCGTCGACTCCGTCCCGGGCGAGGGACCCATCGCCGGCATCCGATCGGCGTTCGCCGCCCACCCGGGCGTTGCCTGGCTGGTACTGGCCTGCGATCTGCCCTTTCTGTCGGATGCCGCGCTGACCCAGCTGCTGCGAGAACGCGATGCGGACGGCCTGGCCACGGCGTATCGCAGCACCCATGACGGCCTACCGGAACCGCTGTGCGCCGTTTGGGAGCCGGCGGCGGCGGCCGCGCTGGCTTCCCATCAGAATGAGGGCGGCCGCTGTCCCCGAAAATTCATGATGCGCCATCCGGTGCGCCTGCTGGAGCCCGCGGACAGACGCGCTCTCGACAACGTCAACACCCCCGAGGAATATGCGCAGGCGTCGGCGGCACTCGGCGGCTCTTGAGTTCCTCATGCAGTTGAAAATCCAATACTACGCATTGATGCGCGAACAGGCCGGCCGCTCCGAGGAGCGGCTCGAGACCTCCGCCGCCACGCCGGCCGACCTATACGGCGAACTGATGGCCCGGCACGGCTTTACGCTGCCGCCCCAACAGCTCAAGGTGGCGGTGAACGGCGAGTTCAGCGACTGGTCCCATCGGCTGCGCGCGGGCGACGCCGTCGTCTTCATTCCTCCCGTGGCGGGCGGCTGATGCACTTTCGCTTCACCGACACGGCCATCGACAGCGCCGGGGCGCGGCGCGAGCTGCTCGACCTGGGCGCGGGCGGCTACGCCAGCTTCGAAGGCTGGGTCCGGGATCACAATGAGGGACTCGAGGTCACCCGCTTGGAATACGAGGCATTCCAGGAACTCGCGCTGAAGGAAGGCGAGCGCATCGTCGCCGACGCCCTGCGGCGCTTCGCGGTGAAGCACGCGCTGTGCATCCATCGGGTCGGCACGCTGGCCCTGGGCGACATGGCCGTGTGGGTGGGCGTCAGTTCCGCGCACCGCGGCGAGGCCTTCGATGCCTGCCGCTTCATCATCGATGAAGTCAAACATCGCGTGCCCATATGGAAGAAAGAGCATTACCGGAACGGCGATTCGGGCTGGGTGAACTGCGAGCGCTGTGCGGCGGCGCCGAATCACGCTCACGACCATGATCATGGGCACCCAGTGGAGCCGGCCTTACTGACCACCCGCGAGTAGGGCGATGCAGCCCGACTATTCACGGCAGATATTGCTCAAGGAAATCGGCCCGCAGGGCCAGGCAACCCTCGCGCGCAGCCGGGTTCTGGTCGTCGGCGCCGGAGGCTTGGGCAGCCCGGTGCTGCAATACCTGGCCGGCGCCGGAGTCGGCTACTTGGGGGTTGTCGACTCGGACACCCTGGACGCCAGCAATCTGCATCGCCAGCCCATCTATGCCCTGGCCGATGTCGGCGAGCAGAAGGTCGACTTGGCCCGGGCCGCGGTGGGGCGAATCAACCCCACCGTGCACGTGGAGTCGCACGCCCTGCGGCTCGACGCGGACAATGCGCTCGCGCTCATCCGCGGCTACGACGTCGTGGTCGATTGCAGCGACAATTTTCGCACCAAGTACCTGATCAATGATGCCGCCGTGCTCGCGCACCGGCCCGCGGTCTTCGCCAGCGTCTATCAGTACGAAGGCCAGCTGCAGGTGTACGAGCCGCGGCCGCAGCACGCCTGCCTGCGCTGTCTCTGGCCCGATGCCGTCGCCGACGGCGTGGTGGGCAACTGCGCCGAAGCGGGCGTCCTGGGCCCGGTTCCCGGGACTTTCGGCGCGCTGCAGGCCTTGCTGACGGTGAAGATCCTCCTGGGCTTGCCCGGTCAACTCGAGGGCGAGCTGTGGCTGCTGGACTTCACGAATTTTTCCAGCCTCAAGCTCAAGGCGCCGCGCCGGGCGGAGTGCCAGGCGCCCGATTGTGCGCATATCCGCGACATTGCCCGCGAAGACAAGCAGATCGAGATCGCCCTGCGCTCTCTGGCCGACGCGGCGCAGCGCGGCTTGGAGGTGATCGACATCCGCACCACGGAGGAATTCGAGGCTCGCCCGACCGCCGCGCGGCACATCGCCATGCCCATACTGCTGGCGGACCCCGCCCTGCTCGCGGCGGGGCGCGAATACCTGCTGGTATGCGCCTCGGGCAAGCGCAGCCTGGCGGCGGCGCGCGAGCTGCGAAAGCGGGGACTCGCGGTGCGCTCGCTGTCCGGCGGGCTGCAGAATCTCGAGGCCTAGTTTGCGCTTCGCCAGCAAATTACCCGACGTCGGCACCACGATTTTCACGGTGATGTCGCGCCGCGCATTGGCGGAAGGCGCGCTGAACATCGGTCAGGGATTTCCGGACTATCCCATCGATCCGCGCCTCGCCGCCTCGCTGGCGGAGGTGATGGCCGAAGGACACAATCAATACGCGCCCATGGAAGGCGTGGTCGAGCTGCGGGAGCGGATTTCGGGGAAGCTGGAAGCGAGCTATGGCCGCCGTTTCGATCCCTCCACCGAGATCACCGTGACCTGCGGCGGCACCGAGGCGCTGTACGATGCCATCCAAGCCGTGGTGGGCCCCGGCGATGAAGCCGTCATTTTCGATCCCGCCTACGATGCCTACGAGCCCGCCGTGCGGCTGGCGGGCGGCCGCTGCGTTCGCGTGGCGCTGGCGCCTCCGGCTTTCCGCTTCGATTGGGATCAGGTGCGCCGGGCGCTCACCGACCGCACGCGATTGATCATCATCAACAGCCCGCAGAACCCGAGCTGCACCGTGGCGGAGGGCGGCGATCTGGATGCGCTCGCCGCCCTGATCCGCGATCGGCCCATCACCGTCCTCGCCGATGAGGTGTACGAGCACGTGCTCTACGACGGCCGGACACATGCGTCGGTCCTGGCGCATCCGGAATTGCGGGAATGCAGCTTTGCGGTGTTTTCATTCGGCAAGACGCTGCATGCCACCGGCTGGCGAGTCGGGTACTGCGTGGCACCACCGCTCTTGACCGGCGAGCTTCGCAAGGTGCACCAGTTCAACACCTTCAGCATCGCCGCCCCGCTGCAATACGCCATCTCGCGGTATCTGGCGGCCTGCCCCGACGCCTGGGCCGGGCTGTCGGCATTTTTCCAGGCCAAGCGGGATCTGCTCGCGGGGCTGCTGCGCGGCTCGGGATTCGAGCCCATTCCGGCCGCCGGCACGTATTTTCAATTGGTCGACTACGGCGCCATCAGCCGCGACCAGGACATGGATTTCGCCGACCGGTTGATTCGAGAGGCCAAGGTCGCGGCCATTCCCCTGTCGCCGTTCTATGCCGCACCGCCGGCCATGACCCTGCTGCGGCTGTGCATCGCCAAGCGGGATGCAACCCTCGAAACGGCGGCCCAACGGCTCCGTGCGTTCGCGGCGGGCCGCGCTCCCTAAGATGACTGCCCGCGCGGCGCCGCGGCGGGGCGGCGCAGCATCGAGGACAGATTTTGCCGCTGCCGTATTCGCGCCGCATCCATCAACATCCGTCCCGCCCATCGATACACATTGTTCTCCTTGACCGTCCTGCGCATCAGGCTCATGCGATTGCGCCGCTCCTCCCGCCCCATGCGCATGGCGATTTCCATGGCGTTCGCCGTTTCGGTCACATCGAAGGGATTGATCAAGACGGCCTCCGTCAGCTCACGCGATGCGCCCGCGAAGGTGCTGAGTATCAGCACGCCGTCCTCATCGTCGCGCGCCGCCACGAACTCCTTCGCCACCAGGTTCATGCCGTCATGCAGGCTGTTGACCAGGCAGAAATCGGCCGCCCGGTACAGTTCGAACACACTCAGCGGCTCCTGGTGCTGGTCGACCAGGACGATGGGGCGCCAGCCGCCTTCCGCGAACTTGGCATTGATCCGCTCCACTTCACCGTAGGTCTGGTGGTGCAAGGCCTGGTAGGCCGGTAACTGGCTGCGCGACGGCGCCGCGACCTGCAGCAGGCTGATGCGCCCGCGGTGCCGGGGATTCCTGTCGAGCAGCGCCTCCAGCGCCTGAAAGCGCTCGATGATGCCCTTGGTGAAGTCCCAGCGCTCCACGCCGAGACCCAGCCATACGTCGGCGCCGATTCCATACCGCCCTCGCACCGCCGCGCGGCACGTGGCGATGTCCGGCAGCTGCTGCAGCCAGCGCGGCGGCCACTCGATGGAGATGGGATAAGGGGCGACTCGGCACACATGGCCTTGCAGCGTGACCGTCATGTGCTCGTGGTCGATCTGGCATTCCACGAAGCGCTCCAGGGCTTCCAGAAAATTCTGGCAGTGATAGCGGGTGTGAAATCCCAGGATGTCGGCCGACAGCATGTGCAGCAGCATCTCGCGCTTCCACGGGCACACGCCGAAGGTCTCGGCGTTCGGCCAGGGAATGTGCCAGAACAGCACGATCGTCGCCTTCGGTATTTTTCTGCGAATCAGCTGCGGCAGAAGCGCGAAATGGAAATCCTGGATCAGGATCACGGGACTGTCGGTGGTCGATTCCGCCGCCACCACATCGGCGAACTTGGCATTCACCTCCACGTAGGCGCTCCAGTCACCGGCGCGAAACGCGGGACGAACATAAGCCAGGTGGCACAGCGGCCAGAGCCCTTCGTTGGAGAATCCGTAGTAATAACCCCGTTCCTGTTCCTCCGTCAGCCATACGCGGCGCAGGGTGTAGGAGGGATCGCCGGGCGGCACCCGGATCTGGTCGTACCGATCCACGCTCTGGCGGTCCGCGGTGCCCGTGCCGTGCGCCACCCACACGCCCGCGCAGGCGCGCATGATGGGCTCGAGCGCGGTCACCATGCCGCTCGCCGGCACCTGCACCACGGGATGATGGTGGGCGTCGAAATTATGGATGTAGGGCTCGCGGTTGGACACGATGATGACCTGCGCGGAATGCAGATGATCGCGCACCACCTGCCGCAGCGCCTGCGGCGTCCAGTTCTCGTGAAAATCGATCTCCAGCCGCTGCTTCTCCTCGGCCTCGGCCAGCACCTGCCGCACCTGGGAGAGTATGGGCAGGGAAGCGCGCGGCGACTTGGCGTCATCCAGATATCGCTTGCCGCGAATGTCGCCGATCAGCACATTGACCCAGCGGCGCAATTGCAGCCAGGCCACCAGCACGATCAACAGCGCCAGCAGCAGCACCGAGATGCCGACGAACACCAGCACGAAATCCCGTGCCGTCCTTTGTCTTCGGTCGGCGAAGCTCAAGTCGTGAATCATCAGGACGCGAAACGGCGCGGGCTCGGCGGCTTCGTAATCGAAGCGGGATATTTGCACCGATCCCGCGGGCAGCTGCACGATGCGCGATGCAGCGGCCTTGCGGCCGGCCTCCGCTTCGCAGGAAATGGCCGCGGGCGCGTGCTCGGTCTTGAATATCGTCGATCCGTCGGGGCGGCACACCAGGACGGCGAGCAGGCGCTCGTCGGCGGTCATTTTGGCCAGATAAGCGCGCAGGCCCGATACATCGCCCTTCTCGACCAGATTCGTGATGGGCTCTTCCATCGAACGCATCACCAGCTGGGCGCGCACCTCGACATCGGATCGAAACCACTCGGCCAGCAGCCGTTCGATATAGGGCAGGCCCACGTACGCCACGACGCAGGACGCAAATGCCATCGGCAGCACGAAGCGCAGCATCAGTGAGCGAAACACCGGGCCTCCGCGAAGTAGCATGCCGGCTGGCCGGCCCAAAATACCTAAAATTCGCGCTCCAGTCGCGTTTTCCCGGCGATGCGGTAGGCTATCTCAATGCAGACGCCGCCGCCTTCGCTCGAATGGTGCTTGTTTCTGGATGTCGACGGAACTCTGGTCGAGCTCACTGACTCGCCTCAGCAAACCGTCGCGGAACCCGAGATCAAGACCTTATTGAGCCGGGTGGCCGAACGGTTGGACGGAGCGGTGGCGCTGATCAGCGGCCGCAGCATCGAGTATCTCGATGCGCTGTTTGCTCCCCTGCGCCTGCCGGCGGCGGGGCTGCACGGCGTCGCCTCCGGGGCCATGCAGGGCGCGAGCTTCGTGGATGCGCAGCTGGATGGGGCCCGGCGCGCCGTGACCGCGCTGACGGAGGCTCACCCGGGAACTTCCGTCGAGGACAAGGGCCGAACCATTGCGGTGCACTTTCGGATGGCGCCTCAGCATGAGACGGCGATCCGCCAATCGCTCATCGCCATCGCCGGATCCCTGGGCAGCAACTACCACATTCAGGAAGGCAATCGGGTGCTCGAGATCAAGCCGCGCGGATTCACCAAGGCCACGGCCATCCGGGCGTTCATGCAGGAGCCGCCGTTCTCCGGCAGACAGCCGGTGTTCGTGGGAGATGATCTCACCGATCAGGACGGCTTTCGGATGGTCGAGGATCAAGGCGGCCTATCCATCGCGGTGGGCGAGCGCGTGCAAGGGCAATTTCGCCTCGATAGCGTGTCGGCCGTCCGCGGCTGGCTGCAGGACATTGCTGCGTTGCACAATCCGCACCGCGCATGAGCAAACCCGCCAACTTGGATCTTGCGGTCATCGGCAACTGCCAGGTGGCCGCCTTGATCGACGATCGCGGCCGAATCGTCTGGGCCTGCCTGCCCAGGCCGGATGCCGATCCGGTGTTTTGCGCTCTGCTCCGGCGCGACGGCGGGGATTCGGTCAGCGGCGTATTCGCCGTGGACCTGCGGGACACGGTGGAAGTGAAACGCCGCTATGTACGCAACACCGCCATCGTGGAGACCACGCTCACCGATGCGCAGGGAAATTCCCTCAAGATCACGGATTTCTGCCCGCGCTTTCGCTCCCGCGGCCGCAATTTCCGCCCCATGGCCATCGTGCGGCTGATCGAACCGATCAACGGCCGGCCCATCGTCAAGGTGCGCCTGCGGCCGCGATGCGACCACGGCGCCGACGATCCGCAGCGCGTCGCCGGCAGCCATCACATTCGTTTCCTGTCCGCGTCGCTCAACTACCGCATCACCACCAATAGCTCGCTGGCCCCCCTGCTGGACGAGAGCGATTTCGTGCTCGGCACGCCACTGGCCTTCATCCTCGCGCCCGACGAGACCATCGAGGAGACGCCGCTGACGCTGGCCCGATCCTGGCTCGACGAAACGCGCACCTACTGGCACGACTGGATTCGCGGCCTGGCCGTGCCCTTCGATTGGCAGGAGGCCGTGATTCGCTCCGCCATCACCTTGAAATTGTGCACCTACGAGGACACGGGTGCCTTGTTGGCCGCCCTGACCACCTCGATACCGGAAATGGCCGACAGCAAGCGCAATTGGGATTACCGCTTCAGCTGGCTGCGCGACAGCTTCTTCGTGATTCATGCCCTCAATCACCTGGGCGCCACCAACACCATGGAGGGGTATCTGCGCTATCTGGACAACATCGTCGCCCGCAACCCCGGCGGGGATCTGCAGCCGCTCTACGGCTTGAGCGGCGAAGCGCAAATCGACGAGCGCATCGTCGAAACTCTGGACGGCTATCGCGGTATGGGACCCGTGCGCGTCGGCAACCTGGCCTACGCGCAGGTCCAGCACGATGTCTACGGCGCCGTGGTGCTCGCCGCGCGGCAGTTGTTTTTCGACGAGCGCCTGACCAACCCCGGCGATGCGGCGCTGTTCGCCCGGGCGGAGGTGCTGGGCGAACGTGCCATGCGGAGTTTCGCCGCGCCCGATTCCGGCCCCTGGGAGTTCCGCGGCCACGAACGCGTGCACACCTTTTCGGCGGTGATGTGCTGGGCGGCCTGCGATCGGTTGGCGCGAATCGCGGCGCACCTGCGGATCAACGACCGGGCGGCATTATGGCGCACCGGCGCAGACGCCATGCGCGAGAAAATCCTCGCGCACTCATGGAGCCGCAAGAAGCAGGCGTTCACCGGGGCATTCGGCGGCGAGGATCTCGATGCCACGACGCTGCTGCTGCCGGAGTTCGGCTTCATCGAGGCGAACGATCCGCGCTTCGTGTCCACGCTCGATGCCATCGAACGCGAGCTGGTGCGGGGCGACCTGGTATTCCGCTACCTGCATGCGGATGACTTCGGCGTCCCGTCCAACACCTTCACCATGTGTTCATTCTGGTACGTCAATGCGCTGGCCGCGGTCGGGCGCGTCGATGAGGCGCGCAGGATATTCGAGAAGCTTCTGCTCCGGCGCAACAGCGCAGGCCTTTTGTCCGAGGACATCGATCCGAAGACCGGCGAGCAGTGGGGCAACTTTCCCCAGACCTACAGCATGGTGGGCATCATCACCTGCGCCGTTCGGCTGAGCCGGTCGTGGGAGCAGATGCTGTAAGGCGTCCGGGGGCGGGCGCCCTACGCGCGAATCTGCCCGCTGCCGCGCACCAGGTACTTGTAGCTGGTCAACTGCTCGACGCCCACCGGTCCGCGGGCGTGAAATTTATCCGTGCTGATGCCGATTTCGGCGCCCATGCCGAATTCTCCGCCGTCGGCGAATTGCGTGGACGCGTTGTGCAGCACGATGGCGCTGTCCACTCTCGCCAGAAACCGCTCGGCCGCGGCCGTATCGTCGGTCACGATGCAATCCGTGTGCTGCGAGCCGTACCGGCCAATGTGGTCTATCGCGCCATCGACGCCGTCGACCACGCGCACCGCGATGATGGCGTCGAGATACTCCGCGTACCAGTCCTGCTCGGTGGCGGGTTTGACGCGTGCATCGACCCGAGCGCTCGCCTCCTCGCCGCGCACTTCACAGCCGGCGTCGAGCAGGGTCTCGATCAAGGGCGCCAGATGCGTGGCCGCGCAGGCGCCATCCACCAGCAAGGTCTCCGCAGCCCCGCAGATCCCGGTGCGCCGCATCTTGGCATTCAGCACGATGCGCTTCGCCATCTCGAGGTTCGCGCGCCCGTCGACGTAGACATGACAGACTCCCTCCAAGTGCCCGATCACCGGCACGCGCGCTTCCTGCTGCACGCGCTCGATCAGATTCCTCCCGCCGCGCGGCACGATCACATCGATGCTGTCCGCCATGTCGGAGAGCATATGGCC
>Ga0326727_10028653_pt1 | contig 10107 bp, 9 predicted proteins | sample MB2enrmetagenome_FD_207643 | JGI IMG/M metagenome (GOLD analysis project Ga0326727, IMG submission 207643) | Lab enriched peat soil microbial communities from McLean, Ithaca, NY, United States - MB29MY | ecosystem: Environmental > Terrestrial > Soil > Wetlands > Peat | place: USA: New York...
ATGGCGAGGCTTGCCATGCGGTTGCGCGGACCTTCGAGCAGAGTGGCCATGTGCTCATCGGAGCCGGCGATGTTTGCCCAGATGGATTGTTCTTGGAGAGGATCGAGGAGCAGGCGGCCGTCGCTGGTTTTGGAGAGATCCTCCCATGCGGTGCGAACAAAGGATTGCGAGTCGAGGATGGCTGGGGCGGGCCAGGCTGCCAGGCCCTCGGCGCGGCGAGCGCGATGAAAGGCGGCTGTGAGGGCGCGGGCGGCGCGCTCGCTGGCGGCAACCACCAGGCCGCCACTGCGCAGCCATGAATCGATTTCTGATCCCGCGGATGTCCCCATTCCAGCGTTATACGCCACCGGGGCGGGCAGTGCCAGAGAAGGCGGTTGTGGGAGAAGCGATCACGCCTTCAAGGCCTATAATTGGGGGTCGGCAAGGGCGGCGGGCAAGACGGAAGATCAAGAGGCGGAGAGGGCATGAACGGGAAAATGACGGTTGCGTTTTGGGGATTTGGTGCAGTGATGATGCTGGGTTCGGCGGCGTGCTTTGCTGGTCAGGATGCTGCGTCACCGGCCTCCATTGCGCCGAGTACCATGGCTCGCGTGGGCACAGTCGATGAGCGCTTCCAGTCCTACAATATTGAGGCGGTTGAAGTGACCGGAGGAAGATTCTGGAAGCCTTTCGCTGCGGCCGGAAACGCAAAGTCTGCCGGTGAAAGGGCGCCGGCCGCGGCCATCACGGCGCCAGGAGGGATGGACCCCTCGCTCTATGAGTACCGTCCGCCGATCGATTTGAGCGATGCGCGGCTGCGCAAGCTGGCGGCGGCGCTGGGTCCGGCTTATCTTCGCGTCAGCGGCACGTGGATGAACTCGACTTACTTTCAGGACTTCGATGGTCCCCCGCCGGCTAGTCCACCGAAGGGCTTCAACAACGTGCTCACGCGCGAGGAATGGAAGGGCGTTGTCGATTTTTCTCGTGCCGTGGATGCGAAGATCGTGACCTCGTTTGCCACCAGCGCAGGGACCCGCGATGCGGCGGGCGTCTGGACGCCGGGCCAGGCGAAGATGATTCTGGACTATACCAAATCCATTGGCGGCAGCATCGCGGCGGCGGAGTTCATGAACGAGCCCACCTTTGCGGAGATGGGAGGCGCGCCGAAGGGCTATGACGCGGAGGCTTACGCGCGGGATTTCGTCGTCTTCAGGAAATTCGTCCAGTCGGATGCTGCCGGTATGATCGTTCTGGGACCGGGCGGGGTGGGCGAGGGTTCGGCGCTGGCGCCGGCATCCATGAACCTGGTCAAGACAGAAGATATACTCACGGCAACAGGGCCGGTGTTCGATGCCTTCTCGTACCATTCATATGGAGGAGTCTCGAGCCGGTGCGCGCGGCTGGGCGCTTCAGGAACCACCACGAGCGATGCGGCGCTGTCAGAGGAGTGGCTCGCGCGCGGGGAGCACATCGAGGCGTATTACGCGGCGATTCGCGATCGGCTGTTGCCCGGCAAACCAATCTGGCTCACCGAGACTGCGCAGGCTGCCTGCGGCGGCGACCGCTGGGCGTCTGCATTCATAGACAGCTTCCGTTATCTCAACCAGCTTGGGAGCCTGGCCAGGAGCGGCGTGCAGGTTCATATGCACAACACGCTGGCCTCGAGCGACTACGGGCTGCTGGACCAGAAGACCTACGAGCCGCGGCCCAACTACTGGGCTGCGCTGCTTTGGCGGAGGTTCATGGGAACCACGGTACTCGATCCGGGGCCATCGCCGGCGGCGAACCTGCACCTCTATGCGCAGTGCCTGCGCGGTACCCCGGGAGGGGTGACAGTTCTGGCGATCAATGCCGACATGGAGGCGACGCAGACGCTTGAAGTCGCCGACCTGATTCCGTTCCCAACGAGCGCAGGGCGCTTCACCTTGACAGCGCCCGATCTGATGGGTTCAAAGGTAGAGCTCAACGGATACGAGCTTAAGCTGGGCGCCAGGGATGCACTGCCACAACTGCATATGGACCGGGTGAATTCCAAGCAGATCACGCTTGCGCCGGCCAGCATTACATTTCTTGAATTTGCGGGTGCGCACAACGCGAGCTGCCGGTAGCGTCAGGTTGAAGCAGTTCATGTTCTGGGTACCCCGGGCTTTCGCAAGAAAGAAGGCGAAAGGATGGGGCACGGGGCGATCCGGGTTATCTGTTGGCGGGTCTCACTCGCATGGGTTTCGATTTTTATTGTCTTCCTCTTGCGATCAAACGCCGCTGTAGGCTGAGAAACCGCCGTCAATTGGAATCACAACGCCGGTAACGAACTCCGAAGCCGGGGAGAGCAGCCAGAGCACAGCACCAAAGAGATCTTTTGGTTCGCCAAAGCGAGCCATCGGGGTGTGCGCGATGATCTGATTGCCGCGTTTGGTCAGGGCGCCCGTCTCCTTGTCGGTGAGCAGGAAGCGGTTTTGATTGGTGAGAAAGAACCCGGGAGCGACGGCGTTGACGCGAATTTTCGGCGAGTACTCCTGGGCCATGTGCACGGCAAGCCACTGGGTGAAGTTGCTGACGGCGGCTTTTGCCCCCGAGTAGGCGGGAATACGGGTGAGCGGCCGGAAGGCATTCATGGACGAGATATTCAGGATGGTTCCATATCCCTGCTCGGCCATGATCTTGCCAAAGGCCTGGCTGGGCAACATGGTGCCGAGAATGTTCAGATCGAAGACCCAACGCAAAGCGTCGGCGGGGAGATCGAAGAATCTCAATTCAGGGCTGGTGGTGGCGGCCGGCTTGTTGCCTCCCGCGCCGTTGATGAGACAGTCGACTTTGCCGATGCGGCTTTTCACGTCCTGAGCTGCCTGGGCGATGCTGTCGCGGTTGAGGACGTCGCACTGGTGAAGGGAAATCTGCTTGCCATGCTCGCCCAGGCTATCGATCAGGGCCTTGGCGGGCTGGATATTCAGGTCGAGGATGGCGACTTGAGCGCCACAACCGGCCAACGCGCGGGCAATTTCGCTACCCAGAACGCCGGCGCCTCCGGTGACAGCGACTGCCAGGCCGGTGAAATCGTACATCTTTGTCAGTTCTGCCAGATCAAAGGAGGCGTGCTGCGTAGAATCCGGCGCGCCTCCCGCGGCGGGATTTGCGATTCCTGCCATAGTGCATCCCCTTGTCAGTTCTTTCGGAAAAACTGGTTAAGTATTCTCCGGCGTGGTTGACAACCTGCGGCTCAAGGCGAATAAAACCCGCATAACAGCCGCCGGAAGGAACGTTGCCGGCATTCACGCCGATGCCCCAATGTGCAAGACTCGGCGAATTCAATGAATCATAGACTATATGATAAGCTATGGTCCATTCGGCCAGTGACTGCGGTCACGTGATGTCGAGTGAACGGAACAGTCTTGGCGTTTGCCGTATCTGATGGAGAGTATCGAGAGAGGGAGTTTTTCTCATGCTTCTTGAGTTGAGCGTGTCGGTAAAGGGGAAGCACCGTCAATTGAGCGATCCCTCTGCAGATATAAAAAGAATCATTGACGCCAGCGGCTTGCATTACAAGACGACCAGTAAAGGAACTGTCCTGGAAGGAAGCTGGGAGCAGCTCATGGCGGTTGCTAAGAAATGCCATGACGAAGTACTAAAAAAGAACGATCAATTCATAACTCATATGAAAGCGGTGGACAAGCGCTGCGCCGACGCGCCGGCAGCTTCAGGCTGCAGTGGCAAGGAGCTTGAAGAAGTTCTGGAAGATGAAGGCGAGTGGCTGATGTTGTAGGCGAGCAGGCAAATGGTTGGTCGGCTTGCCGGTTGTAAACTGGCAATATGATTCGCCGATTGCTTGCTTGCTCGTTTCTCGCGTTCGTGGTGCTGGCCGGATGCCACTCCGGGCAGAATCCCGTGACCAATGCCGGCGCGGGCGTAACGGTGTACCACCTGCGCGGCAAAGTTGTCTCAACCGATCCCGCTCACGGGATTGTGACATTGGATCATGAGGCGATTCCCGGCTTCATGGATGCCATGACCATGCCCTACCAACTGAAGGACCCGAGCGTTCTGAGCGAACTGCACCCCGGAGACGTGATTACCGCCGACGTGCTGGTTTCAAAGGGCTCGGAAGAGACTGTGTTGCTGGATCATATTGTTGTGGTGGCGCAGGCCAAACCGGATTACAAACCCGCGGTTTTTTATCATGTGCCGACGCCGGGCGACAAGGTGCCCGACTTCAAGCTGCGCAACCAGGACGGGCGGGAGATTCACCTGGGACAGTTCAAAGGCAAGACGCTGCTCGTGACGTTCATCTACACACGCTGTCCGCTGCCCAACTTCTGCCCGCTGGTGACGCATAATTTCGCCTTGATCAACAGCCAGCTGGCGGCCAATCCCGGGCTCTATGCCAAAACGCACCTGCTGTGCGTGAGCTTCGATCCGGAACACGACACGCCGGAGCGGCTGCGGGCCTACGGCGCTACCTATATCGGCAGCGATGCGAAGAGCGCCTTTGCGCATTGGGATTTTGCGGCGCCGGCCCAGGCGGTGCTGCTGGAGATGGCGAAGTTTTTTGACGTGGGCATCACCCACGGCGCCGACGACACCATTACCCACACACTTTCGACCACGCTGATCGGTCCGGACGGCAAGGTGGTCCAGTTTTATCCAGGCAACGAGTGGACGGCGGACCAGGTGGCGGCCGATGTGAAGAAGTTGGCCGGTAATGCTGGCTGATCTTCCCCGCAGAGGTCAGACCAGTTTATAATCTGAAGGGTTTTCGGTCTCAAGCCAAGAGAATTTCACAAAGGTCAGGAGAATACGCGCGATGAGTCATGGATTGAATATTCGCAAGGATGGCGAGCTGGATTTTCTGTCGTTGGGTGCATTGATCCATCGGCTCGATCCGGGGATTATCCCGTTTCGCAAGGCGACGGAGTGCAAGATTCATGTGAGCGGCGGGGAGTTCAACGTGGCTGCCAACCTGTCGGACTGCTTTCAGATGAGGACGGCCATTGCTTCGGCCATGGTCGACTATCCGATCGGGGATCTGATTGCCGAGCGGGTTCGGGCCATGGGCGTAAAGCCTTTCTACAAGCACTTCAAGCACAATGGCGTGACCGGCCCCAACATGGCGGCCGTGTACAGCGACCAGGGACACGGCGTGCGCCCTCCGGTGGTTTTCTACAACCGTTGCAACGAAGCGGGAGCGCAACTGAAGCCGGGTGATTTCGACTGGAAGGCGATCTTTGCCAAGGGCGTGCGCTGGGTGCACTGCGGCGGGCTGTTCGCGGCGCTGTCACCGACGACGGCGGCGCTGGCCGCGGAGATGATGAAGGAGGCCAAGGCCGCAGGCGCCGTGACCTCGTTCGATCTGAATTACCGGGCGAAGCTCTGGAATATCCAGGGCGGGAATGAGAAGGCCGTGGAGACGATCGGCAGGATTGTCGAAAACGTGGATGTGCTGGTGGGCAACGAGGAGGACCTGCAGATGGGCCTGGGCATTCCGGGGCCTGAGGTTGCGGCGAAGTCGAAGCTGGACCCGAGCGTCTTTTTCAGCATGATCGAGAAGGTGACCAAGAAGCTGCCGCAGGCGAAGGTGGTGGCCACGACGCTGCGCGAGGTGCACTCCACCAACCACCATAGCTGGAGCGCGGTGGCGTGGATGGACGGGAAGACTTATTCCGCGCCGACGTGCGAGCTGGATGTGGTGGATCGGGTGGGAGGCGGAGACGGCTTTGCGGCCGGGTTCATCTATGGCCTGCTGGCCGGCGAACCGCCCGAGGAAGCCATCAAGCTGGGCTGGGCGCATGGCGCGCTGCTGACCACCTTCCCCGGCGACACGACCATGGCGACTGTGGAGCAGGTGCGGGCCTTTGCTCAGGGCGGCTCGGCGCGCATTCAGCGGTAGAGAGCAGTTCGCAGTTCACAGTTTACAGTTTTCAGTTCAAATGCGGGCAGCCGCAAGAGTTCGCCAGCGGCTGCAAAGAACTGCGAACTGTGAACTGTAACTGTTATTCTTGCCATGCACGGGGATGGAGGTTTCGCATGGCAAAAGTGACACTGGTATTTGCCGTTCTCTTAATTGCTCTTGGTCTGGTTGGTTACCTTGGGACCGGCAGCATCCATCCTACGGCGCTGATTCCCACCTGGTTCGGCCTGGCGCTGGGGATCTTTGGGCTTTTGGCCATGAGCCCCAACGAGGGGCGGCGCAAGCTGTTCATGCACATCAATGTGACGATCGGGCTGTTGGGCTTTCTGGGCGCGGCGATCGAGGCTGCGCGCGGTTATGTTGCCGCCACTTCGGCGGGGGTGGCTCCGGACCAGATTGCGCTGGCTTCGAAGCTCACCATGGCCGGGTTGACGCTGATCTACGTGATTCTCTGCGTGCGCTCGTTCATCGCCGCGCGGCGTTCGGGAAAGGTATAGCCCTTGGGAACCATGCGTGGCGGGATGGGCATGAGCATGCGCGCCGAGCGTTCGCCGCACGGGCGCGGAGCGCGGGCCGGCCAGGCGGAGTTGCCCAAGCAAAAGCCCAAGCTGAAGAAGATCTGGCCGCAGGTCCGCGCGCTGATGGCGCCGCGCATCGGTCTGTTGCTGGCCGGCATGGCGCTTATGGTCGTGAACCGCGTCGCCGGCCTGGTGTTGCCCTTTATCTCAAAGCCGCTGTTGGACAAAGTGCTCTCTCCACAGTATCCGCACGCTGAATGGCTGCCGCGCATCATTGCGATCGTCTTTTCGGCCATGGTGATACAGGCCGTCACTTCGTTTTCGCTCACGCAACTGCTCTCGAAGGCCGGCCAGCGGCTGATTGCCGAGATGCGCCGCCAAGTGCAACGCCACGTCGGCCTGCTTTCGGTGGCCTACTACGACGAAAACCGCACGGGCACGCTGGTGGCGCGCATCATGACCGATGTGGAAGGGGTGCGCAACCTGGTGGGCACAGGGCTGGTGGATTTTGTGGGCGGCCTGCTCACCGCGGTTTTGGCATTTCTTTACCTGCTGCACCTCAGCGTTACGGTCACGCTTACGGTCTTCACCGTGATGGGCGCATTCGTCTTTGTGCTGCAGTATGCCTTCAAGACCATTCGTCCCATCTTTCGCGAACGGGGCAAGATCAATGCCGAAGTTACCGGCCGGCTTACCGAGTCGCTGGGCGGAGTGCGAGTGATCAAGGGCTACCACGCCGAGGAGCGCGAGGCAGCGGTGTTCTCGGGCGGAGTCGACCGGCTGCTGGCCAACGTGATGAAGTCGCTGACCATGACCAGCGCACTGTCTGCCGCTTCAACCACGGTGCTGGGATTGGTGTCAGGGCTGGTAATGTGGTTCGGCGGCCATCGCGTGCTGAGCAGCACCTGGACCGTCGGCGACTACTTCAGCTACAACATGTTTCTCGCCTTCATGATTGCGCCGGTCTTCCAGATCGTGAATATCGGCACGCAGTTGACGGAGGCCTTTGCGGGGCTGGACCGCACCAACGAGATCATGTCGGAGCTGGAAGAAAACCAGAGCCCCGGACGCACGCTGAAGATGCCGCCCATCGAGGGCAGAGTGCGATTCGATGAAGTGGAGTTTGCCTACACGCCGGAGAAGCCGGTGCTGCACGGCATAAGCTTCACGGCCCAACCGGGCACAGTGACGGCGCTGGTGGGGTCTTCGGGGTCAGGCAAGTCCACCATCATCAGCCTGCTCTGCGCCTTTCACACGCCATCAAAAGGGGCTGTGCTGGTGGACGAATTAGACCTGTCCAAGGTGGACCTGAACACCTTTCGCTCGCAGTTAGGCGTGGTGCTGCAAGACTCGTTTCTTTTCGATGGGACCATTCGAGAGAACATTCTTTTCTCAAGGCCGGAAGCGAGCGAGGAACAGTTTCTGTTTGCCTGCCGCACGGCGCGCGTGGACGAATTTGCCGAGCGCTTTCCCGATGGCTACGACACGATTGTCGGTGAGCGCGGGGTGAAACTTTCGGGCGGGCAGCGGCAAAGGCTCTCGATTGCGCGCGCGCTTCTGGCCGAGCCGCGCATTCTGATTCTCGACGAGGCCACCAGCTCACTCGACTCCGAGTCGGAAGCCATGATCCAGGCGGGGCTGAACCAGTTAATGCAGGGGAGGACGACCTTCGTGATTGCGCACCGGCTTTCGACCATCCGTCGCGCCGACCAGATACTGGTTGTGGAGGAGGGCCGCATCGTGGAGCGCGGCAATCATGCCGAGCTGTTCGCGATGGGCGGCCGGTACTACGACCTTTACACGCGCCAGCACGGATTGGAAGCGAACCTGTTTCTGGCGCCGGGGGAGGGGGACGTGGTTCCCGAGTAAGGCTTACTCCCGCGGGATGTTTTCAATCTTTTTCGAAACCTTTTTCCGTTTTCATGCAGAGTGCTGCCGGCATTCCAACGACAGATGCCGCGTATCACTTCTTGACACGAGTCCCATATTCTGAGAAGCTGTATCTGTAGCCGAGAGGCGAAACGGAGGACCGACATGCGAGACGCGGCACCGCAGGGAACCTACAAAGTTCAGGCCCTGGACCGGGCCTTTGCCGTACTGGACTTGCTTGGAGAGAGCGAAACCCCTCTGGGATTGGCTCAGGTTGCCTCCTCACTTCAATTGCACAAGAGCACCGCGCATCGTTTTCTGATGGTTCTGGAGCGGCACCGGATGGTGGAGCGCACCGCAAACGGCAAGTTTCGTCTCGGCCTGCGGCTGTTCGACTTCGGCAATCGGGCGATCGAGCAATACGATCTGCGCGAACGGGCCCAGCCGCATCTTCGCCGCCTGGTGGCTGAGACCGAGGAGACTGCGCACCTTTGTGTTCTGGAGGCGTCGCGGGTGATCTATATCGACAAGATCGAGCCGGCACGATCGGTGCGCATGATCACGCGCATCGGGGCCAGCAATCCGGTGCATTGCACCTCGGTAGGGAAGGCGATTCTGGCATTCCTGCCCGAAGAGCGGGCGGCCGAAGTGATGAAGCGGATCCGCTTCGAGCGTTTTACGCATCGCACCATTGCCACTGCAGAGGCTTTGCGAACGGAGTTGGAGAAGACACGCCGCCGCGGCTACGCCGTGGACGACGAGGAGTTTGAAGAGGGACTGCGCTGCATCGCCGTGCCGGTGCTGGACGCGCAGCGGCAGCCGGTGGCGGCGGTGAGCGTCTCCGGTCCGTCGTTTCGCGTGACGGCGCAGAAGCTGCCTTCGATTGCCAATCACCTGCTGCAATGCGTGCGCGGCATCTCAGTGGATATGGGCTACGTCACCTCCGGGCGCGCAAATCGGACGGCCTGGTCAGCGTAGGGCAGCCGGGTGGGGAGAGCCGCACTTGCGTGTCACCCTGGACGCAAGACGAATGAAGATGTCTGGCGCGGGCAAAGCTCCAAACCGCCAACTTTCTGATAAACTTATTGGGTTGCCAAGGCAAAAATCGAATCGCATCAGCGTGGGTTCGGATGAGCCAGGGAACAGCAAGCCAGTGGGATGGATGCAACTTGGCAACGGGTGCAATCCGGATCACGGGCGATATAGTTGAGTAATAGAGGTTCTATCTGGGGACGTAGCTCAGTTGGTTAGAGCGCTGCCCTGTCACGGCAGAGGTCGCGGGTTCGAGCCCCGTCGTCCCCGCCATAAACCAATAAGATTCAATGGTTTACGGCAGTGACTGCTTCTTTTTCATGTTGGCGAGGGTGCTGAAGGGTGCTGAGTTGAGCCCCCTTCCAGCAGACCCCTAAATACCAACTCCTGAGCTTGCCTCTTTTCCTCACCAACACACTGCTGGTAAATGTCCGCAGTGATCCGGCTATTGGCATGGCGGAGCATCTCCTGTGCGGTCTTGATGTCTACCCCCTTTTGCCGCAGCATGGTTGCCAAGCCATGCCTGAAGCTGTGCCATCCAATTCTCTTCTTAACGCCGATCCGATCGAGCGCCGGCCGAATATGACGCTTGAGAACCATATCCGGTGTCACAGGCTGCGCCCCGTTCTTTGCAATTGATGGGAAGAGAAAGTCATCTTTGGTGCGGTATAGCGTGGCCAATTTCCAACTCCGCAACTCCTCAATGACAAGTGGGTGCAGTGGAACAGGCTTATCCTCATTGCATCAGAGGGGTTGTCATTTGCGTTTTCGTTCATTGAAGTGTCCTTTCTTGGGATGATGTTCGGT
>Ga0326727_10028654_pt1 | contig 10107 bp, 8 predicted proteins | sample MB2enrmetagenome_FD_207643 | JGI IMG/M metagenome (GOLD analysis project Ga0326727, IMG submission 207643) | Lab enriched peat soil microbial communities from McLean, Ithaca, NY, United States - MB29MY | ecosystem: Environmental > Terrestrial > Soil > Wetlands > Peat | place: USA: New York...
CTCGATGTGATCCAGCTGGCCGCGCTCAAAGTCGCGCGTGCCGGCCTTCCAGTCCAATGCGTAGTCCTTGAAATTGATGACCCCGGTGTAGCCGTGGGCCGCGGCGTAGTTGTAATAGAAGGCGGCAAACTCGGCCACGGCGTTGCGCATGCGCGGCTGGCCGATCCACCAGTCGAAGTAGACTATCTCGGGCTTGTACTTCTCCACCAGCTCGGTATCGCGGGCCAGCCAGTCGCGCGCCCACGCGTCGCTCACGTAGGTCCAGTCGTCGTAGAGTCCATGTCCGTTCCCGCCCTGAATCCACTGGTGCGCGGGACCGTAGAACCCCGCGTACCTGGGGTCGTTGACGTCGGAACGAATCGCCCGCCCGCCATCCATGAAGAAGTTATGCTCGACGCGGTGGGAGCTGAAGCCGAAGTGCATCCCCTCGGCGCGCACCGCCTTGGCCAGTTCACCCAGCGTGTCGCGTTTGGGCCCCATCTTCACCACGGTATAGTCCGACAGTCCCGAGTCGTACATGGAGAAGCCATCGTGGTGCTCGGCTACGGGAACCACATACTGCGCGCCGGAATCCTTGAAGACCTTGGCCCACACCGCGGCGTCGAAGTGCTCGGCCTTGAAGAGCGGAATCAGGTCCTTGTAACCCAGCGCGTCCTTTTGTGCCGGGTCCTTCGAGGCATAGTGCTCCTGGAAGTTCTTGTAGGCGCCCTCGCCGGGCCGGTACATGTTGCGCGGATACCACTCGTTCTCCGCGGCGGGCACCGAGTACACACCCCAGTGAATGAAGATGCCGAATTTGGCGTCCTTGTACCACTGCGGCGGCTGGTATTTGACCAGCGTGGCCCAGTCGGGACGAAACGGCCCGTCGTTGGCGTACTTGTCGGCGTCGGCAATCAGGCGGTTGCGTTCGCCATCGTACTTGGAGACCGCCTGCTGCCATTCACGATCGATCTCGGCAGCGGATTTGACTCCCAGCGTGGGCGCCAACGGATCGGAAGTTGCAGCAGGAGCCTGCGCAAAAAGCAGCGGCGCGGCAAATAGAAAAAGAACAGGCAGAAGACGGGCTGGATTTTTCATAGACCCGCATGGTAAACGCTTTCTACCCGCTGGTGCAAACCGTTCGGGAATCATTCGCTGCGCAGCGCCTGCATGGGATCGATGGACGCGGCGCGGCGCGCGGGCACGTAGCCGGCCACCAGGCTGATCGCCACCACGCCTGCCAGCGCGGCGGTGAGGGTCAGCGCATCGTACGATTCCAGGCCGTAAAGCATCGAGGCCATGAAGTGGCAGGCAAGGAACGCAAGTGGGATGCCGAGCGCAATGCCGATGGCCGCGATGCGCAACGATTCGCGCAGCACCATGCCCAGAACCTGTGTCCGCTGCGCGCCCAGCGCCATGCGCACACCGATCTCCGTGCTCCGGCGGCTGATGCGATAGGAGAGCGTTCCGTAGAGGCCGATGCCCACCAGCAAGGCGGCCAGCAGACCGAAGAACATCGAGAGCCGCGCGAACAGGCGCTGCTCCGCATAGGAGTCCTCAAACACCGCGGCTTGGGTCATCGGCCTTTCAACCGGAAGATTCGGATCGATGTTTTGTACCGCGCGCTGCACCGAAGACAGCAGCGCCAGCGAATCGCCTGTCGTGCGCAATTCGACCTGCAGGTGAGCGGGCGCATCTCCGGTCTGCGTGTAGGGGTAATACGCCATGGCGCGCGGCGCCTCATCGACGCTGCGATATTTGCTGTCTCCCGCAACGCCAACAATCGTGTACGGATGGTTCTTCGGATTTCCAAGTCGATGGCCGATCGGGTTGGTATTCGGCAGGAGTTTTTTAACGAAGGTGGCATTCACAATACACACCCGGGGCGACGTCTCAGTGTCCCTGTCGTTGATGTCGCGTCCCTGCAACAAGGGGATACCCAGCACGTGCAGGTAGTCGGGACCCACATTGTTGCTGCGCAGCGGCACCTGATCGAATCCGATTACGACGCCATCGACGACCGGCTCGTCATTGTTGCTCCAGCCGCTACCCAGGCGGTTGTCCATCAATGTGGCCGATTCCACGCCTGGCAGCACCCGCATGCGGTCAATGAGCGTGCGATAAAAGGCAAACCGTGCTTCGTTGGTGGTCAGGTTTTGCGGTGTGATTCCAAACACCAGCAGCCCCTGCGTCCTCATACCCAGGTTGGTGTGCTCGTAGTTCAGCAGCGTGCGCAGCATCAGCCCGGCCGCGGTCAGCAGCGTAAAGCAGAGCGCCACCTGGAGAACGAGCACGGCGCTTCCGCCGCGCCGGGTCTTGTAGCTTGTCGATGCCGACGCGCGCAACGCAGTAGAGACGGGAGCGTTGGTCGCGGTGCGCAGCGGGGCAAGACCAAAGACAAAGGCGGCAAGAACCGACACGGTGCAGGCAAACAGCAGGATGGCGCCGTCCGGAGCAAGATTGACCTCGAGCTGCGACCATGCCGCCAGCGCGCGGGCTGCGCTCATCGCGAACAGCCAGCCGAGAAGCGTTCCTGATAAAACCAGCAGACCGCTTTCAATCAGCAGCTGCCGCAGCAGCGCACTTCGCTGCGCACCCAGCGCCATCCGCAAGCTGAAATCGCGCTGGCGCGCTGCGTTGCGAGCCACAATCAGCATGGCCACGTTAGAGCATGCGATCAGGAGAACGAGGGAGACCAGCCCCATCAGAATGATCACATCCTCGCCGTGATTGTCACCCAGGCCTTGAATGCCCAATGCCGGCGCCAGTTCCAGCGTTACCTTGGGATGCTTCGGGTCGGGTGTTCCAAGGCTCGCGTATGCGGCGGCTTGAAATGCCGGCGTTGCTTCCGCGACCGCCTGGCGCGCAGTGACGCCCGGCGCCAGCCGCGCGATGAGCCGCAGGCTCCACCAGTTGGGCGAGCCGTAGAGAGTTTGATCTGGAGAATGCCCCCATGGATTCAGCTCGGCGCGTTGCGGGAGCGGAATCCAAAAATCGGTGAAGTTCCCAGGCTCAACCCCGGAAAAGCCCTCGCTCGCAACGCCGGCAATGGTGAATGGAATTCCCTTCACGTAGAGGTTTTGACCCAGCGCCCCTGGATTTCGCCCGAATCGCCGCGTCCAGAACGCATAACTCAGGACTGCGATCTGCGCATGTTGCTTCTCGTCGTTGAGGTCAAAGCCGCGGCCGCGCGCCATGGTCACGCCGAGCCCTGAAAAAAGATTCCCGCTCACCATTTCAATGAAGTCTCGCTCGGGCTTGTCGCTGCCGACACGGACGGCGGCCCTCCCGTCCACGCTGACGGGCGCGAACGCCATCACGTCGGCAAAGGCACGATGGTCCTGCCGCAGCGCCTCGAAAACCGGCAGCGAAAAAGATGTGACGTCGTCGCCGGTGTTGTACGCTCCATAGGGCTGTCCGGTCGGCACATGCAGATAAAAAACCTCCTGCGGATTGGGAACCGGCATCGAGCGCAGCAGGACAGCATTCATCACGGTGAAGATCGCGGTCGTCGCGCCAATACCCAGCGCCAGCGTCAGGATTACAGTGACGAAGAAGATGGGGAACCTCACCAGCTGGCGGAGCGCGTAGCGGATTTCGGCCCAAATACTCTCCAGCAACAGCGCCGCATCGGCGGCCGTGGCGCGCTCTTTCATCACAGTGGGGTTGCCGAAGCGCAACAGAGCATCGCGGCGGGCTTCCTCTGGCGACATGCCGGCCGCAACATTGTCCTCGATGCGCATCTCTAGGTGCGCGCGCAGTTCGGCGTCGATCTCGCGGTCCATCGCGGAGCGGGAAAACAGATTCGCAATACGTCGAAAGACCGGCATGGCTTTCTCCTCTTCGCTTAATCACTGCGCAATGCTTGAATCGGATTAACGGATGCGGCGCGCCGCGCCGGCAAATAACTCGCCACAATGGTGACAACCGCCATCACCGCGCAGGCGGCGAGGAAGGTATCGGGATCGCCCGGCCTCACTCCGTAGAGCTGACTGGCAATCAGGCGCGAGGCGCCAATCGCCGCCAGAGCTCCAATGATCACGCCGATCGCCACCAGCACCAGACTTTCGCGCAGGACCATGCGCGCGATTTGTGCACGTTCCGCGCCCAGCGCCATGCGGATCCCAATCTCGCCGGTGCGGCGATTGACCGTATAGGCCATCACTCCGTAGAGGCCGACGCACGCCAGCAGGAGCGCCAGCGCCCCGAACATGCTGGAAAGAGACGCGACCAGCCGCTCTTCGACCAGCGAGTCGTCCAATTGACTGCCGAGCGTTTTGACATCGAAGACCGGAAGCCGGCTGTCGGTCGCTTTCACCGCGGCCAGTGCGGTAGATTCAATTCCGGACGGATCGAGCGCCGTGCGTAGCTCGAAGGTGATGCCGGATTCAGGCGCTTGATAAAGCGGGAGGTAAATCGCAGGTGTGGACTGTTCGCGGAGGTCGTGGTACCTCGCATCCTTGACCAGAGCGACGATCTGCAACCAGCTTGCGTCGCCGCGATAGCTGGGGATGCTGACCTGGCGGCCGATGGGGTCTGCATCGCCGAAGTAGTAGCGTGCCATGGTTTCGTTGACGATGGCCACCTTGGGCGCGCCGGCACGGTCTGCGGCGGTGAAGTCGCGCCCGCGCAGGACAGGCGTTTCGAGAGTCTTGAAGTAGTCCGGCCCCACTACCTCGATGCCCACCGGGGTCAGTTCCTGGCCAGGTTGCGGCGTGTAGCCCTGCACCGAAACGATCGCGGAGCTGAAGCTTGAACTCAGCGGGCTGTGGATGCCGAAGCTCGCGGAGCGGACGCCGGGAATCGCCTTGAGCCGGTCGAGCATGCGCTCATAAAGCGGGACAAGCTGCGTATCGGTGTAGCCGGTCATCATCGGATTGAGCGAGAACAGGAGGACGTTGTCTTTGTTGAATCCGGGGTTGAAATCCCTGAGGTTCTCAAGGCTGCGGCCCAGCAGTCCTGCGCCGATCATCAGCACCAGCGACGCCGAGACCTGCAGGACGACCAGCGCCTTCCCCACTCTGGAGCGGCCCTGGCCTTCGCCGCGGCTGCGCGCGCTCTGCATCAGCGCCGGCGTCATGTCCAGCCGCGCCGCGCGCCACGCCGGGATCATGCCGAAGAACAGCGCGGTAAGCAATGAGACCAGCAGCGTAAAGCCGAGCACCGCGCTGTCGGGACGGACGGTGAGAACGACGGGGCTCTGCGCGTGGGTGAGCAGACCAAGCAGCGAGCTGCTGCCCAGAAAAGCGAAGACCAGGCCCAGCGCGCCGCCGGCCAGCGCCAGCAGCGCGCTCTCGGTGATCAACTGACGGACCAGGCGCAATCTTCCCGCACCCAGCGTCAACCGGACGGCGATCTCTCTCTGGCGTGTATTGGCACGGGCCAGTTGCAGGTTGGCGACGTTGGCGCAGGTCACCAGTAGCAGCAATCCGACCACGGCCATCACCACCCACAGGGGCCTTGAGAACTGAAGCCGAAGCGCCGCAAGCCCCTGCCCGCCGGCGTCGAGCCGAAGCGTTGTTGCCAGCATCTCTTTTCTCACCGCCGTCTCGAACGAGGGCCCGTGCAGGGATTCGGCGGCCTCGCGCATCTGTTCGGCGAAGAGCGGCTGCAAGCTGGCGGACGCGCGCTCCCTCGTGACGCCCGGTTCCAAGCGGCCCATCACGTGGAGCCAGGTGCGGAAAGGAGCTTTAAGCGTGTCATAGGGCGTGCCGGCCGCGGCGAAATCGGGCCTGACCAGGTTGATCGTCGTCAGCGGGACCGAAACGTCGATGCGCGTGCCGGGCTGGAGGCCGTAAAAGCCCGTCTCTGTCACTCCGATAATGGTGAAGGATGCGTTGTTGAGAAGAATCTTCTTCCCGACGATCGCGGGGTCGAGGGCGAACCGCGCGCGCCAGTAGTCGTAGCCGATCACCGCGACGGGGTTTTGGCCTGCCACCGATTCGTCTGCCTGGACGATGGTGCGGCCCAGCGCGGCCTTCACACCCAGCAGCGAGAAATAGTTGCCCGAGACAAGCTGCCCGTTGGCCAGCCCGCCCTGTCCGTCGACTTCGAAGTCCATGTTGTACAGTTTGCGGAACGCCAGCGCTCCCTGAAGCGCCTTGTTCCTTCCGCGAAATGCCTTGAACGCCGGATATGAGAATGAGTCTTCCGTCCCAATAGTCGGACTCATCGTCTTTAGTTCCACAAGTTGCTGCGGATCTCTCACCGGAAGCATCTTCAGCAGCGCCGCGTCGATGAGGCTGAAGATTGCCGTATTGGCGCCGATGCCGAGCGCCAATGTGATCAGGGCCACCGAGGTGAATCCCGGCGACCTGCGCAGTTGGCGGATTCCATGGCGAATATCGGCCCACAAGCCGTCGAGAGCCAGGGCGGCATCGGCGGCGGCGACGCGCTCTTTGGTCACGGTTGGGTTGCCGAAGCGCAGCAGCGCGTCGCGGCGGGCTTCCTCTGGCGACATGCCGGCCGCAACATTGTCCTCGATGCGCATCTCTAGGTGCGCGCGCAGCTCGGTGTCGATCTCGCGATCTACTTCAGCGCGGGAAAACAGATTGACGATACGGCGGAGCAGCGGCATCGGATCTCCTCACGCGTAGCGCAGCATGGCGCGCACGCCTCTCACCAGCTGATCGAAACTCTCTTCGGCTTCCTGGAGCTGCCTGCGGCCGGCCGGGGTGAGTTTGTAGTACTTCGCCTTGCGCCCGGTCTCGGTGAGCGCCCAGGCAGAGGCGATCCAGCCGCTCTGCTCCATGCGGTGCAGCGCCGGATACAGCGAGCCCTCCTCCACGCGCAGCAGCTCTTCCGAGGCGCGCTGGATGTGCAGCACAATGCCATAGCCGTGCAACTCGCCGGTTTGCGCGAGCGTTTTCAGGACCAGGAGGTCCAACGTTCCCTGAAGATCGTTCTTTGCCATGCGGGTTCAACCCCTAGACAGCTTTGTATGAGGAACGTACCCCTAGATATATAGGTGTGTCAAGGCAGAATGTGAAGAAATCCGGACTGTGGATAAAAATCGCTTGACATATTCCGATATCGGTATGTATTTTTCGACTCATGGCAAGGGCCGCCACTACCAGCGATGCTTTCAACGCAGTTGCCGAACCCCGGCGCCGGGAGATTTTGACCTGCCTGGCGGTGCGGGAGCGCACAGTGGGTGAGATTGTAGCCATCCTCAGGCTGGATCAGCCCTCGGTGTCGAAGCATCTCCGCGTGCTGCGCAATGTCGGCCTGGTGCACGTGCGCTGCCAGGGGCGGCAGAAGTTTTACCGGACCAATGCGGAAGCCATCCGGCCGCTGCACGAGTGGGCAGGGACATTCGAGCGCTACTGGCGGCACCAGTTGAATCGCGTGAAGGAACGCGCCGAAGAGCAGGCCGGCGCGGGCAAAACTGAAATTCGAAAACCTGAAGATAAGGAGAGATCATGAGCCAGGCAGCACAGAGCATTGAAGACCTTACGCTGAGCATCAAGCAGGAAATCCACGTCAACGCGCCGCTCGAGACCACGTTTACTGCGCTGCTCGAGCAGATCGGGCCGCACAACGAGAGGGGCGACGGAGTCCCGATGCCGATGACGATCGAGCCGTGGCCGGGGGGACGTTGGTACCGCGACCTGGGCGACAACAACGGCCACCTGTGGGCGCACGTGCAGGCCATCAAGCGGCCCACGCTGCTTGAGTTCTGCGGCCCCCTGTTCGCGTCCTATCCATTCCTCTCCAACGTGCAATACCGGCTGACGGAGGAGGAAGGCGGAACCTTGATCACCTTCCGGCACACGGCGCTCGGATTCATCCAGGAAGACCACCGGCAGGGTGTTCAACACGGGTGGGCAAGCATTCTGGACCGGGTGCGCAAACGCGCCGAATCCCGATAGGCCGCGGAACGGCGCGGAAACAAAAAGCATCCCCAGGAGGATCGTTCCATGTGTCCAGTGTGCATCGCGACTGCGGCGCTGATCGCCGGAAGCGCCACCGGGACGGGAGGGCTGGCAGCGCTCGCCGTCTTCAAGTTCAGTACCAAAAACGGCGCAAGTCAATTCCCCGTGCAACCCAAATCCAAGGAGGACGAACATGGCCAGCACAACGAGCGCGATTGAGCGCCCCAAGGTTGTATCGCACGCAGATTGGCTTGAGGCCCGCAAGGGGTTTCTCGCCAAAGAGAAAGAGTTTACCCGGCAGCGCGATGAGTTAAGCCGGCAGCGCCGCGAGTTACCCTGGGAGAAGGTCGAGAAACAGTACGTCTTTGAAGGGCCGCGCGGCAAGCTATCGCTTGGTGACCTGTTCAGCGAGCGCAGCCAACTGGTCATCTATCACTTCATGCTCGGCCCGGGGTGGAGCGAGGGCTGCAAGAGCTGTTCGTACCTGGCGGACCATTTCGACGGCCCCGCCATCCATCTGCCCCATCGCGATGTGGCGCTGGCCGTGGTTTCGCGCGCGCCCTTCGCCGAGATCGAGGCATTTAAGAAGCGCATGGGCTGGCGGTTCAACTGGGTATCGTCGTTCGGCGGCGACTTCAACTTCGACTATCACGTTTCGTTCACCAAAGACGAACTAACGCAGGGCGAGGTGGAGTACAACTACGGCCGGACGAAATTTCCCAGCGAGGAAGCGCCTGGGGCCAGCGTATTTGCGAAGAATGGAAGCGGCGATATCTTCCACACCTATTCGAGTTATGCGCGTGGGCTGGATATTCTGGTGGGCACGTATAACTTCCTCGATCTCGTCCCCAAGGGGCGCGATGAAGCAGGCCTGGCTCATACCATGGCCTGGGTACGCCATCACGACAAATACAACGAAGGATACTTTGTAGACCCGAAGCAGCTCTATGTGCAGCCCTCGAAAGTCACGGCGGAGTGATGTGTGAACAAGCGCCGCGAGTCTGAAGCCGCGCAACCGGCGACGGGGCTGGGCGCGCAGCGTGCCTCAGCGAAAGATGGGGAAGACATACTTGCGGCGGGTCTGCTCCATCTCCACCAACAGCAGCATCTGGGGATCGTGCACGGTATCGAACCCCAGGCGCTTCAGTTCGGTCAGGATTCTCTCGGCCTCTGGCGCCCGGAGGCCGGAAAACACCTTGACGCGCTTGCCGGCGACCAGATAGCTGAGACCGCTGCGGGCCCCGATGGTGAAGCCTGGCGGGCGAAAGGCAATCTCTTCGATGCCTTTTCGGGTGTAGGCACGCCGCCGCCAAATGCGCCCGAAGTCGGCATCCGTCAATTCAAGCCTGTTGCGCGTGCAGAGCAGCGTCTGGCGTCCGCCCAAGAGCCGGCGGAAAGCCTCGAGCGCCGTCTGGCCCATGACCAGGCAGCAGATAAAGAGGCTGACGAACGGGGAAAAGATCGAGGGCGCGGGCTTGATGTATGGGCCGATGCGCTCGACCAGCGCTGCGGAAAGCAGGTTCGCGGCTACCAGGTAGTGAAAGATGCTGTTGTTGAAGAGGATGAGAATCACCAGCAGGACGAAGCCGCAGGCCAGGAATTCGCGCGCAGACCGCTCCGCGGGCATGGTGACAGTGAGCTGGTCCGGCAGGACCTCGATCCGGACGTTGCCCGCGACTTGTCCAGTAACCGAGTGAGACGGGGCATCTGACATCGGCAGACCTCACGACCTGTGAGTCTAAGTTTAGCCTACTTTTCGTTTTCCCGTGGACCAGCGAGGAACACAAAACCCCCGGGCCGCCCGCCTGAAACGCGTATCGGCCTTGGGGTTGCCCCGGAATGTGTGCTTTTCGCCGGCCTGGTTCATACTTCTCGCGCTATCTACCCGCTCCGCTCGCCTGTTTCTCAGCCCGCGCCATCGCGGCCTGCCGAATCTGGTTATGCGCCTTCATTTGGTCGACAAGATCCTGGCTCATGCCCGACTGCTTCATCCAGTTTTCTTGATTCCGGGTGAACTCCTCCAAACGCTGGGCAAATCCTGCTTGCAATGCCGTCACCGCGGCCTGCGCCTGCGCCAGCTTCTCGTGGAAGCCGGCCAGCTCCTCAACGGCCCGCTCCGGGTGATAGCCAAGGCGGTCGCCGGTCTGCATCGCATCGATCAGAGCGTCGGGAGGCTCGGCAACCGGTTCGGTTTCGTGCAGGGCGTCGTACGCGCCGCGCAGCCGCGTCAATGCGCCGGCAAATCCGTTCAGCT
>Ga0326727_10028655_pt1 | contig 10106 bp, 9 predicted proteins | sample MB2enrmetagenome_FD_207643 | JGI IMG/M metagenome (GOLD analysis project Ga0326727, IMG submission 207643) | Lab enriched peat soil microbial communities from McLean, Ithaca, NY, United States - MB29MY | ecosystem: Environmental > Terrestrial > Soil > Wetlands > Peat | place: USA: New York...
AACAAGCCGCACCGCCTCCTGCTTGAACTCCAGCGTGTACCTGCCCCGTTTCCCGTTCCTCACCTGCGTCTCCCTTCGCTTATTACAGCAGCTCGCTAAGGGATACGTTTTACGCGGGCAAGGTCAGAGTCTCCCCGGCCGCTGTTTGATGAGCCATTCCTGAAACTGCTGTAGGTGGCCCGCCTACAGCGGAACCAGAGTAGATGTGCCCCGAAAGCACGTCAGCTGAGTGGCTTTTTCCCCAAGAAAAAGCCACCTTTCACGACCAAACGCAAGGGCACACTTACTCTGGTTTCGCTCTAAGCCCGCGGGTTGGGTGAAATGGGGCATTCCCTTTCGTCCGCTGCCGGAGTACGCGCTCACGAGTAGCGCAGCCAGCGCAACAGCTCAGGCAGCGTGGCGCGCTTGCCATACATCAGGATGCCCACGCGATAAAGGCGCGAGGCGAACCAGATGACCGCCCAGATGGAGAAGACCATCAGGGCGAGCGACAGAGCGATCTGCCAATAGAGTGACGGCGAGGCAAGCATACCCACGCGCGGCACCATCACCAGCGGCGCGGTGGGCGGAAAGATTGAAGCGGCAACCACCCATGGCGAGTTGGGATTGTTCAAGAGGAAGGGCAGAATGGCAAAGCTGGTCCAGGTGGGGATGATTGCCAGTGAGATGTACATCTGTAGGTCCTGCGCGGTTTCGCAGGTGGCCGCGAGGCCTGAGAAAAATGCGCTGTAAAGAAAAAAGCCGAGAAGAAAGTAAACCGGAAAGAGCACGGCCTCCAGTAGAGTGAAGTGGATCTTGATGTCACCGTTGACCACGGGCCCGATTATGGCCGAGCCGCTCAAAAGGACCGCGGCAGCAATCCAGATGGCGATTTGCGTGAGTCCCACCGCACCCACACCGAGCAGCTTGCCAGTCAACAAATCGTCAGGCCGTGTGACCGAGAGCATCACCTCGAAGATGCGCGAGCTTTTCTCTTCGATAATGGAGCGAGCCATGTCCATGCCGTAGAGAAGGATGGGCATGGTCATCAGGAAGGTCATCAGCATGGCCTTGAAGAAGGGCGTCATGCCCTGGCTCTTGCCGGTTCTACCGTTGCCGGCCACCTGTAGTGCTTCAATGGGAGCGGATTGAACGAGAGCGTGAACCTGCTGCGAGCTCAAACCCTGCCTGGTGAGGCGGAAATTGAGAAGGGCGTCATTGAGGGCGGCGCTCAGGCGTGAGGTGTCCATCAGATCACCGGAAGATTCCGAGTAGTACGTGACCTTGGGAGTGCCTGACGCAGAGTTCTCGACGATGAGCAGACCGTCGATTGATTTGCTCTTCACGCGGGACATCTCATTGGCGCGATCCTGATCGGTGAAGGGGGCAATCGTGTCAACCTTGAAGCCGGCGCGTTTTTCGTCCAGCAGATTGGAGCGTATATCGGCAGCGAGCTCAGCGTTATCGCAGGCGACGACGATGTGCTTGCCTGCGCCCATTTTGCGGCCGGTGATGGCGCTCACTCCAAGGAGGAAAAGGCACAGCGCCGGCACCAGAACTGTAGAAATTCGGAAGGCGCGTCCGCGTATTTGCTCCACATACTCGCGCCTTGCAATGAGCAGCATGTTACGCATCGGCTTTGCCCCCCACGGTCTGAATAAAGATCTCTTCGAGCGAGGGCTCGACCAGCTCGAAGCGGTAAATCGTCGCTCCTGCCGCTGCTTCGTGCAGCAGCTTCTGCGCGTCGCCGTGCGGCTTCAGCTTGATCTCCGCGTGGCCGGAGTAGTTGTTGGCTTCTGCGATCTCTTCGCTTTTAAGAAAATCGGCGTTTCCTTCGAATTCCACGATCACGTGGTTGCGCTCGTACCGGCTTTTGATCTCGCGCATCCTTCCGCTCAACACGGCCTCGCCGTTGTTGATCAGGCAGATTGAGTCACAGAGCTTTTCCACCTGGTCCATGCGGTGAGTCGAAAACAGAATAGCTTTCCCTTGGGATTTGAGTTCGAGCAAGGCGTCCTGCAGTAGTGTTGTATTCACGGGATCGAGGCCGCTGAAAGGCTCGTCCATTACTACCAGTCCGGGGTCGTGGAGCAGCGTGGCGATGAACTGAATCTTCTGCTGCATGCCTTTTGAAAGTTCCTGCGTCTTCTTTTCCAGTTCGCCCGTGATCTCCATGCGCGCGGCCCAGTTGACGGCGCGCTTGCGGGCATCCTCAGCGGCCAAGCCGTGCAACCGGCCAAAGAAGACGAGCTGATCCAGAACCTTCATCTTTTTATAAAGGCCGCGTTCTTCGGGCAGGTAGCCTACATGATCGAGGCTCGTGCGCACAAAGGGCTTTCCGAAGAGGTCGATGCGGCCCGAGTCAGGCATCGTGATGCCCATCATCATGCGAATCGAACTGGTTTTTCCGGCGCCATTTGGGCCCAGCAGGCCGAACATCTGGCCAGCGTCGATGGACAGGCTCAAATTGCTGACAGCGACTTTGCTCTCGTAGGCCTTCGTGACGCCCGCAAGCTCAACAACTGGCATGGATTCTCCCGCCGAAACGACTTTGATTTTGGCTGCGGGGCAACAGGGTCAGTCTCAGTTGCAGTGTAGCAAACGACCTTATGACGAGATCGCGCGCAAAGTGCCTCGAACTTGGGTTATTTCCGGTTTGGCGATGATACGCCCACCTTCGGCTCCGCCCCGTGCTGTCATCCTGAGGCGAAGGCGAAGGATCCGCGGTTGCCTCTCGTAATTTCCGAGTCGCCGGTCATTCGACAAGAACCGAAGAGCGGTGCGACAATCTTGGACAAATGGCCTCCGAGCTCTGGAATTTAACAACAGCAACGATCAAGGATTGCGTATGGGAAAATGCTCCATCGCGGACTCAAAGCAGCCTGTTCGTGGGCTACTTCGCGGTCGTTTTTTCCTATGCCGTTGATGGCAGTCGCTACGGTGGTAAATTCTACTCCCCGCATGAGTGGGAAAAAGAGGCAGAAGTCTCCCTCCTGTACAACCCTCAAAACCCGTTAGAAAGCTGTGTCTGCGATGAGGATGGATCTCATATCGCTCCGGTTCTGGCGTGCGCTCTGGAATTGCTCGGCCAGTTGATCTCATGATCCCCTTGAGGGACCCCAGATCTTCAAGAGTCAAAACGTCCGTTTGGGGCGCTTGGGGTGGAACGTCGGCTATTCAGAAGTTACTGGTTTGATAGCAGCCGCCGGGGCGCTAAGGCCGGCGGCTCACATCAGCCGCCGCCGGACGAAGTCGAGCGCTTGCTGACTGGCCCATTCGCGAATGCGTTGGCGGTCGCCGCGAAACGTTCGCTCCATGGCATCCGTGCGCTGCACGTCTGACACTGCAATGTGTACCAGGCCCACGGGTTTGGATTCGGTGGCGCCTGTGGGGCCGGCGATGCCGGTTACTCCCAATCCGATGGTTGCCCCGGTACGCAAGCGGATGCCGTGCGCCAGCGCTTTCGCCACTTCGGCGGAGACGGCGCCGTGCTGCGCAATCATTTCCGCTGACACGCCGGCCAACGCAGTCTTGAGGTGGTCGGAGTAAACCACCACACCGCCGAGAAACGACCGCGAGGCGCCGGGAACGCTGGTAATCCGCTCGGCGACCATGCCGCCGGTGCAGCTTTCGGCCACAGCCAGTGTGGCCTGGCGAAGGCCGAGATAGTAAAGCACAATCTGCTCCAGCGAATCGCCCTGCGAAGAGTAGAGCCAGTCTTCGAGGGTCTCTTCGATGCGCTCGGCGAGCGAGTCCACGCGCTCCTGTGCGGCCTCCTGGCTCGGTTTGGAACAGGCAAGTGTGATCTGCAGGTCGCCGGCATGCGCCAGCAGCGTGGTCTCGACATCGGTGTAGGTGGTGTAAACGGGAGCCAGCAGCTTGTCTGCCTGCGATTCGGGAATCATGGCCGCTTTCAAAGTGCGCACGGCGATGGCGCGCGGCGGCACAACGGTGCGCATGCGGGGCATGCATTCCGCGTCAAATAACGGCCGGCACTCGTGCGGCGGGCCCGGAATAAGCATCAGCAGTTTGCGATAGCCGTTGAAAGTCGTATCGAGCCACTGGCCCGGTGCGCTGCCATTGGGGTTGGGCAGCAGCGTTGCGCCCTCCAGAACATCGGCCTGCTTCAGATTGTTCTGCGGCATGGTGATGCGCCAGGCCGCTGCGCGCGCATGCAGAGCCGCGACCTGCGAAGCATCGCGTCGCAAAGTCAGCGAGAGAGCCTCCGCGACGGCTTCGCGGGTCAGATCGTCTTCCGTAGGTCCAAGGCCGCCCATCAGGACGAGAATGTCGCTGCGGCCCAGTGCGGTGCGAATGGCATGCACCAGATCCTTGTGCCGGTCGCCAACGATGGTCTTGAATGCGACGGTGACGCCGATCTCGTTGAGCTTTTCCGTGAGGTAAAGAGAGTTGGTGTCCTGCCGGTACGGCGTGAGCATTTCGGAGCCAACGGCGATGATTTCGGATTTCATAAAGGCAGCAATCAACTTTTGCTTTCAGCCTTCAGCCAGTGTTGTACAAACGCGGGCATCGTTGTATGAAACACGAAGCGGATGCGCTGGCAAAGAGCGTCATTGCGCCGCGCGAAGCTGAATGCTGAAGGCTGACGGCTGAAATCTAAAACAGACTCAGCCCTTCAACTCCCAAGTCCACATCATAAACGGCATCGTTGGTAGCCACGACCGTAGTCCCAAGGGGAGAGAATGCAACGCCCACGAGATTGTTTCCGGCCAGCACCAGCGAAGCCTCGCCTTCAGCCGTCACGCGCACCAACCCGTGCCGGCCATGCAGGCACGCGGCCACATACACATCGCCCTCGCGTCCGATCGCAAGCCCCTGCGGCCGGCCCAGCCCGCGGTACCATGCGCGTGTGTCGCCGTTGGGTTCGATGGCCCAGATGGCTTCGTTCGACGAGAGCGACGGTGCGGTGACGAACAGCGTGCCCGCTTGGTTTACAGCCAAATGGTAGGCCGCGACGCTCGGCTCCAGCGTGGCGTGGACAAAGATCTGGCGCTGCGGATTGATCTTGAAGATGGTGCCGCTGCGGTCGCCCACAAACAGGTTGCCCTCGGCGTCGAAGGCGGCGCCGGTAGCCACTCCCATGCCTTCGGCATAGACGGTAAAGTCGCCCGCCGCGTCCACGCGGTACACATTGCCCTCGGCACGGGAGGTCACAAAAAGGTCGCCCTCGGGATTGAAGGCCAGACCGGTGGCATTCAGAATGCCGGTAACAAAGGGGGTGCCACGTCCATCGGGACTCACGCGCACCACGGAGACAGGCGTAGCTTTGCCTCGCTGGCCGGAGATCGTGGCATAAATCATGCCGGAACGGCTGACGGCCGGGCTGGTCACTGGGTGTAGGCCGTCGTTGAGCTGGCGGGCGACGCGCAGAAACGCGGCATTGGCTGTGCCTGCGGGACTGCGGACTTCAACCAGGCCTGCGGCGGCCTGCGCGGGTACGCGGAAAGCCAGCCGCGTGGGCCGGCTCATCAGCGTGTGCGCCGCTTCGCCGTCCACGTACACAATCGGAATGCTTGAATTGTGCGGTCCAAGAAACACGCCGGTCAGTTCCACCTCGCCCATGGGCAAAGCGGCGGCAGGCACAACGTCGTCGACACGGGGCAGCGAGTTGACGCCGGGAGCGGATTCCGAGTTGCGGGCCATAAACGATTCCTAGAACCAGATGCGCAGCAACGACGCTATACCCAAAGCATACAGGCCGGCGGCCACATCGTCGAAGACAATGCCCCAGCCGCCGGGCAGCCGTTCGAACCGGCGCACGGGAAACGGCTTGGCGATATCGAAGACGCGAAACAGAACCAGCGCGATCAGGCCGTGTCGCCAATCGGCCGGACTGCCTATGAGCGCAATCCATTGGCCGGCAACCTCGTCGATCACTACGAAGCCCGGGTCAGTGTGCCCGCTTTCGCGTTCCACAAGGGTCGCCGCTGGAACGCCGAGCACGAGAGCCAGCGCGATCCCGACAGCCAAAGCCAGCACGAGCCCGCGAGCCGAAAGATGAAGCCGCCACGCAGCAGCGCCCCACAAGAGCACCGCTGCCACCGAACCCCACGTGCCCGGTCCGGGCCTGCCGAAGCCCGCGCCGAAGAACGTCGCCACGGCCCAGGCCCATCTCGTCTTCTTCATGGTTTCGACTGGCGGCGCAGGAGATCTTTCAGCGTTCATCGGATCCCTTCTCGTGGCCGCCGCCGAGCTCGCCCAGATCTTCCAGCACCTCAGGATCGAGGACCGGTGAACTGATCTTGTAGACGCCCGAAGCCCACTTGCCGAGGTCGATCTTGCGGCAGCGGTCGCTGCAGAAGGGAAAGTCCTCGTCTTTGGGCCGGACAATCATCCCGCAGGTCGGGCATTTCAGCAGCTTCACGGGTTTTTTCTTAGCCGGCATGGGTATTTCCGAGGGCGCACTCACCGCGTTCCAAACCTATGTTAGCGCGGATTCCGTGACCAGAGCCTCTGTACTGGCAGAGCCTGCCCTGAGCGAAGCCGAAGGGTCCACGCCGTCAACTCACAGGCCCTTCAGCAGCATCTCCAGCCGCTTCAGCCCCTCTTGGCGCGCCGTCACATTGGCCGGATTCGTATTTGCCGGATCCTCGCCGGCGCGCATAAAACCGTGCCCCGCGCCGTCATAAATCACCGTATCGTACTTCTTGCCCGCAGCCGCCATTGCGGTCTTCGTGTCCGGAACCGTCGCCGTAATGCGCGCGTCGTTGCCCGCGTAGAAGCCATACACCGGCGCGGTGATGCCGGCGAATTCCGCTGGCGGAGGGCCGTAGAACACGAACGCCGCGCTCAGGCCCTTGCGCCCGATAGCAAATCGAAACGACTGGCCTCCACCCCAGCAAAAGCCCACCACGGCCAGCTTGCCATTCGCCGCCGGATACTTCAGCGCGTAGTCGGCCGCCGCGTTTAAATCGGCGGTTACGGTATCGGGATTCAGCCCGGAGACCGCCTTGATCGCCGCCTGCATATCAGGCAATGAGCCTGTCCCGCCGCCGTTCGGCCCCATGCCCGAGAGCAGATCGGGCGCAATCACGATGTATCCCATGGCCGCAATGTCGTCGGCCATAGAGCGCGCCCAGTCAGTGAGGCCGAAGATCTCATGGATCAGCACAACCACCGGCGCTTTGTGGCTCACCTCTGGATAGATCACAAAGGCGTCCAGCGCGCGGCTGCCGTAAGTCACCTTCACCCATTCCTGGTGGCGCGGCGACTTGTCGAGCTTCTGTTTGGCCCAGTCCTGCGCGGAGGCAAAGGGCAAGGCACATGTGAGCGCGGCAAGGGCGGGCGCGGCGCAGAGCGACAGGACTACTGAGCGAGAGAAACGGGGAAGACGAGTTTTCATGGCGGCAGTGTACTACAGGGACCCAGGGGCTAGGGACGTCGGGACTGAGGGACTGAGGGGGAAGAAAGTGGAGATCATCGATGCGGCGAGCGTGGAAGCAAATTGCAAGTACAGGCCGACGCGGGGTGGTAAGATGGACGCCGTCGGGAATGCCGAAGCCATCGCACGATCTCCAGCCTGTTGCCGTTAAGGGCAGGCTGCGGCTGGGCCCCAATACAAGGTGAAGATACCCCTTACTCCCGACGTAATGTCCGAGTGGCGAAAGCGTCCTTCGGTGAGCGGCGACTGGCTTCCTGAAAGGTAGGAAAGGGTCGTCATGCCAGTTTTCAAAGCATTTTCCATAACTCTCCTCTTCTTCTCCGCATTGACCATTGCGGCCTGCCAGAGCCGCATGCAGGCCAGCACACCGCTCGGCGGCCAGTGGAGCAAACCAGCGGCACCGTCTTACACCGTGATTCCCGCTGCCCAAGGCGAGATCATCGAGTACGGCACGGTGCCCGGAGCCACCAGCATGGCGGGTGCGATGGGTAGCCTGTTGAGCCAGATTCACCAGGCATGCGGCGAGAAGCCCAGCGTTGGCCAGGTGTTCAGCGTGAAGGGCACGAATTCCGCGGCGGTGTTCTTTACTGTGGTGAACCATGCGCAGGCCAACCGGCAACTGGCCGGCCTGTTGATCGCCGCGCAAACCGGGCCCAGTCAATTCGCGGTGGGCGTAGTGTCGGATTCGGCGGACCGGTTTGCGCAGACGGCAAATCCCATGATGCAGCTGCTCTTCAGTCGATGGACTCCGGGCGCTGCGTCGGCGGGCGGCTTCGGGGGCGGCGGCTCGCATGGATCGAGTGCCAATGCGCCAGTCGCGACAGGACCGATGCACGCGGTTACGGCGCCGGACAACTCGGCCAGTGCGTCAGTGCCCGCCGGCTGGACGGTGGACAAGTCCAGCTTCGACGGCGCGCTCATATTGCACGGAGCCAACGGCGAAATGTTGGGACTGGTGATGCAGAAGGAGGGTGTGGATCCGACCAATGCGTTTCAGCAAAAATATGCCGCCGCGCACATGACGCAGGCGATCGACTTGCAGAACGCCCTGTTTTACGCGTACCGCGGCGACCCGGTGAGGGAGTTTGCGCCGCTGGTGCAGGCGTATCTGAAGGCGGATGGGCTGGGATCGGCGCAACTCCAGGTGCAGAATGTGCAGGCGATGGCGGGGTCACAGAGCGTCCGTTGCGCGTACGCGACGGGACAGCTCAATGCGAGTGGACAAGGCGCGGTAGCCTTCACCGCCGATATCTGCTCGCAGAATCCGAATCAGTACGGCTACTATACGGTAACTTTGTCGCTCGCCCTGATACCGGTTTCGCTGGGCAACCGGGACCAGGACGTGGTGAAGGCGATCATTGCCTCGTACAAGCAAAACCAGGAAGTGATTACACGGGAGTATCAACAGGCGATGCAGATGAAGCAGCAGCAGGACCAGAAGGATCTGGCCATCGCCCAAATGGTGGTGAACAACATTCATCAGCAGGGCGCGGCGGCTGAGTCACGGATGAACGCGACGGAAGATCAGGAAGCGCGGATGGATCAGGGATTCGATAACTACCTGCTGGACCAGTCGGTGGTGAGCAACGGGGCGGGACACTCGACGATGTGGAACACGGAGGCCTACAAGCTGGTGCAGGCCAACCCCGGCAAGTATCAGATCGTGGACTCGCCGAACTACTGGAAAGGAGTGGACTACTGAGGGACAGGGAACAAGGGATCAAGGAAACAAGGGAATGGGCAACGGCCACATTGGGAGCATCCAGAAGTTGGTCGATGAGCACTCCAGGCCGATGGTGGGAGCCACTCAGAGTTCTTCCTTTCGCAACACAGAACGTGAGGGGTCGCGCGGGTCGACGTGGACCATGACAGTCCTGCCCTTGAAAGACGCCGTCCAGGCCTTACCTTCTTCTTCGCTGTCGAACATGCGGCTATACTCGCCCATCTGCAGTTCAGGATTGCGATAGAAGTAAGTCAGAGTGGCAAGATAGCCAATGACACAGGTTACTCCCTGCCTCGACTGCCCAAATTGAGGGACAACAGTGACGACGTCGATCAGGGCGGAGACCGTCGCCCAATCGCGCCCGCGCTCGCCTTGCAGCCACTGAGCAAAGAACCGCCAGTAGCGGGCCACAGCCGATACGGCCAAAAGGGCCAGGAAACCCAGGGTCTTCATCATGGACGGGGAAAACACGGCCATGGTGCTGGCTAGGGAATTCGTGGCACTGTGACAACCGTAGACTGCTTCGAACATGATTTTGAAGGTTATCAGCTAAGGACCCTGCCCACAATCAAATGAGGGATTTGAAAAGCAAATATCACGAAGGTCCGAAGGCTGGCGAGAGCTCTGTGATGTCCGCGCGGGCTCTTTTTCAGGCTCCTATAGCAAAACCAGAGATGCTGTAACCCGAAGCCGCTGCACTTAAGTCGCCGCAACCCCAAGGAGCGGCGACCTTCAAAAAAAGCTGAATACAGCGGAACCAGAGTAGATGTACCCCGAAAGCACGTCAGTTGAGTGGCTTTTTCCTCAAGAAAAAGCCACCTTTCACGACCGCACGCAAGGGCACGCTTACTCTGGTTCTGCTCTTGGGCACACCTTTGACCTTGCCCGCGTAAAACGTATCCCTTAGCGAGCTGCTGTAATAAGCGAAGGGAGACGCAGGTGAGGAACGGGAAACGGGGCAGGTACACGCTGGAGTTCAAGCAGGAGGCGGTGCGGCTTGTT
>Ga0326727_10028656_pt1 | contig 10106 bp, 9 predicted proteins | sample MB2enrmetagenome_FD_207643 | JGI IMG/M metagenome (GOLD analysis project Ga0326727, IMG submission 207643) | Lab enriched peat soil microbial communities from McLean, Ithaca, NY, United States - MB29MY | ecosystem: Environmental > Terrestrial > Soil > Wetlands > Peat | place: USA: New York...
CAGCAAGCGCGGCGCGTTTGGGCGTTGCCTCGCGGCGAAATGACTGAGAGAACGACCGCGCCGCTTGCGGGGTGTTCTCAATCTCTCGGTCGAGGATCAGCAGCGTCTCAGGCGTGATTTTGGCAAGAGTCCCATTAGCCTGGATCTCGTTCCAACCTTCCTTGCTCACGACAATGACGGCGTCGACACTTTCCATACCAGTATATCCGATCGGCTGTGGGGATAAGCAAATCTCGGAAAGTGAGAAACCGGTGCCTTGCGTAACAGGATTATCGTTTTTCTGCGTACTGTAAAGCCCCACACTCAACGCTGCCCGGCACAGAAGAGCCGCCGAGGATTGAACTCTCTCGCCTGCCGTTCCGGCAATGATAACGTGCAGAGGCCGGGGAAGGTCAGTTGGGATGGACAACCTGGGTATTTCAGCCGCAGCTGCTTGTGCGGGATGGGATTCTCTTTTGCGGCGGTAGAGCGTGCTGAAGGTGGGGCGGTCCTGCTTTGTTTTGAGGCGGCCGATCTCATACCCCTGCCGGCTGGCGACGTCGCGAAGCACGTTGCCGGTCGCTTTGTTCCTGAGCGCTCCGTAACCTGTACACGTCTCGAGAATTTCGACCAGTGCAAACCCGGGGAAGGCTATCGCGTCGGCAATCACGGCATCCAAGTCACGATCCGTGGCGAACTGGCGGGCCAAAAATCCCGCGTGCGCGGTTCGGAGAAGAGCAAGAAGATCGATGGGCGGTATCCAGTTTCCCTCCGGAGTAGTCGAGGTAATCCAGTCGAGAGGGGTGAAGGCGGAGTGCTGGCCCCCGGTCATTCCAAACAGGAAGTTGTTATGAACCAGAACGGTGACGTCCACGTTCAACTGGGCGGCGTGCACCAAGTGCAGAAGTCCGATCATGGCCCCGCCGTCTCCAATCATGACGACAGGCTTCAGGCCCCGGGCGGAGAGTACGGCTTCAGTCAGGGCCATGCCTGCAGCCATCGCGGTTGAACGCCCATGAGTGGTATGGACGGTGTCGAGATAAGGGAAGAGGGAATCCGCCAGGCCCACGCAGCCAATGTCTGTCGTGAGCACTACGGAACGAGGAGGAATACCGAGCCGCTCCAATGCACGGCTCAGTTGACGCACAACCAGCGCATGGCCGCACCCGCGGCAGTAGGGAAGTTGTGCGTCGCTCGCGAGGAAGGCGGAATTCTCCATCAGACCTTTGCCTCGCTGACCGCTCGGACGATTTCAGCCGGTGAGATCATGCTACCGAGTTTGTTGATTCCATGCACGCGCTTTTGGGCAAGCAAAGGCGCAAGAACCGTACGGTACTGACCTCCAAGATTTTCCTCGGCCACAAAAACAGTATCGACACCTTTGGATGCGCGGATCAGTGCCTCCACTGGGACCGGGAAGAGCGTTTGAATCTGCAGAAAAGAAATGGGAAACCCGTTTGTGCGCAGAATGCCGACGGCCTCACGAGCCGCGCGCGTGGTAATTCCATAGCTGATCAGCAAGCAGGATGCGTCGCGGTCAAGGTCGGAGCTGGACATGGCCATTTCCGAGGCATGCGCTTCGATCTTGCGCTCGAGATGGTGAAGGGTCTCGATGACCTCCGGCGAGTTCTTCTTGAGTTGCCCGCGGCGATCGTGGGCTGATCCCGTCACCGTAACCTTGCGGTCTCCGCCGACCGGGGCGAAAGCCGGCACGCGCTCAAGTTTCCCGAAGTCATCAGCGGCGGTTGTGTCGTCCGCCTCGGGCCGCTCGACAATTGCGGGCCTGGGCAGGCTGGCTTCGTCAACGACCTCGGTGGTCATTCCGACTTCCTTGTCGGAGAGCAAAACAACCGGAGAACGAAGGCGTTCCGACCAGTTGAACGCATGTTGGACTAATTCAAAACATTCGGAGGCCGTGCTCGGGGCGAAGACCGGAATGGTGTAACCCCCTGAGATTGAGAATTCGGCGAGCAGAATGTCGCCTTGTGCTCCCTGCGTTGCGCCTCCTGTGCTCGGCCCGAGTCTCTGCACCAGTGCGATGACAACCGGGGTTTCAGTCATGAGCGCATACTGAACGGTCTCGATCATTAACGCCCAACCCGGGCCGGAAGTCGCCGTCATCGCCTTGAGGCCGCGAAGACTCGCGCCCACGCAGTAACATAATGACGATATTTCGTCCGGCGCCGAAAGCGCCAGACCCCCGTGCTCAGCAAGGCGGCGCATCATGATTTCGTAGATCTCGGAGGCGGGAGTAATAGGATAGCCGGCAAAAAAGCGGCAGCCGGCAGCAAGCGCCCCTTCAGCTACCATCCGGTTTCCAGAACAGAGTCTAAGTGACATCAATGCCGATCCGCCGTTGGTTTAAGCAACAGTTGGGCCAAGAGCTAGCCTTGAATCCTGTCAGTAAGTCCTTTATTTCCACGCGATGATGATGGTCCTGAGAGTGCCTTGAATTCCGGACTGAGATCGAAGTGCCAGAATACACCAAGATGCGTGGAAACCCACCGTCACTTTTGCCCTGTAGCTCAATGCACGTTCCAGTTTAACAGCATTTGAATGTTGCTTTTCGCGTTGCACCCTTGGCCGGTGCATTGTAAGATACGGACCCGCAGAAGGTGATGTGCGTCCGTCAGGATGAGGAATTTATGGGGGACGCCCTCATCAAGGAAGAATTCGCAATGTGGTGGGAAAAGAAAAACCGCCCGGCGGCGCCCCTGGATTTGGAAACCGTGACGCTGCCTTCGCCCACTTCCAAAATGGAAACACCTATGAATGAAGCGACAACAAGGGTGCCGAGTACGACAGCCACTCCTCAGCACCAGACCGTTCTCGGCCGAACGGTCGTGCTGCACGGCCAGTTATCAGCAAGCGAGGACTTGCTGATTGAAGGGCAATTTGAGGGAACAGTCACTCTCGAAGAACATCGCTTGACCGTGGGAGCGGCGGGTCAAGTCAAAGCGGAAATCCGTGCGCGGCAAGTCGTGGTCATGGGGACAGTCTCCGGTAACGTTTCGGCAAAGGACAAGATCGATATCCGCCGCACCGGCCACGTACTTGGCGACCTCAAAGCGGGCACTGTCGCCATTGAGGAAGGAGCCTATTTCAAAGGCAGCGTTGACATCCTCCGTGATGAATCTCCGGAAGGTTCCCATGTCGCATCCGCACACAGCGGCAGGGAAACGAGCGCTTAGGTTAACTGGGCTTTGCGCAGCGCGCAGGTCTGAAGAGATCGTGAGGTTGTTTTGCTCTGCACGGCTTGCGGGCTCAACCTGAGCCTGGAGCCTTCCAGGGCATGCGGGTTCTGATGTTCCGAACGAAGACACAGCAAGAGTCTCACTGGTCCTCAACCGTCTCCCCTCTGGCTCCCAGCCGTGCACTTGACTGGATGTGGCAGTATTTGCGCGACGTGCCGTACCCGCAGATTCTCGATTGCGGACCCGTGCGCCAGGCGACACTTGATGTTTTGCTGAAGCGGGGTTCGAAAATCTACGTCGCGGATCTGCTGACCCCGGCTCTGAATTACAAATCGAGATTTGTCAGCGAGCAGGATAGAACGGCAGTTTTCCTGACTGACGAGTTCCTCAAGAACCTCCCTCCCATTCCTCCCGGTTCCTTGTCGGTAATGACTTGTTGGCATCTTCTGGACCTGCTTCCCCGAAATGCGCTGTCCGACGTCGTTGAGAGGTTGTGGTCCTATCTTCGGCCGGGAGGAGTGCTTTTCTGTCTGCTCCGCGAACCGCAGTTGGCCGATGGAGCTGAGACAGCCTGGTGGTTTCACAGTCTCACGGTGATTGCGTCCGATGAGAAAGGTGGGGTCCGATTCCCGCATCCCGCACTGACCAACCGGGAGATTGAGCGCCTGATCCCAGGCGGCAACGTCAAGACTTTCTTGACGCGTTCGGCACACAGGGAAATGATCGCCATAAAATAGGACAACCTAGCGCGACAGCGTGGGCGGCGAGAGATCAATCCGCGGTGATTGACTGCCTGTTTTAGGACGGTGTTTGGCTCCAAGGAAGCGCCGCACTCGCTGCGTGGAACCGGAAAATGTGATTCGGCGGTCCGGACGCCGCTGCTACGCCTGGATGAGTCCCTTCTTAACCGCAAAAAGCACTAGTTCCGCCGTACGATGCAGGTCGAGGGTTTCCATCACGCGGGCGCGATGCACGGCGACCGTATTGGCGCTGATGTTGAGAAGCGTTGCAATTTCTTTGTTTGATTTCCCCTGCGCGATGAGCTGCAAGACTTCTTTTTCGCGGAGTGTCAGCTTCTCATAGGCATCCTGGCTCTGACCCTGGAACGTCCCTGCCTTCATGCTTTCCAGAACGATATGGGAAACACCGGGGCTGAAGTATGCCTGTCCCTCCGCCAGCGCCATGACGGCTCGTGTCAGATCGACCTCGATGGCGTTCTTCAGGATGTAACCCTTGGCTCCCAGTTCGAATGCCTTGCGCACGTAAGCTTCATTCGAGTACATACTGAGAATCAGGACCTTGATGTGTGGATCGGCCTTGAGAATCTCGGCAGTGGCCTCAAGACCGCCCAGGTCGGGCATTGAGAGATCCATCACGACGACATCAGGCATGAGTTTCTTGCACTGTTCGATGGCCTCAAGCCCGGTGCGGGCTTCGCCGACCACGGAGATGCCCGGATCATCCTCCAGGATCCTACGGAATCCCTGGCGGACCAGAGTGTGATCTTCTGCGAGCAGAACGTGTATCTTCTTCTCTTTACCGGGAGATGCCATTTTTTAACTCACCTCTTGGATAGTGTGATCCGCAGATGGCCGCTCAAGGGGGATGCGAACGCTGACTGCCGTTCCCCTCTGTGGCGCTGAGCGGACGGAAAAAGTCCCCCGCAAGTGCTCGGCTCGTTCCCGCATGCCCATCAATCCGATTCCCTTGCCGGCGACTCGCTTGTTTTCGGGACTTGTCACAAAGCCCACGCCGTTGTCCCGGACTTCCAGGTTCAAACCGGCGCCGACCTCCTCAACCGTCACCCACGCTTCTTTGGCGGCGGAGTGCCGGGCCACATTGTTCAATGCCTCTTGAACGATTCGATAAAGGTGGATCGCATCTTCGGGAGGAGGCAATCCATCGGAAAAGGCGCCCTTGTAATGCACCTGGATGCCGGTCTGCCGCGAGAACTGGTCGACAAACCACTCCAGTGTTTGCCCAAGTCCGAAATCGTCGAGAATCGACGGCCGGAAGATCTGTGATTCTGAGCGGACGGACTGCAGAGTGTCTTCCACGATCTTCTTGACCGCTGTCACATCCTGGACGAATACGGGGTCCTTGTCCAGCGCCTTCTGACTCGCACGTCCCAGCATGACGCCGATGGCTGTCAGAATCTGGCCGAATTCGTCATGGAGATCCCTCGCCACCTGGCGGAGGGTCTTCTCCTGAACGTCAATCAGTTTCCAGGATAGCATCCGGAGTTCTTCGGACTTGGCTTGCAATTGTTCGGCGAGGTGGTGCAGCCGGTCGAACGTTTTGCGGTTGGCCGAAAGCGTGTACAGGCCCGTTCCAAGAGACAGCAGGAAAAGGATGCCGATCAGCACGAGAATATCCTGCTTGACCTTGCCGTACACAAGGCTGACGCGCTCGCCTGCTTCGGTCTGAGCCTGATCGTTGAGGGTCAGAAGACTGGAAACGATCGTTGAAATGGTTTCCCGCTTGTTCTCAAGCTGGGATCGAATCATATAGCGGGCCGTTGCTTCGTGGCCCTGGTCGGCCAGGCTAAAAGCCTCATCGGCGCTGAGCCAGAAATCGTCCAGGATGTCACGCAACTGGCGGCGCTTTTCATCACCCGGGGGAGTGCTCGCGGCGTATTGCCCTTCCATGCGAAGAGCTTCGTCCATATCCTGCTGCACACGCGTGAACTCGCCCTTCCAGTAAAAGATAGGGTAGCGGCTTTCGGGCAGCGTCATATCACGAAGGGATACGGCAAGCTTGTAGGCGTCATCCTGCAAGCGCAGAAGCTGCAGGGAAGCTTTGCGGTTCTTCTGTACGACGTTGACCTGAAAATCCTGCAGCCAGCGGATTTCGTGGAGGGTGTATACGGCAAAAACAACAAAAATGGTGAGGCTGACGCACAGTCCGAGCCACAGGCGCACGGAAGGTGAGGGAATCGCACTCAATGCATCGTGTTCAGTGTTCGATTGGGGCATTTCTCAGGTCACACGGCTAGGAGAGCGAAGCGCCAGTGACTCGAATCATCTGTTCTCCAATCCTGGCCGCCTAAATTCGATCTCCGTGTTTTGCTCCACGTCTTCTTAGCGGCATGCCGGATATTCTCACTGCATCCAGACCGGTACAAGTTGCCATCCGGTTGCCGGAGGCAACCCCCACTTCTCAGCGAGACGGCAAATGCGATTTCACATACTCTCTGAAGGCGTGTTGAAGCGTTACAGTTACCCTCCCTGGTGCATCGTAACTCCACTCGGAGTTGATCTTGCCCACGGCGGCCACTTCCCGCGTGGTGGAGGTGATGAAAACCTCGTTTGCAGAGGAGAGGTCTTCCCGGCTGAGGTCCTGTTCGATGAGGTCGAAGCCGACCCAAGGTATAACCTCATGCAGAGCGTCCCGCGTGACCCCCGGCAGGCAGCCCGAGGCGAGTGGCGGAGTCAGAACCTTACGATCCCGGACCAGGAAGAAATTCGCCGATGTGCATTCGGCAATATGGCCGTTCTCGTTGAAAAGCAATACGTCATCAAAGCCCTCTGCGTGGGCCTTCTCAAGGAGTGCCGCGTTTTGGACCCAGGACAACATCTTGGCTCCCGCCAGCCGCGTGGCAGAGTAAATGGCGTGGGGTTGGATCTTAAGGCGATGTGCCGGCGGCCACTGAGTCAGTTCCCGCGTGAAAATCAGCAGGTCTGTTTCAGGGCGGCTGCCGGCGTCAGCCCAGAGTCCGCCGTGGTTTTTGACGAATGACAGCCGTGCCACGCTCTCGGGTCGGTGATTCGCCTTCGCCAGGTTGATGACGGCTTGGCGAACGGCCTCCGACTGGTGGGTAAGTTGCACTCCCAGCCGGTCCGCGTCGTGCGACATGCGGGTCCAATGGCGATCGAAGGCGAAAGGTATTCCGTTGTAGATCCGCAAAGTAGTGAATACACCCCAGCCCATCAGTAATCCCATCTGGCCGGGCGAAAGACATGCTTCTTGCAGAGGGAGGATACGGTCATTATGGAAAATTAAGGTGTCCATTGGTTTGAAGTGGTCCTTTAAGGAATTACGGAGCTTTCCTTGATTCTACGACAGTCGCTGAAAGCCATCGGCGTTCCGGAATAGCTGCTTCTCAGCAGCCGCCCAGAGCATCCAGTAACGGCCGGGCATCGAGCATCAGTTCCGCGTGTTCGTCTCCTTCATTTGAGTCCGCGACAATGCAGCCTCCTGCATGGAACATCGCCCGGTGGCCTGCAATGCATAGGGTGCGAATCGCCGCGTTGAAATCCATTGTACAGCGATCCGACCCGGGAGTGCCGCGAATAAGGCCGATGGCCCCCCTGGAGATGCCTCGTGGGACTCCCTCGGTCTCTGAGCGAATCCCCTTGCAAGGATGGCAGGCCGAGTGGTGGCAGGATTGTTTAGTACATGCTCCAGCGTCTGTTCAGCATCCTGAATCATAGACTTGGGACTTCGCGCCTTGGCAGAGAGGAATCACCGCATGTCGCTGGTGCGGACTGTCGGCACTCTGGTCGTGCGCATGGAAATACGCTCTCCTCAAGTTGGGACGCTCCGGTTCACTCTGAGATGCTCAAGGTTACCAGGGAACTTTGACGGTGAGTGGGTAGTTGAGCCGAACAAGACAATGAGTTTCGGGGGGCACGTTAACTTCATGCCCTTTCGGCAGCAAAATCTCGTAACCAATGACTCCAGCACCCACCAGGGAAAGACTCATGGAAGCGGTCGTAACGCCGGATGCCAAGGCTCTGATGGCGCCAAAGCCTCCTATCCCGGCACCGCCGAGAAGCGCTTTCCACGAAAGAGTCCGGCCACTTGCAAGATAACCTTCGGCGTCGATGCGCAGATCGAGTTTCTGGGATTTGTCCAATCTTGCAATAACACCTGCAATCGATTCAGCCTGGCCGTCAGGCAGCACAATCTTGTCAAAACGGAGCCGAAGCTTGGCAGGACGATGAACGAAGCCGGCATTCTGGATCGTCATGATGTGGCCATCAAGAATACTACCCGAAGGCAGGGCTACGCGCCCGTTCACGTAAACAGGTTGCACCAACCGGGCTGTAACGAGGTCCTCCGCACGGTTGATCTTCGTATGGATCCCGGAGAGCATCTCAACGCTGACTTGGGTTTCTGAAGGGACTGTGAGTGTTTCAGACTGTTTGGTGGATTCGATGCGGGCCAACCCTTGGCCGTCTCTGTGGGGGAGTTCCAGGGGTGGCAGAACTTCCTGCGCCCGCGTCGCGGCTACGAGAGAAACTATTACCACAATAGCCGAGAATAACCTATTTATTTTCATCTGGTTCCGCCTCACCGAAGTCGCGCCTCAAGGTGCCGCCAGCCGCACGATGACGTACTTGCCAGGCGTCCCCGCCCTTCTCTCCTTGCCAAGTCACCTGGCGGGCGCTAGCAATCGCTTTATTCTCCCGCTCCGCCGTACAGAAATCAAGAGTGCATTCGCATACAACAGGCAAACTCATACCCGGCGAATTGAGGTCTTGCTTGGGGAAGACATGCTGCTGTATTTGCTCGCGGCACCCCGGCAGCCGAGAATCAAATGGGGAAGCAAAGAGGCCCAACCCCAGTGGTTGGGCCAGGAAATGCGAAAGCGGATGCTGATTACACTACCTTTGTGACCTTGTCAGCCTGAGGTCCTTTTTGTCCCTGAACGATTTCGAACTCAACCGTGTCACCCTCTTGCAAGGTCTTGAAGCCCTCACCCTGGATGGCTGAGTAATGAACAAAAACATCAGCTCCGCCGTCCTGGCCGATGAAGCCATATCCCTTGCTGTTGTTAAACCACTTTACCTTGCCTTGAAGTCTTGCCACTTCCGTCCTCCTTGACTCGTCCTTCGGTTTATCGTCTTGCCGGTGCCTCCAAAGACACAAAAAGCCGAGACCCCTTCGGGACCTCGGCTACCTTCTATCCAAACGAACCTGGCGAGACACCTTGCTGGCTCCTTACTACTATTTACTCATATATTTTGCGGGGTGGTCTTGTCAAGGGAAATGTTCGCGGTGTTAGCCCGGATTTCTCACCACATAGATTGGAACGGCGGGGCTGAACAGGTTCCGCAAAGCTCCTCGGCGCGGTCCATCGCTGATCACCGGAGGGGAACTATTAGATAGCGGGGGCAACGCCCCCCGAAAGAGTGCTCCTGACATCCGTGGTGGTCGCTCCGCCGTCAAACTGACCCTGCACTCCCCGCTCCCCAGGGGCTGAAATGCCAGACGTGAGATATCCGGGTTAGGTTAGTCTGATGTCCTAGGCGCCCCATAGAAAACACAGAAACCAGTTACTCACGCTGGAGGGCGGCGGGCTTGCTCCGATGGCGTTTCTCGGGAACTTATCCAGATGCTTTCTATGGGAAAACCTATGCATCCGACTGATGCCATACTGTTGTCGCCAAGCCTTGGCGCATTTTCAGTTGCTAGCGGCCGGTCGATCCCGCAAGATGTACCCACAGAAGGCCTAGTATCGTCTTTCCGTCGGAAATCCGTCCGGACCTGATCATCCTGATGACGCGGGTCGGCTTAAAGAGCGCCACCTCGATCCGCTCGTCGGGGTCAGGCCGGGCTTTCGATTTCGTCAGCCCGGTTGCTTCAACCAGATACATTTTTTCTGTGAGGATCCCCGGACTTGGGAAAAAGGTCAGCAGGAGGCGAAACTTCTTGGCGCGATAGCCTGTTTCTTCCAATAATTCTCGCCGGGCAGCCATGAGCGGCGCCTCCCCGGGCTCGAGACCACCGGCAACCAGCTCCCAAAGGGCTCGCTTCACCGCATACCGGTACTGCCTGACCAGTACAATGTCACCCTTTACCGTGTGCGCGAGTATTACGACCGAGCCAGGGTGGTGCACGACCTCGCGAGTGGCCTCGACGCCGCCCGGCTCGACAACGCGGTCGACACTCAAGCGGACAAGCTTACCCTTATAAGCTTCTTTGCTT
>Ga0326727_10028657_pt1 | contig 10105 bp, 12 predicted proteins | sample MB2enrmetagenome_FD_207643 | JGI IMG/M metagenome (GOLD analysis project Ga0326727, IMG submission 207643) | Lab enriched peat soil microbial communities from McLean, Ithaca, NY, United States - MB29MY | ecosystem: Environmental > Terrestrial > Soil > Wetlands > Peat | place: USA: New York...
ACTTCTATGCCAGCCTGAAGGTTTATCGGCTCAATCCGACCCGGCGCCGTTGCGTTGCCTTGCGCGCCCGGTTCGACCGCATCTTTCTGCGCCGCACCGGCTTCGTCACGCTGGACCGCCTGCTGGCGCGGCTGCATGCCAACAAGGCCGAATTGCTGATGGTGCTGGAGCGGCCGGAAATCCCGCTGCACACCAACGGATCGGAGAACGACATCCGGTGCCACGTGACGCGGCGCAAGGTCAGCGCCGGGACGCGCAGCGATGTCGGCCGCGATTGTCGGGATGCCTTCCTCGGCCTGGCCAAGACCTGCGACAAACTTGGTATCGCGGTCTGGGATTATCTGGGCAGCAGGCTGAAGGTCGCCGGGCACGCGCTCGTCGCACCGCTCGACCATTACAGGGCGAGGATATGGCCCGCCTGATCGGCGGTGCTGCCCGGCGTTTTGCCCCTATTACTTACGGTAAGCCTAACCCATTAGAATCATAAAGGCCAGAAAAATTACCAAAAGGCTTGACTTTCGCGAATCACGCAGCTCGCCGGAGACAAGTCGTGGCCGACATTTTTCTCGCGCAAAGGCAACCCTAGCGCTCGTTGCGACCGTCACCTCCATGTGAGTGTGGCCCGGATCACATCTTCTCTTGCCACAGTCCAGTATCCGCATGTCGTGACCACGAACTATGCACCGACCGAGCCGACGCGGTCGGCAACCGACGAGCAGAACATTCAGCGCGGTGATACGGTACCATAACGGTTGTGGATATCAGAGCTGCTGTATGCATGAGTATTAAAGGCCGCATGATGCATACAGTTCCAATCCAAATGCGGCCTTTATGCAGGAGACAAACGATGCATAAACTAACAGTAGGCGAATCAAAGACGATGCGTGACCTGACGGTAGACGAAATTGAAGTCGTCAGCGGCGGCGAAAACTGCACATACGGCAGTCAGTCCTACAGCTCAGGATCCGTTATCAAGATGAGCGATGGAAATAACCATACTTGTCAGGCCAACGGAACGTGGACATAAGGTAACCAAATTTCTGGACGGGCTGTAGCGTTTGGACGCTACAGCCCTCACTCGCTACGTTTGCGGCGCGTAACCGTCCTTATTTGTCGATGCCAGAATCAAGCCTTGGGGATCACGCGGGACGTTGAGAGGTTCAGAGCGAAATTCCGTCGCGATTTCTGCGTCCGGAATTCTTAATTTTTGCGACTGCCGAAGACAACGTCCCGCTGGCTCCATGACGGGACCCGCCTCGGTCAGGCCAGGCTATCCACCGCAAACACGACCGTTTGGCGCCGTGACAACTCAGTTCGCCACTACGTGTGCTTTCGCATTTGCAGGCGGGTCGATTGGCATTATCACCGCTGGAGAGATCTCCAAGATAACTCTCATGAAAACCGGCAACATATTTGCTGACAACCGAATTATTGCTCATGTGCAGAACCTCCTGTTCCTACCCGCCTGATGGCGGGTGCGGTCAGTGCGGGCGCCGGCGTCATGCTAGAGACATGTCCTATCCGACTGCCTGAAACAGCTCAAATCGCACGGGCCTCAGCGCCCGGCAGGCGCCGGACCCTCGGCCGGTTGTGAAGCAGACCACAGTCAAGCAGGCCAGAGAGACCGTATAACCCGATACGGCGCACCAGTGCCGCTGGGTATTGGGTTGCCGTAGCCTGAACCGGACATAATCAAAGGAGTAACCGAATGGAAACGATGCAAGCGGTGCGCAGTGCGGTGGCGCCGCGATGTGACACAGCGACTGAACTGTCGCCGGAAGACCTCATGCGGGTCAGCGGCGGCGCCGATACCAGGACGTGCGAAGGCCCCAGGGTGTGCGACACAAAGGGCTACTGCGAAGACAGCAAAGGCGTCTGCAAGGAATAGCAGTCCCGCCGACAAGCGATGGTGCGGACCGATATGTTTGCGGTTCGTCTTCTCGCCACCGAATCGTTCGCTACGCGGTACGTTGCCTGCCCATCACTCGGCATCGTCTCGCGACAGTGACGCGCACCTTATTCCGACCGATTGAAAGGAGTTGCGATGAAGGCAAACAAGGTCAGCCCGATTCGAGAACGAAGCGACGAAACCAACCTCCCGGCACCGGTGCAGATTGCGCCGGAGGATCTCGAGCGAGTCGCCGCCGGGGCCGCCGAATCCATGACCGCAGGTTGCGGAACCGGCGGAGGCGTGACCTGCGGAAAACAGATGCAGGAGAAATGACTATGACCGGATGATACCATCGGGCAATCGATGCTTCAGATCCCGCTGGCCTCGTCCCAATGGAGGCAGACATGTCGATCTCAAACAGACCAGGCGCAAACACCGGTATTCAACCCACGGACCTTCCGGCTCCCACTGTAATCCCGGTGGACCAACTGGATGAATACATGATCACCGCGGCCGAAATTGCTCGGGTCGCGGGCGGTAAAATCGACGGAGGAGGCACCACGACCGGCGTGGTGAGTCCGCCGGAGCGGCTTTCTCGTGCCGAGTAACCTGAATTCGCCGTGAAGACGGCCGTCCGGGTGGCGTCGGCTGATCAGCCAGCGGCGCCATCCGGGCGGACACCCGGGTGGAGAAAGCGATGAAACAGCCTCATGCCGAACAGACGATCAGTTGCCCAAGCTCACAGCCGGATACCGACGACAGCGTGATTTTTGGTGTCGTCGTGGGTGCACGGGACGCACGTCAGATCGGCTATCTCAGTGAGACGCGGCCGGTTACTCCAGCGACCCTGGCCCTGGCGGGAAATGTCCGCCCGACGGAAGTATTCAGGATTGCAGGTCCCTGCGCAAAAGCAAGCTGCAAGCACTTTGTTAGCAATGAGTGCGTCCTCGCCCAGCGCATCGTACAGCAGTTGGAACCTGTCGTCAGTGGTCTTCCGCCATGCGGCATCCGCAAGACCTGCCGGTGGTTTCACCAGGAAGGCAAAGCGGCCTGTATGCGCTGCCCGCAGGTCATCACCGACAGGCGCGATGCCTCCGTTCTGGAAAGGCGAGTGGCAAACGGCGGCGAGAGTGTCGATGCGCAGGGCGCGGCCGCCGGTTGATCGTAGGCGGCGAAAGATCCCGGTGCTGTCGGGCCACCGGCCGGCCGCAGATCAGGTGGCTGTTTCATATCCCGATGCGCAGCCCGGATCATCGACCTGCCTGTCATTTTCCGAGGTGGGCTTGACCGATCGGCATTGAGATCTCGCGGTTCATATCGTCAAAGTGGACAGCAATCAGGAAGCCAACAAAGCCAGGCGATAGCTGATCGGGAATATCAGATACACCGGACCGCCCAAAGGATCACCTCGGGGGTGAACCGGGGCCTTTGAAAGCCTGATCCTGCCGGACTGCCGCGGCTCGTCGCTGTCTGCTCATGTCACCGCTTCCACCCGAGCGGACAGGCGGCAAACGGGTGCAACAGAACCTGATGGGCTGCGCCACACGCCTTCATCACGACCGTGAAGCTTTCTTGTTTCTCGAAGAACGCGATCAATTCGTTCCGGGGCAAAGTACGCTTCATCGCCACCTTTCCGGTCTCGTTGAGGCCGTGGATCAGATCTGGAGTACGGACTTGGCTGTATCCAGCCCAATCATGCTAATTCACATTGCGGACGGGTCCCGTGTTTTAACGACCCGCACTTTGGCACATCAATGCCGTTCGGGGGCGCACTCTGTTTTCTGTTCCGTTCGGCCGCACAGGCCTTTTAGCGCGCGCCGTGATGTGAAGCAGTCAACAGCTTCACCCGAAGTTTTCGCTCAGTCTCCGTCATGGCGGGAGGGGTTGCTGACTATCGGCCGCCGGACCTTCCGCAAAGCGGCGCGGCCTCGGGCCGCTTCGATCGAGGCCAGAACAGGGGAACACTTCTATGAAAACCGACACGCCGAAGCCTGTCGCCGAAGGCGGCCTGCCCGAGCCCATCGTGCTCCGGCCGGAAGAACTGGCCAGGGTAGCCGCCGCCGCCGGCACAACCGCACCGGCCGTTGTGCCAGGAAAAGTCCATATCATGGGCGGCCTTATCGACCCGAATGCCGTCTGATCTTACCGCGAACTCCGGCGGCGCGCATGCGGGTGATACCTGTATCTCACGCCGCCGGAACTCGTCTCCATCGGCGGGATGCAGCACACGGAGGCTGTGATGGCAAGAGCAAACGATACGGCGACAATCCATTGCCCCAGCGCACAGCCTGCGGCGGATGCGGTCGTTTTCGGCGTGGTGACCGGGCCGCCGGCCGATCGGCGCATCGGCTATCTGACGGAGCCTCAACCGGCAACGGAGTCGATCCTGGCGCTCGTCGGGCCTGCGACACCCGGTCAGGTGTTTCGCATGGCCGCACCCTGCATGGGCGATACCTGCAAACATTTCGATGCAGGCGCGTGCAGTCTGGTCAAGCGTGTCGTTGCGTCCTTCGATCCGGTCGTCGGTAGTTTGCCGCCGTGCCGTATACGTCCCGCCTGCCGGTGGTTCCGCCAAGAGGGGCGGGATGCGTGCCTCAGATGCCCTCAGGTCGTGACGGACAACTTCGATCCGACTGAGTTGCAACGTCTGGTCGCCGACGCCGAAGCCGACGGCCCGGACTCGCTGCGGATTGGCTAGCGGTTTGCGTCGCGGGCGGTGGCGGCAGACCCGACGGTCGCCCGACACGCTTTCTTGGCTCTGATGACGGAGGTTGCGGACCGGTTCGGGCATCGGCGGCGCCATCGGGGTCGTCGTCGGCTTCGTCGAGCATCTGCTCAAGGAGCAGTGGCCCGGACCACAGCCACGCCAAACATCCGCCGCTAGCATCCGGGAACCGAAAACGCACTTAGTGCTACAGGAGCCGCGCATGGCTGTCTCGCTGTTTCGTCTCGAAGCCGTCGAGTTCCAGCGCACCCGGGGCCGCTTCGGCGCCACGACCGCACCGCCCGTCGGCACGTGGCTGCTGACCGCGTTCCTGGCCTGCAGCGTCGTCATCGCCGCCGGCTTCCTCACGTTCGGAACCTACGGGCGCAAGGAAACCGTGCCCGGATACCTGACCCCGGTGACCGGCATCGCCAAGATCATGCCTGCCGCGCCCGGCGTCGTTACCGCGTTGTTCGTCAAGGACGGAGACGCGGTCTCCGCCGGCCAGCGTCTGCTGATCGTCCGATCGGAGCGGCGCGGCACCGAAGGCCAATCGGTGGACGCCTCCGTCATCGAAGGTTTGCTGGCGAAACGTGCCGCCATCGCTGATCGAATTGAAATCGAGCAGAGAAACGCAGGCGAACAGCGACGGTCGCTGACCGATGCCCTGGCGGGCCTGGAATCGGAGATTGCCTCGCTGAGCGAATCATTGCGCACGCAGCGGGAACGCCGGAGGGTCGCGCACGACCAGGTCGAATCGGTGCGGCCGACGGTTGCGCAGGGCTACACGTCGATGACCGAATTCCGCCGCCGCCAGGACGCCGAGTTTGTCCAGCAACAGGCGGAAACCGACTTCTATCGCCAAATTTCAGGCAAGGCTGTCGATGTGCGGGAGAAACGGCACGCCCTGGCGGAACTGGAGGTCAAGACCGCCGACAATCTCGCGTTGCTGCACGCCGCGATCGCGGAGGCCGAGTCCGCCCTGGCCGAAGCTCGCGGCAAGCAGGGCTATACCGTTTCTGCTCCGGTAACCGGCCACGTCACCAGTTTGCAAGCATCGACCGGCATGAACGCCGACACCGCGATCCCGTTCCTGTCGATCGTACCTGACAATGCGCCGCTGGAGGTGTCGCTGCTGGTCCCCGCGCGGGCTATCGGCTTCGTCGCGCGCGGCCAGACGATCCACGTCGCCTTCGATCCGTTCCCGTTTCAGAGGTTCGGATTCCATAACGGCACTATCACGTCCGTCTCGGATACCTTGCTCAAACCCGCCGAATCGGCCGGTCCCGTGGCGCTGAAGGAAGCCTCGTATCGCGTCACCGCCCGGCTCGAGCGGCAGACGATCACCGCCTACGGCAACGAAATTCCCTTGCGGCCGGACATGTCGCTGAAAGCCGACATCGTCTTCGACCGCCGCAGCCTGATCGAATGGCTGTTCGACCCTTTGCTGAGCGTACGCGGCAGGTTCTAGGACGGGAGGCAGCACACATGACCCACAGCCTTGCACTGAATCCCCGCGGCGGTGCCCGGCTTCCGGACATTCGCCAGTCCGAGGCAGCGGAATGCGGTCTCGCCTGCCTCGCCATGATCGCCGGGTATCACGGGCGGCTCATGGACCTTGCCACACTGCGGCGGCGGCATCCGGTTTCGGTGCGCGGTGCGTCGCTGCAATCCGTTATGTCGATGGCCGCCGAACTGGAGATGGCGTCGCGCCCGTTGCGGCTGGAGATCGAGCATCTGTCCAAGCTGAAGACGCCGGCCATCCTGCACTGGAACATGGATCACTACGTCGTCCTGCGCCGTGTCACCCGGCGCGGTCTCGACATCCATGACCCTGCCATCGGCACAAAACGTTACTCGCTCAAGGAAGCCGGCCGGCATTTCACCGGCGTCGCGCTGGAGCTGACGCCGACACAGGCGTTTTCCAAGCCCACGGAACGTTCACGCCTGCGATTGCGAGACATCCTGATCTGGCCAAGCGGCGCATCATCATCAGTGTGCCAGGCGCTGCTGCTGTCGGTGCTGCTGCAGGCCTACGTCATTGCAAGCCCGTTCTATATGCAATTGGCGGTGGACGATGCCGTCGCTCAGAACGACCATGACCTTCTGGCCGTATTGGCCGCCGGTTTCGGCCTGTTCCTGCTGATCAATGTCGGGGCCGGGGCATTGCGCTCGCTCGCGCTCGTGCATTTGCAGACCGGGCTGGCGTACGAACTCAGCTCCGCCGTCCTGCGTCATATGCTGCGCCTGCCGCTGGATTATTTCGAAAAACGCCGCACCGGCGATCTGCTGTCCCGCTTCGCCGCAACCGATCCGATCCGCGATATGCTGACCGAGGGCGTGATGACGGCCGCGGTGGATGGGATCATGGCGGTCCTGATGGGCGTGCTGATTTTCGTCTACAGCCCGACGCTGGCTTGCGTGGTGATCCCGGCGCTGCTGCTCTTCATTGCGTTGCGCATCGTGACCTATCGGGCGCTGCGTGCGCGCGCGATGACATCGCTGCAGGCCAGGGCGCGGGAAACCGGCACCTTCGTCGAGACGTTGCGCGGCATCCAGACGATCAAGGTGTTCAACCGCGAAACCGAACGCTGCGGGTTGTGGACGAACTGCCGGATCGAGGTGCTGAACGCCGATGCCGCGACGACCCGCATGAAGACGGGGTTCCGCGCGGCGAACGAACTGATCTTCGGCATCGAGAATGTGCTGGTGATCTACCTGGGCGCGTCGGCGGTGCTGAACGGCGGCATGAGCGTCGGCATGCTGTTCGCGTTCATGTCGTACAAGACACAGTTTGTCGATAAGGCCGCCCGCTTTGTCGAGAAGGCCATCGAGTTCCGCATGCTGGATGTGCAGCTTGAACGCCTGGCCGACATCGTTGGCGCGGAGCCCGAAGCCGATCAGATGCGGCTACCGGTTCCGGCGGCCTATCGTCAGCCGTTGCAAGGCTCGATCGAAGTCCGCGATCTGTCGTTCCGCTATGGCGAAGGCGAGCCCGTGGTGTTCGAGAATGCCAGTTTCGCCGTCGCCGCCGGTGACTACGTGGCGATCACCGGGCCGTCCGGCGGCGGCAAGACCACGCTGATGAAAGTTATGCTTGGGCTGCTGCCTGCGTCATCCGGCGAAATCCTGATTGACGGCATGCCGCTGCGGCAGTTCGGCATCCGCGCCTTTCGCGACCAGGTTGGCGTGGTGATGCAGGACGACCAGCTTCTGTCCGGGTCCGTCGCGGACAATATCTGTTTCTTCGACGAAGCGTTCGATGTGGAGTGGATGAAACAGTGCGCCGAGACGGCCGGGATCCATCAGGAGATCATGCGCATGCCGATGGGCTACAACAGCCTGATCGGCGACATGGGTACGTTCCTTTCGGGCGGCCAGAAGCAGCGCATCGTGCTCGCCCGGGCGTTATACCGCCGGCCGCGCATCCTGTTCATGGACGAGGGCACGTCGCATCTGGACGTCGCGCTGGAAGCGCAGGTGAATGCCGCGGTCAAGGCTCTGGGCCTGACGCGGATCATCATCGCGCACCGGCCGGAGACGATCGCGTCGGCCTCTCGCGTGCTGACCGTGCGGCCGGGCTTCGTGGGCGAGCCGTCGGATCTTTCGGCCCTGGCGCGGGACGTGACGCTCCTGCCCGCGAGATGATGTAAGCAGCCAAAATACGCCTGGTCGAGTGAACCATCGTCAGCCCATTTGGCGGACACCTTGTAGATCGTCGTGCAGTGGATCACGGCCGTCCCGTCTTCGGCCCGGGGTATTGGCAGGCATTCCCATTGCATATCCGTATAGAGAACCCACGGAATCAGATTGAAGACCCGGTGATAACCGAATTTGCATTTCAACCCGCGATTGCGCATTGAGACGTGCGGGAAGATAAATGCGGTGAACTGCGGCTCCGACAGTTGCGCGGGAACATAGCGGTGAAGCCGTGCTTCGTGTACCACGTCTCGAAGTTGGCGCCATCGGTCGCGTAGGCACGCAGCGTCGCCTCGGCCTCGGCCCCGTCCTGGTAGGCTTTGGACTTCGGCCGCTTTGTGCTGCTCTCGGCGATCTGCGTGCAGAAGCCGCTGCTTGCTTGCGTTCCAGCACGCCAAGCTGGCGTTTGAGGCGGCGTTGATCGATTCCGGCCTGACCTACTCGATCGTCCGGCCGACCGCATTCTTAAAGTCGCTGTCCGGGCAGGTCGAGCGGGTGAAACGTGGCAGGCCGTTTCTGGTGTTCGGGACGGTACGCTGACGGCCTGCAAGCCGATCAGCGACGGCGATCTTGTCCGGCCCACGCAATCCCTATCCGGGCAGGCTCGGGGTGATCGAAGAAGGGGCGCATGCCGACCTGCTGGTGATAGACGGCGACCCGCTGCAAAACATTGCGCTGCTCGCCGCGCCGGCGACGTCGCTGAAGCTCATCATGAAAGGCGGCGTGATCTACAAGGATGCGCTGGGCTGATAGGCTCGCCCGCCTATTAGCCCAGCGGAGTCTTCGCCGTTCGGCCGATCCGGCGGGCCGCTTCGAGGCAGTGATCGCCCGACGGCATGTGGTGTACTAATACGCATCGAACTGCCCATATAACTCCCATACCGTATTGACCGGAAACGGAAAAACACCTCTATTTTAACATAAGACGGATTAGGCGACAAAGTCTGTAAGCCCCCGATAGAAACGTCACTCGCGTCCCCGATAGAAATGTCACAAAGGCAGGCTTTCGTCATCGCGGCGTTCGGAGTGACGTGTGATGACGAGGGTGTTGCGGATGAGCGACCGGGAACTGACCCGGCTGCGCGTGATGATCGATCTCGCGGGATGATCGGCTCACGGTTCATGCCGCGGCGACGTTGACAGGCCTGGGTCGGCGTCAGGTTTCGGTCTGGATCAGGGTTTGCCGCGACGTGCCGCTGTCTATATCAGGAGAAACACCGGCAGCCTGATTAACGATGGCGAGCGGTTCCGGGCTGGGGAGCGCATCTTTCCGTGCTTAGCCGAGTCCGCTGTGTACGCTGTCGTCAGCAAACGATTTGCCGAACGCCAGCAGATGCAGTGGACAAAGCGCGTCGCTCACCTGCTCCTACAGATCCGAACACGCGCACCCGATGGCACGCTCCGGCCACTCTTCGAGAAGTGGTATCCTGGCCTCGCGAACGACGATTCCGCCGCTCAGGCCGCCGCGGTATGAACCCCACGGATCCTGATGCTCTCGGCATCGAAAATTTCCCCGCTTCCAAAGGCCCGGAAGGAATTAACCCTGAAGAAGTGCCGGAACATTATCTGTTTCATGTCGGATCACCTTGTTTGTTAGAAGATGTTTTGTCCAAGCATCCAACCGAGAGAGTCGTTGGCGCACCTCGAGAACCGCGGCAACTCATCACCTGGCTAAAGTGCGGTCCGGATCGCCGCGGCCTCGGCTTCGGGGGCGGAAGCCGACGGCTCGTTTCTCCAGGGCTGAGACGGTTTCGATCAGATGCGGCAGACTGCGTTCGAGCCAGGAGCCAGGCCGGGCCGCTTCGTGCGCG
>Ga0326727_10028658_pt1 | contig 10105 bp, 10 predicted proteins | sample MB2enrmetagenome_FD_207643 | JGI IMG/M metagenome (GOLD analysis project Ga0326727, IMG submission 207643) | Lab enriched peat soil microbial communities from McLean, Ithaca, NY, United States - MB29MY | ecosystem: Environmental > Terrestrial > Soil > Wetlands > Peat | place: USA: New York...
GCCGACCTGTTCGCCGGCGTTCGATCGGTTGTTGGCACGGCAGCACGACGCGGACTCGATGCGTATCAGGCGATTTACGAGGTTCTGGGCGGGGATTCTGTCGTTCAGCCGGGTTGAGCAGTTACGTTCCTCGACATACCGACGCGCTTCCGCTAACTTCGGCGAAATTTCGTGATTTAGCCAATCGCTGATCCCGATAGCCTTGTCTGGGACCGAGCTTGCCGCCTCTCTGATATCATCGACATATGATTGCTGAATGGCGATGGCTTCGACGAACTTTTCCGTATCGTTCAATAATAGCTCACGCGCTTCCTCATACAACTTAATCGAAACTTTTATGTCATCAGCCCGAAAATTACTCTCAACGTAAATGTCCTTTAGCGTTTCGATTCCGGTACCTAATTTCGAGTTTACAATGCTCGCCGTGTAGTTGACGACGCTGAAAAGTCGCTTAATGGCGTAGCGATGGCGTTGCAAATCGTCAAGCATTCGGCACATATTCTCAATAGACTGCGCATGAATCCGAAGATTCGCAGCGTGCATGTTAATGTTGTTTACAAATCTCTCAACCATGGTATTCGCCGAGACGAGCTCGAGAATTTTCACCTGTAGGGAGATTCGATTGTGATCTAACTTATTTTCAAACGCCGTGGTTTCTAGCCCGCATTTCTCATACTGACCAGTAGCTCCGCGGCTTACGTTCCGTAATCGGACTAAATTCCGATGCGGTCCCGCGTTGCACCAGCGAAACGCCAGAGTCCGGCCAAGCTCCGCCCCGGCCGCAGTCTCGGCGGCCTTGGCGGGTGCGATATGCCAACTATGCCCTGTCCGGTTCGTGTCAGCCGATCGCGTGGCGCAATCTTGCGTGCGCCAGAGCGAACGCGTCCTGCCACGGGCAAGCCGACGCCATGGCGATCTTGATCCGCCGCACGCTGACCCGAACCAACGCGCCAAGCTTCAGCAGCTTCAGCCGGATCGTGCCGCAGGTTGCCTCGGCGAACTGCGTGTGCGCCAGCCCGATGCGGCGCAAGCCGCACAGCAGCACGTAAGCCATCGATGCAAACCACAGGCGGAGTTGGTTCGCCTGCATCGTCGCGGTCGAGGTGCGGTCGGCGAACAGGTCGAGCTGGCATTCCTTGATGCGGTTCTCCATGTCGCCGCGCGCGCAGTAGATCGTCTCGTAGAGATGCCGCGCACCCGCCTCGCTGCGCTTCAGCGAGGTGACGACGAAGCGCGGATTGGCCTCGCCGCCGGTCACCTCGGCCTTGCCGATGACGCGGCGTTCGCGGCTCCAACTGTCCAGCGTGGCGTAGGTGAAGTCCTTGAAGCAGCGTGCCGTCCGGCCGGTGCGGATGCTGTCGAGCGTCGCCGTGATCAGCTCGGGGACGATGGCTTTCTCCAGGCGGTCGTTGCGGGCCAGGCCGAACACGTAGTCCACGCGGTTCGCCTCGCACCACGCCATGAGCGCGTCGCGGCAGAAGCCGGAATCGCCGCGCAGCAGAATGCGCGTCCGCGGCCAGCGGCTTCGGATCTGCGCCACGATGCGGGCGATCTCCTCCGCCGCCCCGGCCGCGCCATCGATGTTGGAGCGGCGCAGCTTGGCGGCCAGCAAGTGACGGCCGCAGAAGACGTAGAGCGGCAGGTAGCAGTAGCAATCGTAATAGCCGTGGAAGAAGCGGCCTTCCTGGTTGCCATGCAGCGGGTCGTCGGTGGCATCGAGATCGAGGATGATTTGTTTCGGCGGCTTCTTGTGGGCGTCGAGGAAGAGATCGACGAACAGGCTTTCAATCGCCGCGGCGTCATGGCTGATCTTGTGGTATCGCGTCGGCTCGACCCGGCTCAGTTCCAGCCGGTTCAGCGTCGATTTGCCCGCCAGCGGCGCACAGTCCGATCGCTGCGCCGCCAGCTTGCCGGCCAGCACCGCCAGCACCGGATCGCGCCGAAGTTCGTCGTGGTCGTTGAGGTCCTCGTAGCCGAGCGCGATGCCCACGACGCGCTGCATCACCATGGTCTCGACCTGGTGTTCCACCAGCCCGGCGGTCCGCGTGTCGGCGAAGCAGGCGGCAAAGCGCTCGGTCAGCCGAAGCGCCCGGTCGGCCTGGCCCAGCAGCAGGGCACCGGCGTCCGAGGTGATCGCCCCACCGTCGAAGCTTGCCACCACCTGGCGGCCTTCGAGCGGTAGAAACTCAAACAGTGCGGGATTACACTCTGTCGGCATTGGGGCGTCCTGTGGATTCGAGAAAACCGTTGTTGCAACACGATTCTTTCAGAATCTTCGCCCCGATGCACGTGATTCGGTGAGAAATGCGGGCTAGCCGCTTTCCTTGCTCGTTGATTACTGTAGATAGCTCGTTTAATTCCGTCTTCTTTGCAGGTTCAATGTCCATGACATTGGGGCGTGACGACGGTTTCGTCCTATCTTGTGTCGCGGACTTCGCCGGACCGCTCTTCCCCAAATCATGCATGATGTCCGACGTCTTCTGGGCCGCAGACGCCGTGTCCAGGATATGCTTGGCTAATTTTGAGGAAGCCTCTCCAACGGTTAAAATGACGGGGATTGCTTTCGCACACCAACCCAATACGTCGCCCAGCTTGGACATGCCCCAATTCCTCGAAAGATATAACCGAAATTGCATATTAGTACTAATTCGGAATTAGGCAAGTTCCTTTTGAGGCCCGCCCATGCGTGCTCCCGCCGACACATGGGCCCCAGCGGATCGATCGCCGCGCGGCGATCCCGCGGTTTGCGCCCGATGCCAAGCGACGCGACATTGCGGGACTCGCCCGGATACCCAAAATACTGGACTATGGCGGTGATATCCCCCATCATCATAAACAGCCCCCAGAGGAAAGCTCCCATGCCGAGCGTTCGGATCCACATCCACGTTGCCCCCGACCACTCGATCACCGGGGTTGCCCCAGCGTCGCTCCCGCCAGGGCCGCACGAGGTTGTCCTCCAAGGCCCTTACGTAACGGCTCCAACCGTCCCGTTCCGCGTCGCCGATATCCCCGCGGATAACGGCCCTTGGGACGACAGCGTATCCCTGCGGCGGGAAGATATATACGGCGATGCCGGACGCTGAGCCGCGTTTCGTCGACACCAACATTCTGGTTTACGCGACTCAAACCGGTTCGGCGCATTCAGCGGCGGCGCTTGCCCTGCTCGGCAGAATGGAGGCCAACCAAGCACCTCTATGGATCAGTGGGCAGGTTTTACGCGAATACCTTGCCGTGGTGACAAGGTCGCAAGGGCGGTTGCCCGCGCTCCCGATGGCCGCCGCACTGGAACGCGTGCGCTTCTTCTCGCAGCGATTCTGGATCGCGGAAGATGGGCCGGAAGTCCGCTCCCGGTTGCTGATGCTGTTGGCGACTTGTCCGACCGCCGGAAAACAGGTCCACGACGCCAACATCGTGGCGACCATGTTGGCCAACGGGGTCACGCACTTGCTGACAAACAATGCAGCGGATTTTCGCCGCTTCGGCACCCTGATCACAACCGAGACCCCGTGACGTCATACCAACCGGCTTTGAGAACGACTTTCCGGCGAGCGCCGCCTCGCCATGCCGACGCAGGTCGGTATCCACAGCTTTCGCTCGTTCAAGCAAAGGCGTGGATGGCGGGCCTGCGCCCGCCATGACGAACAGGCCGCCCGTGCCCATGGTCACCCTCTACGGCGGCTAATACGAAACAGGGCCGGCCAACCGGCCAGCCCCTTCTTCAAAACAGCCCCGTTCGGGGGGATCAGTGCCCCAGATCAATCATCGACCGGGCCAACTGGATCAAATCCAGCGCCTCATCCTCAATCGCCGTATTGGACTTATCAGCCGCCTCGTAACCCGCCTCAGCCTCAGCCAGCAGCTTCTCGCCCTCGGCCTTCTTCACCTCGTTCAACGGCACCGCCTTGTTCGCCAGCACCGTGCACCGCTCCGGCGTCACCTCGGCGAACCCGCCATGGACGAACAACTGGTCGACGATCTTGTCGCCCTCATACAGGTCGATCGTGCCGCCGCGCAGAGTGACGATCAGCGGCGAGTGCCCCTCCAGCACACCGATATCGCCCTCGGACCCCGGGATCACCACCATGTCCACCGGGCGGGACAGCAGCAGCTTCTCCGGGCTGACGATCTCCAGCGAGACCGCCATGGCTCAGGCCTTCGCCTTCAGCGTCTCGGCCTTGGCGACCGCTTCCTCGATGGTGCCGACCATGTAGAACGCGGCCTCCGGCAGGTGGTCGTATTCGCCGGCGCAGATCGCCTTGAAGCTGCGCACCGTATCCGCCACGGGCACCAGCTTGCCGGGGAAGCCGGTGAACACTTCCGCCACGTGGAACGGCTGCGACAGGAAGCGCTGGATCTTGCGGGCGCGGGCGACGACCAGCTTGTCCTCTTCCGACAGCTCGTCCATGCCCAGAATGGCGATGATGTCCTGTAGCGACTTGTAGGTCTGCAGAATGCGCTGCGTCTCGCGCGCCACCAGGTAGTGGTCCTCACCGACGATCCGCGGGTCCAGCGAGCGCGACGTCGAGTCCAGCGGATCGACCGCCGGATAAATCCCCAGCTCCGCGATCTGCCGGTTCAGCACCGTCGTCGCATCCAAGTGCGCGAACGACGTCGCCGGCGCCGGATCGGTCAAATCGTCGGCCGGCACGTAGATCGCCTGCACCGACGTGATCGACCCCTTGTTTGTAGAAGTGATCCGCTCCTGCAACGCGCCCATGTCGGTCGCCAGCGTCGGCTGATACCCCACCGCCGACGGAATACGACCCAGCAGAGCCGACACTTCCGCGCCCGCCTGGGTAAACCGGAAGATGTTGTCCACGAAGAACAGCACGTCCTGGCCTTCCTCGTCGCGGAAGTATTCCGCCAAAGTCAGCCCGGACAGGCCGACGCGGGCGCGGGCGCCCGGCGGCTCGTTCATCTGGCCATACACCAGCGCCACCTTGGAGCCTTCCTGCAAGTGGTGGTGCTCATCCATCTTGATAACGCCGGCATCGATCATCTCGTGATACAGATCGTTGCCCTCGCGCGTCCGCTCGCCCACGCCGGCGAACACCGACACGCCGCCATGCGCCTTGGCGATGTTGTTGATCAGCTCCTGGATCAGCACCGTCTTGCCCACCCCGGCACCGCCGAACAAGCCGACTTTGCCGCCCTTCAGGTAGGGGCAGAGCAGATCGACAACCTTGATGCCGGTCACCAGGATTTCCGCCGACGTCGCCTGGTCCTCGAAGGACGGGGCAGGGCGGTGGATCGGATAATGCAGCTTCGTCTTGACCGGGCCGAGTTCGTCAATCGGCTCGCCGATGACGTTCAGGATGCGGCCCAGCGTCTCCGGCCCGACCGGCACCGTTATCGGCGCCCCGGTGTCCGTCACTTCCTGCCCGCGCACCATGCCGTCGGTGCTGTCCATGGCGATGCAGCGGACCGTGCGCTCACCCAGTTCCTGCGCCACTTCCAGCACCAGGGTGCGGTCGCCGATCTTGCTGGTCAGCGCGTTCAGGATGAACGGCAGTTCGCCGTCGAACTGCACGTCCACGACCGCTCCGAGCACCTGAGTGACGCGTCCGACGATGTTGCTTGCCATAGAGGGTGTCCCTTCGAGAATTCGCGTCGCAGATCAGACGGCTTCGGCGCCGGAGATGATCTCGATCAGTTCCTTGGTGATGTTCGCCTGGCGGGCGCGGTTGTAGTTCAGGCTGAGCCGCTTGATCATGTCGCCGGCGTTGCGCGTCGCGCTGTCCATCGCGGTCATCCGCGCGCCATGCTCGCCCGCGGCGCTTTCCAGCAGCGACCGGTAGAGCTGGATCGCCAACGCCTGCGGCAGCAGCCGGGCCAGGATGGTTTCCTCGTCCGGCTCGAACTCATAGGACGCGCCGCCGAGGTCCACGGTCTCGCCTTCCGGGGGCGGCGGCGCCGGGATGATCTGCTGCTCGGTGACGATCTGCGAGATCACCGACTTGAAGCGATTGTAGACGATCGTCGCCACGTCGATTTCACCCGCCGCCAGCATGGCGGTGACGCGCGTGGCGATGTCCTGCGCGTCGGCGAAGTCGATGTGCTTGCGCCCGGCGTAGCTGACATCGCCGACGAGGCGGCTGGCCAGTTCGCGCTTGAGGTAGTCCCGCCCCTTGCGGCCGACGGCGAAGATCTTCACCGTCTTGCCCTCGGCCTCCAGCTTGCGCGCCAGGTTGCGGGTGGCGCGGCCGATATTGCTGTTGAACGCGCCGGCAAGGCCGCGATCCGCCGTCACCGGGATCAGCAGATGCACCTTGTCCTGCCCGGTGCCGATCAGCAGGGCAGGCGCCGTCGGCGAATCGGTGACGGATGCCGCCAAAGCGCGCAGCATCCGGTCCATCCGCTCGGCATAGGGACGCGCAGCCTCCGCCTGCTGCTGCGCGCGGCGCAGTTTCGACGCCGCCACCATCTTCATGGCGGAGGTGATCTTCTGCGTCGACTTCACGCTGTTGATGCGGGTCCGGAGAGCCTTCAGGCTAGGCATGTCGGCCCCTCAACTGAAGTTTTTCGCGAACGTGTCGAGGAACGCGCTCAGGCTCTTCTCGACGTCCGGCTTGATCTCCAACTGGGTGCGGATCGCCTCCAGGATGCCCGGCTGCTCCGACTTCAGTTGCGAGATGAACTGCGACTCGAACGCACCGACACGGCCCACGTCGATCTTGTCCAGATAGCCGCGCACCCCGGTAAAGATCGCCACGACCTGCTCCTCGATCGGCAGCGGATGGTATTGTGGCTGCTTCAGCAGCTCGGTCAGCCGCGACCCGCGGGCCAGAAGCTGCTGGGTGGAGGCATCGAGGTCCGAGCTGAACTGCGCGAACGCAGCCATCTCACGGTACTGCGCCAGTTCCAGCTTGATGCGGCCGGCGACCTGCTTCATCGCCTTGACCTGGGCGGCGGACCCCACGCGGGACACCGACAGGCCGACGTTCACCGCCGGGCGGATGCCGCGGAAGAACAACTCGGTCTCCAGGAAGATCTGGCCGTCGGTGATGGAAATCACGTTGGTCGGGATATAGGCGGACACGTCGCCGGCCTGCGTCTCGATCACCGGCAGCGCGGTCAGCGAACCGGAGCCATGCTCCTCGTTCATCTTCGCCGCCCGCTCCAGCAGGCGGGAGTGCAGATAGAACACGTCGCCCGGATAGGCCTCGCGGCCCGGCGGGCGGCGCAGCAGCAGCGACATCTGGCGGTAGGCGACGGCCTGCTTCGACAGATCGTCGTAGAAGATGACCGCATGCTGGCCGCTGTCGCGGAAATACTCGCCCATGGTGCAGCCGGTATACGGCGCGAGGAACTGCATCGGCGCCGGATCGGAGGCGGTGGCGGCAACGACGATCGAATATTGCAGCGCGCCGTTCTCTTCCAGCGTGCGCACGAGCTGCGCGACGGTGGAGCGCTTCTGGCCGACGGCGACGTAGATGCAGATCAGCGCCTTCTTGGTGTCGCCGGAGGCGTTGACGCCCTTCTGGTTGATGATCGTGTCGATGATCACCGCCGTCTTGCCGGTCTGGCGGTCGCCGATGATCAGCTCCCGCTGGCCGCGGCCGATGGGGATCAGCGAGTCGATCGCCTTCAGGCCGGTCTGCATCGGCTCATGCACCGACTTGCGGGGAATGATTCCCGGGGCCTTGACCTCGACCCGGCTCAGCCGCTCGTATTTGATCGGCCCCTTGCCGTCGATCGGCTGGCCGAGGCCATCCACCACGCGGCCGAGCAGGCCGGGGCCGACGGGCACTTCGACGATCGAGCCGGTGCGGGAGACGGTGTCGCCTTCACGGATCTGGCGGTCGTCGCCGAAGATCACCACGCCGACATTGTCGGTTTCCAGGTTCAGTGCCATGCCGCGCAGGCCGGCCCCCGGGAACTCGACCATTTCGCCGGCCATGACATTCTGCAGGCCGAAGACGCGGGCGATACCGTCACCGACCGACAGCACCTGTCCGGTTTCGGCGACATTGGCTTCGGTATCAAACGCGGCGATCTGCTTCTTCAAGATCTCCGAGATCTCTGCCGGGCGGATCTCCATACTAGGCGGCTCCCTTCATGGCGTACTGCAGTCTCTGCAGCCGGGATTTCAAACTGGTGTCGTAGAGGCGGGCGCCGATGCGGACCACGAGGCCGCCCAGCAGGTCGGGTTCAACCCGCTCATCGATGTTGACGTTGCTGTAGCCGGCCTCGATCAGGCGGGCGCGCAACTGCTGGCGCTGCAGGTCGCTCAGGCCGTGCGCCGATGCGACATGCGCAGTGACGATGCCGCGCCGTTCGGCCACCAGGGCGGCGAAGGCGCTGACGATGTCGCGCAGGGCATTGAGGCGGCGGTTGACCGAGATGACGCCGACGAAGTCGCGGACTTCCTTGCCGAAGCCTTCGTTCCACAGCACTGCCTGGGCGGCGCTGGTGGCGGTCTTCACGTCGATCAGCGGGGAGGCGAGCAGGCGGCGGAAATCGCTGCTGCCGTCGATCAGCCGTCCGAGGTTTTCCATCTGGAACACGACGGTGTCGAGCACCCGGTTCTCGTCGGCGAGGGAATAGAGCGCGGCGGCGTAGCGATCCGCGAGGCCGCCGCCGGATGCGATTGTCGTAGCCGCAGACGCCACGTTCGTTTCCCTATGTTGGGCCGAGCCGGGGTGGCGCGGGCGAGATGCTGAGACGGCCCTATGGACCGGCGCGGCGCGTCTAACATGGGGTTGGAGAGCACGCAACACGCGGCGGGCGCGGAACGTGACGTTTTATCAAATCCATCGGCTGATATGTCCCGGCCGGGGATCACGGCGCGGCGGCTGGTTCCCCGGGATGGGTTCCGGCGCGCTGCGGCAGCAGCCAGACGCAGGCGGCGATGAACACGGCAAGCGCCAGCGACGAGACGATGCGGCCCAGGTGCAGGCCGCCGTCCGCGAGCGGCTTGGTCAGCGTGTCGCCCAGCGTGGCGCCGAGCGGGCGGGTCAGGATGAACGCCGCCCAGAACAGCAGGGTGCGGGAGATGCCGGTGAAGAAATACAAGGCGCCGATCACCAGCAATGCCGCGCCGAATACCAGCGCCCCGCCCTCGTAACCGAGGCCGCCATCATCGGCCAGGAAGTCGCCCAGCGCGGTGCCCAGCGTGTTCGAGAACAGGATCGTCGCCCAATAGAATGTCTCCTGCCGCGGCGAGTCGATGCGGTTGACCGAGACGCTGCCGCACACCATACACCACGTGCCGAGACAGGCCATCAGCAGGACGAACAGGATGGACGATCCGCCGATATAGCCGACGCCCAGGGACCTGTCGGCAAAGTCGGCCATGGTGGTGCCGACGGTGGTGGTGGCGACGATCACCAACCAGTAGAGCGCGGGATGGAAGCTCCTCGCCCGGATCTGCGCCGCCGCCACGACCAGGAAGAGCGCCGCGAAGATCACGGTGCTGACTGCATAGCCAAGGTTCAGCGTCATCGAGACGGCGTCGCCGCCGGTCTCGCCCAGCGTCGTGGCGGCGATCTTGATGATCCAGAAGGTCAGGGTGATCTCGGGGACCTTGCTGGTACCGGTCTGCGGGCGGTCGGTCATGCGTGGTGGCGACTTTGTCGTGGTTCGGAGGGAACAGACGTGAGGCGTGCCGGTTGACGGGACCCGATGGCTTTTGACATCGGCACCCGCTTGGCGAGCCTTGGCGGAGAACAGGCCATTCCCTTATAAGCAACTCAAATTGTCGTCGGTTCGCCGGGCATCCGCCCTGAAGCGCGAGAGTTTCATCGCACTAAGGCGACGCCCAAGAGCTACCGCTTCAAGGGGCAAGATCCCCAAAACCGTCATGGCCCGGCTTGTCCGCATAGGCGCTAACATAAGCGCCGGCGGCCCGGACATTCTCCCGTGTCATGGCCGACCTTGTGCCGGCCATGACACGACTTGCGGTGCCGAACCAACCAAAGTCGTGGATGGCCGGACTAAATCCGGCCATGACACAACTACAACGGCCGCTGCCGGAGCCGCTAGGCTCCGAACCCAATCAGGCACTAGGAATCGCTAGGTTTTTCCGATTCAAGCCAGTCAGTTTGGCTGGAGCGACTGAACAACTATGGCTGACGAGTACCTGATTGACGACAAAGCGTGGGCG
>Ga0326727_10028659_pt1 | contig 10105 bp, 15 predicted proteins | sample MB2enrmetagenome_FD_207643 | JGI IMG/M metagenome (GOLD analysis project Ga0326727, IMG submission 207643) | Lab enriched peat soil microbial communities from McLean, Ithaca, NY, United States - MB29MY | ecosystem: Environmental > Terrestrial > Soil > Wetlands > Peat | place: USA: New York...
TAGGTACTCTGTACCTTTAGGTACCAGGAGAGAGAGCTATGAGCGTCAATCAATCCCCGATAAAGGTCAGCCCACAAACCAAGGAGCGAATCCGCTACCTTGCCGCGCTCACCGACACCACTCAGTCCCAACTCGTGGACCGTGCCATCGAGGAGTACACCGCTCGGCATGCCGATCTCATCGAGAAGGGCATCGACGCTGCCCGTTCCGTTCTTGCTATTGGCGATGTCGCCATCGCTGCACACCTGCTCGACGTCCCTGATGAAGCCGTACGACGGATCGCAGGTCCGCGTCACCAACGCTGACGTACTCCGAACCGCACAACCTCCCACCACTCGACGTCACCGCTAGGCCAGTCGTTGCGAGCCTCGAACATTACTGGCTGTAAGTGCCGCTCCAGCTCTGCAAAGAGCAGGTCTCGCTGTTTCTCTGAGACGAAGTTCCCATCGTTGCCACGGGTGCTGAGCGCACACCAGATCTCCTGAAGGCCGTCACCGCTTTGGACGAGCACTCGGCACGGTAGCCACTCGCCGAGGTCAGTTGTCAGTTCGTGTTGCGCATCGGCGAATGCTGCGTCAACGAGCATCAGCAGATCATTCGTCAGCGTCTTGTGGAACCGGAGGACTGCCTCGGCGTCATCCCTCAGCCTGTCGTCGTCTGTTGGGAGTAGCTGAGCGCTTCCGTGCAGTTCTGCAAACCAGGCGAAGGCGTCGTCGTCACAACCTTCCTTGCGGCGGTGCACTCCGCAGAGCCAGACGACATCGCGACTCTCATCAAGCCACGTAGCGCCGCGTTCATCGGAGACACGCAGTCGAAACACCATCGGACTTCCGATCGACAAGATGCGCTTTTGTCCCGTCGGAGAATGCGGTGCAACGCGCCGCAGCTCGTCGAGCCACGGATCGTCGACGTCGCCCAGGTCAACGTCAAGTGGCGGCAACTCCAGCCTGAGATCCTTCTTGAAGCACCGGAGTGTCGGTCGGCCGCGTCGCGGCGATGGTTCGTCAGGCGTGCACACATTCCATCAGACGAAGAAAGCCCCTCCCAGCGTGTGTAGGACACCAAAGTCTCGATCGTGCTGAAGGCGGTCAACAGACGTGAGCGAGAGCGTTGCAAGGCGGCCGAAACCGGCTCTGCTGCTACATCCGTGGGTGGGATCCACCACCTCGTGAAGCCGCTCGGACAAGATGCGTCAGGGTGGCGCATCGGAGGTGAGTGGTGGCGAAGCAGGGACGCAACGAGCGGTGCCGGTGCGGGAGTGGCCTGAAGGCAAAGTACTGCTGCGACTCACCTTGCGGGCCGTCGGCTGACGCCGCCGACCGGTCTTTCCTCGCTCGGGCGATCCGCGATTCGATCCCCGCACTCGTCGCCCTGCGGGCGAACGGGGGACCTTCGAACTACATCGATGACGTGCTTGAGCTCCCGGCGCACTTTCCCGAGCTCGTAGTGTCGCTGCCCGCCCTCGTCGACCCCGAGCTCGATGCGCTGCTCTTTGCCTGCGAGGTGGGCGATGGGCAAGCCATCCGCGACGTCATCGCGAAGGTCAGCCGTCGCTTCCACACGGTGGCCGAGCGCACCCGCCTCGCACGTGTGGTCGTGCGACTTCGGGACGAGCAATCGATTGACGAGATCGTCGCGGTCCTCGCACTCGTCGACCTCCGACGGGACGACGCCTCCGCACTCCTTGAGGCTGCCGTCCTACAGGCGGCGAGAATCCGAGCGGGTCGCGTGCGGACTCCGTCCGGGTTGCTCATTGCTTCGTAGCCGAAGCGACGCCTGAGCGTCGCTTCCGATGGCTCTCCGCGTCGGCGCGAGGGAAACGGTCAAGAGCGACCGAGCGGGAGCGAGGGAGTCCGAAGGACGCGGAGCAATCTTGACGGCGAGGGAGCGTTGACGCAGGCGTTGGGTCAGCGAGCGCGCCCTGGCAGTGGTGGGCAGCAACCGCCCGGTCGAGGAGTGCGAGGGCGATCAGGTGCTCGGGCTCCTTGAAACCGAAGGCCATCCGGTGCAGCACCCGCAGCTTGGTGTTGGTCGACTCGATCAAGGCGTTGCTCAAGTTGTTTGTCATCGCGGCCCCGATGCCGGGAAGGTGTCGACGGATCTTGCGCCCGAGCTCGACAAAGGCGGGGATGCGTGAGCGCGCTGCCCAGGCGAGCCACGCCTCGACCATGGTGAGCGAGAGCACGCCCTTGGTCGAAATCGCCATCCGGAGCTGCTCTTTCATCAGATAGGCGCGATACAGCCGCGTTTTGACCTTTGCGATGAAGGCGAGCTTTGCTTCTTGACGCGCGGTGAGGTCCTCGGGGTTCTTCCACAGCGCGTAGCGGCAGCCCTTCAGCTCTGCGGCGTCGCCGGTCATGCCCGAGCGCCGGGCGGTGTTCCAGACCTCGCGACGGACCTCGTCGAGGGCGTCGGTGGCCCACTTCACCACGTGGAAGCTGTCGATGCAGAGCGTGGCGTTCTTGGCCCGCTCGGCGACGACATTGCCAATCCACTCGGCCCCGTCGGCCGAGAGGAGGTTGATCTTGGCGCAACGCTCACTGCCGAGCAGGTCGAAGGATCCGTTTAGCGTCTTCTTGTCGCGGCCGACCGCCGCCCAGACGAGGCGCCCGGAGTCGTGGTCCACGACGACCGTCAAGTAGCGGTGCCCGCGCTTGTAGCTGATCTCGTCGATACCGATACGCGAGAGCCCGTAAAAGTTGTCATGGGCCGCGCGCCCGTCCGCGACGACGCGAGCGACGACCGAGCCCACCGTCCGCCAGGCGACGCGCATGAGCTCGCACACCGTCGACTTCGCGGTGTGCGTGACGAGCCAGGCGAGCTCGTCGTCGAAGTCGCGGGTGTGACCCGCCCCATGGCGGGCCCAGGGCACCTGGGCAACGGTCCGTCTGTGCTTCGGACAGCTCACCCTGGGCGAGTCGGCCTCGAGCAAGCACATCACCACTCCGAGGTCGAGGCATCGCCAGCGCCGGCGACCCTCGCCCTGGTCGTAGCCCGGCGCGCGGACCCCGCACCGTCCGCAGCGACGCTTGGTCACCTTGCGCGGGCGCACGCGCGACGACAGCGTTCGCCTCCTCGTCGATCCCCACCGACTCGATCACCGTCGCCTTGTCGACACCGAGCATCTGACGCCATACGTTGGCACCGAGCAACGCCGTTCTCCTCACCTCGTCTGGGAGCCAAGCGCCAACGGCGGCTTCACCGATCCGGGCGCCGTCTCCTGGTTGCCGCTGGGTGACATCTCTGCCCATAGCTTGGCCGGGCAGCGGGATGACCCGCGATCGCTCCTCTCGCTCTGCCGACGGCTCATTGCGATTCGCCGGCATTACATCAAGGGTCGCGGCGGCTCTTACGAGGAACTGGTTTCGGCGGAGCATCAATGGGTCTATCGGTCCGGCGATGTCTTGGTGGCGGCGAACTTCTCGGAGAACCCGCTGAGATGGGAGGAGTGACCGGGCCGGTACTGTCCTCGAGCCTCGGGGTGCTGTCGCGGGACGAGCCCGTCGCAGAGTCGCTTCGCCCGACTGGTTTCGAAGCGGTCGTCGTGAAGGGCAGCCCTTAGTCGTCCGTCGCGGGATTGATCTGGTGGAGCTTTAGCCTTCCGCGGCGGACCTTTTCGATGATGTCGTTGGCAGCCTTGTGCCAGATGAATGGCCTAGGGTCGTCGTTCCAGTGCTCGACCCAGATTTCGACCGCCTCGACGAGTGTCGGGAGGCCCCCTCTTCCAAGCCGACGATCTGTCAGCTCTTTGAACCATCGCTCGACCAGGTCGAGCCATGGACTCGAGGTGGGCGCGAAGTGCAGCCAGATCACCGACACGGCCGCGATGTGACGACACCGAAGAGCGCCGTCGCAGCGGCCTGATTGACGTACCGGTGCCCTTCATCTGCTATGCGAACGTACGCATGGGCGCCGGTGGGATGGGCTCAGTCGCCGAGCACGAGGGTCGCGTCGACCATTACCGCAGGTAGATGGGTAGTAGCTAACGCGGATATCGGGCCCCCGCCACTGAAGAAAGTCCAGGTGGAAAGGAGATTTCCGGGAGAATCGGGGGTTCTCTTCCCGGTTCTTCGGGGGCCAGTTTCTAATCCACCGTCCGGCACCCCGTGTCAGGGCTCGGCCTCGGACGTCAGCGGCGACTTCTGATGGAGGCGTTTGGCCGTAGCGATCGGCGCGACGCCGGTAGCCTGGTGACGTGACCGAAGTTGGGACGGTGAGCATTCGAGCGCTGGTCGATCAGCACCGCGACGAGGTACGTGCCGTGGCGAGACGATGCCGCGCACAACGAGTGCGCCTCTTCGGGTCGGGTGCGCGCGGAGAGGACCGCTCCGACAGTGACGTCGATATGCTCGTCGATTTCGAGCCCGGCAGTTCGCTGTTCGACGTGCTTCACCTCACCGCAGAGTTGGAGAGCCTGCTCGGTCGTCATGTGGATGTCGTGTCCGCCGGGGGATTGAAGCCTCGGGACAAGCACATCCTCGACGATGCGATCGACCTTTAGGGATGGATGAGCGAGACAACCAACGCGTCGCCGACATCCTCGACGCGGCCGGTGAGATCGCCGCGATTGTCGCCGGAGGCGAGGATGCCTTTCGCACCGACAGGGTTCGTCAGCTCGCCGTCGAGCGCCTGCTCGAGATCGTCGGTGAAGCGGCCCGAGCAATGTCCGAAGCGGGTCGTGCTGCCTATCCGGAGGTTCCGTGGTCGGACATCGTGGGCCTGCGCACGTTGCTTGCGCATCACTACCAACGCGTTGACCCCGCCCAGGTTTGGGTGATCGCGGCCCAGAGCGTTCCCGAGCTCGTGCGCTCTTTCGAGAGGGGTCGCTAGGTCGTGCCCGGCGACGGCTCGCCTGCTTCGAGCAGTCGCGAGAAAGCGCGCGCCGCGGGTCGAATCTAGCGACCCGGCCGAGGATGTCCGCCGGCGTTGACGGTCGGGGGCAATCGCCCCGGAACAATTCATCTCATCGATCGAGGGCGTCGACGTAGTTGCTAGCTTCACCGGGAAGCAAGCGCAGATGCACGACGGCACCGGCTGACTTGTCGACGAGATTGACTACCTCGACGATCGCCGGAGCAACGGCGGTGTCGACAGTGAAACCCTCACTGTTGGATCTGGCGAACCGCGATCGGCTCGCGGTGCGGTCGTCACCGCTGTCCGACTAGAAGCCCTCGGCGTTCCCGATCACAGCGTTAGCCGGAGGGTCGGAACGCAGTGGTGGCGAACTGCTCGAAACTGCGAGGTGGCCGACCGATGACGTGCTCGACGTCGGGCGTCACCCTGTCCTCGGCCCCAGCGGCGATGACCGCGTCGAGCTGGGCCAGTGCCTGCGCGAATGGCAGCGGGTAGGTGAGAGCGAGCCGCTCGACCAGCTCGGCCGGTGTCACCGGCTCGAAGGCCACAGGGCGACCGCGAGCCGCGCCGACGATTTCGGCCACGCGCCGGTAGCTCAGCGCCTCGGGTCCGGTCAGCACCAGCTCGGCCGCGGGTCTCGTCTTGTCGAGCAGCGCGTGCACGGCCACAGCGGCGATGTCGTCGGCGTCGACGAATCCGACTCGTCCCTCGCCGGTCGCGGTCACGATGCGGCCCTCGTCGCGGATCATCCGAGCCAGATGGTGCTCACCGGTCACGTTCTGCATGAACCAGGAGGGTCGCAGCACAACGAAGTCATCCGACCCGTTCTCCGCGAGGGCCTGGTGCACCACCCCGGCGGCCCAGCTGCCCATCGGGGTCACCGAGGTGCTGAGGAGCACCAGCCGCTCGACGCCGCTTCGGCGTGCCAGCTCGATGAAAGGCACCATCACGGGCGCGACGTCGATACCGGGGGGCGGGACGAGGTAGACGCGGTTACAGCCGTCGAGCGCCGACGGCCATGTGTCCGCGGCGTACCAGTCGAACAGGACGTCGCTGTTGTGCCGACTGGCGGTGCGCACCTCGGCTCCGGCCGAGCGTGCCGCTGCGGCGACGCGCGATCCGGTCGTCCCGGTCGCTCCGGTGACGAGCACTCCTAAGTTGCTCATGATGCCTCGGCTGCACCTGCCCGGTCGCTCAGGGCGAGCGGGTTCCAGTACTCGCGATACGACACCACGCGCCCGCTCTCCGCGCGAACAACGGCGACGTAGCGCCTCGGGTATGTCTGGCCGCTTTCGAGCAATCGAAGACCGATCGTCATCTCGGCGACGATGGTCCCGGCGACGTCGGTCTCGTAGACGACAAGGCTGGTGATCGAGTCGTAGGAGATGCGGGCGAGCAGCGGCTCGAGATAGCGGCGGAGGTTCTCGCGTCCGCGCAGCCGCTCGGGACGGCCGGGCGGGGCGAAGGGGAACTCGACCTCGACGTCATCGCTCAACAGCTCGAGATAACCGTCAAGGTCGCCGTCGCCGAAGCGCTCCAGTCCCGCCCGGAACAGGTCCGCGGCTTCCGACATTCTGTTCTCCTGTGTTCAGATACGGACTAATGGTCCGGATGACAGTTACACTATACGGACTGACAGTCCAATTGCCAAAGTAGGCTCCACGATGTGACACGCCCCCAGCGATCCGACGCCGCACGTAATCGCGCCGCTGTGCTCGCCGCCGCCGACGAGCTGTTCGCAACCGCGGCCGCGCCTGCAAGGGTTTCCATGGACGATGTGGCCGCAGGCGCCGGCGTTGGCAAGGGCACCTTGTTCCGCGCCTTCGGTAGCCGGTCCGCTTTGATCCAGGCCTTATGGGCACTTCGGACTGAGCCTCTCCGTCACGCGATCGAGAGCGGACCGCCGCCGCTCGGCCCGGGGGCCGATCCGCGCCGGCGCATCGTTGCCATTCTCGATGCCATCCTCGTTGTCAAACTCGACAACCGTCATCTGACCCTGGCGTTAGAGGAGCGTTCCGGCAGCGCGAGCCTTTACGAGCAGCCGCAGTACCAGCTCGTGCACCGGCTCCTCAGCGACCTGCTGCGGGACGCCGGCCGCGACGGCGGAAACGAGTTGCTAGCGCACCTGCTGCTAGCGGCCGTTCGGGCGGATCTACTCGACCACCTGACCGGTTCCCGTGGGATCTCGCGCCGCCAGCTGCGCGCAGGAGTCACCGGCGTGGTCGATCTCGTCCTGAACGGGTCCGGCGGCTGACCGCGCCCCCCGGGCACGTGCCAACATCAGGTTTCGACATTTAGGCTCGCGCCGGCGGGCAGCGGACCAGTTTCGAGGCATCTGCGCAGCGCAGCGTCGCCATCTGGACCAAACAGGAGGGCAGGTGACCAAGTACATCGAGGCCTACGCCCCTGAATCTGGTGCAAGCCGCGGCCGATCCCGATGAAGCCCCCGGTGACCGGCGCGCTAGCCCGGCAAGAACGCCGTCCCGGCTCGAGCCCTCTGTTTCGGCAGGGGGCTTTTGTTATGTCAGACGCAATGTCAGAAAATGTAGCCAAGTTGATAGCCATACTGGCTACGTTTAGCCGGACTGGACATAACCAGGCAGCATTTGACTTCAGCGGAAATGCCGATTGACATGGACTTACAGGTACTGAGTACCACCAGCCGGACGGCACAGTCACAGACTGGCAGTCAGGAGGTTCGAGGGTTCGAGTCCCTTCGCCTCCACCCGAAAGTCCTGGTAGAAGGCAGCACGTCGCAGCGAGCTTTTCGAGGCGTGCTCCCTTACGAGCAGCATTACGAGCGCTATATCCCTTGTGCCGTTGAGGCGGGATGCCCGTTCACGTCCAACCTGAAGTGCGTCCCGCTTGCTCGATCCACTTCTGCAGCTCCGGTCGCTGCGCCTCCTCCAGGCTGGTCACCTTGATGTACCTGGTCCGGTCGGTCGTTCCAAGCGGGGGCGGGGAGTCGAAGTCGGCGCCGCCGAGGAAAACGACATTGACGGAAACGTCGTAGGCAGCCAGCTCTATGACCCAGCCAAGTTCTGGAAGCCCGTAGTAAGGCCTCTTCCCCTTGACGGCAAAGGAAAGGCCTGGGATTGTCGCTCGGATCAACTCGTCCAACCGCTCGACAATGGGCTGCAGATGCGGCATCTGGCGCCGGAACCAATCGTCGATGTCAGAGTGGTTCGCCGAGGGTTCTGGCGGCTTTCGCCGAGCATTTCCCTTGATCGCTTTCGGCATCACGTGTCCTCCTCCACTGGATTATGCATCCTTCGTGGGCGTACATAACGAGGTGGCGCGAGGTGCTGGGATGGCGCTCCGATTCGGCAAGGATTCGCCCAGTGCGCACGCGGAGATCCGCGTCGTCGGCCCCGGACAGCCACTAAGCCCCATCGATGGCAGTCGCGATTTGAGCGGCTGCCGCTTGGTCCACGGCCTGGGAGACGTGACTGTAGATGTCGGCTGTGATGGCCAAGCTCGAATGGCCGAGCCGCTCGGACATCACCTTCATCGGGATGCCCATCTCCAGCCCCGCGGTCGCGTGCCCGTGCCTGAGCGCGTGCAGCCTTACGACCGGAACGCCCGCAGCCTTTGCTCGGGAGGCGAGCATCTTCGTGAGCTGCTGGGGGTGATATGACCTGCCATCCTCCCGGACGAACACGTGCCCATCGTCGCTGCGCTGGATACCGACCGCGAGCAGTTCCTCGGCTTGGCGAGCCCTGTGCTGGCGAAGCGCAGCAACCGTCGCCGGGTCGAGCCCAATGGTGCGCCGGGACTTCGGCGTCTTCGACTCCGAGACGACAGCGTGGTAGCCAACGACCACGATGGTCTGTCGCACATGGAGGAGTCCGGCGTCGAGGTCCAGGTCGCGCCATCTGAGGCCAGCCAGCTCTCCACGCCTAAGACCGTCATTGTGGCGAGCCACCACAATGGGAACAGGCGATCCTCGCGCTGGGAGTTCAGAAAGATCCGTAGCTGCTCGGCGTCCCAGATGACTGGAGGCGCGGCCTTCGACTTGGGGCGGGCCTCCCGTACCGCCGAATTGTCGGCAGGATTCCGCGAGATCAGCTCAAGGTCGAGAGCCGCCTTGAGTAACTTGTGGCAGGTAACCCCAGCAATTTCGCAGGTGCGATCACCGACGCCTGCCGCCTTCAGGCCATCGAGCCAGGCCTTGAGCACTACGGGCGTCACATCTCGAAGCCGCTGACCCCCAAGGTGGGGGAGCACATACTTCGTCGCGCTGCCCTTGTACATGGCCACCGTGCTCGCCCGGAGGTCACCGCTCTCGAGTCCGGGCAGCCAGGAGCCTTCTACGAACTCGCGGACGGTGAGCGATGTCGGTCGCGTGTACAACCCGGCGTCGATTGCCGAGATCGCCTTTCGCAACGCGACTTCGGCTTCCCTGCGCGTCCGGTAGCCCCCCTTTGAGATCTGGCGCTTCCGACCTGTTGCTGGGTCCGCGGCTCGAAAGAGGACGGTCCAGTTCGCCTCATGGAGCGGCTGCAACTGGTCCGAGCTGAACCCGGCTGCGACTCCAGCTGCCTTGGTCTTGAAGCGTTGGCCTTCTGCCGTCCACGCGATGGTCTGGCGCAGCACACTGCCTCTCATTGCGGTGCCGTCTTCCTTGCCCTTTTGGGTCGCTTGCTGGCCATGTGCTCGCTCAACTCGGACAGGAGAGTCCTCGTGATGTGCCCTCGGCGGGCTTGACGAGTGCGGGCGGAGTCCTCTTCCGCGTCCGGCATCTCTGCGAGCCGACGGTCTCGTTCGGCGGTGAGGCTCGCGGCCCATACGGTCTCGGCGAGGTCAGCAAGCTCGGCTGAGCTGACCCCGAGGGTCCGCGCCGCCTTAGCCGTGGCCTCTTCCCTCTCGGTGGCGCGAGCGAGAACCCACGCGAAGTAGCCCGCGTCCATCTCCAGGTCTCGGCTACGGTGTTATTTGGGCGTCGTTACAGCCCCGATCCAGAGGCCACCCGTCCGCCGGTCTTGACCCTGTCTTGCCGACGGACATTGCCGACGGACACGTGGACCGTGGTTGGCCCGATGTGCTCGCTTTCGGCTACCGGTCGCTCGCCGCGATGGTTCTTGCCTTCATGATCAGCTGGGGCTTTGTCAGCTCCGGTAGGCGTCCCGGCGATGGTCGACGTCGAGTACGTAGACGACCTCATCGGACTGCCCGATGCGATAGCGCACTCGGTATTCGCCGCGGCGCGCTCTCCACTGGCCTTCGAACGGTTTGCGCAGCGGAGTTCCAA
>Ga0326727_10028662_pt1 | contig 10104 bp, 7 predicted proteins | sample MB2enrmetagenome_FD_207643 | JGI IMG/M metagenome (GOLD analysis project Ga0326727, IMG submission 207643) | Lab enriched peat soil microbial communities from McLean, Ithaca, NY, United States - MB29MY | ecosystem: Environmental > Terrestrial > Soil > Wetlands > Peat | place: USA: New York...
TGGCGAGCTCCGCTCGCCTGACAAGCTGAAGCATGTCCCACGAAAAACCAAATGCATGTGGGTCGAGATGAGTCTCGACCCGGCAGACTGAAGTCTGCGCCACGTTACGCCGTCTCCAGCCTCTCGTTGGAATCCAGAAACGCCCAACACACGATGCCCATGAGGTAAATCGCCGCGGACACGTAGAACGTCAGGTCCCAATTCTCGTGGCCCCACTCGAGGATGTAACCGGTTACCACCGGCGCCAGGAATCCGGCGAAATTCCCCCACATATTCATCGCGCCGGAGAGCGTTCCGCAATACACGCCGCCGACGTCCATGGCGGTGCCCCATGCGCCCGGCATCACCAGGTCGTTACAAAAGCTCGCGAAGGCGATCGACACGACGGCCATCACCGGGTCGTGCATGCGCGTGGAGAGCAACAGAAAGGCACTCGCCCCCAGGAAACCCAAAAAGGCCACATAGCGCCGGGCGCGCGGAACGCTGCCGGTGGCGCGCGTCAGCCGCGCTCCCAAATATACGCCCGCCATGTTTCCGATTCCGCCAAAAAACAACGGCAGCACGCCCATCCAGGCGCTCTGCATGAGGTTCATGTGGCGGCCTTCGCGCAGGTATGTGGGAAGCCAGGTGATGTAAAAATACCAGCCGTAAGAGAGGAAGAAGTATTGCCAGCAGAGCATCCAGACGGCGCGCGACTTCAACAGCCGGCTCCACGAGATCTTGACGTGCGCGACCGATTCGCCGGCCTGCCGGAGCAGCAGGTCTTTCTCCGCCTGGTTCATTTTCGGGTTCTGCCTGGGGTCGTCCCGAAACCAGGTGTAAAAGGCCAGCGCCCAGACAATTCCCACAGCGCCGAAAATCGGAAAGGCGTGCCGCCATCCCACGTAACTCACCACCCAGATCACTAGAGGCGGAGTGAAGGCGCCGCCCCAGCGGGCGCTCAGCCACATGATTCCCTGCGCGCGCACGCGCTCTTTTTTCGGCAGCCAGGTGTGAAACGCCCGCGTGAGATTGGGGAAGCAGCCGGCCTCGCCCGCGCCGAACATAAACTGCGTGGTCATCAGCGCGAAACGATTCCACACGAAGCCGGTGGCGGCGGTGAAACACGACCACCACACTACGATGCGCAGCAGCACGCGGCGGGGGCCCAGGCGATCGCCCATGAACCCGCCGGGCATTTCGAACAGAGAGTATGCCAGTGCGAAGGCGCCCAGGCAGAAGCCCATCTGCTTATCGGTGATGGCGAGGTCTTTCTTGATGAACGGTGTGACCACCGAAATGCAGACGCGGTCGATATAGGTGATAACCGAGAGCGTTACCGCGAAGAAAATCACCCAATAGCGGACATGGGTGGCACGTTCCGGGCTAGGCTGCAGGACGCACCCCGAATCGATAGACCAGCGCGCCGGCGCCCACCGTGGCGAACGCGGAGAGAGACGCTATGGGGTGTTCCTTCAGTCCGAAGACGACCATGGCCGTGCCCACCAGGATGTACAACGCGGGAATCAGGGGGAATGCGAAGTCCACTGCGCGGAGGCGCTGCCAGCCAGGCTGCCGGCGGCGGAACACGAGGAGCGACGCTACCGACAACACGGTGAATAGCGTAAGGCTCATGGCGATATAATTTACCAGATCCGGAAAGGGTGTGGCCGTCATCAGGATGGCGCAGACGCCCTGGCTGACGATGGCGACCACCGGGGTGTGAAAGCGGGGATGAACGCGCGCCGCCGCCGAAAGGAACGCACGGTTCTTGGCCATGGCGTAATATACGCGTGGACCTACGGTCACTTCGGCATTGACCGTCGATACCAGGCAGAGCGCCATCAGCCCGGCCCATATTCCGCCCACACTCGGGCCGAAAAGATTGACGGCCGAAACGGCGCCGGGAGCAAGATCGGGATTCTTACCCATCACCGAAACCGGGGTGGCGTAGATGAACACCATGGTCAATCCCACAAATAAGACCGCCACGACCGCCGTGCCCACGGCCAGCGCCGCCGGCAGAGTGCGTTCCGGCCGGCGAATTTCTTCGGCCACGTAGGTGGCGGCGTTCCAGCCGCTGTAGCCCACCATCACCCACAGGAGTTCCACGATGAATGCCGTCGACAAAGGGCCGCCCGACGTGCGCGCCGACGGTTCGGAGAAGTGACTCCAGTGGCCGTTGCCCGCGAGGAAACCCAGGACAATGAAGCCGGCGACAATCACCAGCTTGCTCGAAGTGAGCACATTCTGCACCTTGGCGGTGCGTCCGACGCCGAAACAATTGAGGGCCGTGAACCCGGCGATGAGGGCCGAGGCGGCCAGTTGTTCCGCGCCGATCCGGATAGTGAATGTGCCCGAACCGAGCACCAGGAAGGTGTTGTCGTGGCGCAGGATTGGGATGATGTGGCCCAGGTAATCCGCAAATCCCAGCGCAGCCGCCGCGATGGGCGCGGAGAAGCCGGCGAAAAAGGACACCCAGCCGGTCATGAATCCCCACTCGGGACCAAAGGCGCGAGAGAGGTAAACGTACTCGCCGCCCGAGCTGGGAAAATTGATGCCCAGCTCGGAATAGCTGAGCGCCCCGGCGAGGGCAAACAGCGCGCCCACACCCCAGCAAGCGAGGACCAGGCGGGCCGAGCCAAGAGCGCTCGCCATGTAACCGGTAGTGGTGAAGATAACCATCCCGATCATGTTCGAAATCACCAGCGCGGTGGCGCTGAAGAACCCAAGCTGTCGAACCAGGCCGGGCGGGTTGGACTTGGGAGTTGGCATCTGCAGATTGGGCATTCGAGATCTAGAGTTATTCTATGCTACCGGGCAATCCCCGACGCGGGGGAACGCGGGTCGAATTCCGGACTAGTGATACTATATCTCTCTTATTATGAAATTCCCGCCTCGCGTCGTGTCGCTCTGTATCGCGCTCTGCTTTTTCGCCAGGATCGGTCCCGCCGATGAGACGGCTGTCAATCCGCAAATCGCCAAGATCGCGAGCGAGGTATCGGAGGACCGCATCAAAGCGATCATCGAAAAACTGGTGAGCTTCGGCACACGGAACACGATGTCGGACTCCACCGATCCCAGCCACGGCGTGGGCGCCGCGCGGCAGTGGATTCTCGAGCAGATGCAGAGCTACAGTGCGAAATTGCAGGTGCGCTTCGATCGATATCGCGTGAAGAAACAGGGCCAGCGCGTCTTCAAAGACGTGGACCTCTACAACGTGATCGCCGTGCTGCCCGGAAAGACGATGCCGGAAACGCAGGTGTGGATCACCGGCCATTACGACAGCCTCAATTTGGGACCGCCGCGCACTCCTCCCGCCGGCGCGGAGGCGACGGCCACCGGCCCGGCCGCGAACGACAATCCGCTCAGCGCGACGCAGAATATGACGCCGGCGGACTTCGAGAAGAACGCCGCGCTCCCCGCGCCGGGCGCCTGCGACGATGGCAGCGGCACCGCCGCGGTGATGGAACTGGCGCGCGTGATGAGCCAGTATGAATTCGATAAGACGCTGGTATTTGTGGCCTTCGCCGGCGAAGAGCAGGGCCTCATCGGCTCCAGTTTGCAGGCCGCCAAAGCGCACAAGGAAAATGTGGAGATCGAGGCCGTGCTCAACAATGACATCATCGGCACCGACACCAGCGGCAACGGACGCTTCGGCAACACGTCGGTGAGCGTTTACAGCGATGAGACCATGGACTCGCCTTCGCAACAGTTATCGCGCTACGCCCGCGAGATGGGCGAGCGATACATGCCATCGATGAAGGTGAACACGATCTTCATGGGCGATCGGCTGGGCCGCGGCGGCGACCACACGCCGTTTCAGTGGGAAGGCTATGCCGCCGTTCGCTTCTCCACGCCCAACGAGATCTACGCCAACCAGCATCACGCCACAGACCTGCTGGAGAATATGTCGGTGCCGTACACCGCCAAGGTGGCGCGCGTGAATGGCGTGGTGGCCGCCAGCCTGGCGCTCTCGCCCAAGCCTCCGGTAGTGATGCGCATTCCACAGGCGCCTCCGCGCGCCGCGGATGCGGCAGAGAGTGCGCCGGCGACGCCTCCACGCCGTCCGACGCCCACGATTTCGCGCGGCAAATCGGGCTACGATGCCCTGCTGCAATGGAAGCCTGCCGGTCCCGAGGACGGCATCAAAGGTTACACGGTGGTGATTCGCCCCACCACGTCGCCCTACTGGGAACAGGAAATCTACGTCGGGAAAGTCACGCAATACCTGATGAAGGACGTGTCGATCGACGAACTGAAGTTCGGCGTGAAAGCGATCGGCGTGGATGGCGGCGAGAGTCTCGTGGCGGCGTATGTATACCCTGCGCGGGCGAAGACCGAGATCCGGACGATTCCAGAAGAGAAGTGAATCGTGGCTCAGTGTGGCGCACTGCGTTTCCGAGCCGCGACCGCAAGGGAGCGGATTGCGGGCTCAGGCAAGTTCCACGTCTTCAGGAGTTCGGAGTCTCGACCCAGCAGCCTGACGCTCTCTCGCCCTGACTGGCAATATCGATTTCCAGACCCTGAGAAACATACCAGATCCCCCGCGCCAAACAGTCGCGGCAAATGGTCGCTTCGTGCGCCCTGTTGTTTCACGTGCGGTTTCCGCGTGGAGTATCTTAAAGACAGAGGTCCCCATGCACTCATCTCTCGCCCGCCATGTTTCCGTCGGACTTATGCTCGCGGTTTTCACGGCCTGTGCCGCTCCGCCGATTCCGCCGCCCACCACCGATGCTTCTCTTGCCAAGCAGCCGGGGAAGGAAAAGGCCGTGTTCGCCGGAGGATGCTTCTGGGGCGTGCAGTCCGTGTTCCAACGCGTGAAAGGCGTAATCGCCACCACCGCGGGATATGCGGGCGGAACCGCCGACACCGCGACCTATGACCAGGTCACCACCGAGACCACCGGCCATGCCGAGTCCGTGGAAGTGCTTTACGACCCGTCGCGCATCACCTACGGACAGCTCTTGCGCATCTATTTCTCGGTGGCGCACGATCCCACGCAGTTGAACCGCCAGGGGCCCGACGTGGGAACGTCCTACCGGTCAGCGATTTTCTATACCAACCCCGAGCAGGAACGTCTGGCCAAGGCGTACATCGCGCAGTTAGACGGGCAGAAAGTTTTTTCCAAGGCAATCGTGACGCAGGTCACTCCGCTCAAGGGCTTTTATCGCGCCGAGGACTACCATCAGGACTACGCTTACTATCATCCCGACAACCCCTACATCGAAGTTTGCGACCGCCCCAAGATCGCTGCCCTCAAAGAGCAGTTCCCCGAACTATTTGCCGATTACAAGCCCGCGAAGAAGAAGTAACGGCTACCTGGCGCCGCGATAAAACACGCGCCAGACCTTGCCCTTCTGGCTCTCGGTGATGTACAGCGACCCGTCGGGCGCCTGCGCCACGCCGTCGGCGCGCGCCAGTGCTTCGTTGGGATTCATGATCTGCGCTTTTCCGGCGAACCCGCTCGCGAAGATCTCGAATTTGCCCGAGGGATCTTTGCCGGAAAACGGTTGGAACGTCACGTTCGATACTTCCTGCGCCAGCGGCGCGCGGTTCCAGGAACCGTGAAACGCAATGAACATACCGTTGCGATAATGTTCCGGAAATTGCGTGCCGGTATAGAACATGGCGTCCACCGGTGCCCAATGCGCCGGGAAACTGGTGATGGGCAGCTTGAATTGCGAGCATCGGCCCACGGCTTTGCCGTCGCCGCCGTACTCGGGATTGAGAAGCAGCTTCTGCACCGTGTAGTCGTAGAAGCAATAGGGCCAACCGAAGTTGTCGCCCGGTTGGTCGACGCGGTACATCGGTTCGGCCGGCCGGGTGGCGTTCTCTTCCGCCGTGAACTTGTCGGGATAGAGCGTGTCGAGCTGATCCCGGCTGTTCATCACGATATAGAGGAAGCCGCCGTGCCAGGCGATGGCCGGCATCTGGCGCATGCCCGTGGCGTACTTGATGCCGTCCGCCTGCGTCTGTCCCAGTTTGCTGTCGCTGAATTTCCAGATACCGCCGTGCTGTTCGAGAAGCGGGCACGGGTCTTGCCCGGGCGAGCCTTTCTGCCGATTGCGCACCTGGCAGGCGTTGGAGGGCGCGCCCACATTGACGTAGAACGATCCCTTGCCGTCGAACACGATGCCCTTGTCGCCGTGTTCCGGCCGGCCCTCCAGCCCCGAAGCCACGATTTCGGGCGCGCCGGCGGGCTTTAGCTGGCCGGCGGTCATCTTGTACCGTTCCACCGAGTTGCGGTGCGCCACCCAGAGGTAGCCATTGTGAAAATCGATCCCGGTGGCGCTGCCTTCGCCGAATTTCTCCACGACGTCGTAACGTCCGTCGCCCTTGGAATCGTGCAGCGCGGCGACCCCGCCATTCATAAGGGCCACGTAGAGGTCGCCATTGGGCGCTACGGTAGCGTGGCGCGCCTCGCCGAGATCGTTCGCCACTACCAGCGCGCAGAATCCGGGAGGCAGGGTGAGGCCGCCGTTGTCGGGATCGCAGGCGATGGCGGCGGCAGCGGCGTGGCTGGTGGGGTGAGGCAGGAGCAATAGCGCGGCCGCGGCTGCGGCCAGACCAACGGTGAGTTTTTTGGTGTCGATCATGATTTAGCCTATGTGGGGACAGGAGTCTTTTCCAGTTTATACGCTAGGATGGGGACGTGAAGCCAAGCGCGACGTTAACGGTTCTGACGACGCTCGTCCTGGCGGCGTTTTCGATTTGCGCCCAGGGCCGCCGGTCCACTCGCGACGGGGTTTATAGCGACGGCCAAGCAGCTCGCGGGCAAGCCTTCTACAAGACTTCCTGCGCGTCATGCCACGGCGAAACGCTGGCAGGATCGGGCGCCCAGAATCCTCCGCTCGCCGGCCCCGATTTTACGGCGAATTGGACCGGTCAGACGTTGGACGACCTCTTCGAGAAGATCCAGACGTCGATGCCCGCCGACCATCCGGGCGCGCTTTCCCGCGGCACGAACGCGGACATCCTGGCTTACATTCTGAAAGTGAACCAACTGCCGGCGGGGAAAAATGAGCTTCCCAGCGATGTCGAGGCGCTCCAGCAGATCCAATTTGAAGCGGCGAAATGAGGCGAGTTGAGCTTCACTCGCCTGGATAAGCTTCGCCTTTTTCGTGGGACATGCTTCAGTCAGCTTGTCCAGGCGAGCGGAGCTCGCCCTTTAGCCGATTTCCTCTGGCCTCGCTGGGGCGTGCCTCCGGGCACGAAGCCGATGAGACTCTCACAGCTGCGACGGCCGGCCTTTCCGAGGCGTGCCGAAACCCGCCGCAGACTGATGAGGTCTGCCGGGTCCAGGGGCGAGCCGCGCTCCGCCTGGGCAAGCTGAAGCATGCCCCGCTAACGGTCATCGCCGTCATCGTCCGGATCGGTGGCCTTGCGTTTATCGTGCAGGAAGAATGCCGCGCCTTTCGGCGCCTTGATGGTCTGAAACGTCCGCGGCGCCAGGGTGAAATCGTAGAAGCCCGCCAGGTCGCTGGTGGCGCGACTGTCGGCAAAGTTGAGGGCGCCTTCGCGGATGCCGAAATTATGCTCCACGAACCGCAAAATGCTGCCGAAATCGTGCCTGACGTTGTTGATGTAACCGGCCGGCGTGTACGCCGAAACGAATATCATGGGAACGCGAAATCCGTATTGGTAATCGCCCTCCGGCTGGCCGAGAAAGCTGGGGCGCTCGTGGTCGTACCATCCTCCCCAGTCATCCCAAGTGATGACGATGGCGGTATTTTGCCAATAGCCCGTGTGGTTGTCACAAGCCGCACTGTCGCCGATGGCATTCACGATGGAAGCCACCCACGACGGGCCGCCTCCGTCATTTGACTTGGCATGATCCGAATTCGCCCCGGTAGGGATCACCCAAGTGATGGATCGCAGCTTACAGGCGGCAATGTCGCTGAGCACGTCGGCCGGCTTCAGATCGACGTTACCGGTCCAATCGGCGCCGGCGCATTCACCGCCCGGCCCGGTCGATTGACAGATATGCTGGATGGCGTTGGGAGCGGTCCAGATCGATCCCGCGCTGGGCGCGTAATACCGCCAGGTCACATCGGCCGGAAGCACATCGGGCATGGTCGAATGTTCGAAGCAGGGATACATCTCCTGGTTCTCTCCCGTGGGAGTAATCAGCTTGACCGTTGTGCCCGCGGGTGCAATGCATCCCGCGGTCGAGCCGGTCCCCGATACGCCCGATCCGGTCATATTCTCGGAGGCGAAAACACCTGCCGCGTCGTCGGCCGCCGAAGGGGCCGAAGTCCCACCGAAGATGAATTGGTGCGCCGGGAAGCTGGGGCCCTGATTGGTTTGGAACATGTAGTTGGCCCAACCGTACTGCGTCGCCAGTTCAAGGTAGGGATTCAAAATGCCGAAGGAGTTGTCCACGTACCGGTATTGCGGCTGGCTCATGCACCTGCCCGAGCAAGTCACGCCGGCCGAACCATCCATCCTGCACGCGCCACCGGTGGGATACTGATCGCACTGTGCCACGAACGCCGAATGGGCGTGGCTCAAGTCGTATTTGTTGGCTAGCGGCACCGTCGCCGGTTTGGTTACTCCGGCCGGCGAGGTCTTGTCGAGCCAGTTCGAGGTCTGAATGTTGTACTGCGACGCGCTCGGCGTGGTGCTGCAGGAATCGGGGGAGCCGAACGGCCCGGCACATAGACCTTGAAAGAGATTATCGGGGGTGCGGTTCTCTTGAAAGATCACCACAATGTGCTGGAAGTTCACGGGCTGCGCGGCGGCAACGAAAGTTCCCAGCCAGATGGGCAGGATGCACTTGTTCAAGCTCACATTCGGTTGAACCCGGTTCACAAGCTTGAGTTGCGCCGCAACTACTGCTTCCGCAACCTGCTCTCGGCAAGCTGCTGTGTTTTTGCGAACGCCTCCGCCGCCGGAACCTTGACATCCGGCTCCACGCCGACAACCGCCCAATCGCTCAGCGAGTACGGATTGATGGCCTTCACTTCCGGGATGCCGATGCCGAAATGGTCGTCGATGCGATAGAAAACGCCGGAGTGCGTGACGCCGCGTGTGGTTTCGCCCACTAATATTGCCCGCCGCAGCATCTTCAAGTCGTAAGCGAATTGCTCCGCGGCGGAAGCCGTCCGGCCCGATGTCAGCACGTACGCCGGTTTGTCCGCCAGCCGGCTGCCGGGGACAGGCGACCGAGTCCAGGACTGTTCGGTCACGGCGTCCCTCGGACTGTAGAGATACTCGGGATGGTCGAACAGGTATGCGGCGAGCAGCGACACCATTTCGGGGGAGCCCCCGCGATTGTCGCGCAAATCGAAAATGATGGCATCCGCGCCGTTCAATTTCGCCATCGCCCCGGTGGCCGTCTGCCGGCAAAAAGCAACGCCGGGAAACGAATTGAGCTTGAGATATCCGATATCGTGCGCCAGGATGGTGACTTTCTCGAAGGTGCAGTTTTCCTGTTCGAGAGCCTGCCGATAGCGGGCCGTGCTTTCGGGCGTCGGTCCGGTGGGGCGATCGGGTATGCCGCCGGGGACATAGGCGACGTCGAGGTGCAGATCGCGGCTCACATCCTGCAATTGTCTGGAGAGCAGATCGGCGAACGAGGCGCCATTCGTGACCGCATCGTAATCGCCGGCCTTCTCATGAGCGGTCAGCGCGTCCGCAATTTTTTGAGCGGCGACGGGCGAAACGTAATGCTGTTTCAAATCGGCGATGGCCGCCTGCACCACGCGCCGCCGCTCCGCGGGATCCAGCTTCGGCGCCTCCGCCGGCTCCTGAGGGACGTTCAGCATGACCACCGGCAGCATTTGAAATCCCTCCGGGTGGTTCGCCTGCCGCGCCATTTTGTGCGCTGAACGGACCAGCGGCGACCATGGCACATACGGCGGACGCCGCATGGGAGCAAACGAGAGATGGGGCAGCCGGGAATGACCGAAGGGAATCGCCAATGCGAAGACCAGAACCAGCGATAGCAGTGCGCCGATCAGTAACGCCCCGGCGCGCGGCGATTCGTTCGCCGCAAAATAGAAGCAGGGCCTGATATCGGCCGGTGCGACCGCCAGCGCCGGCTGTGCGCCGCGGTATTCCCGCGGGATCGAGACGGCCAAGTCGCTCAACAGATCCAGCCACAGCCGGAGCCTCCTGAAA
>Ga0326727_10028664_pt1 | contig 10103 bp, 12 predicted proteins | sample MB2enrmetagenome_FD_207643 | JGI IMG/M metagenome (GOLD analysis project Ga0326727, IMG submission 207643) | Lab enriched peat soil microbial communities from McLean, Ithaca, NY, United States - MB29MY | ecosystem: Environmental > Terrestrial > Soil > Wetlands > Peat | place: USA: New York...
CGGACAAAGCTCGACGACTACCGGCTGACGGCGCGCGGCGGCAAGGGCGTAATCAACATGAAGACCACCGGGAAGACGGGCAAGGTGGTCGGGGTGCTCTCGGTGCGGGAAGATTCGGACATCATCATCGTGAGCCAGAACGGGAAGATCATCCGCATCGAGTCTTCGACTATCCGGCAGGTGGGGCGGTCGACGCAAGGGGTGAGGCTGGTGTCGCTGGAGGAAGGCGACAAGGTGGCGGCGGCCTCGGTGATTCCGGAAACCGAGGACACCAACGGCAACGGGCAGGAATCCCTGCCATTACAGTAAACTGGGGGTCAAATGGCAGCATTTGTGGAACTGTCGAGCCTGGAGCCGGCGCAAGGGAAAGAAGCCCGGCTGCGGGAGAAAGAAGAGCAGCTCATGGCGGCGCTGGGCCGCATGGGCCGATTGATCGTGGCGTTTTCGGGGGGAACCGACTCGGCATACCTGGCGTGGGCGGCGAACCGCGCGCTGGGAGCGGACGCGCTGGCCATGACCGCGGATTCGGCCTCGCTGCCGGAATCGCACAAGCGCGACGCCGAGGAGTTTGTGAAGCGCTTCGGCATCGCGCACGAGTACATCGAGACGCACGAATTCGACAATCCGGATTACGCGGCCAACAATCCGGACCGCTGCTTTCATTGCAAGGACGAGCTGTTCACGCAGCTCGAACAAGTGGGCCGGGAGCGCGGCTACGAGCACATTATTTATGGCGTGAACAAGGACGACCTGGGGGATTATCGGCCGGGCCAGAATGCTGCCAAGAAGCACCAGGTGGAAGCGCCGCTGGCGGATGCAGGCCTCACCAAGGCCGAGATCCGCGAGCTTTCGCGGCTGGCCGGGCTGCCGACCTGGGACCGCCCGGCCTCGGCGTGCCTCAGCTCGCGCATTCCCTACGGGACGCCGGTGACCATCCAGAACGTGAAGACGGTGGAAGTGGGGGAGGAAGAGATCAAGGCGCTGGGCTTCCGCCAGTTCCGCGTGCGGTTTCACGGCGAAGTGGTGCGGATCGAGATCGCCCGCGACGAGATGGAGCGCGCGCTGAACGTCGAGATGGCGCGGCGCTTTACGCAGATCTTCAAGGGGCTGGGGTTCCAGTACGTGACGCTGGATTTGGAGGGGTACCGGCAGGGTTCCATGAACGAAGTGCTGCACTTGAAGAAATAGGGGCATATGAACGGCGACTCAGAGAAACAGCACGCGCACGAGCTGATCGAACGGCTGCCGGATTCGCAAATCGCTACGGCGGTCCGTATTCTGGAGCTCATGCTCCTTGACCCCGTCGCTCGGGCCCTTGCCACGGCTCCGCCCGATGATGAACCAGTGACCGAAGAGGACCACCGCCGCTTCCACGGTGGCCAAGCCTGGTTTGCGCAACGGGGCGGCAAGGGAATTCCGATGGAAGATGTTCTCGCTGAGTTCGGTTCCGGGCCGGAAGATTTCCCGACCTCCGCACATGACAGGCGGTAATGCCGCCGTACCGCATCGAGTGGCAGGATGAAGCCAAGGCCGACGTCCGCGCCTTAGATCGTGCTGTGGCAATGCGCGTGTTCGAGGGCGTGCTCCGATTTGCCCATACTTGGTTCGGGCGACGTCAACGCCCTCCATGGCGATATGGCCGGAGCGTTCCGACTCCGTCTTGGCGATTACCGCGTCTTGTTTACGCTGCAAGAGGGCGCGATGCGCATCTTCGGTGTGAGACATCGTTCCGAGGCTTACCGGTGAGATGGAAATCCCGAATCCGCCGGCACGCTGCTAGAAATCGTCTTCCGTTTTCTTCTTGCTCTTGCGCCTGAGGATCACGATCACGATCAGCACCAGGCAGAGCACGCCGGCGATCACCTGCACAGTTGTCTGGGTCATGACATTCCGTCCTTCCGAAATCGGCAGTATAGCAAATTGTGCGCTAACCACCGCTTTCAGGCTCTGGAGACGCGACGGGGGCTAAAAAGGGCAACCGCCCGGAGCCGGGCCATCGCGTTGGTAGCCTTCCGAGCAAAAACATGGAATCATAATGGACGGGAGGTCGCCAATGGCTACGAGAGAAAATATCGACTGGTCGGAATGCCCGCTCGTCGAAGTCAAGCCGGGGGTGCAAAGCGGCGCTCCTGTGCTGCTCGGTACGCGGATGCCGGTCGATGCGATTGTCGATAACTTCGACTATGGCGTAAGCGTTGCCGAAATCGCGGAACAGTTTGAGATTCCGACAGATCGTATCGAGTCGATTTTGACTTACGCCAAGGGTCACCGCATTGCGCATCGTGTTTGACAAGAACGTCCCGATCGGTGTGCGGCGCTTCCTGTCCCCACATTACGTGCGTACCTTCGTCGAGATGCAGTGGCATCCACAGCTCGAAAATGGTCAGCTCCTTGAAGCGGCGGAAGCGGCGGGGTTCGACGTGATGATTACGTCCGATCAGAATATCAGGTACCAACAAAACCTGACGGGCCGGAAACTGGCGTTGCTCGTACTCGGGTCCAATATCTGGCCCGTGGTGCGCAATCACGGACCGGCGATAGCGGCAAAGGTTGAATCGTCAAGGCCGGGCCGATTTGAATTCATCGAAATGCCTCTGCCGCCGAAGCGCCGAAAGGACAGCAGGTGAACTCCGGGAGTAACGTGACGGGCCGTCCCGCTCGACTATATTCCAACGCCACCGGAAGGTGGCGGGCTTGGCCGCTAGCCAGGTCCATTGGCAGAGGGCGGCACGGCCATTGCCGCCATCCACGGCGTCCGCCCGCTTGCGGCGCCTACGCCTGGCCGCCTTCGGGCTCCATCGCCGACAGGCACACGCGCTCGCCGTGCAGCCAGCAGGTCTCGTCGCGGGCGTGCTGATCCAGCCGCACGGAACGTAACGCGGACCATTTGCCGCCGGCGAACGTCTGGCGCAGGGCCGCATTCTCCTCATCGGACCGCCCGCTGGTCATGGAAAAGATGGCCACCGGCGAGACGAAGTGGGCCTGATAGCCGCCGTTCGCCCTGACCACCTTCAGCATCATGCCGCTGCCGGAGTTTGGTCCCGGAACGGTGATGGTGAGCGGGACCTCCAGGCAACCGACTGGTGCCAGGCGTTCGAGCCAGAGCGGATTGGGCAGCGTCACTCCGGCGTTGACCAGAATGGCGTCCCGCACGCCGGGGTCGAATTCCCAGCCATCGGCCGCGACTACCTCGACCCACGGAAAAGAAGCGAGATTCCGGCGCGCGGTTTCGGCCAGGTCGGGATCGACTTCCACCGCCAGAACGCTTCCCGTTTCGCCCGCGACGTGCGCCAGGATGGCGGTGTAGTAGCCGGTGCCGCAGCCGATGTGACAGACGCGGCTACCGCGCTTCACCTGGAGCGCGTCCAGCCATACGGCGAGGCTGCCCGGTTGCCCGTTGTTCAACTGCCGCGCGGAATCGATGGCGATGAGTACGTTGTGATAGACGTGCCGCGGATCGTCGTCTTCCGTGGTCCAGTATTCGCCGCTGACGAAACCTGGAATCGGAATCCTCCACGGACCGGGGCCCAGGAAATCTTCGCGCCGGACGGCGGCGAAGGCATCGATCAAAGCCTGCGATTGAAGGTTGGCGGCGAAGCGGATCTCCTCGGCGTAAAAACGGCGCACTGCGTCCAGAAGGCTGCTCATCGATTCCCATTTTAGAAATTTCGGAGGGGCCGTCGACGGGCCGTCGTGGTTGACACCGGCATTCGCGTTTGATATTAGTCGCGGGCATCGAGGGTGCCTGGTGAACAAGAGAGACCTGGTAGGCAAGATTGCATCGGATGCGCGCCTGACGCGGACGCAGGCGACGCGTGCGCTAGACGCGTTCCTGGAGGGAATCCGGTCCAGCCTGGTAAGGGGTGACCGGGTGACGATCTCGGGCTTCGGCACGTTCGGCGTGTTGGACCGCAAGGCGCGCAGGGTGCGGAATCCACAAAGCGGGAGCGCCATCGAGATCGCCGCCAAACGGGTGCCGCGATTCGCGCCGGGCATCGACTTGAAAGCGGCCATCGAGCGGAAATGAACGTGATGATCCGCACGTTGGGGTGAGACCTGCACGAACCGGTGTACTATGAGACTGCGAACCAAGCTGAGACTGAGAGCCAAGTACCGGAAGGCGATGCGCCACCGCAAGGCGATAGCCGCGTGGACTGCGGTGGCCGGAGGAGTGCTAGCGGGAATCCTGCTGGCGCGGCGGCGCATCGAAACGCTGAGTGCCCAACGAGGATAAGCGGAGGCCCGAGTTCATTCCGGGCAGCATCGGGACGGTGAAGGTGTTCGGAGTGCCGGTGCGCCTGCACTTCACGTTCATCCTGCTGCTGGTTTTCCTGCTGTTCATCGGCATCGGCGCGAAGCAGTCGGGCGCCACGACGGCGCTCTATATCCTGGCGCTGTTCGCCTCCGTTCTTTTGCACGAGGTCGGCCATTCGCTGGCGGCCCGGTGGTACCGGATTCACACCACGGAGATCGTGATGTTCCCGATCGGGGGCGTATCGCGATTCGAGCGGCAGCCGAAGGCGTCGGAGGAACTGTGGATCGCGCTGGCCGGACCGGTGGTCAACCTGCTGATCGCTGTGGCATTGCTGGCGTGGGTGGCCAGCCAGCAGGGCTTTGTGGCGCTGGAGAAACTGGGCGAGCCCACCGACGCCAATCTGGCGGAACGCATCGCATTGGGCAACCTGTTGCTGTTCCTCTTTAATCTGCTGCCGGCGTACCCGATGGATGGGGGCCGGGTGCTGCGGGCGTTCCTGGCGCTGCGGTGGCCGGAGGAGGAAGCCACGCGCATGGCCGCCGGAGCGGGACAGGTGCTGGCTTTTCTCATGGGACTGGGCGGCCTGTTGTGGGGCAACTTCATGCTGGTGTTCGTGGCGTTGTTCGTGTATTTGGGCGCCTCCCAGGAAGGCGCCGCGGCGCGCGGCCGCATCCTGACCACCGGCTTCCGGGTGGACGCCGCCATGATCACCGATTTCCGCACGCTCAAGCACGGCGATACCATTCGCGACGCGGGCCAACTGCTGCTGGCCACCTCGCAGCACGATTTTCCGGTGATGGCGGGCGAACAGGTGGTTGGTCTTCTCACCCGCGCGGCGTTGCTGCGCGCCATGATGGCGGAGGGGCCGGACGCCTACGTCGCTGGAGCCATGGACCGCGAGTTCAAGCGGGTGGCGCCCGAAACGCCGCTGGGCGAGACGATGCCGCTGGTTTCCGGCGCGGGCGCCTGCGCGCTGGTGATGGACGGCGAGGATCGGCTGCGGGGCATGCTGACTTCGGAGAATCTCTCCGAATTCATTCTGCTGCGGCAGGCCAGCACGGCGCAGGCCAAAGGTCTGGCGGAATGAGCGGCGCGCATCGCGTGGCGATTATAGGCGGCGGATTCGGCGGCCTCTACGCGGCCAAGTCGCTGGGCCGCGCGCCGGTAGCGCTGACGCTGATCGACCGGCGCAATTTCCACCTGTTTCAACCGCTGCTGTACCAGGTGGCGACCGGCGGGCTGTCTCCCGGCGAGATCGCGTCGCCGCTGCGGCACGTGTTGCGAAGGAGCCGCAATACGGAAGTTGTGCTGGGAGAAGCCGTCGATCTGGACGCCGAAAAGCGCCGCGTCATCCTGCGCGATGGCGAGGTGCCCTACGACGACCTGATCGTGGCCACTGGCGCCACCCACGACTACTTCGGCCACGAAAGCTGGAAACCGCTGGCGCCCGGCCTGAAGACCGTGGAGGACGCCACCGCCATCCGGTCCCGCCTGCTGGCCGCCTTCGAGCACGCCGAGCAGGAGCCGGATGCGCAGGAGCGCCACGCGTGGCTGACCTTCGTGATCGTAGGGGGCGGGCCGACGGGGGTGGAACTGGCGGGCGCATTGGGAGAAATCGCCAACGACACATTGCGGCACGACTTCCGGCACATCAATCCGGCCGAGGCGCGGATTCTGCTGATCGAGGGAGAGGAGCGCGTGCTGCCGGGTTTTCCCGCGGACCTTTCGAGGAAAGCGGAACGGCAACTGCTGGCCCTCTGCGTGCGGCCGGTCACGCGCGCCCGCGTCACGGACATCGACGAAGGCGGCGTGACGGTGAAGGAGGACGGCGGAGAAAAGCGCATCCCGGCACGCACGGTGCTGTGGGCGGCCGGCGTGCGCGCATCCAAGCTGGGAAGAGTGCTGGCCGAGAGGGCGGGCGCGGCCATCGACAGGGTGGGCCGCGTGGTGGTGCTGCCGGACCTGACGATTTCCGGACACCCGGAGATCCACGTGATCGGCGACCTGGCCAGTTTCACGCACCAGGGCGGAAAGGCTGCCGGGCGTGGCGCAGGTGGCCATGCAGGAAGGGCGGTACGTGGCGGAGGCGATTCGGCGGAAGGCGTCCGGACAGCCCGCCGCCGGTCCGTTCCGATATTTCGACAAGGGCAGCCTGGCAACCATCGGACGCAACAAGGCCGTGGCGGAGTTCGGCAAGCTTCACGTGTCGGGATTTGTCGCCTGGTTCGTGTGGGTTTTCGTACACCTGATGTACCTGGTGGAGTTCGAGAACCGCCTGTTGGTTCTGGTGGAATGGGTGTACAACTACATCACGCGCAACCGCGGTGCGCGGCTGATCACCAACGGGCGCTCATAGCCGCGAATCAGCCAGGGAGCCGCGCCGTGTTATTTGCCCGCCTGCTCGCGATAGTCCATCGCGTCTCGGTTCGCGGGATCCAGCTTCAGCGCCTCGTCGAACTGCGCCAGCGCCTCGGAACGTTTGCCGGCGCGCAGCAGCAGCACGCCGCGCACGGTGAGGGCATCGGCCAGCCGGATTTTCGACGAGCGGTCCTCGGGATTAGCCGCCAATACCTGCCGGAGATTCTCGACGGCCTCGTCGATCCTCCCCGATTTGGCCATCGCCGTCGCCAGGTTGGAGCGCGCGCTGTAATAATCGGGCCGGATGCGAAGCGCCGCCTGGAACTGCTCGATGGCCTCCTGGTTGCGGCCCACCGTGGCCAGGCCCAGGCCCAGCATGTTGCGCACCTCCGGCCGATTGGGTTCGAGAAGCGCCGCCGCCCGCAGCTCGCCCACGGCTGCCTGCGGGTTCAGGCGCGAGAGCAGAATGGCCCCCAGGTTCATGTGAGCCTCGAAATCGTTGGGATCTTTTTCCAGGCGGTGGCGCATGAGGGCTTCGCGCAGTTCGCGGCGGCGGTCGCCCGCGCCGCGCGGCAACACCTGGAGCCACAGATGGCTCATCTCGTCGGTGGCCTGGTTGCCCGCGCGCACCCGCTGCGGCGCCTGGTGGGGATTGCGCACGTTGGCCGCCGAGTTGTCATAGTGGTACCGCATGTGGATGACGGCATCCTTCGGCAGGGCGATCGGCTCGCGGTAATAGTAGACCGCCTGCCAGTTGGGGTCCCAGTCGGGAATCAGGATCAGCCATTTCTTCGAGCCGTCGGGCAGCGTGGCCCAGGCTTCGAGCCGTTTTCCCAGGTAATGGGCGTGCGGATAGATCGCCAAGACGTCGATGTCGAGCGGGAGCGTGAACTCATCGGCGACCGTGAAATCGCGGGCCCCGGCCGGGATGTCGAGCGCGCGATCGGCTTCCAGTTGGATCAGCAGCGGAAACCTGGTTTGCGGACGATCGGTGAAGTACAACCCGATCGAAGGCCGCACTTCCTCCGGCTTGCCCGAGGGCTGCAAGTGCGCATTGAGCACCAGTTCGTTGCCCGGGTCGAGCCGCCAGGCGAAGCCATCCGGCTCGACATGCGGAGTGCTGCCAGGCTTCCAAAAGAGCAGATTTCCGTCGGGGTCGAAGGGGCTGCGCGTGATCGCCAGGTCCATTCCCGGAAAGCCCTTTCCCGGCGCGGGCTCCTGGAGGCGCGCGGATCCCGTGCGATCCACCAGCAGGTTGGCATGGTGCACCAGGCGCCGCTCGCCCGGGCGGATCTCGATGGCGCGCACCCAGCGGCGCGCCGCCAGGCCGGGCGTGAAGATGAAGTTCCAGTAGACATCCGGTCCGGAGGCGGGCAACTGGAAAGCGCTTCCCGCTTCCAGCACCAGGTCGGGCTGGCCGAGCTGCCATCCGTCGGTGAATTTGGGAGGCGCAATCCCGGCGGGGGCGCCTTCGGGCGCGCCCTCGCTGACCCAACGCGCAATCGTCGCGATCTCTTCAGGGGTGAGGCGGCGCTCGCCGGCGAAATCGCCATAGCCGTGCTGCGGCAGCCAGGGCGGCATGTAGCCGCTGCGCGTGACGGTAGCAATCTGGCCGGCGCGCTTCTTCACGTCCTGATAGCTGAGCAGGGAAAACGGCGCGGCTTCGCCCGGCCGGTGGCAGGGCGCGCATTTCTGGTACACGATGGGGGCGATATCGTGTTCGAAGGTGGGCGGCGCCGCCGCGCCCGCGGCCATCGCCGCCAACGCCAGCGCGATTGCCGCCTTAGCGGGCACGAATTTCGCTCTCTACCCTGAGGATCAGGCGCCCCTCGCCGCCATCCCGGAATTCCGCTCCGCCAATCACCGCATGCTCCTCGATGACTTCCGGCAAGGTGGCCTCGAAATCCGTGCATTTTTGAAGCACGGCGCCGAGCGAGGCGCGGATCTTCTCGCGCACCGCGTCCCCCAGAGATCCGGACCGCAGCAGGTCGGCGAGCGGCCCGGAAGCGTCGATGGAGACGACTTCCGCCGCGAGCCGCAGGGATTTGCCCTCGGCCACTTCCGGCGTCAGCTTGACGACCACGGCGCCATCGCCGGCCGCCAGTTTCTTGACAATCTCCTTGCCAAAGGCCTTGGCGCAGCCCCATTTTTCGAAATGCACCGCGGCGGTGAGCATGGCGGACGGGGCCGCGGGCGCGAGCGTGACGCGCTGGATCGTGAGACGCTCCCCGCAGCGGTTGGACTGGTTCAACTGCGCGGCCACGAGCGGAGTCAGTTTCCGTTGCAGATCCGCCAGATCGGCAGACAGAATCGCGTGGAGCGCGTCCCGGACCGGCATGATCATCCCGGACACCGTGACTTCCACCGGCTGGCCCTGGACATCCAGCCGCGTGGTCACCGGGCCGATGCGGGCGGCCGGAGTGGCAGACCAGGCGGGCAAAAGGCACGCCGTCAGGAGCAGGGACGCGTTTCTCATGGGCTTTACCCATTGGACGTGGACTACCTCGACGGCGGTTTCGCGCGCGGGCTAATTCTCCATCGGGACTTTGTCGGCGTGGTCCACGACCAGGATCTCGACAGGCGCTTTCTGCGCCTTGAGCCTGAAGCCCAGCTCTTCGAGCGGCGCGGTGAACATGGAAAAATCGCGCTCGAGTTCCCGTCTTTCCAGCGACTGTTTCAGCTCCACATTGTTCGCGGCCAGTTTCATCGAGAAATCGAACGCGCCTGGAAGCCCGGTCCGGTCGATGACGGGGCGATCCACTCCGAAAGGCCGCGCCGCGAGGCGCACGGCAAACTCGGGCATGGTCATATTTCGGAATACCAGGGCACCATTGTCGACCTGCATGGTGCCTTCGCCCGGCGTCTTGGCCGCTTCGAGCGGGGTGCCTTTCTTGCCCACGGCCAAAGCGTAAACCTGGAGTTCTCTGGTCTCGCGATGCACCGCCAGCCTGAACCTCTCGGTGAGGAGCGCCCGCAGCATCAGCCGGAGCTCATCGTCCGAAACCGCACCTGGCGCCTTGGCCACGATGTCGTATCGCTGCGACTCCAGCCAGCCGGGCGCCGAGATTTGAAAATCCTGTAAGCCATATGCCCAGCGGATCGAGGAGCGCAGGCTGACGCCGCGCATGGCGAGACCTCCCGCGGAAGGTTCAATGCTCTCGCGCTCGCCCTCTTTGGGGCCCCGGTTCACAATCGGACTGCTCCGCACCGACGCGACCTCGAAGGAGGCCTGAGCGGCGAGCGACGCGGCGAGCAAGGCCGTCATCCAGGCCATGCGCATACACTGTCCCTCCGAGAACAGTAACGCCGCATTCATCCGTTTTGTGACAGGGTCACCGGTAGCACAGGCATTCCTGCCTGTGTCTGGAGTTTGTACATTTTTCAGGCAGAGGCAGCTGCGTTGAGGCTTCGGTCGGTGGGATTTAGGCCGAGATGGGCGACCATATCGGGATTGTCCGCCATTTCTTTGCGCAGTAGCGTGATCAGGTCC
>Ga0326727_10028665_pt1 | contig 10102 bp, 8 predicted proteins | sample MB2enrmetagenome_FD_207643 | JGI IMG/M metagenome (GOLD analysis project Ga0326727, IMG submission 207643) | Lab enriched peat soil microbial communities from McLean, Ithaca, NY, United States - MB29MY | ecosystem: Environmental > Terrestrial > Soil > Wetlands > Peat | place: USA: New York...
ACGGGCAATGGTCGGTCGCTACCGTGTGTATGTAACCGCGTGCCAGTCCCTCCCAAAGCTCTTCGGCGTGCCATGGGTCGCGCAGGGGTGGGGTGCAAACGAAATCGATCGCGTCGGCACCCTCGAGGCGACTGGAATCGAGGTAAAGATACTGCGGGCAGGTCTCCGCCTTGACGTCCACGCCACGTTCCTCACCCGAACGCACCGCAGCCAGAGCCTGTGCGGAAGAGACGTGGACGATGTAGATGGAAGCGCCGGTGATCTCCGCGAACGCGGCGGCACGCCCGACAGCCTCGCCCTCGAGAACAGCAGGTCGAGTGCGGGCATGCTCGATCACGCTCGTCCGGCCGGCGGCAAGCGCCTCTCGTCGCAGCTCCTCGATGGCGCCACCGTTCTCGCAGTGCAGCGTCACAAGGGCGCCGTGCCGGCGGGCGACGCGCATCAGGCGCACGATCGTGGCATCGTCGACCTGCAGGCGGTCCGGATACGCGAGGTAGAGCTTGAAGGACGTGATCCCCATCTCGACTCCCGCCGCCACCACCGACTCAGGCACGGCCTCGGTAAATGTGAGATGGAGCCCCCAGTCGATGACAGAGGGCTCGGCCCATGAGCGCCAGGTGGCGACAGTGGCCATCGGGTCGTCACCCCGAGCAACTGTCACGTAGTCGATGATGGTCGTCGTGCCACCGATGGCGGCAGCCCGAGTCCCACTCACGAAGTCGTCCGACACGCGCACGGCGCCAACCGGCATGTGAAGGTGGGTATGGGGATCGATCCCCCCTGGAATCACCAGCTTCCCCGTCGCATCGTGCACCTGCTCGCCCGGCAGCGGGTCGAGGCTGGCGGCGACTTCGGCGATGCGTCCGTCGGCTGCGGTGCGTACGTCGGCTGGTCTCTCGCCGGCAGCGTCCACGACCACTCCAGCTCGTATCAGCACGACAGATCCTCCTTGCCCGAAAGACCGCCTCGCCTTGTCGGCTCGCGCGGTCAGGCGATTGTTCGTCTAACGCGTGTCCCGGCGAGCGTGTACAAGCCGACAATATTCGAACCGTCGACATAGTTCCCAGCTTGCCGGTCCTGCTCCACAACCTCATCCGAGGCTCGGACAGCTCCGGGCTCGACTAGCCGCCGGCAGTCGCTAGTGACGCAAGCCGGCGAAGAGGTCCTCCTCGGGCGTCGGCACGCCGGTGCGGTCGAAGGCACGCACGAACATCTCTCGGCTCATCAGCTTTGAAAACAGGTCGACGCCGAGCCGCGTGAAGAAACTCCCGTCGCCCTGACTGGCATGCGCCTCGAGAGCCGCGTACTGCCGCGCCACATAGTCACTGCAGTCGACTGTTGTGGAGATGAGCTCGTCGGCGACGCCGAAATCCCAGTCTTCTTCCCCACCGTCGGGTTCTTGCACACCCGCCGCGCGAAGCGTCTCACGGAATTGTGCCATCGCCGACTTCGGCACCGCAGGGTAATAAAGCTTGTCGGGTATCGGCGTCGCTTTCATGGCTGACACCGTTATCCGGTGCGCCTGGATGTGATCGGGATGGCCGTAGAACCCGTTCGAGTCGTAGGTGACGACAACTTGCGGACGGTAATGCTCGATCAAAGTCGAAAGACGCTGGGCAGCTACTTCCACAGGTGTCGTCCAGAACGAGCCCTCGGCGTCGTTCTGTGGCCAGCCCATCATCCCCGAGTCCCGATAGCCGAGCAGCTCGAGCGACGAGACGCCAAGGATCTCGCAGCTTGTTTCGAGCTCGCGTCGGCGCGTGGTAACGACCCATGTCTCGTCGTGGCCGGCGTCGCCGGGCTTGCTGGTCGCATGGCCGTCGCCGAGCGCACCGTCGGTACAGGTGACCACCACGGTCCGAATCCCCTCCGCCGAGTACCGGGCCAGAACACCACCCGTGGACGACGCCTCGTCATCGGGATGCGCGTGAACTGCCATGAGCGTCAGCGTCGCTTTGGTCACCGGCCCCTCCTTTGGGTGTGTCATTCTTGTCGAGCTCCAGGCGCCACTACAACGGGCGCCTCGGAGCGAGCGCGTCGCGCAAATAGCGGGTTCCTGGCCGAGTCGGGTGCGCGGAAGTTGTCTCGAACCAGCTCCCCGGCATCCTGGCGCGCCCCGACCACGGCCCTCTAGCTGGCTAACGCTCGCAAGGACAATAGGCGCTGTCGTGGTCGACGTACGGTCGACAGCTCCAGCACCTCCGCAATCAAGCTGTCCCAGATGCGCTCGTCTCAGCTGGGTCAGGCAAGCACGACCCGAAGCCCGCCAGCTTCGAGTCGCGACACCGCTTGCGGATCTGCCTCGTTGTCGGTGATGAGCTGGTCGACGAGGCCGAGCGGGCAGATGCTCGCGAAGGTGACACGGCCGATCTTTGAGCTGTCGGCGACGATGATGGTGTGCCGCGCGATTTTGACGAGGGCCGCGTTCGCCCTTGCCTCGGCGTCGTCATGGGTCGTGCAGCCCGCGTCGACGTCGATTCCGTCGACGCCGACGAAGGCTACGTCGAGGTTGTAACCGAAAAGGGTGCTCTCTGCGATCGGCCCCGACAGCTCGAACGACGCCGTGCGGCAGACGCCGCCGGTGAGGACGAGACGGATGTTCCGGTGGCGCGCGAGCTGCATGCCTACGTTGAGGGCGTTGGTGACGACTGTGAGCTTGCGCACCGGCGTCAGCGCACGCGCGACCTCCATCGTCGTCGTACCTCCTGTGATGCCTACGATGGCGCCTTCGCCTATCAGCGACGCGGCGGCGGCTGCGATCCGGCGCTTCTGCGCAACAGCTGTTCCGCGGCGATAGCTGATCGGCACCTCGAGTCCGACGTCGGGCCGCATGGCGCCGCCACGTGATCGCGTGATCACGCCCTGATCAGCCAGTCGGGCGAGGTCCCGGCGGATCGTCGCCGTCGACACTCCGAGCAACTCCGCGAGGTCCTCAACGCCGACTGCACCGTTGTCGTCGATGACTTCGATGATCGACCGCAGACGGCTGTCCCGTATCCGTGGATGGAGGTTCCGGGCCCGATTGGGGGACGTCGACACGCGTTCAAGACCAGCCGTTCGGGCATCGCTTTGATTTCTCGGGCTGCCAACTCGCGGGTCCTGGTGCACCGACTCTTCAGGGTTGCGCGCGGCAGGGGATGGGTTCTTCTCACGGACTCTCACGGGCTGACCTGCGTGACGGCTCACAACTACTTAACACTTCCGGCGATGATGCCTTCCACAATCCAGCGATTCAACAGGAAGACCAGAACCGCAGGAATGGCTATAGCAATGATCGCCGCCGCGTTGATGATGGTGTAAGGGACGACGTGGCGGCCTTCGAGCGCAGCCAGGACGACGGTGAGCGGCTCCGTCGACCCGGTGCTACTGAGTACGAGGGGGAAGATGAACTGACCCCATCCGAGAAGGAATGTGATGATCGCGGTCGCAGCGATCCCCGGCTTCGCGATCGGGAGCGCCACCCTGTAGAACCGCTGGAGCATCGAGGCCCCGTCAATGACGGCCGCCTCTTCAATGCTCGGAGGAAGAGCGAGAAAGACGTTGTACATGATCCACATGGCAAGGGGCATGAACCCCGATGCATAGACGAGAATGATGCCGAGGTAGGTGTTGACAAGGCCGACTTCGGTCATGATTCGGTAAAGCGGAATGAGCGTCGCGTATACCGGGAGGGTCAGAGTCCCGAGCACTGTGTAGAAGAACAGGTTCTTCAGCCGGAATCGCAGCCGCGCGAACGCGTAGGCGCCGAGGATCGCGATGATAAGCGTCAACAGCGTCGCCCCACCGCTCTCCACCACGATGTTCACGAGGGAACGGCCGATGCCCCCAGCCGCTTCGGCGGACTGCGGACCGGCTCCGAAAATGGCTTGATAGTTCGTGAAAATTGGTCGGGTGACAAGAAAGTGTGTGGGGGTGCTCTGAGCCTCAGCGTTCGTCATGAGACTCGTGTTGAGCGCCCAGTAGACAGGGAACAACGACCATGCGATCACGAGGGCGATACCGGCCCGCCGGGCCCAGATCCCGATCCGCCGTCTCATTTAGAAGGTGACCTTCCGGTAGAGGAGCTTCAAAGCGCCCAGTGACAGCACCACCGTGACGACGGTCGCCAGCAAGGAGAGGGCGTATCCCTGCCCGAAGTTGAGCCCCTGGAAAGTGACGAAGTAGGTCATGTTCATCACCGAAGACGCCGTCGTTGCACCCGCGTTCAACACATAAACCTGATCGAAGATGTTCAGTGAGAGGACGAGCGCCTCAACGGCCGCGATGGCGAGCCCGGGCCTGATGAGCGGCAACGTGATCCGACGGATCACCTGCCACCATCCAGCACCGTCGACACGGGCCGCTTCGTAGATCTCGCCAGGAATGCCCTGCAACGACGCGAGCACGAGCAGCGTGGCGAGCGGAGTGATCTGCCAGACCTGGACGAGCGAGATGAGCAGGATGCTCTCGATCTGACGGGTACCGATGAAAAGCTGGTATTGGGAGAGGAGGTGGAGGCTCTTCAGCACCGAGTTCAGAACGCCGAACGTTGGGTCGTAGATCCACGACCAGATCACACCCTCGACGACTCCGGGCAGCGCCCAGGGGAGGATCACGATCGCCAGGACGACGCCACGGCCGCGGAAGCGCCGCTGGAGCAAGAGCCCGAACGCCGTACCCAACACGAGCGTGAGGCCGACACCGAAGAGGACGTACCAACCGGTGTTCTCAAAGCTCTGGCGGATCTGAGGGTTGGAGAAGATAGCCGCGAAATTGCCGAACCCTGCAAAGTGGTTCGGCGGGGTAAGCGCGTCGATGTGCATGAACGCGTCGATCGTCGTGAGAACTGTTGGGTACAGCGCCAGGGCCAGGATGAAGACAAGCAGGGGTGCAACCATGGCGTAGCCCATCGCCTCGGACCGACGCGAACGTCGGTGGGCGAGCCCTGGCACCGACCGGCGCCGACTCAAGATCGCGGGCTGCGACACGCTCCTCCATCCTCCCGAGGTTGGTGTCCCGGCCGGGCGCCTCGTCGACGGCCCGGCCGGAACCAACTTCCACCTGGTGCTAGCTGTTGAGGCTGTTCACCTCGGAGGCGATCGCCGAGATCGCGCTGGCGACGCTCTCCTGGCCCGCAGCGGCTGAGTGCAGGTTCGTGTAGACGGCATTACTGAAGTTCGGGTACCAAGGCGGGGCACCGGCGGGAAAGACCGCACGCCCGTGGTTCTCTACAAGGTTGACGAGTGCGGTCGCACCCGGAACCTTGCCGGATGACGCGAGGAGGCTCAGCCCGCCACGGTTGGACGGCAACGGGAAGGTGCTGATGACGTTCTTGGGCCCGGCGGCACCAGCGAACGCCGCCTGGTTCGCGGGCGCCTCCATCCACTTGATGAACTCGACTGCCGCTTGGACGTGTTCGGCAGACCTTGGGATGCCGATCCCGTCCGGGTTGCCAAGATTGGGAGCTATACCGGAGATCCCTGGTGTCGGTACATAGGTGACGTCATCGACGACGCTCGACTGGCTGGGGACGTCATAAATCGTGCCGATGTCTCCCGAATAGTCCGAGAAGACGCTTGCAGCAAGGCCATGCGCCATCTCGGTCGCGAAGCCCTGGTAGTCCTCGTAGTCGAGGTTCGCCTTTGCCACGAGGCCGCTCTTGTAGGCGTTCACCATCCAGGCCATCGCCTTGTAACCCGCAGAGGCTGGGCTAGTGAAAAGTGGCTTGTAGGCCGTACTCAGCACCTGGCCACCCATCGCCGCGGTGAGCTCGTACCAGTACGTCGAGAGACCCTCAGCGGCGGCAAAGGGGATGTCCAGGGGGTACTTGACGACACCCTTCGACTTCAAGGTCTGCAGGTCCGTCGTGTACTGCTTGAGCGTCGTAGGTATCGTCGTGATGCCAGCCTTCTTGAAGAGCTTCTCGTTGATCGTCGTGACGAGCAGTGACACGTCCATCGGCATCCCGACGAGCGTCCCGTTGCGTACGAACGAGCTGAGCTGCGGGTACTGGGACGCGAGAGAGCTGATCTTGAAGTACTCGTTGAGCGGCAGGAACCACTTCGTCACGTAGTACTCGCCAACCTTGGACCAGTCCACGTCGGTGACGTCGGCGAAGTACGTGTCGGCCTCCGCTGCGGCTGCGATCTTGGTCTGCAGGTCGTCCCACTGTAGGTACGACCAGTTGACCTTGATGCCTGTCTGGCTCGTGAATTTGGCGAGCATTGCCTTCGGCGGAGCCGGGTAGGCGATGGCCACGTTGATCGTCACGCCGCTCGCGCTGGCATGACGCGGGGCCGGCGAAGCAGCCGCGGCGCTCCCGAGAAGCACCAACGATGCGGCTGCCGCCGCCGCAGTTGCCTTAAAGGCCGTGCTGTGTATCCACGTTCTCTTGCTCATGGTTCCCCTTCCTTGTGTGCTTTGCTGCCCATTTGCTGATTGCATGCTTGCGGTAGAACGCGTTCGGAAGCGTTTCGGTACGCCTCGGCGAATCGAGTACCGCGGCCCTGGGACCTCTCGGTCTGGTCGCCTGTCGACCTGGCCGCAAGATCAGTGCCGAGCGGTACGACCCCGGCGCCCCCGACGGCGCAGGCAACCTCGGAGCCTTCCCGCTCACCCGGGTGCGCGCTTTCTCGGCGCGGTGGGCTGATTCGAACGCTGACTCACCTCCGTGGTAGGTCTCGTCGAGAGCTGCGTTCAGGGTCACTGCGAGGATCCTCGCCGACTGTTGCGTCCCAGGGTGGCGCCGGTAACCGGGCTCGTGACGCCGAGACAGTCCCGAAGTGCCACCGCCACTGCCCCGTGAAGCGATGCGTCGCCCGCGAAGCGGGCGCGCACTACCTCGGGTGGGTACGGCACAGCGCGAGCGACGAGACGGGCGATGGCGTCGATTGGGAAGCGGTCCGATCGAACGTAACCACCGCCCAGGACGAGGACCGCCGGGTCGCAGACAATCGCCAGATTCGCGACGAGCGCCCCGATCTTGTCCCACAGACGCTGGAGCAGCGCGTCTGCGCGCGGGTCGTGCTCGGCTCGCACGACGAGCTCGGCAACCTCGACCGCCTGCCCGAAGAGCTCAGTCGTCTGGCGAGCGACACCCCTGCCGCCAAGGGCCTCTTCAGTCGGAACCGCACCGTCCGCGGCCATTGGTGACGTCGCGGAGCCGTCCGTGAGCCAGTAGCCGATCTCGCCGGCCGCCCCGTGAGCCCCCTCGACAACCTGTCCGCCGACGACGAGCGTGGCGGCAACGCCAGTCCCAAGGTTGAGGTAGACGCCAGAGGCCACGCCGGCGAGCGCACCCCACGTAAGTTCGGCAAGCGCCGCCAGCTTCACGTCATTCCCGAACGCCGCTGGCAAAGCAGGAAAAGCTCTCTCGATCGCCGTGGGAATCGCGAGGTCTTCCCAGCCTGGGACATTGGGTGCGAGATCAACGTGATCAACGCGGGTCAACCCCATCGTGGACACGCCGATGGCACGGACGCCGCCGCCGCTCTCCTGCTCCTCGCGGAGCACCTCGTTCGCGAGAGCGATCGCCGACTTGAGCACCTTCTCGGCGCCGCGCGCGGCCTCAGTGGGCAGCGTTCGCCAACGACGCAGCTCCCCGTCGGCGTCGCCGATCGCTGAAGCGATCTTCGTGCCGCCGATGTCGAGTGCTACAACGGCAGTCGCTGCACCACCCGTCATCTCAGTGGCGGTCGAGCATGATGGAGCGGGCAAGGAAACGGGGGTGATCGGGATCGATGCCCCGCCTCGTCGCGAGTTGCTGGACGAAGCTGTGGACCCGGACGAGGCTCGCGAGCGGGTCGCTCCCACTGCGCACGACCCGTGCGCCTGTGATCGCGATCTGATCGTCGATAGCTCGCTCGGCGTCGTCGAGGATCCATACGAGCGATCGCTCGCTGGCGACGGAGATCGGGCCGTGGCGGTACTCCATCGTGGGATAGGACTCTGTCCAGGCGCCCAGCACCTCGCGCAACTTGAGCGCGGCTTCGTTTGCCAACGCGGCTCCGACACCCCGGCCGAGGAAGACGAAGTGGTCCGCCGCACCGGCCTCTTCGGGTGGTTCGCGGAGGAATGCCTCGGCCCTAGTCGCAGAGGCCCCGACGTCCCATCCGAAGCTGGCGAGCAGGAGTGAGAGAGTGCTCGTTGCAAAGCGCGTTTGTACGATCGACTCCTCGTCGGCGAACGAGAGCACGATCTGCTCGTCGACAAGACGGGCGAGGGGACTGTCGACCGCCGCGGTAATCGCCAAGGTCGGCGTGTTCGGGACGAGCGACGCCGTCGCGTCGAGGACCTCAGTGGTCGTTCCCGAGCGAGAGATCAAGACGACGGCGTCATACCGGCGGCCGGGGGGCATCTCCGAGGCCGGGAAGGCGTCGCTCTCGCCGAGCCTCTGTTCGTTCCTGTAGGCGGCGGCCGCCTGCGCGACATATAGCGAAGTGCCACAGCCAACAAGAGCGACCCGGGCGCCTGGTGGGATCAGCCTCTCAGTGGACGCGAGCTCAGCGGCGCGCCGCCACATTTCCGGTTGCGTCTTGAACTCATGCTCGAAGTTGCTCATGATGAGCGATCCCTCCCGCTAACTGAAACGGACTGGCCTTACCCTACGTAACTCTCGCCTACCGCGCAAGGTCAGGTTTCTCTTCTGTTATAGGCTCGTTAGGGGCCAAAGCACCAAGCGAGAACATCGTCGTGCACTGCGTGTGAGGGAGCATTCAACAGTCGGACGAGGATGCCTGGCTGGTCCTTCTGATCAATATTGCTCATGATGAGCAGGTCTGGTTGCAAAGCTGAGCACCAAGACGTGGCAAAGCGAGACCGATAGCACCGCCCTGGCGATGCCGACGAGGTCCCGAGACCCGAAGTTCGGAAGCCCCGCGGCATTCCTGTCCGACGTCGACAAGACGAACCGGATCTCCTTTTTCCCGACACCATCGCGGGTGATCGCACGTTCTCCGACTACATCGATGCGAAAAGCGGTGACTTGGCGGGGACGGGCGGTGCCATGACCCTCGTCGAAGTCAGTTGGACGATCAGCTTCGTTCTCTACAAGAAGTACTTTCGGACCAGCCCGAAGACGTCAACGTCCTGTGGGCTTACGGGCAGGTGAGCGACGTGCCCGACTGGAGCTTGCCGGTCTGGATGACCGTGCTGAGGACGCCACCTATCTTCCTTCGACATGTCGCGGAATGCCCGATTATCAGCCAGAGTGCGCTGGAGTCGACCCGATCCCAGAACGCACGCGGAGGGAGTGGGATTCGAACCCACGGGGCTAATCACCCAACGGTTTTCAAGACCGTCGCATTCGTCCGCTCTGCCATCCCTCCGACCTGGGGTTTTACTATCCATTGCTAACCCCATCCCATAATCCATCCCATAAATGCTGACAGCGTCCGGGCGTGTCCAGGATACGCGAGCGTGCCCCAGGCGTTTGGGAGGTCACCGCCGCCGCCGGCCGTGATCCGCGCACCGGCCGCAACGGCCAGATCAGCCGGACGGTTCGGGCTACGAAACGGGCGGCGAGCCAAGCGGCCGCCGAGTTGCTGATCGAGGTGGCGAACCGCTCGGCTGGCGCGTCCAAGGGATCGGTTGGGCATCTCTTGTACGCCTTCTTGGAGCACGCGAACACCCGCGGTCTCGCCCCGAAAACCCTCCTCGGCTACGAATTGCTCGCGAAGCAGGCTAAGGCCGACTTCGGATCGGTAGACCTTCGCAAGCTCACTGCCTCGAGGCTCGACAGCTACTACCGCGAACTGATCCGGCGCGGCCTGTCGGCAAGGACGATCGGACATCAACTATGGCGCGCCGGTCAGGCTGCTCTGCCAAGCACAGAAGTACCGGTTCAGTACCGGACAGCTCCGAACCTGTTAGTCGGCCGAGCGCCGGGACGCCTGGCCCCAGTTGGCAGACTTCAAACGGGATGAGGCGATTCGTCGAGTGGGCTCTGCAGCCAAGCGAATAAGTAGACGTAGTGCCGCTCGCCTGCGTCAGGTCGCGCACCCAGCAAGCCCGATGCGGTGGTCGTGAAACAGCGCCGACGAACTTGTTCGCGACCGAGCCACCGTGGGCTCAGCTCTAAGTAAGGTCAAGGTCCTGCACTAACCCCCGAACACGTAGGCGTGGG
>Ga0326727_10028666_pt1 | contig 10101 bp, 9 predicted proteins | sample MB2enrmetagenome_FD_207643 | JGI IMG/M metagenome (GOLD analysis project Ga0326727, IMG submission 207643) | Lab enriched peat soil microbial communities from McLean, Ithaca, NY, United States - MB29MY | ecosystem: Environmental > Terrestrial > Soil > Wetlands > Peat | place: USA: New York...
TGTCCGACCTCACCATTCTTGGGGCCACGTGCGCCGGCTGCACCAACACCATTTACGATGAGCTGACCCCACCAACCCTCCTGACGAGCGCGTCGAACGCAAATGTAGGCATGTACGTCATCGGCGAGCCCGTTTACTCAAACGGTAGCGCCTCCTATTACTCGTTCTTTACCAGCAGCCCTAGCGTTCCTACGTGGCTCGTGGGCTCGGCCACGCCGAGCGGCAGTTGTGCCACTGGACAACTGTACTCAACGACTTCGAGCGCGACGTATACCCTGTGGGCGTGCGCGGCCAGCACGACGCAAGGTAGTGGGACTTGGGTGCACATCATGTAGGGCCGGGAACACTGGCGGCCGCTTGGGCAGGCGGGCCAACCGTCAGAAGCTCGCTCCGGACGGGGCCCATCGCGCATTGCGTTTGTCGGATATTTGTCAGATAGAGGAACAGAGATGAGTAAACTGCGAGGGTTTTCGGCGGTCCACCGCTTGGCCGTGGGGACCTTGGTCGCACTGCTGATGTTGGCGAGCGGCGCTCAGGGGTCGAGCACGGAGAGGGTGCTGTATTCGTTTCAGGGCGGGAATGACGGGGCCAAGCCCGCTGGGGGCGTGCTTTTCGACAAGGCCGGCAACCTTTACGGTACGACGTCTTCTGGCGGCCCCAACTGCTCCAAGGAAGATGGCTGCGGCACGGTCTACCAGCTCACGCCGCAGGGGGGTGGCTGGACGGAGACCGTCCTCTACGCCTTTATGGGCAAGAGCCAGAATGACGGGAACTTCCCTAACGGCGGCTTGGTTTTCGACCAGGATGGCAACCTATACGGTGTGACGGGCTACGGTGGTAGCGGCAACTGTGTGCTGGTTGAGGAAGACGTAGGCTGTGGCACAGTTTTCGAGCTGATGCCGAACGGCAGCACCTGGACCGAGACCATCCTTTACAGCTTCCAAGGCGGCAAAGACGGCTATCTTCCCGTGGGCAACCTGACCTTCGACACGAAGGGCAACTTGTACGGCGCCACGTTCTTTGGCGGGGGCTACGGAGTGTGCGACCAGGGAATCTACCCTTACTGTGGCACCATTTTCGAGTTGAGTCCGCCGACGCACAAGGGAGGGGCTTGGACCGAGAAGGTGCTCCACAGCTTCAAAAACGGCGCCGACGGAGCTAATCCCAACGGCGGCCTCGTCTTTGACGCGGAAGGCGTACTGTACGGTACGACCGTCTATGGCGGCGGTAAGGGGTGCAACAGCGACGCCGGGGACGGCTGCGGCAGCGTGTTTCAGCTCAAGCCGCCGGCGAGAAAAGGCGGGAGCTGGATCCATACGGTCCTGTACCGCTTCAAAGCCAGCGGAGACGGTGGTAACCCCGCAGCGGGCGTTATATTCGGCCAGAAGGGTGCCCTGTACGGCACGACGGCGACTGGCGGCCAAGGCGAGTCGGGCACAGTGTTTCAGTTGAAGCCAAAACGCGGAGGGGCTTGGAGCGAGACCATACTTTACGCCCTCACCGACGGCAACGACGGAGCCGACCCGATGGCCGGCCTGATCTTCGATAACGAACGCAATCTTTACGGCACGGCATCGATGGGCGGCGCGAGCCATCGTGGTACGGTCTTCCAGGTCGGCCCGCCGCCCACTTGGACTTACACAGTTCTTTACGGCTTCACCGGCTCGTCGGACGGTTCTGGGCCGGCTGCCAGCCTCATCTTCGACGGTGCAGGCAACCTGTACGGTACGACGCAGTATGGCGGCGGTGGGCAAGGCTGCTACGGCGGCTGCGGGACTGTGTTTGAGGTGACACCGTAACGGCGAAACCAATTCCCGGGGGTGCCCTGCGGGAAGCTCAAGTTGGCGACACGAGGAGAAATCACATGACAAGCACAGCGAGATTAGCGTCTGGTTGGATTTTTTTCGGCACTGTGGTTCTTTTGGTGGCTTGGTGTTCAGTCTCGCCAGCCCCGGCGGAGGCACAGAGCGCGGGCAACAATACTGTGTACAACGCATCCGGAACTTGTTGCTCGGGGCCTAGCAACGCGTCGCCGGCTTTCATCGACGCAAGCGTGTTTGCGTCGCAGAACACCGACATCTGCCTCACGCTGTACAGCATTATGAGCACGACCAACCCTCCTTTTCCCGGCTGGCGCGGTCATTGACGCGCGCGGAATGAACTCCGGCAACTCGACAATGACTTGCCCGACGGGCAACACTCCCTGGGAACACAGCGGGAGTTCTCCCGTCACCCTGCCGTCCGTCATCCTGCTGCCCGCCGCAACCATCACAATTAACAAGACCTGGACGCTTCCGTCAGGCACGCGGATTGTCGGCGAGGGTTCCAACCTGACCGTCCTTCAGCCCGGCTCCAGCTTCAGCGGAACGAGCGACATGATCGACATGGGCGGGGTAGTCGGAAGTACGAGCCTTTGCCCCAGCAATGTTTGCCAGGGCGTGGTCATCGAACATTTGCAGGTCAACGGAGCGCTCAACGGAGTGAGTCAAAGCCTCAACGGCATCGTCAACCAGTATTCCCAGGATTTGAGCTACGTGAACGATGTCGCCCTCAACAACTTGGGGCTAACCGGGTTGGTCCTAGCAAGCACAAGCGGCTCGTCACCGGTCAACTCGGGACCGTACTCCGGCATCACGTGTAACATTGGGAGTGCGGAGAGTCAATCCGCCGCATGCGCCCAAATCCTCAACGTGACGGGTGGCACGCGGGGCATCCACGGATTAACCTGCGTCTCCAACGTCTCAAACTACTCGACGGTCGCCGTGTATCTCGACTCCCCCAACAATTCCATTACCGACGTCCGGATCTTGGGGTTCGACGACGGGATTCGGGTGGGGTACCACGCCGCTGCGCCCAGCAACGTTCTGTTTAACATTCTCGGCGACACCAACAAAATCCTTCCCTCGCCCATTAATGTCGTCCACATAACGAACAACTACGCGACGAGCGACCTCAGCATCATGGGGGTTGTGAATCAAGGCGTCGGCAGTTACAGCATCCAGGATGACGTGACCTCAACCACGCTCCCGGACCCTAGCGTGGCGATGTATGTGCTTGGCAAAGCGGTTTCGGTGGGCGGCACCAACACCGGCTACTCCCGATTCACCACCTCCCCAAGTGCCGCGACGTGGGGGCTCGGGACCAACTCAACACCCGTGGCCCCATGCGTCACCGGAAGCTTGTACTCATACGTCCCAACGGCCAACGGCGCCGGAGCAGGAGCCCTGTGGGTCTGCAAGTACCAGCATAACTGGACGCGGATCACACCTTAATTGGTGAACACCCGGTTTAGTTCAGGCACTTAGTGCTACATTTCACAAATACGGTGTCGATGCAAGCGGAGTTCGGGATTCGGGATTCGGGGTTCGCAGAACAAATCCCCGGCCCCCGATCCTCCTCTGCGAATCCCGAACCCCGCTTCCATATGGGCGTCAGCGGCAGACGGTTGAAGTCACGAATCACACCCGCTATCCTCGGTGCCGCCGGCGTTCTGTTTACGCTTGCCTTGCTGCCCCTTTCCTCTCAGAGGCTCGCGGTCCAGCCGCTGATTGTCCCCCTGGAATGCCCCGGCGGCGATTGCCCGCTGCTTCGCGGCGCGCCGCAGACGGCAGGAATGCGCAGCGGGTTCGTGCGGCTTAAGCCCGGCGAAACGGTCGGGTGGCACACCACCGAAAACCATGAAGAGTCGCTCGTCGTGCTGCGCGGCCGTGGTGAAGCACGCATCCAGGGCCAGCCCGCTCGCCCTTTCAGGGCGCCGGCGCTCGTCTATATTCCGCCCGCCACGCGGCACAACATCGCGAACACCGGCAACGAGCTCTTGGAGTACGTTTACGTGGTCGCCCCCGCCACGGTGGCCCCTTACCGGACACCCTCCCAAGATTAGGGGTGTAGCCCACTCTCATGAACGGGCCTCACAGGTCGGGCAGTAACGGCCGCTCACCCGAGATTTGCGCCAACCGGCGAAGTGGCCGAGGGCGCCAAGTCCGATGAAGGCGCGCTATCCAAGGCCATGCTGCAGAACGCACTTGCTTGAACCGGCGCGCAGTTTTTATAGTGGAGCCGTCTAACCAACAGCCACTGCGGTTGTGAGGTTCCGACCATGGGCCTTCTGAGATTCTTCTTGAACAATCGAACTGAGGTGCTGCAGTTGACGTTCGAGCACCTTTGGATGGTGGGGATTTCGACCCTGCTGGCGGCGGCGATCGGGATTCCGCTCGGCATCCTGCTCACGCGCCGGCCGTCCCTCCGCAAGCCCATCCTGGGAGGCGCCAACGTGATGCAGACTATTCCCAGCCTGGCGCTGTTTGGTCTCCTGATGCCGGTGCCGTGGATCGGCGAGCGCGCCGACCGGCTCGCAATCCTCGCTCTCACGCTCTACGCGCTGCTGCCCATCATCCGCAACACTCACGCCGGCATCACTGGCGTTGATCCGGCGGTGGTGGAAGCCGGGCGGGGCATGGGCATGACGGAGCCGCAGCTTCTCCTTCAAGTGCAGTTGCCGCTGGCGCTCGGGGTGATCATCGCCGGCGTGCGGGTGGCCACGGTGATCTCGGTAGGCGTCGCCACCATCGCGGCGGCCATCGGCTCAGGCGGCCTCGGCGAATACATCTTCCGGGGTCTCGCCATGGTCAACAATCAACTGATCCTCGCCGGCGCGCTCCCGGCAGCGGCGCTGGCGCTGCTGGCCGATTTCACCCTGGGAAGGGTGGAGCGGCAGCTTCGACCGCGGTGAGAAAGTAGGCAGAAGGCAGTAAGCAGAAGGCAGTAGGCAGAAAGCAGTAGGCAGAAGGCAGTCGGCAGTCGGCAGTCGGCAGAACGACACCATGGGTGCGGTCTTGGGCATCGAATCGTGGCGAAGCCAAGCCCTACGGAGATGAAACCGCCGCTATTTGGATACCAGAATGATCCAACCTTTCGGCGTGCATTGTCGGACGAGCGACGCTGCGGTGCGGAACCGGTGCCGGCCAGTTTGGGTTCTGCTTACTGCCTGCTGCCTTCTGCCTACTGCTTTCTGCCTTCTGTCCTCCTGCCGTCCGCCCCGCCAGGACCGCATTGTGGTTGGCTCCAAGAACTTCACCGAGCAACTGATTCTTGGCGAATTGATCGCCCAGCGCATCGAGCGGGCCACGCGGCTTCCCGTGGAGAGGCGCTTCTACCTGGCGGGAAGCTACCTCTGCCATCAGGCGCTTCTGGCCGGGCGAATCGATATCTACCCGGAATACACGGGCACGGCCCTGACGGCGATTCTGAAGGAGAAGCCCGAGGGCAGCGCGGCCGAGGTCTACAGCCGAGTAAGGGAGGCGTACAAAAGGCGCTTTAATCTCGACGTGTTCCCGTCGCTCGGGTTCAACAACACGTTCGCCATCGTCATCCGTGGCGAGGACGCCCGGCGCCTTCACCTCGGAACCGTCTCCGAAGCCGCCCGGTATACGCCCGGGTGGCGTCCGGGTTTCGGCTATGAGTTCACCGAGCGGCCCGACGGTTACCAAGGTTGGGTGAAGACCTATGGCCTCAAGTTCGCGGCGCCGCCGCGCATTATGGATCTCGGGCTGCTCTACCGCGCCCTCGCCGGAAAACAGGTGGACATCGTGGCCGGAAACTCCACCGAGGGCCTCATCGCGGCCCTGGACATGGCTGCGCTCGAAGACGACCGGCATTACTTCCCGCCCTACGAGGCCGTGGCCATCGTCCGCGACGAGACGCTGGTGCGCCACCCGGAGGTCGGCGGGGCGCTTGCCGAACTCGCCGGAAAGATCTCGGCCGAGGAAATGCGTCGCATGAACTACGCCGTCGACGGGGAGCATCGCGACGTCAAGGAAGTCGCCCGAGAATTTCTTCGCTCCAAGGGACTCTGAAACTCGGCTTTCGTTGCGTATGAGGGTCTCCAGGTTCCCGGGGTCTACGACGGCCACGACCGCACTTCGCCTGGCACCTGCTCACCGAAGGCGCCCGCCAGAAGGCGAACCCGGGGCAAAAGGTTGCAAAAAAATTGCCTGAAAAGCAAAGGCATTTCACGCCAAGGCGCAAAACTCGCAAAGCAAAACAAAGGTGTTCTCGTGCACCCCGCTGGCGAATGCGGCTTATCTGATAAATGGGGTGTAGCAGCGGTCTACGACCGCCGGTCGGCGCTCTCTTCCAGGGCAGGCTGCGAGCTCCGCTAGAACTTATGGCGCTCCGTATAGTGGCTGCCGTACCTTGTGATACGATAACGAGCCGAGATCTCGACCGAGGAGGCGTTTTATGGCAGTGATAGAAACGATGGTGGGCAGGGAGAAAGGGGCCACGCACATGACCGACCGGGTGCGTGAAATCCTGAGTTGGTACGAGAGCGACAACCCCGGTACGAAAACGAACATCGCCCGGCTCCTGACGCATGGGTATCTGGCGGGCACTGGCAAGCTGGTGATTCTGCCGGTGGACCAGGGCTTCGAACACGGCCCGGCCAGAAGTTTCGCCGTCAACCCGCCCGCGTACGACCCCAATTATCATTTTGAACTTGCGATCGCAGCAGGCTGCAACGCCTACGCGGCGCCGCTGGGGTTCATCGAAGCCGCAGCCGCCCGGCACGCCGGGGAGATTCCCCTGATTCTGAAGGCGAACAACAACGACTCGCTCTATGCGACGAAGGACCCGAACTCGGCGGTGACGGCGAGCGTCGGTGATGCGCTGCGCCTCGGTTGTGTGGCCATCGGCTTCACCATCTATCCGGGATCGGCGCACGCCCAAGGAATGTACGAGCAGCTACGCGAGCTGGCAGAGGAAGCCAAGAGTGTGGGACTCGCCGTCGTCGTATGGTCTTATCCTCGCGGCACGAGCCTGAGCAAGGAAGGCGAAACCGCGATCGACGTGGCGGCCTACGCGGCGCATATCGCCGCCCAACTGGGCGCGCACGTCATTAAAGTGAAGCTGCCGACGGACTACATCGAGCAGGCGGAAGCGAAGAAAGCGTACGACAAGGCTCGGGTTCCCATCGGCACTCTCGTCGAGCGGGTACGGCACGTGGTGGAGAGCGCTTTCGACGGCCGGCGCATCGTGATTTTCTCCGGAGGCCCCAAGAAGGACAAGGACGAGGACGTGTTCGACGAGGCCCGCGCCATCCGCGACGGCGGAGGGTTCGGTTCCATCATCGGGCGCAACTCGTTCCAGCGGCCGAAGGAACACGCCATCCAGTTCCTGCAAACGATCATGAAGATCTACACGGGCGAGACGAAGTAGGGGTTTGTCGGTGGTCCGTTGTCCGTGGTCTGTTGCAACCCCCGCAGCCGGCAATCGCCCAAGAGCAACGCCGGCGGTTCCTGGTGCAACGGACAGCTGACTGCGGACCACGGACCTCTTTCGTCATCACGCTTTCGGGAACGGCTCGCCTCCGCGAGGCGAATACTTCGCCAGGATGTCGTCCAGCGCCTTCGCCGCCGCGGGAGGAGTTGCGACTCCATCGATCAGGATTTGCTTAGGCTCATACCTGCGCCCGTAAAGACGCTGGTTGGCATCATCATCGTTTCTGAGCACAGCGCCAGCGAGTGAGAGCCCGGCAAAGAGCCCGCGTGAGCGCGAGTAACTGAGGATTTCGGCGTGCAGTTGGACGTCGGTCGCACCCTCAGCGGTCCGCCCCACTGGCCCGGCAGCCACTGACGCGTCCACACCGAGCTTGACACCGCTCTGCAACAGCTTCCGCACGCCGCCCGTATTCATCACGATAAAAACAATGTCGGTCGCCTTGCCGCCGATCTGGAGGCCGAAATTTCCTCCGTACACGGTAAACATCGAAGGCGCTCCCCACGCGCCATCCCCGCCCCGCCGGCAGACCAGTCCGCCGCGGCCGAAGTTACCGCCGAAACCAAATGCGAACCGGAGCTCTGAAGGGACAATGCCCACGCAGACAGCCCTGTCGAGCAGGTCCTGGGGGATACCCTTTTCGGGAGTCTGCATGATCTCATTCACGACGAAGGTGGCGGACTCCAACCGTTTGGCTTCTTTGCTCTGGCCGCCCGCCAGCGCCGTGCCTGAGAAAGACAAGCAGAGAACAATGCTCATCAGCTTTCGCATGTTTGTTCCTTTCCTGATCCGCCCCTCTCAGATCCAGACATTGGATGATAGCGAACGCTTTCGTGTTGTGTGGACCGCAAGGCAATCATAATAAGCGGAAGCGCAGGCCTTGTCGAAGGGCGAAACAGAGAATGGCCCTCAACCCCTTCTTCATCTCGCGCGCCTCATGGCGGGATTCCCCATCCTCGCACCACTTGTGAATCCCGCGTTACGCGGCTCTCACTTATGTCCCGTCACCGCCATTTTGCCGTTACTGGCTGGCTGAGTGGCAAGGGAAAACCGCGCCGCGATCCCGACCCGGTCGCCGGGTTGGCCTGAGCGACATTTTATCGGGCTTGCCAGATTCACTCCAGCTTCGATAAACTCGAAGCCTATGAGAGCCATGATCTTGACTGAACCCAAACTGGCGGAAGCCGAACCCCTGCACGCCGCTGACCTGGCCACTCCCATTCCGCTGGCCGGAGAGATTCGAGTGCGCGTGCATGTTTGCGGCATCTGCCGCACCGACCTCCACACCGTCGAGGGCGAACTGCCGCTGCCCCGGCTGCCTCTCGTGCCCGGGCACCAGATCGTAGGCGTGGTGGACGCCGTGGGCGCCGGCGTGCGCCAGTTCCACGAGGGCGACCGCGTGGGCATTCCTTGGCTGCACTGGACGTGTGGCAAGTGTTTCTACTGCAAGAAAGGCGAAGAGAACCTCTGCGACCATGCCCGCTTCACCGGCTATCACGTCCACGGTGGCTACGCGGAGTGGACCGTCGTGGACGAGTCTTTCGCCTACCGGCTTCCCCAAAACTTCTCGGACCTCGAAGCCGCACCGTTGCTGTGCGCCGGCATCATCGGCTACCGCTCCCTCAAGCTGAGCCGCGTGAAGTCCGGCGACCGGCTCGGTCTCTGGGGCTTTGGTTCCTCGGCTCACATCGTCCTGCAGGTGGCGAAGCACATGGGATGCCAGGTCTATGTTTTCACGCGCGCCGAAGCGCACCGGCACATGGCGGCGCGGCTGGGCGCCAACTGGGTCGGCGACTCGCACGACATGCCCCCCGCTCAGATCGACGGCGCCGTGATCTTTGCTCCCGTGGGTGCGCTGGCCCTAGACGCCCTGAGGGTGATGCGTAAGGGTGGTACGGTGGCGCTGGCCGGCATCACCATGAGCCCCATCCCGGAGATCGATTACCCGCACCTGCTCTACCACGAGCGCGTCCTCCGCAGCGTTGCCAACAACACCCGGCAAGACGTCCGGGAGTTCCTCCAGCTCGCTGCGGAAATCCCCGTGCGCACGGAAGTCCGTGCCTTCAGCCTGGAAGAGGCCAACCAGGCGCTGCAAACTTTGAAGCGCGACGAGATCCAGGGCTCCGCGGCATTGAAGATTGCCGGCTAATGAATTGCCGCTGGCTGATTTGGATTGACGATTGGTAAGCCCATTCGGCGAGCACGATTTCTGTAACGACCCCAAACGCGACGGCAGCGTCCGTCATCATCCCAGCCGGCGTCTCGCTTACCTTGCGCTGCCGCGTGTACATAACGGCGACGCCCAAGAAGCGAAGGTCGCCGAGGCCTACGAGAACTACCTGAAGAGCAGTGACAAGTGACTAGTGGCCTGTGATGAGCGTGTTCGCCACTCGTCACTTTTCACTCGCCACTGTCTTTCTTCCGTCGCGTCGACACCCTGCGGTTCCCGGTCTTCGACTTTGTGGCTCGCTTGCGCGTCTTGCGTGGCGCTGGGGTTTCTGGCTCAGCCGGGGGCGGAGTTTCCACGGCCACGTCCTCCTCCATGGCCGGCCCAGGCTCCGACCAATCCACTTCCGGCGTGACGAGTTCCGGCTCCTCGATCGCCTCCGTAATCGGCTCGGGTCCCGGCGCAACCGGACCCATTTCAAGCTCCACGGCGGCCTCAGTCCCAACCGCCTCTTCCGGCTCAGCTACCGGCGAAGCCTCCGCCGCAGCGGCAGCGCTCGTAACGATCGGGAAGACGCGCCAGACGCCTTTGCGATCGCGCTGCAGCCGCAGCCATCCTTCGCGCTGGCCCTCGTGCAGCAGATCGAGAAAGCCGCGAAA
>Ga0326727_10028667_pt1 | contig 10101 bp, 5 predicted proteins | sample MB2enrmetagenome_FD_207643 | JGI IMG/M metagenome (GOLD analysis project Ga0326727, IMG submission 207643) | Lab enriched peat soil microbial communities from McLean, Ithaca, NY, United States - MB29MY | ecosystem: Environmental > Terrestrial > Soil > Wetlands > Peat | place: USA: New York...
CCATTTGAAAAGCATGCCTTCGGTCTTCGCGAGATCCAGAATCGACTCGAGCGAATCCTTCACCGAAACGATAAAACACGCCGAGCATTGCGGGCGCGCTTCGGTGGTGAGTTTCTTGACGCGCTCCTCGGCGGTGTCGTAAAACCACCCGTAGCCGCGCGATTCCTTTACGCCCACGTTGAACCACACGGGCGAATTGAAGCAGGCCTTCTGGGTCAGCATCAGGTGCGCGAGCTCGTCGCGGAAGTTCTCGCCATCCTGCTGGGAAGCAAAATAGCCGTCGCGAAGGCCCCAGTTGGCAATGTTGTCGGCCACGCGATGGACTAGCTCGGCTACGCTTGATTCCCGATCGGGCGATCCCAGCTTGCCATGGAAATACTTGCTGGCGACGATGTTGGTAGCAGTCTGCGACCAGTCCGCGGGGACTACGATATTGCGTTGCTCGAAGATTACCGAACCTTTGTCGTTTCCGATGGTAGCCGTACGGGTCTCCCACTGGACATCGTCATAGGGAGTCTTGCCGGCTTCCAGGCGGGCCGTGAAATGGCGGGGGAAAGCAACCCCGGCGCAAACCTTGTTAGATCGTTTTTCGTGCTGCAACTCTTTTAGTTTAGAACTTAAATCGACAGTGATTTGACCCATACGGCAAAGCTCCTTGTAATCGAACCGAAAAGGGGGGCACTAGGAAGTTTGCCCCAATATGTTGTGTTCGTCAAGAGTTTTTTTCTATATGCTGTGGAATTCCTGTGAACTTTATGACTGCCTTGGATTTATAGGTGTAAACTACGGTCATGCTAAAACGCCTGGTTGCGGCCATTTGTCTGATGCTGTCGGCGAGTCTCGGCCGGGCGGGCGACAAAGATGATGTTCTGAAAGCGGAAGCCGCTTTCAATGACGCTAAACTCCACAACGACGTGGGTGTGCTCAACCGCCTGCTCGCCGATGACTTCCTCGAAATCAACCAGTGGGGCGTGGTGCGCGACAAGCGCGGCACGGTGGAGCTTTTCAAGAATTTTCAGACCAAGTCGCTAGTCGAAAGCGATGTGAGCGTACGGGTGTCAGGCGACACAGCCACGCTGATCGGGAGCCTGTTCGAGTCCGGACGCGAAAGATTCCTTTTTCTGGAGACTTATGTAAAGCGTCACGGCGAGTGGCGGGTCCTTTCCGTCGTACACACGTTTCGCGTAGACGCGAACACGATGAAGGTGATCGGCCAGGAGGCAACGGCGGCCCATCCGATCACCGGCCGTCAGTACGCCAGTGCGATGGGGATGGGCGGCGCGGACTGGCTGGTGCGGCCGGAGCGGCAGAAGGAGGAGCAGCCGGATAAGGCCATCGAGGCGCTCAAAATCGCGCCAGGGTCCACGGTGGCCGATATCGGAGCGGGAGTGGGATATTTTTCGTGGCGCCTGGCCAAGGTGGTAGGGCCGACGGGGAAGGTTTATGCCAACGACCTTCAGCCGGAGATGATCGAGCGGTTAAAGAAGAACATGGAGGAGCGCTCGATCACGAATGTAGAGCCAGTGGTGGGCAAATTCGATGATCCCATGCTGCCGAAAGGAGCGATCGATCTGGCGCTATTGGTGGACGTGTACCATGAATTCTCCGAGCCGCAAAAGATGCTCGACCACATTCGCGAATCGCTCAAGCCGGATGGCCGCATGGTTCTGCTCGAATACCGCAAAGAGGATGCGAAACTGGCGATCAAAGAGTTACACAAGATGACCGTGGCGGAAGCGAAAGCCGAGATCGAGCCGCAGGGATTCAGGCTCGATCAGGTACTGGAGATCCTGCCGCAGCAGCATATCCTCATTTTCAAACTGAAGTGAATCAGTGCCGCACCATCTCTCGAATGAGGTTGCGGACAAAAACGAGGCCGTAGGTCAAGCCTGCCTCTTTGGCAATTTCCCGCCGTCCGTATCCAGCCGGATACCAGGTCGCGGTTGCGACCACGCTGCCCGAAATCGGACCGAGCAGCCGGGCAATGGAAATCGTCCTATGGCCATCGCTGCCTCTTCTGGCGGTGAAGGTGTCTTCAAGCGCGGCTTGGAGTTTTGATTCCCTGTGCTGCTCATAGCGAAGGTCTTCCCGGAGAAGATCCGCAACCAGATACTGGGTGGTGCCGCGCACGGCGACCATCCCCATCGCGGAGCCATAGCGCTCTCCGTAGCCTTGAGCGCCCTCCGGCCACTGCTTGGGATGATCGCGTAACCGCTGGATTCCGGCGCGCGCTCCCGCTTCCAGGATGGTAGCGATTCCGTACGTGTGCCGAAGGTAGGTCTTAAATCTCTCATCCTGAGTCGGCGGCGTGTATGGAGCGGCGGTCGAGATGGCGGGAGGCGCCGGCTGCGCCCACGTGAACGGAGGCGCGGCAAATGTACCGAGCAAAAGGAGGGTAAACGATTTCATAGATAACACTCGTTGTATGGTAAACGTCTTACTTATTGTTCGGGTAGGATACAAAGATCTGAATGACCCACAGCCGCTTACTTCAGAAAGCTGCCCTCGCTCTGGTGGTAGGAGCGCTGTTGTTCCCGGGACGCGCGCAAAAGGCCGGACCCGATCCGTTGTGGCACTTCCGCAATCTCGGCAAGGCGTTCTATGAGAATCCCACCACCGGGCGGCAGGCGGTCGAACAGTTTCGCAAAGCTCTCGAACTGTCGCCGAATTCCGTCCGCGAGCAGTTGAATTACGGGCTGGCTCTGTTGCGCACGGGGGACACGGAGCAGGGCATAGCACAACTGCGGAAAGTGCAGAAGATCGCGCCTTCGCTTCCTTACACCTGGTTCAATCTCGGCGTAGCGTTCAAGAGGCAGGGCGATCCGGACGCGGCACTAGCGCAGTTTCGCGGCATGGTGAAGCTGGTTCCGAATTTGGCCGTGGCGCATTATCAAATCGGCTCCATCTTGAAGATGAAGGGCGATACTGCGGGTGCGGTAGCGGAATTTGAACTGGCTCGCACTCTCGACCCGCGGCTCGCCGCGCCCCATTTTCAGCTTTATGGTTTGTACCGGCAGTTGGAACGCCCGGCGGAAGCCGCGGCAGAATTGGCCCTGTTTCAGAGGATCAAGAAAGAGACTGAAAGCGCCTCGATTCCGGAAGACATGGAATGGTGCTATTACTCGGAGATCTACGATCCTGTGGATTCGCCAGCCAGTCCGCCATCGCCGCCCGTGTACCGAAGCGAAATCCTCGCGCGCGGGGTGAGCGGCGTAACCGCTGCAAGCCTGACAGCAGGCGGACGCGCGAGTTTGATCAGTTGGTCCGCGCAAGGTGCAACCGTGTGGGTGAACGGCAAGACGCCGCTCGCCGATTCGGGTCTCGAAAACTTGCGCGACGTGCAATTCGTCGCGCCAGGCGATTTCGATAACGATGGTTGGATCGATCTGGCGGTGGTCACCACGCACGGTGTTTCTCTCTACCGAAATGTGAACGGCAAGTTCCGGCAGCAGATGGAGGTTGCGCAAGGGACCTTTCGTCAAGCGGTCTGGCTGGATTTCGATCACGATTATGACCTCGATCTTTTTCTTCTGGGCGATCAATCCAAACTGCTGCGCAACAACAGGACGGCAGGCTTCAGCGACGAGACGTCACGCTTTCCATTCGTCCGCGGCCGTGCACTGAGCGCGGTACGGTTTGACCTGGAGCCCGACACGCCCGGGTTCGATCTGGTGGTTTCGTACCAGGATCGACCGGGCGTTTTGTACCGCGATCATCTGGGCCGCGCTTACCAGGCTGAGAATCTTGCGGCGTTACCTCCCGGCGCGGCGGGCCTGCTTGCCGGCGATTGGAATCACGATAGCCGAACGGATTTGGCCGCATTGCCGGATCTGGTTTTGTGGAATCGCACGCGTGGCTTCGAGGAGGGCGCCGGCGCCGCAGTTCCCACGGCGCTGGGCGGCGTGATGGCCGATCTGGATGGTTCCGGACGGCTCAGCCGCGCGCACGTCGATCACGGTGCGCTGGTGGTGGATCACGACGTGACGCCGTCGTACGGAAACTGGCTGGAGGTTGCGCTGACCGGCGTGAAGAATCTGCAATCCGCGCTGGGAGCCAAGGTGGAAGTGAAGGCAGGCGCAGTTTACGCGAAGCAAACTTACGACGGCGTCCCACTGGTGTTCCGCTTGGGGTCCGCATCCACCATCGAGACAGTGCGCATCAACTGGCCCAATGGCCTGATTCAGAATGAACTCGATCAGACGCCCAATCACATTGTGGCGATCAAGGAGGCGCCGCGGCTCTCCGGTTCCTGCCCGATGATCTTCACCTGGGACGGCAAAGAATTTCGCTTCATTACCGACGTGCTGGGCGTCGCTCCGCTGGGCGCGAGTGCAAGCGATGGCCAGTATTTCCCGGTGGATCACCGCGAGTATGTGTCGATCACGGGTGATCAGTTGAAGGTGCATGATGACGTTTATGAAGTGCGAATCGCCGAAGAATTGCGCGAGGTCACTTACCTCGACCAGGTGAAGCTGCTGGCCGTCGATCATCCTTCGAAGACCGAAATCGTCAGCAACGAGAAATTCAAGTCGCCGCCGTTTCCTGAATTTCGCTTGTATGGCGTGGAGCGGCCGATTCATCCGATCGCGGCTCGCGATCAAAACGGCAATGACGTACTTGAAAAGCTTCTCCGCCGCGACTCCACTTATCCGGACTCCTTTCGCCGCGATCAAGCCGGCGTGGCCGAGATGCACACGCTCGATCTCGATTTCGGCCATGCGGCGCCCGACAACCAGGCAGTTCTGGTGCTCGACGGATGGGTGGATTGGGCGGATGGCAGCACGTTCCTGGCGGCTGCGCAGGAGCACAAGGATCTGGCGTTTCCAGCGCTTCAGGTGAAGGACGCCCACGGCCAATGGAAGACGGTGATCGAAGATATGGGGATGCCTTCGGGGCGTCCCAAGCGCATCGCCGTGGACCTCAGCGGGAAGTTCTTGTCGGCCTCGCGCGAAGTGCGTATCGTCACCAACCTTTGTGTTTATTGGGACGAGGTTTTCCTGGTGGAAAATGCGGGTGCTCCGCCGGTGCGTCTGACTACTGCGCCGAACGTTGCCGCGGACCTGCATTTTTACGGTTTTTCCCGCATTCGCGTCGACCCGGAACGAAAACACCCCGAGAGCTTCGATTACGGCCATGTCAGCGAAACGGCGATGTGGAATCCGACTCCCGGCCGATATACGCGTTACGGAGATGTCCGGACACTCCTCGCCGAAGTGGACGATCGCATGGTCATTATGGGTTCGGGCGACGAAATTGCATTGCGTTTCGACACGCGCGCGTTGCCCTCGCTGCCATCAGGCTGGACGCGCGATTTCCTTCTCTCTGTCGACGGATGGGCGAAAGATGCCGACGCCAATACGGCGTTTTCCCAGACGGTCCTGCCGTTGCCGTTTCACGGCATGTCGAGCTATCCTTATCCAGCCGGGGAACATTATCCGCGCGACCCGGTTCACGAGGATTATCAGAAGATCTACAACACCAGGCCGGCGTTGCAACTGATTCGCTGGCTACATGAGGGCGAGTAGCATGAGGAAGACGGGCATCGGCGGGCCAGGACAGTCGAAAACGCCTACTCCACAATCAAACATCAGTCATTTGGGAGCCTTGTGGAGCGGGCCTTTGGCCTGCTTGTTGTTGCTATTGCTGCTCAACAGCGGCTACCTGTTTGCCTTTGCGCACGCCAGCATCTTCTACGAAGCCAACGTCCTGTTTCATCTGGGTGCTGGGCTGGTGCTGGCCGGCGTTGCCGTGCGTTATCTGCGCCAGCAGCCATTGGCGTGCGGCACCTTTCTTCTGTCGGCTGTACCGGCGTTGTATCTGGTCGCGAAAGGAAACACGCTGGACCATCACGCGGTGTTGTGGCTTCATATCGGGCTCGCCGCGTTTGCGGTAGCTGCGATCGGCCTTGCTCTTCGCCAGTATCGCGGCGTCTATCTTGCCGCGGTCTGCCTGATGCTTGCGATTCCGTCCGCTGCGGCGCTTCACGCCAGGTTTTGGCCCGATCGCAGCGCTCGCATCGAGAATCCCGCCAGCGCTCCGCTCTCCATGGATGACGAAGGCGCGGGCGCGAAGTCTCCGTTTGCGCCATCTTCCGCGCAAACCAATACCGGCCAAATTATTCCGGCGAATTTTTTCATGGATTCTGAAGGCTGCGGAGAATGCCACAAGGATATCTACCAGCAGTGGAAGAGTTCGGCTCACCATTTTGCGTCGTTCAACAACCAGTTCTACCGCAAGTCCATCGAGTACATGCAGGATGTGACCGGAACCCGTCCGAGCAAGTGGTGCGCCGGTTGTCACGATCATGCGGTGTTCTTCAATGGCCGCTTTGACCGTCCCATTCGCGAGCAGGTGGACACGCCGGAAGCGCGGAACGGACTGGGCTGCATGTCGTGCCACTCCATTGCGCATGTTGGAAGCTCGATGGGGAATGGCGATTTCACGGTCGAGTATCCGCCGTTGCACGAACTGGCCTCCAGCCACAACTGGTACCTGCGCGCGTTCGATCGCTTTCTGGTGTATTTGAATCCCAAGCCGCACCGCGCGACGTTCATGAAGCCGTTTATGCGGGAACAGCCGGCGGAGTTCTGCGCCGCTTGCCACAAGGTGCACCTCGACGTTCCCGTCAACCATTACCGCTGGTTCCGCGGCTTCAACGAGTACGATAACTGGCAGGCCAGCGGAGTGTCCGGCCAGGGCGCGCGATCGTTCTATTACCCGCCTCAGCCGCAAGCTTGCGACAATTGCCACATGCCTCTGGTGCCCTCCAAAGACGCCGGGAATCGAGACGGGAAAGTGCATTCGCACCGCTTCCCGGGCGCGAATACGGCGCTTCCATACGTCAATCAGGACCAGGAACAGATGAGCGTCACGGAGAAGTTCCTGCAATCCGGGTTCATCTCGGCGGACATCTTTGCGGTGTCTCCGGCGCAAGACCTGGGCAAGCAGACAGCGATGATTCGGCGTGCGGATACCTTGCAGGCCAATTCCACTTTCGCCGTGGGAGAAGAGGCCGAAGCCTCCGCGCCGGCGGTCATCCGCGATGTCGGAAAAATTGCGGCTCCGCTGGGTGTGGCGAAGGCGGCGCTCGAACCCGGCAGCGAGGCGCGCGTGGATGTGGTGGTGCGCACGCGCAAGGTCGGTCACTTTTTTCCGGGCGGCACCGTGGACGCGTTCGACGTTTGGCTGGAACTGCAAGCCAAGGATGCGGATGGTCGAACGATTTTCTGGAGCGGATGCGTGGCGGATGGCGGGAAGGGCGCGGTCGAACCGGGCGCGCATTTTTACCGCTCCTATCAGCTCGATGGCGAAGGCAATCCGATCAACAAGCGGAACGCGTGGCAGAGCCGCAGTCTGCTGTATGTCCGGCTGATTCCTCCGGGCGCGGCGGACGTGGCGCACTTTCGCGTGCACGTTCCCAAAGATGCGCGCGGGCCGATTCAGTTTACCGCCAGGTTGAACTATCGCAAGTTCTCCTCGTATTACACGCAATTTTCTTATGGCCCGCACGCGCCCGATTTGCCCATCGTCACATTGGCTTCGGCGCAGGCGGCCATCCCGATAGGCACACCGGAATGGACGCCGGTAGTTCGCAAACAGGATCGCGAACGTTGGAACGACTGGGGCATCGGACTCTTGTTGCAAGGCGATTTGAAGGGTGCCGAGTATGCTTTCAAAAAGGTCACAGAAGCAGAGCCTGCATATGCCGATGGCTGGGTCAATGTGGCGCGGGCATTGGTGCAGGAGGGCGAGACGGATGTGGCCAAGCCCTATTTGCAGCGTGCGCTGGCTCTCTCGCCGCAGTTGGCGCGCGCGTGGTTTTTCACTTCGGCGGCCCAGAAAGCGGATGGCGATTATAACGGCGCTCTGGAATCGCTCGAACGCGTGCGCGCCCAATATCCGCGGGACCGCGTAGTGCTGAACCAGATCGCGCGCCTCCACTTTCTCCAGCGCGATTACCCGCGCGCCATCGACGCTCTGCGGCAAGTGAACGCCATCGATCCGGAGGATGTCCAGATGCATTACACCTGGATGCTGTGCAGCCGCGGGATGGGTGATGCTTCGACGGCTGAGCGGGAAGAGAAACTGTTCCGGCGCTTCAAGGCCGAAGAATCCAGCCAGTCGATTACAGCGCGCCGCCGCGCCATCAGCCCGGAAGATAACAACGAGCGGCAACCGATTCACGACCACGAGAGCGCGCTCAAATGAACCTACGCTTATCCCTGTTCATCGGCGGCTTATTGCTTCTCTTCTACGCCGCCGCTGCGCCGCCCGTCGCGAACACCGGCTTCACCGACGTCACCGCGGCAGCAGGCATTCACTTCACGCACAACGCCGGGCGAACAGGCAAGAAGTACCTGCCGGAAACGCTGGGATCCGGCTGCGCATTCCTGGATGTGGATGGCGACGGCTGGCCCGATATCCTGTTGCTGAACGGCAAAGACTGGATCCCGCGCGGACGCAAAACGCTAGCGGCCCTCTATCGCAACAATCGCAACGGCACGTTCACCGACATCACGCCAGGGAGCGGCCTGGATGTCGAGATGCACGCTATGGGAGTGGCTGTCGGCGACTACGATAACGATGGCCGCGACGATATCTACATCACCGCGCTCGATGGTGACCATCTCTTTCATAACCAGGGCGATGGCAAGTTCCTGGATGTCACCAAATCGGCGATGGCGCAAAACGTGAGCTTCGGAACCAGCGCGGCGTGGCTCGATTACGATCGTGACGGCAAGCTCGATCTGTTTGTCGCCAATTATGTCGAGTGGTCTCCCAAACTTGATCTCTGGTGCTCGCTCGACGGTGCTACGAAATCTTATTGCACGCCCGAGTCCTACAAAGGCACGCGCTGCCGGCTCTATCACAATCTGGGCGGCGGAAAGTTTGAGGAAGTCGCGGAGAAGGCCGGAGTGGGCGATCCGACGAGCAAGTCGCTGGGCGTGACGGTCCTCGATTACAACAACGACGGCTGGCCCGATCTCTTCGTCGCCAATGACACGCAGCCCAATAAGCTGTATCGCAATATGCGCAACGGAACGTTCAAAGAGGAAGCCACTTCCGCCGGCGTGGCGTACGGCGAGGATGGAGTGGCGCGCGGCGCCATGGGGGCGGATTCGGCGGACTACGACCGCAGCGGACGCGCGCATCTTCTGGTGGGCAATTTCTCCAACCAGATGCTGGGCCTTTATCACAATGAAGGTACCGGTCTGTTTGTGGACGAAGCCCCTTCATCGAGCGTGGGCCGGGCCAGTCTGCTCTCGCTGACCTTCGGCGTGTTCTTCTTCGACTATGATCTGGACGGCTATCCCGACATCTTCGCCGCCAACGGCCACATCGAAGATGAGATTGGCCGCGTGCAGCCGAAGGTGAGCTATCGCCAGGCGCCGCTGCTTTTCCGCAATCTGGGTAATCGCCAGTTTGCCAATGTGACAGGGGAGATGGGTGCGGCGTTCAATCGCCAGGTCGTCGCGCGCGGGGCAGCTTACGCGGACTTCGATCATGATGGCGATCCCGACATCCTGATTTCCACCAACAACGGACCGGCGTATCTTTACCGCAACGACAACGCCAATCACAATCACTGGCTTTCGATACGACTTGCGGGAACCAAAAGCAATCGCGACGGCATTGGCGCAGTGGTGCGTTTGCAAAGCGCGTCGGGGAAACAATGGCAGATGGTGCGCAGCGGCTCCAGCTACTGCTCACAGAGCGGTCTGGCACTGATCTTCGGCCTCGGCAAGGACACTTCGGCATCTATCGAAATTGATTGGCCGAGCGGGGCGAGACAAACCATAGGCAGCGTGCCGGCGAACCAGTTCCTGACTATTGACGAGAGCCTTGGGATCGCAAGCACTAAACTCGCGAAGTCCGCTCCCTAAGGTTTCGATTGAATCGGTTACCCGACCCTATCGCTCGCCAGCTATCGAATCTAACCATCAATTATTCGAGTGGGTCCTTCCCCCACTGGTAATCAGCCCACTTGGGGCACACGCGAAAACGCCTACTCCGTATAGCGGCAAGCCGCAAGTTTTCAGTTGTCAGTCATCAGATGGCAACCCTCCGTGGGGCAGACCATCGCCTTTTGTGGTCTGCCCG
>Ga0326727_10028668_pt1 | contig 10101 bp, 9 predicted proteins | sample MB2enrmetagenome_FD_207643 | JGI IMG/M metagenome (GOLD analysis project Ga0326727, IMG submission 207643) | Lab enriched peat soil microbial communities from McLean, Ithaca, NY, United States - MB29MY | ecosystem: Environmental > Terrestrial > Soil > Wetlands > Peat | place: USA: New York...
GTCGTGTGTCCCGTGAACGCATCGCCCATGGCCACAGCCCACTGGATGGGCGCGGCGCCGCGATACCTCGGCAGCAGCGAAGCATGCAAATTGATGCAGCCAAGGCTCGGCAGCGCGAGCATCCACGGCGGGATGATGCGTCCGTAGGCGACAACGACGATGGCGTCTGGAGCGACGGCTTCGAGCTGCGCGCGGAACTCGGCATTGTTGCGAATCTTCTCCGGCTGCGTCACGGCGAGCCCGGCGGCCAGGGCGGTTTGCTTCACAGGCGGGGTGGTCAGTTGCTGGTCGCGGCCTGCGGGACGGTCCGGCTGCGAAACCACCAGCGCAATCTGGTGTCCCGCGCCCAACAAGGCTTCCAGAGTGGGAACGGCAAACCGCGGAGTGCCGCAAAAGACCAGCTTCACGGCGCTACCACTTGCCTTCGCGCTGCAGCTTGCGGATCTTGCGCAGGTTCAGGTCGCGCTTCAGGGCGCTCATGCGGAAGATGAACAACATGCCGTCGAGGTGATCGATCTCATGCTGCATGCAGCGCGAAAGCAGCTCTTCGCCGTCCATCTCGAACCACTTGCCATACTCATCCTGGGCACGGATGCGCACCTTGGCGGCGCGCACCACCTTCTCGCGGATATCGGGGAAACTGAGGCAGCCCTCCTCCTCGTAGAGCCTGCCTTCGCGGAAGATGATCTCCGGATTGATAAGCACCAGACGTTGCGCGGGGTCCTTACCCTGGCTGATGTCGATGACGGTTAGGCGCTTGGAGACACCGACCTGCGGCGCGGCCAAACCAATGCCCTGCGAGGCGTAGGTGGTCTCAAACATGTCGGCGACCAGCTTGCGTAGCGCATCGTCGAACTCGGTCACCGGTTCGCCGGGTTGCTGCAGCACCGGCTCTGGAAATTTCACGATCTTGAGAATCATTCCGTGTGCTAAAAGCTCCCTATCTGTTCGATGTATCCGTCAAAATTTCGCTTCATCTCAAGCGCCGAGTCGCCGCCGAACTTCTCCTGTGCCAGCCGAGCAACAGTCAGCGCCACCATCGCCTCGGCAGCCACGCCGGCCGCCGGCACCACGCAGATGTCGCTGCGCTCGTAGCTGGCGCTGGTCGCCTCGCGGGTGTCGAAACGCACCGATTTCAGCGGGCGCCGCAGCGTAGAAATCGGCTTCAGGTAGCCGCGGACCACGATGTCCTCGCCGTTGGAGACGCCGCCTTCGATCCCTCCCGCATTATTCTGTGCGCGGGTGAAGCGGGTAGGCCGGCCATTATCCGCATCGGCGTAATGGATGGCGTCGTGCACCGCCGAGCCAAACGACTCCGCGGCCGTAACCCCGCGCCCGATCTCGACCGCCTTCACCGCCTGCAGGCTCATCACCGCCCAGGCCAGCAGGCCGTCCAGGCGCTCGTCCCAGTTGGCGTAGGTGCCCAGCCCCGCCGGCGCCCCGTGCACCACCACCTCAAACACCCCGCCCACCGTGTCCCCGGTGCGCGCAACCTCTTCCACCTCTTCCTTCATGCGCGCTTCGGTAGCCGGATCGACGCAACTCAGCAGAATCTCGTCCTGCGCAGCGACGGCGGCGATCTCCTCCCACGCTGCAGTGCGGTCTAGTTCAACGCGGCCCACGCGAATGACGTGGCTGGCGACCTCGATGCCCAGGGTCCGCAGCAACAGCTTGGCCATGGCGCCGGCAGCCACGCGCGCGGTCGATTCGCGGGCGGAGGCGCGCTCCAGCACATAGCGGGCATCGGGAAAGTTGTACTTCAGAGCGCCAGCCAGGTCGGCGTGCCCAGGCCGCGGCGAGGTCACCGCCTGGTGCAGCGCCGGGTCGCCGGCCTCAACAGGCAGTTTCTCTTCCCAGTTCTTCCAGTCGCGATTCACGATCTGGATCGCAATGGGCGCGCCGATAGTCTTGCCGTGGCGCACGCCCGAAAGGATATGCGCCTTGTCGGTCTCGATCTTCATCCGCCCGCCGCGGCCGTAGCCCTGCTGGCGCCGCCACAGCTCGCGATTCACAAAGTCGAGATCGACGGGCACCCCTGCGGGAAGTCCGGAGATGAGGGCAATCAGCGCCTCCCCGTGCGACTCCCCGGCAGTTGAGAAACGGATCATGGCTCCTTTGATTGTAAACGGTGGTCTAAAAAGGGAATAGGGAACAGGGATCAGGGATCAGAAACCCGGCTGCCGGTTCATCACTTTGCCATTCGCCGCGACGCCTGCGTTGTATAGTCCCTGGTCCCTAGTCCCTGCTCCCTGCTCCCTGTTCCCTGTTCCCTAGTCCCTAGTCCCTGTTCCCTGTTCCCTATTCCCTAGTCCCTAGTCCCTGTTCCCTGTTCCCTGTTCCCTATTCCCTATTCCCCATTCCCCACTCCCTGCCTTACGATCAAGCGCATGACTTACTTCCTCTTCAAGACCGAGCCCGGCGTCTACTCCTTCGACGATTTCCTGCGCGACAAGGAGACCCTCTGGGATGGCGTCACCAACCCGACCGCCGTCATGCATCTGCGCCAGATGAAGCCAGGCACAAAGTGGATCTTCTACCACACCGGCGATGAGCGCACCGCCGTCGGCGCCGGCACGGTGGTCAGCGTGGACGCAGCCGACCCCAAGGTCCCCATCGTGCGCGTAAAAGTCGGCAAGCGCCTCAAGCATCCAAAGACCCTGGCCGAAATCAAAGCCGAGCCACTCTTCAAGGGCTCGCCCCTGATCGTCATCGGCCGGCTCTCGGTGGTCCCGCTGACCAAGGATCAGTGGGACTGGTTCCTGGCGTGAGCATTCCCAACACACGAAATATGGTAAGATTTCCTTGTTTCCTTGAAAGAGGCATCCCTTGCTGGCCAAGCTTACCGTAAAGAACCAACTCACCCTGCCCAAAGCAGTGGCCAAGCGCTTTCCAGGAGTCGAATACTTCGACGTCAGCACAGACGGCTCCGCGATCACGCTCAAGCCATTGCAGCGCAGCAGGATTGATGAGGTTTGGGCGCACATTGAGAAGCTCGGTATTACTGAGCAGGATGTGACGGATGCTGTTGCCTGGGCGCGCCAGTCCGAGTGACCGCGCAACCCACGCGCCGGGCGGTATTCGATACCAATGTTGTTTTGTCGGCAGTGCTCTTTCCCGCCGGCCGGTTAGCTTGGTTGCGTGCTCACTGGCGCGAAGGTCAGACTGTGCCGCTGGTTTCCCCGGCAACCGTGCGGGAACTGACTCGGGTTCTCGGCTATCCCAGGTTTCGGCTAACCGAGAATTTCTGCATGGAGGCTCTCGCGCTCTACCTGCCTTATTGTGAGAGCCTTGATCCTGCGGACAATTGCCCCGTTCAGTGCCGGGACGCCAAGGATCAGATGCTACTGGACCTGGCCCAAAGCGGAAAAGGCGACTTCCTTGTGACCGGCGACCAGGACCTTCTTGTGCTGGCTGGGCAGACGCGGTTCGTCATTGAAACGCCGGAAGCGTATCGGCAGAGAATCTTCGGGACTGAGCGGAATTCGCGAACTGGTCCCAATAGCTAGCCACATGCGACTTACCGGAGAGACTCGGAACATTAACCGCGGTTTTTCACCAGCCATTCTTTCGCGAGCACCATTTCTTGTTCCATTCCGGCTAGAAGATAGTCTCTGAGGCCCTCAAGATCAGGGAAATAGCCAAAATGACTCTGTCCCGCAAGATCGAGAAAGGCCCCAACTTCTTTGAATTCCTGGTATGGCAATACAAGCTTCTTTATGTGCCTCGGATATTTCAGTTCAAGCGGCTCGAATGAAGCACCGCACAATGTAAATGCTGAGCGTTGAGCGGCCATCCTCGGATTTGTCAGCTCTGGCTCAACCGCTAGTGTCTCCAAGTCATTGCCTGAACCGACTACCGCTGGGTGGTAGGAATGAGTATCCACAATGTTTATTCTGTTTGCGTTTCCACCAAGCCAGACAACGCCCTCACTACCCACAATCGATTGATTATGCTGCTGCGGCGTGAAAACAAAAATCGCTGCATCATCGGAGGACTTCCGCCTTAGTTGGGCAAAATAGAGCGCGCACGGAAAGCTTTCGGTCCAGTCAAGCAAGCGAGTAGGAAGCCCGAGGTGCTGCATCGCGAATACGACGCCCCAGTCATTTCTCTCATGCTCAGTAAGTAGTTGAATGGCCCTTGACTTGAACTTGTAGAACAACGTCTTGTACACCTCCCTCATCAATGCCAACTTCTCGGCTTCAGGCGGCGCTTGCGATATATCGCCATAGACCGCCTGAAAAGATGCATTCACATCGCGATGAATTGACGATAGGAGCGGCCACGCGGCGTCTCTCTGCCCCCTAAACCAAAGAGGATAACCGTTCGCCTTGGCCTCTTGTTGGAGCCTCTGAATTTCTTGAAGAGTCTCTAACCACATATCGCCTCTTCCTACCAAATGTTCCTGCAGCCTGGTTCTGCAATCTAGAATGCCGTAGCTCACCGCCTCGCGGCGTTGTCCTGTTGCCTACGCCCTATCTTCCCCCAGCCACCCCCGCGTATTCAGCAACTGCCGCTGATCCAGCGCCCACACCTTCCCGGTCAGCTCATCGGGCGCTTTGCCTTCACGCAGTGACTTCTCGAACTCGCCCGCCATGGCCTGCATCTTGGCGTCCAGATCGTCGAGGAAGTTGAGCACCAGCGCCTCGGGAATCATGGGCAGCTTGGGCGAGCCGAACTCCAGCTTCCCATGGTGTGACAGGATCATGTGCAGCACCAGCATCTTGAGCCGCGGCGGAAAATCCGCCAGGCTGTCGATCGTCTTCTCCACCAGCGCGATGCCAATCTGAATATGGCCCAGCAGCGTGCCTTCCACGGTGTACTCGAAGCCAATGTCCCACGCCAGTTCGCGCACCTTGCCGATATCGTGCAGGATCACGCCGGTGAGCAGCAGATCGCGGTGCAGGATCGGGTAGTGCGGCGCGACGCGGTCGGCGAGCCTCAGCAGGCTGACCACGTGTTCCAGCAGCCCGCCCAGCCAGGCATGGTGAAGTTGCCTGGCAGCAGGGGCTTCGCGGTAGGCCTGCGCCAGTTGCGGATCGGCAAGGAGCGTAGACAGCAGCAGCTTGAGATTCGGCTCGGTGAAGCTCTCGACAAAGCCCAGAAGCTCGCGCCACAGCGCATCCACGTCATAGGTGGTCGAGGGCATCAGGTCGGTCTTGTCGGCTTCGTCGGTCATGGCGCGCCGCATCTGCTCGATCTTCATCTGCAGCCGGTCGTCGAAACGCGACACGCTGCCGCGCGCCTTCACAATGTCGCCCCGCTCCAGGTCTTTGGCGATGCGCGGGTCAAATGGGTCCCAGACACGCCCCTCGATCTGTCCGGAGTTGTCGCCCAGGATCAGGTTCAGGTACGGCTTGTTGGTCTTGGTGGTCCGCTGCTGTTTGGATAAAAGCAGGAAATAGCTGTCGAAGATCTTTCCTTCGTCAAAACCGCTGAGATCGGCGATGTAGATGTCTTTCATTCTGCCGGAAAGCTTACCGCATGGGGCTCAAGTTGCCCAAAGACGCGACGGACGCGGAAGGAGAATTCCGAGTCCGGCAGGCTTGCGGCCGCAGTTCGCTCTTGGCTACGGCTGCGGCTGCGTTTGCGGAGCCGGAGCAGGCGGGGTCGCTTGTGGAGCAGGGGCCGCCGGCGGCGCGGATGAGTTGTCCGGCTGGGCTTCAGGCTTCTTGTTCTTGTCGGCCAGCCGGGTCTTTTCAGCCGTGGTGGTGGCGGCCTTCTTTTTCTTCTTGCTGGTGTCGCCGGCCAGGCCAAGCGGGCCGGCCTGCGTCTGGCGGTCGGCAACCTCGGCGGCATCGGGCGCCGGAGGAGCTTCCTTCTCCGGCTGAAGTCCCTGTGCCTTGGGCTGTTTGGGCAGCCTCGCGCGGTCGCTGAAGCGGGTTTTCTTCTCCGGCGCGGAATTATTCTCCAGCGGATTCACCGGCTCCGGGCCGTTCTGCGCCACTTGCACTGCACCCGCATCTTCCGTACCGGCGGAGGGCGCATTGGGCAGCGTCTTGGATGGCGCCTGGCCATACCGGATCTTTTCCTTCTTGCCCGGCTTCATACTGGCCACCGCCGCCTCACTGGCCTTCACTGCCTTCCCTGGAGCCTCCGCGCCGGCCTTCACCGCTTTCACGGGAGCCTCGGCGGCAGCGGTCGCGATTCGCGCCCCTTTCTGCCGGAACGTCCGCGTGGTCTCGCGGAAGCGCGTCCGTTCCACCTTCTTCTTCTTCTTCGCGGTGGGCGGCGTGTAGGCGCTATAAGTCGGCTTGGTCTCGTTGGGGCTTGCGCCGGTATCGGTATAGCCCGGCTTGATGTCGATGTAGGCCTCGTCGCGCATTTTGCTCAAAAAGTCGCGCATCGCCGGCTCCATCTTGCTCATGTAGAGAGCCTCGCCCACCTGCTCCTGCACGTCCTTGAAGGGAGGCACGCCGCCCGCGACGTGTTGCACGACCTTGAAGATGACGTAACCCTGCCGGGTGCGGATGGGCGCGGTGAACTGGCCGGCCTTGAGCGTGAAAACCTGGTCCTCGAGAACCTTGGCCATCTTGCCGCGTTCGAACTGGCCCAGATCGCCGCCCTGCCCCGCGGTGGTTCCATCGCTGAAGCTGCGCGCCAGTTGGTTGAAGTCCCCGCCCGCCTGCAGTTTGGCCTCGATGTCGTCGGCCTTGGCTTTGGCGGCTGCCAGCTTGGCGGTATCGTCCGCCGCCACCCCGCCCACTTCCGGGCCAGGCGTGCCGGTGGAGACCAGAATCTCGCTCAGCCGCACGCTCTCCGGCTGCGCGTACTCCTGCTTGTGCGCCTCGTAGTAGCGCTCCGCCTCGCCCTGGGTCATTTGAATCTTGCGGCCCACCTGGTCGCGCATCACCTCCTGGGTGATGATGCCGTCGCGGATATTGGCCTTGAAATCCTCGAACGAAACGCCCTGTTCCTTGGCTGCCTTTTCCAGGTCTTCCAGGGTCTCCAGGTTGTACTTCTTGCGGATCTCGTCGAGCTGTTTGATCAGCTCGGTTTCCCCGTTGATGCCCAGTTCCTTGCCCTTTGAGAGCCAAAGCTGCTGGTCGATCAGGTTGCGCAGCAAGTCTTTGTGCGCCTCTGAGATCTCCTGCATGGTGCGTCCCTGCTGGCGGGCCTCGTTATCCATCTCGGTCATCGCGCGTTCGTAGTCCGAGCGCGTAATGATCTGGTCGTTGACGCGCGCGATGATGTCCTCGACCGTGACGCCGCCATAGGGGCTCTCCGGCAAGGCAGGACGGGTCTGCGCCGGAGTGGTGCCTGCAAGCAGCGCCGTCAGGAACACAAGAGCCGCGGGAATGCGAAGAAGTCTCAGATTCATAGGTTGGGACGCAAGGCGCCATTCACCAGCCGCCTGATGCATAGACGCTATTGTAAATCCCAGGAGAGCAGGGCAGGGTGGCGAGATGAGAATCTCAAAGCGATAGTGCTCGAATTGAGGACTCCCGCCCAACCCAGGATGAGTTTGAAGGCCACAGCCGATTTCAACACAAGAAGAGCCCCAAAACAGACGCGTGGCCCACTCACGACGGCTTCAGGGACTGTGCCCCGTTCATCGCAGCTTTATCGCGATGAGCGGGCCGGGTGTCCCAGGCCTCCATTCCAAGACCCGGGATCCCTCAAAAACCCAACCACCCAAAATCAATTGCAGAGTATTAACCCCACTTGGCGCACAATCAACATAGACCCACAAAAGCCCTCCTGAGAGGCAAGGTCAGGCGCCAAGGACACCCCCTGGGTAACAACGACGTATTTTTCGCTGTGAAACTGTGGACCAACCCCCAACCCAGGCAACATCAGAGAGTTCCACGACCCTCCCTCACAGGATCACAGAATCACCCGCACTATTTTCAGAACAAATTACCCCGATCCGGGCACACGGCGCTCCAGAGCCTGCCCTGAGCTTGTCCAGAGTCCCAAAGCGAGACCCTGGGGCGCCCGGCACCTGGCCGAGTGCCCGCAAACTACCCAAAGGAGTCGGATCGGCGTCAAATCAACCAGTGGTATACTTCAAGCCAAGACCGAGTAGCCGGGAGCTCAGCCAGCACACGCCGGGGCGCCCGCCGGACTCGCTGTCCGGAGGTTCCTCCTGCAAATGACTCCCCGCGCCCGCCGGGCACTCTTCTCCGTCGTCCTTTTCCTTTCGGTCTGCGCCCTCGCCGGCAGCTTGATGCAGCGCCGGGTCGGCGCTCAATCCTCGGCCGACGAGAGTCAGCTGCGCGACAGCCTGAAGTCGTTCACCAATGTCTATGCGCTGGTGGAACAGAACTACGCCGAACCCATCAACGGCGACAAGGCCGATGCGGCCATCTACGACGGCGCCATTCCCGGCATGCTGCGGGTGCTCGATCCCCACTCCAACTTCTACGATCCCAAAGCCTATGCCAAGATGCGCGAGGACCAGCACGGCCGCTACTACGGCGTCGGCATGGTCATCCAGGAGCAGCGGGACATCGACGGCAAGCTCAAGGTCTACGTCATTACTCCTTACGAAAACACGCCCTCCTACCGGGCCGGCATCAAGCCGGGCGACGTAATCGCCGCGGTGGACGGCAAGACCACCGACGGCATGAGCTCCGACCTGGTGGCCAAGGCGCTCAAGGGGCCCAAGGGCACGCACGTGCAGGTGACCACCATACGGGATGGGCAGAGCAAACCGCTGGTCTTCGACCTGATCCGCGATGAGATTCCCCACCCCTCCGTAGACCTGGCCTATGAGATTCGCCCCGGTATCGGCTACATTCACCTCACCCAGTTCCAGGAAACCACAGCGCACGAAGTGATCGACGCGGTCGACGGGTTTAGCGACCTGAAGGGCCTGGTTCTCGATCTGCGGGGCAACCCCGGCGGCCTGTTGAGCCAGGCGGTCGAGGTGTGCGACCACCTGCTGGCCAAGGGGCAGACGATTGTCTCCCAGCGCGGGCGCGCCTATCCCGACCAGGTGTACACGGCCACCCACGGCAACGACGGCCACGCCTTCCCCATCGTGGTGCTGGTCAATCGCAACACCGCATCGGCGGCGGAAATTGTCTCCGGCGCCCTGCAGGATCACGACCGCGCGCTGATTGTGGGTGAAACAACCTTTGGCAAGGGCCTGGTGCAGACCGTCTATAACCTGGGCGAAAACACCGGCCTGGCGCTGACCACCTACCACTACTACACGCCGTCCGGGCGGCTCATTCAGCGCAATTATTCCGGGGTTTCGCTCTACGACTACTACTACAACCACGCCGGCGCTTCGCCCAACGACTCGACCAACCGTGAGGTCAAGTTCACCGACGCAGGCCGCACCGTTTACGGCGGCGGCGGCATCACCCCCGACGAGAAGATCGACAGCCCCAAGAGCAACCACTTCCAGGACACGCTGCTGTACAAGCAGGCCTTCTTCCACTTCGCCGCGCACTACCTGGCCAACCGCACCGTAGACAAGAACTTCCAGGTAGACGAGCCGGTGCTGGGCGAATTCAGAGCGTTCCTCACCAGCCAGAACATCCCCTGGACCAACGAGGACCTGAATGGCGTGATGGACTGGCTGAAGACCAACATCCGCGAATACATCGTGACCAGCCAGTTCGGGCAGTTGCAGGGATTGCGCGTGGTTGCGGACTGGGATCCGATGATCCAGAAAGCCATCACCTACCTTCCCGAGGCGCAGGCTCTGGAAGACAACGCGCACAAAGTGCTGACAGAGAAGGCGCAGGCCCGGAACGGTGGCACTCAGGGTGTGCCAGTGCAGCCATAACAGCCGCTGGTCCCTCAACTCTCATCCATGCAAAAGGCCATCCCACTGGGATGGCCTTTTGCGCGCTTCTGTCCGCTCCAAAGTCATTCAGTAACTCGAAGTCGAATGAAAATGCTAGCATTGCAGTCATTGCTGTCACTGCTAGCAGATTGTGGTATTCTCGCTGTATGGCAACGTTGACGATTCGCAATCTCGATGAAAAGATCAAGCGCAAGCTCCAGGTGCGCGCCGCACTGAACGGCCGCTCCATGGAGGCCGAAGCGCGCGATCTGCTCAGGGTCTCGGTCGATGGAGATCCAACTCTCCCGGCCTCGAAAGAGGACCTCGGGACCCTAATCCACAAACGGTTTGCGGCCTACGGC
>Ga0326727_10028669_pt1 | contig 10100 bp, 11 predicted proteins | sample MB2enrmetagenome_FD_207643 | JGI IMG/M metagenome (GOLD analysis project Ga0326727, IMG submission 207643) | Lab enriched peat soil microbial communities from McLean, Ithaca, NY, United States - MB29MY | ecosystem: Environmental > Terrestrial > Soil > Wetlands > Peat | place: USA: New York...
GGTGGGATTCATGGGCAGGATAGGAGCGATGAATACCCAGGTGGCGACGCCGGCCTCGTGTAACTTGCTCAAGGCACTTAGCCGGGCGCCAATGGGAGGGGCATGAGGCTCCAGCACCTTCCGGACCTCGTCGTCGTCGGTGGGGATGGAAAACCCCACACTCACCCCAGGGGTTGCGGCAAGAATGTCCAGGTCCCGGGTCACCAATGGCGACCTGGTGAGGATGTCGATTCCCCAACCCCCGTTCCTCAAGACTTCAAGACATGCCCGGGTTAAATGGTATCGATGTTCCAGGGGCTGGTATGGGTCGCAAACGCTGGAGAGCAGAGCCCTCCCCTGCCGTCTCTTCCGGCGCAGTTCGGAGTGCAACACCTCTGCAATGTTGGTCTTGGCCTCCACAAAGCTCCCCCACGGCGAATTTGGATGATGAGAGTATTTCCGCATGAAGACGGCATAGCAGTATCGGCACCCATGCCCGCAGCCCAAATATGGGTTGATCACATAGTCCACACCGGGAATCTTCGACCGGACCAGGGCGCTTTTAATCCTTATCTCTATGACGTCCATGACATCATGGGGGAGGCAAGAAAAAACGGGGAATCTTCCGTTTCCTTAGCCTGGCTGCTTCTCCAGGTGGTGCAATATTTTCAAAATAAGCTCGTTCTGATTTTAGAGGTGCTGCAAAATCCTCAATCTCGCTTTCCGATTGGGTATTTTATTCGATCTTCAGCGACTGCTCCCGGTAGCTGCCGCACAATCTTCGGTTTAAAGTGATCAATGACAAGCCTGGCAGTCTGGACTCCCCAGTCTGGAAAGCCAGTGCTATCATTAATTTCTTTGATAGCAAGCCCGCCTCCTTGACGGAGGCGGGATTTTTTTATTTAAGCAGGTTTCACCAGCTCCCGGGCCAGGGCGGCGGCCTGGGTCAGGAGGTCCGGCTGGCGGTTGATGTCACCCATATCCTTGACTCCGACGGCGCGCAGCAGATAGACCAGCTGGAAGCCATAGAGCTTCAGCCAGTGCATGTAACGGGGGTAGATGCCGGCGAACTGGTCCGGGTCCGGGTTGGCCTGCGCCAGGATGAGCACTGCCTTTTTGCCTGGCGGCACCCGGCTGCTGAAGTCCGGGTTGAAGAAGGAATAGGTGCGGTCGAAGAAGCATTTGAGCTGGCCGATGAGATCGCCGTAATAGACCGGGGAGGCCAGCACCAGGACGTCAGCCTCTTTGATGGCCGCCAGGACCGGGGTAGCCTCATCCTCCAGGACGCAGATGTAGCTGTCGGTCTTGCAGGCAAGGCAACCCTGGCAGCCCTGATAAGTCATGCTATTGAGCTGATATTCCTGGACCGCGGCGTCCTGGTCCCGGGCCGCGTCCAGAAAATGCCTGGCCAGGGCGGCGCTATTTCCCTGGGGGCGGGGACTTCCCAGCACGGCTACGATTTTCATGGTTGCATCTCCTGAGGTTCCTTAATAATTTTAGCCAACTAGAGAATAACATAGCCCTGGTGGAGTCTGCTTGATTTTTTCAAGGCCGGTCCGCCGGTCATAAGGGTTTTAGTACATGCAGAAATAGACAAAACGTCGTATCGGGAATTTTTCGACAGCCTCGCAAGATAATCGCTATTCTTGGTAGGCTCTCTTCAAAGAAAAACCAATTCGCCGGAGTTGGAAGCCAAAATTTTTACCAGGCCCGGCGGTGGTATTTCCAGGTCGCCTGCGCTTTTCCTCGGGCCCATTATTACCGGGCTGGCCTGGGGTTTTTCGGCTCCTTCGCAGTGAAATGTCGAGGTTCTGCGGGTGTGGTATACTAAAAATCAAGGGTGGATTTTTTCCCAGGGCAATTGTGCTATGATACCTTCACTGAAGGGATTCGGCTTTAAGAACAATAATATTGGGGGTTTTCCCGGGCTAAGAGGACACAAAAACCAATTTCTGACTGCGACGGACAATGCCGTCGCATAATTGCGGTGTAAAGTAACAGAGTTATGGGGGGCTCACTGCGCAAATGCATGGCTCTGCAAAAATCAGAAATCATGGGAAGGGGGAAACGGCGATGAGTCGAGTAAGACCACAATGGCTGGTTATCATCTGTTTGGTGGTTTTGGTTCTAGGCCTGAATTATGGAGCCGCCGCCGCCGAGATTTTCGGAAACTATAAACTCCGGGACAAAGCGGGCCTCCACGAATTGAAGGTCTCCAAGTGGCAGCAACCGGGCTGTATAAAATTTACCATTAGAGTAGAATTTGAGGCGGAGAATCGCTGGGGGGAAATGTCGGGCGTGGCCGACTTAAAGGGAAACACAGCTACCTATTCGGATAAAGACTGCCCCTTGACTATCACGTTTCAGGGCAATAAGGCCGTGGTACGTGCTCCCCAATGCCGGGATCGCTTCGGTCTACTGCCATTTGATGGCGTCTATATCAAGAAATAGTTTACCTTTAATATCTTGGCTCAGAATTAAAACACCAGGCACAGGCGTCCCGCTGGTGATACCAGTATTTCCCTATTTCCGGTTCCCTGGCTTCCGCTGGGGAACCTTTTTTGTAACTAAGCCGGGTTGATTAATTTGATATGAAAGGAGGTGCCCCATGGAAAAAATCATCCTCTCACCGGTTATGATTTCTCTTTCTATAACTTCGGGCGCTACGCCCTTAATCTGCTCACCAAGAAAGCAGTATGTCCAGAATCTGTGAAGAAGATACACTTTGAGGAAAATTTTTGCTATCCTAAGTCCCACAAGACGGTTTGCCCACAAAAAGAGAAACTTTATCGCTGTTGAACTCGGGAAAGAGGTATCCAAAACCATTTTATGACCGCGGTGGCCAAGGTTGTCGCATAATTGCGGCCAAGGTAAACGACCATCGCCGGGGAGAGGTAATCCATGTTGCCAAGGTGGGGTTTCCTGGTAATCGGGCTGTTGATGAGCTTGGCCGTGATCAACATGGCCAGCGCTCAAGATGCTGCGGAATTTGGGCGCATATTTGACGCCTATAACCTCGCCGCGAACGCAGGTGACGTAAGCACAATGCTGTCACTGCGCACCACCGAAAGACAAAAGGAGATCAGCGGGCAAATCAAGGGGAAAAAGGATCGCGCTTACTTTTTGTTGATCTCCCGGGCCCAAGTACCGGAGTCCTATCAGATTCAACATGTCTCCCGGGCGAAGAGCGGCCAAAGTGTGACGCTCTATTTGCTCGGGCAGTTTTCCGCCATGCCCGAAATGCAACGGCCACGACTGCGGATGGAAGAGCTGATTTCGTTTAAAAAAGAAAATGGCGGGTGGAAAATCGATGAGGCTCTGCCTCTGGGCGACCCAGACAAAATCCAGCGCCCCAAAGATCTGACCCATGACCCTCAAGACGCCAACTTGAACGCCACTGGTGAAATCGCTGGCCGCATTGTCAAAACCGAGTTTAAACCAGGATACACGCTGGTGCTGTTGCGGGTGATGGATGAGGAGCATGCGGTGTTTCTGCCCGCCAAGGAGGCGCTGGAAAAGGACGGCGTGCCGCTTCAGACCCTCGACCCTTGGAATCTGTATCAATTCTCAGGGCATCCGCACAAAAGCGATACGCTTAAGTTTTTTGCGACCAGCGGTAAGTCGATGGAAGATTAGCCTGAGAGGTTCTAATCAAGGAAACGCCTATAAATCCAAAAAACCTCGATTAAATTGTCCTGAATCAGACTTGATTTGACAGTATCCCCGTAGGATGGCTTCTTTTTGTAACTTCTTTCCGTTGAGCCGCCACCATCCCCGCCGCCTCCGACGAGCCAATTGGAGGCCCATTCTTGGCGGCGACGCCGGCGGCTGGCCGCTTTTCGTAGATCGGCCTCCAGATCAGAATGTCTGGCAATGAGGTAATCAATGCCCTCGTCCGCCCAAAAGCCTGGTCCATTTTGAATCACCTTGGGGGCGTTGAGCGGGAAGGTGATCGGGTTGTGGCGGGAATATCGCCAACAGGGTGCGGGACTCCAGGTTGGTGACGAAGACCAGGAGTTGGTTTAAAGGAATGCCAAACTTTTGGACAATAATATTCGGTTTAAGCGGCTGTTATTTTTCTAATAGTGGCTTTGCCTTCTCTGCGTCCATTATTACCGGTTTTCCCCCACCTGGAGGATGCAAGACGACTACGAGGTCCTCACGACAATTTGGACCAGCCCAACCATAATAATTTGCTTTGTTATATTCACGGGTCAGTGCCAGATCGAAAATCATTGGAGAAGTTGCCGTATCACCGAAGCGATAGACGGAGAAGGGGTCGTATGTCAGGAAGCCTTCCTTAAAACTTTGGGACAGGCACTTTTTGCCAATGAGTTCGGGAACCGAATCATTGTTAAGATCAGCAAGGTTATATAAGTCGAAGTTCCTTAAGCTGAGGATCTCTTTTGGAACCCCGTCATAGCTTAAAGAGATTACATGGAGACTGCCGGGTTGGCTGGCGTAGGCCCGGCCGAACAAAAAAAGAAGAGGGAACCGAGACCTCCCCTTTATGGTCGGCACCATAAGGAGATGTTCTGAGTGGAGAAGATTGCTGCCGGTTATCTTTTTTATGTCTCTATTCTCAATGGCCTGGCTATACTTCGTTATGCCGTCTTCATCGGTTACTGTGAAGACCACCTCTCCATGCCGGATTATCTCCAGCTGCGTAAAGTCGTCTCCCTCGTCATAGTCAGTGGGAACGCGCAGGACGAAATCGTATGGCACCGATTCCCCCCGCCAGTCATAGCTCACGGTTCCAAAGGTCCTCCACTCCGCTGCGAGTCCGGTGGTTGTGGCACAGAATACGAAAAGACTCACGAACCAGACAGATATTGTGAAATGACCTGGTTTCATAGTTCTTCTCTCCTGTGAGACACACCGGCAAAGGCAAGCAAAGCCGGAGCTGGTCTGGAGACGTCGCCTGGTTGGGCAAAATACCTTTTCATTTTTTGATTCCAGCAGTTATTGATTAGGCTATATCGCAAAATACGGGAAAATCGTATTTAAATCAATAGATGAAGATATTACTCGGAGCATTAAATTGATTGCAATTTATGGTGTAGCCTAGCGGACCTGTTTTTCCGAGAAATATCGAGCCACGATATGAGGTTGGCGTTGGCGCTGGCGGGCCTCCCGCTCACAGCAGTCCAACAGGCAGGCCTTGAGCCCGGCAAAATCCTGAACGTCAGGCAGCGGCGCCAGAAAATTACGGCGCCCATACCCCACCAGGTTTTCCACTCCGCCCTTTTCCTGGCCCCGCCAAGGGTGACGTACTCACTTTCGAAGAGAAAAGGTGACCGGAAGGAGACCCAGGCGGCTTGTTCCTGGCGGTTTTTCCCGATGTCGCCCACATATCTGGTAACCAAACGGGCGGCTACGGCGGTCCCATTTTCTATGGCCAAAACTCCTCTAACTGATCCTCTTTTCTATGACCATGCACACCTGTCAACCAAACGCCTCCCCATGCGTTATAGGAGATAGCAGCCTGCATGATGCGGCAAATTAGAAGAGCGCTATCCGAATCCGCTTATTAACGATGGTCGACTCGCCGCATAATTTCGGGTTACTTGACTACGGAAAGGGAGGCAACAGATGCAGCTTCAGGTGGCTGAGTATGAGGCTGAGAATGGGGAGGTCAGGGAGATGAAGACCAGCGTCCATGTGTTAAGAGGGAAAGAGGCGAAGGAATTCAAGTCCCGGTTCATGACGGTTTTGGAAGCCCTGTCGTTTGAGATACAATGGCAGGAGAAGCAGGAGGGGAAGTAGATAAAGACAGGATCCCTGGCAGGACCGCCAAGATATTGGGCGTGACCGGCAGAAGCTCCGTCAGGACCTCAAATCAGGCAATCAGGCCGCCGCGGCAGCCGACCGGCTCGACCTGAAGAGGGATCTCCAGGAACTCCGGAAAGACCGGCGGGACCGCCGCCAAATCTCTTGAATATTAACCGGGGCCTCTAAAATTTTGTCCGCCACTTGTACGCCGTGGCCCCTGTAGATATTGCCACGACCCTGCTTCAAGATTGTCTGAAGCAAGAGGTGGTAGTTAGTATTGATGGGGGCCACAGGACCCAAATCCCCGTTTATGGCCCCTTACGCTTAACTCTTTTCAATCGCTGCACGAAGGTCCTCCACTATTTCTTTATTAGGAGGATTCAGGTCTTGGACAATGCTATAGCACTCCCATGCAGAATCCAGGTCCCCGAGAGCTGCATAGGCCAGCCCTGAATAATAGACTGCGGTGCAGTATGCTGCTTGACCCGCCTGGTCCTCTGGGTCCCCTGGGGAACCGGTCACATTATATAATGCGGCTATTGCTTTTTCCGGTTTCCCATCCTTGAAATACTGAATCCCTTCCTTCAGCCAATGCTTTCGCATCGCCGCCTGGCCTTTTTTTGGCCATATGGTCATTAGAATGCGCACGCACAGCGGTTGGTCCATTTTATTGACCTCCTTTCCCGGTCCTGATTATCTGAGATTATGCGGCAGCCTGGACCACCGCGATCAAAAAACGGTTTTGTGGAGTTATCTCCACGAATTTAACCCCGAGAAGCATCCTCTTTTGCAGCCGAATTGTCGGGCGACAACGATGATAGCATAAATTTCCATGAATTTGTCAACCAATTCGCCGGATATAGTAATTTTTCCAGAAATTTTGACATACCACCGGGCGGCCAGGCAGCCACATGGTGAGCGCCTGGTTATCGTTGTCAGCTGATGATACCTGGTTCACCTGGCCGACTTACTGAACCGGAATCAATGCCTTTTTCATAGCCCACCCCCTGAACGCCGGAGTTGATAAGGTGCAATCGGGACCTGATTTTAGGCCATAGCTTGCAGGGGTCGGTCGTCTCAGCCTTTCGCCGCATCAATTTTGGTCTTCGGCATTCTTGCATCTGCTTGGCCCTCCTACAGGTTTTATGAAAACGTCCTGGCTAACTTATTAATTAAAAGGCTTTTTTAGGTAAGTCAACCATTTCCCTATCAATTTCCGAGAACCTTTAACGTTCGTTTTCGGTGAAGAGCATGAGAAGGTTTTGATGCCGGATAAATCGGTAAGGCGAACGACACAGCCTCATGTCAAGGCGACAGATATCTTTGTTTTGGGATATGATGCTGCTGGGGGTAGGGGGTGGAATTCTGTAGATCCTTCCAAGGAGATAAACATACCGAAGTAAACCCTGACCAAAATTTCGACTCAAGACCTTAATCCACTTTTGACGCTGGTAGCCTTCTCAACCCATAAGAAGATCAAGCTTTTTGGAATTATATTAGGTATTCTGTTTTTGTTAGGCGACGAATTTGGTAGATTTTATAGCCAAATTCTATTATGGTGTTTGAGAAGGGGGTGGAAAAAATTTTGGCTTTTGCAAACTGGAAACCCAACTGATGGGTTTGTCCTTGCTTGAAAGATTAAGAGGTGATTATTTCATGGTTGTCATAATATGTGAAACCGAAACTTAGTCGACACTTTGCAATGCTGCCAATCTGATTATACTCCACAACCAAGAATTATCTGCACTGTTAGATTTAGCAATTATGGGGAAATCTTTATGACATTGAAAGAGTTAAAAGGCTCGCTTAGCGGGATCAATATTGGCTTGTCCGGTGCGGTTCCCGAATGTAGCGAATGGACCGAGCCTGCCCCGGATCGTGCAATCATAGAATTCGTAGCTGTATTCACCGGTCTTGTGATTAAATATGGTGGCCGGATTGTGCATGGCTCCCACCCCACTTTCACCCCTATTATTTTAGACCAAGCAAAACATCATGCTCCACCTGGTTCTGGAAAAGTAGTTACCTTGGTAATTTCTGAACTTTGGGCCAATACTCCTGATTTTCGAGATATATTATCTTGGTCGGAAATTGCAGAGATTATAGTTACTAAACAAATTAGAGAAGGGGGACCTGAGATTGTTGACACAAGAAATAGAAGTCTCAGTTTAATGCGACTTCATCTCCTCCAGCAGATGAACGTAATGATTGCGGTAGGTGGAAAAGTTCACTCGAATGATGGCATTATTCCAGGCGTTTTAGAGGAACTCAAATATGCAAGTTGCCGGAGAATGGCATGTTTCCTTATCGGCGGAGGAATGGGTGGAATGGTAGCAAAACTCGTTGGGGTGCAATCTTGGCCTTCGGAGCAACCTTGGCCTTGGGAGTCGTGGCGTCAGAATGGATTGGCAAATCAAAAAGATAGAGAACTTCAAACCGCCACTGACGTGGGTTCTTGCGCAAGTATAATTTTTAACCACCTACTTCACCACCCTGAATTGGCTAAGCGTGAACTGACTCGACTTGACGTGTCGGAGAAAGATTGCCTTAATGACGCAACCATTTTAACTTTTAAAAAATGAGGCACCTAAGAAAAAAATGCTCCTATAAAACAATCCTCCCAATCACTCAGCAATCCGTGGGCTCTACTACGCCAACAATTTCTTGAGGTTGTCCCAATTCCATCGGTAGACACGGCCCGCATCAGGAACACCCCAGTCTTCTGAACCATCCTTATAACCAATTATCTGGAACTTTGGTTTCTTAAGTTCATTGGCGAGCTTGACCTCTTTGAGAACTCCGGGGGCTTTCTTAGTCTTTGGTCCTAACATGACAATAAAGACCTCAGACCTTGCGATTGCACCCCGAGCCTTGTCTAACCAATCCTTCTCGGGAGCAGCCTCCTTTAGAGAGAAATCGCTTACCTCAAACGGGGACTCTGGGAGCTTCGCTTGGCCGATCATAGATTCCTTCGAAGCCTTATCATTATCGAAATCGAAACTTATGAACACCTTCTTCTTAGCCATTTCTTCTTCCTCTGATTTAATTGCCCCTAATAGTCGTTACGGATTGAGATTGCCTCTTCAACCCATTCCTCTATGTTTTTCGTGATGTAGTCATACACATTAGTGCTTCTTGAGTAAGGTGGATCATAGGCCTTAACGACCTTCCCCTGAGGAACGAATACCACAATCCGGCGCCTCCTGTCAATTTCTCAATGATAGGTAGATAATCCTTTCTTGTATTCGGTTATTCGGTCAGATTTAAAGCCCTTCTAAGTGCGGCTCACGGGCTCATAACGGCTACTTATTTATCTGGCTTCGGCAGTGAAATTAGCTGAAGGATGGGGGGTAGGGGATGGTAATTCAGTAGAAATTTTCGATGGGATACACTACCGGGAGTAGGCCCTGACCAAATCTTTAGAATTTTTCCTTTTTTGCCTATGAAAGAATCAAACAGAAAAAGCTCTGGCCACCTTCTGAGAACCCGGGCTGACACGCATCCTATACGCAACCGCAAAAAATAGGCCGCTTTCTGGCGGCCTTTAACCTCTTGATTTCAATGGTGGCGGGGGACGGAATCGAACCGCCGACACGGGGATTTTCAGTCCCCTGCTCTACCGACTGAGCTACCCCGCCGACCGTTAAGTTGTTTATCTTGCCCCCGGGCTTTTGTCAAGACCTTGGACAGGCATTGGTGCGGGCCCGAGCTACATGGTGGGCAGTGGCCACCTTACAACTGCCCAAAGGCGGTTTTGAAATAGATGGTAAAAAATAATTCCGGACAGGAGTGTCCGGCAACAAAATTGCACGAAGAAACTTACACTATCTGGGAGTTAAATTCCAGACCATTTTAATTTCAACGGGATCAAGATATTATAACGATGCAATCAAATCCCCTCTCCCTTGCGAGGGGAGAGGGAAAAAGATGGTAAATTTCAGGAAATGAGGTCCTGGCGGAGCGCTATTCCCCAGCCCGGGCCTTGAGTAAGGACCTGTTGCACCATTTCCCCCACTACGGCGCCCAGAGTGGCAGGTGGCCATGGATCCGGTGACCCACGTGGCCGTGGGGGCGCTGCTGTCGCAACTGCTTCCCGGCCCCTCTTCGGTTTGGAGCGCCGTGGCCGGGATGTTTTTCACCCTGCTGCCGGATTGCGACTATTTCTTAATATTTTCCGATCGGCTGGCCTTTATCCGTCACCACCGGGCCTTTTCCCATTCCCTGGCGGCCCTGCCCCTGTTTGCCCTGTTGGCAGCCGGGGTGGCCTGGGTCTTGGGCGGCCCCCGCTGGTTCCAACCGATCTTCTTCCTGGGTCTGGCAGTGCTGGCGAGCCATCTTCTGGTATTGGA
>Ga0326727_10028670_pt1 | contig 10100 bp, 12 predicted proteins | sample MB2enrmetagenome_FD_207643 | JGI IMG/M metagenome (GOLD analysis project Ga0326727, IMG submission 207643) | Lab enriched peat soil microbial communities from McLean, Ithaca, NY, United States - MB29MY | ecosystem: Environmental > Terrestrial > Soil > Wetlands > Peat | place: USA: New York...
TGGGTTCGCTCGATGTCGGACAATCCCGAGGTCGCCGTCCCCCCGACATACACCTCGCCATCGTCGGGAGATTCGAGCAGACCCGCTATATGGAGCAGCGTCGATTTTCCCGCGCCGGAGGGCGCCACCAGCGCAACCGATTGTCCCGCCCACAGCGCCAGCTTGGCACCGCTGAGAATTGTCAACGTCGTCTCGCCCTGCGTGTACTCCCGCTTTATGTCGTGGAGATAGACGACCGGCACATCTTCCGCCCCCTGCTCCATATCCGGCCCTCACTCGTACCGGAGCGCTTCGACGGGATCGAGCCGGGCAGCGCGCCATGACGGATACAGCGTGGCGAGGAATGACAGCGTCAGCGCCATGATGACGACCGCGCTGGTCTCGCCGAAATCGATCTCGGCCGGCAGCTTTGAGAGAAAATAGAGCTCCGGCGAAAACAACTCGGTGCTGGTCAGCCAGGACAGGAATTGCCGGATCGATTCGATGTTCAGGCAGATCAGCAAACCGACCAGAAGTCCGGTCAGCGTGCCGACCACGCCGATCGCCGCGCCGGTGATCAGGAACACCCGCATGATCGATCCCTGCGAGGCGCCCATGGTGCGCAGGATCGCGATGTCGCTGCCCTTGTCCTTCACCAGCATGATCAGCCCGGAGACGATATTCAAGGCCGCCACCAGCACGATCATGGTGAGGATCAAGAACATCACATTGCGCTCGACCTGAAGCGCATTGAAGAATGTCGAATTACGCTGCCGCCAGTCCACCAGAAACACCGGCCGTCCGGCCGCCTCGGTTACGCTCTTGCGGAAGGCATCGATCTTGTCGGGATCGGTGGTGAACACTTCGATCGCGGTGACGTCGTTGTTACGGTTGAAATAGGCCTGCGCCTCCGCGAGCGGCATGAACACGAAGCTCGCGTCATATTCGGACATGCCGATCTCGAATACGGCTGCAACCTTGTACGGTTTGACGCGCGGCGTGACGCCCATCGGGGTCACCGCGCCCTTGGGCGCCACCAGCGTGATGCTGTCACCGGCATGCAGCGACAGCGTGTCGGCGAGCCTGCGGCCGATGGCGACGCCCTGCCCTTCGTCGAACCCCTCGAGCGAGCCCTGTTTGATGTTCTTGGCGATGGAAGTCAGATTATTGAGATCGTCGGAGCGAATGCCACGAACCAGCACGCCGGAAGCGTTGAAGGGCGAGGATGCCAGCGCCTGTCCGTCGACGACGGGCGCGGCCAGCCTGATACCGGCGACCTGATTGATGCGCTCGGCGACATCCTTCCAGTCAGTCAGCGGCGATTCCAGGGGCTGCACCAGCAGATGTCCGTTGAGGCCGAGAATCTTGTCCAGCAGTTCCTTGCGGAAGCCGTTCATGACGGCCATGACGATGATCAGCGTGGCGACGCCGAGCATGATGCCCAAAAAGGAGAAGCCGGCGATGACGGAAATGAAGCCTTCCTTGCGACGCGCCCGCAAATAGCGACCGGACAGCATCCATTCGAATGGTGCGAAAGGTGGGGTTCGAACTATCTCGCTCATGGCTTCATCCATAGCCCGATTTTCACACGATTCGGGCTAATTGTAGCCGTGAAGACCGATATCGCCGTAGCAGCGGTGGATAATTCCTCACTGGGTCAGCCGCGCCAATACATCGGCCGGGCTCAGATCCTCGCGCGTCCCGTCGCTGCGCCGCTTCAATTCGAGCTTGCCTTGGGCCAGCCCCTTCGGGCCCACCAGGATCTGCCAGGGAATGCCGATCAGGTCGGCGGCGGCGAATTTGGCACCGGCACGCTGGTCGGTGTCGTCGTACAGCACCTCGACGCCGGCCGCGCTGAGTTCCCGGTACAGCCGCTCACACGCCGCATCGGTGTCCGCCGCACCTTGCTTCAAATTCAGAATAGTCGCCCTGAACGGTGCCACCGCTTCCGGCCATTTGATGCCGGCCTCATCGTGGCAGGCCTCGATGATGGCGCCGACCAGGCGCGAGACGCCGACGCCATAGGAGCCGCCATGAATAGCCACCTCGACACCATCGGGACCGGCAACCAGGGCCCTCATCGTGTCAGAATATTTGGTGCCGAAATAGAAGATCTGGCCAACCTCGATACCGCGGGTGTGCACCCTCTTCTCCGTCGGCACCTCGCGTTCGAAACGCGCCGCGTCGTGGACATCTTCGGTCGCTGCGTAGACCGAGGTCCACAGCTTGATGATCGGCGTGAGATCACTGTCGTAGTCGATCTCCTCGCCCGGCACCGGCAGATCAAGCACATCGCTGTCGCAATAGACCGCGGACTCTCCGGTCGCGGCGAGCACGATGAACTCATGGCTGAGATCGCCGCCGATCGGGCCGGTTTCGGCGCGCATCGGAATCGCCTTTAATCCCATGCGCGCAAACGTCCTCAAATACGCGACGAACATCCGGTTATAGGCGCGCCGCGCCGCAGCCTCGTCGATATCGAACGAGTAGGCATCCTTCATCAGGAACTCGCGACCGCGCATGACCCCGAAACGCGGCCGCTGCTCGTCGCGGAACTTCCATTGGATGTGATAAAGATTGAGCGGCAGGCTCTTGTAGGATTTCACATAGGCGCGGAAAATCTCGGTAATCATTTCCTCGTTGGTTGGCCCGAACAACAGCTCGCGCTTGTGCCGGTCGGTAATGCGCAGCATTTCCGGTCCGTAGGCATCGTAGCGGCCGCTTTCGCGCCACAGGTCGGCCAGCTGCAGCGTCGGCATCAACAGTTCGAGGGCGCCGGCGCGATTCTGCTCCTCGCGGACGATCTGCTCGATCTTCTTCAGTACCCGCAAACCCAGCGGCAGCCAGGCATAGATCCCCGCCGCCTCCTGTCGCATCATGCCCGCGCGCAGCATCAGACGATGCGACACGATTTCGGCCTCCTTCGGATTTTCCTTCAGGATGGGCAGAAAGAACCGCGACAACCGCATGGGCACACTCAAAAGAATCGCTTCAGACACGAGAGGAGAGCAGTGAAACCGGATCGGATGCAAAAACACAAGGCCGGGGATCGGCAAAAAGCAGCCAAGCAAGCGGATTCTCTCATGCTCCACCGGCCCCATTGACCGCGCAATTAAGGCGCCAACGCGTCATTCCCCCGCCCCACACGCCCGTCGGCTTTGCGAGAGCGTCGCCCTACCCCGGTCCAGAACGAAGTGCCCCGGAGCGCAAGGCGCCAAGCGATTTTTGCTGAAATCAGGGGGGCCGTGAGGCAGGTATGTTTTTGCTCGCCGTCCCTGGCCGCTCGATCACTTGATCAAGATCGGCGCATCAACACTGACCTTGTCGGCATCAGAGAGCGATATATCAAGGCCTAGCGTCCAGCGCCCGGCTGCCGGCATCGACATCTTCACCTGCCACCGGTCGTCGCTCGTATGCACCGCCTGAGCTGTTTGAGGTCCGATTCCCGATTGCATATTGGAAAGCGTGACCGACACGCCCTGTGCCGTCATAGGAAGCTCTGCCGCCGTCTCAAGCTGTACCGTAATATCAACCGGGCCAGCACGGCCCGGTGAAATGGTAACGTTCGCCATTACCCTGTCGGTGTGGATATGAGTGAAGAAATCCTCGGCATCGCCGGCAATCGCCGGAAGCCCTGCCGCAAAACAAGAAAGTTGAACGGCACAGAAAGTGCCAAACGCAAGGCGAGGCAGGGATGGCCTGGAGAGCCGCCGGGGCTGCAATATCTTCATCCCCATTACATTTTCATGCCAGGCATGCTTTTCATATCCATGCCTTCACCAGCAGTCCCTCCAGGGCCTTGCGCGCCGACACCCGCCACATCGAGCGTCAGCTTCACCTTGCCCGCCTTTTCAAATTCGAGGGTAAGCGGCACTTGGTCGCCCTGCTTCAGCGGGCTCTTTAGATCAAGCATCATCAGATGATAGCCGCCCGGCGCGAGCTTGACGATCTTGCCGGGTTCGATCGGAAGCCCCTTGTCGAGCGGCCTCATCGTCATCACGCCATTGGTCACGGCCATCTCATGGACCTCGATCTTGCCGGCGACATCGGCTACCGCGCCGACCAGGCGATCGGACCCCGCGCCTTTGTTTTCGATGGTCAGATATCCGGCACCAACCTTGGCGCCGCCCGGTGTCGCCCGACTCCAGGCTTGCGTGATCACGAGATCGCCCGCCCGGACCTCCTCGGCGCGAGCGACCGCTGCCGTCAGGCCCGCGAGGGTCAGGGTTAAGGCAAGTACGCCGATCATACGTTTCATCATGGGACTTTCTTTTCTCGTTTGCGCGGTCGAGGTGTCTTCGCCGCGATCGGATACGGAAGCGATCAGCGGCAGACTTTCACGTAGACGCAGACCTTCTTGAAATTCTCCCAGTGGCACTGCTGTTCCATTCGACAGGTCTTCTCCTTGGTGTCCTGGGGCGCCGCCAAGGCGGGCATCGAACCCAGGCTGACGCCGAGGAGAAGAACGAAAAATACAAGCGGCGTATCATGCTTCATCGGTCGATCTCCTGATTGCAATTTCAATTGACGACGCGGCTCTCTTCAGGGGCAACTGGACGATGGGACGCCAAAGGCGATTTTCCGCTTATCGCCGATCAGACAGCCATCCTTCCAGCGCCCGTTGTAGACTCCGGAGAGACTTGTCACGGTACCGGTTCCGTTCGGTTTCCCCTTGAAGAATTCTCCTTCGTATCGAGAACTCTGGAGCGTTAATACGCCTCGCCCATTCGGCTCGCCATTCAAAAGCTCGCCATCATATCGTCCCAAGGACCAGTCTTGCGTACCGCGGCCGGATTGCCGGCCTTCGCTCCACTCGCCCTGATCTTTCTCGTAGGGCTTGCCGTTATTCAGCCATTGCAGATTTCCAGCGCCCTGGGCCAACCCGTTGACGCAGGCGCCCGACCAGCTCACGGCCTCATTGGGTTGCGGATGCGGGTTCCAGACTTTGCATCCGCTCTTCGGGTCGGCGACGAAATCTCCAGCCTGACTTGATTCGGCATGAGCAAGGGGGCAGTTCGGCAGAATTGCCGACGCAATCAGCATCCAGACGATGCGCATTCTTATCGGCCGCCTCCGCCTTGCCCGTTCCGTTTCCAATGTCATTGAGGCAACAGAGGCAGCACGACGTCTCTCAGCAGTTGGTCGCGGACATCGATGAATTTATCCCGAACCAGGCCATCGCGATCAATCACATAGGTCAGAGGAAACCCCTCAGGCTGACCGAACCCGTTATCGGTGATCTGGTCTAGGGTCGCCGTTGGATACGCGATCGCGCCGCTCATCCTGCGCATCTTCGCAAAGTCCTGCGGACGATCGGCACTGACTCCGATTATTTCCAGCCCCCGCGCGTGATAGCGACGGTAGAAAGCATCGAGCACCGGCATCTCCCTTCGGCATGGCGCGCACCAGGTCGCCCAGTAGTGCACCAAAACGACTTTGCCACGCATTTGGCTCAGATCGAATTTATCGCCATTCAATTCGGTGAGAACCAGCGAAGGCGCGGTCTTGTCCATCGCGACCTCGGCGACAGCGGCCCCGCACCCTCCGGCGCAGAGAAACCATGCCGTCAGAGCCAGAGAAACAAATGTCGAATTATGCATGGAAGAACTTTCTCAAGTCGTCATTGTTGTCACTGTTTGCATCTGTATGACTGCCGCGCCTTGAGGCCTAAAGATCAATTAGTACTTCGCGACGACCGGGCCGCCAAAACGGTAGTTCAGACGCAAGAGGCCTATGATCGCATCTTGCTGGATGCTTTCGGTACGCGACAGGCCGCCGACCGGCACCGCATTGAAGTTGAGAGTCTTGGTACCAAGGAACAGATAGTTCAATTCGGCGCCCACGGACCAATTCGGCCCGAAGCCGATTTCGATCCCCGTGCCCACAGCGCCTCCCAATCGGGTGTCACTGGCCTGATCAAAGACGACATTCGTCGCGGTTAGGATGCCGCTATATTGGTTGCTGGTAACGGCGGCGCCGCCCTTCGCGAACCAAAGCACGTTATTCCAGGCATATCCGATTTGGCCTGTAAAGAGCCCAAGACCATTTGTCTTGCTCTGGTTCGTTACCTGCGGAGCGACCAGCAACAAACTCGCGTTCTGTGCGCTCAGATTGGCCCAGTCACCTTGCGCCTCAACGCCAAAGACCCAACTGCTCGTCTGAAGGCGATACCCTATCTGGCCACCGAGCAGGGCCCCCGCAGTGTCGTTACAACCTTCCGAGACGCCCGGAATGGTTGGGGCGCCTGCCGCGAACGAATTGGTCCAGCACCTGGCACCGCGGCTGCCGCCGGCATTAAAACCAACGAACAAGCCGCTCCAGTCGTAAACCGCCGCGGGCACTGCTGGAGCCTTTGGATAAACCTTCGCCGGCAGGTCAGCGGCGCGTGCGTGAGTAGACGCAACGGCCATCAAACCCAGCGCTGCCATCAAGATTTTATTCATATTCCCATCTCCATCGCGTTCGATATCACGTCGAGCCAAAACTGCGTGCGAGACGCAGCACCAAGTGCGGATATTCAGAAATTGAAACTGGAAGTAACCTTCAGCAGATACGGTGCGACGAGCTGTCCCTCTGTCCCGGCGTTGCTGGAGGCAGTTGCCCGGTAGTAGACCGGGATTTCGACGTCGACATATGTCTTGAGGACGTATCTGTTGGCTTCGTCCAGCACCTTCGTGAACTCGATGCCCGGCGACACCATCACTCGGTCGAACCCCGAATTTAAGGCGTCGGCGGCGGTCCCACTGTCGGTGTCGCGGTGGGAAACGATCACCTGGGCAAGTGGCGTGATCTTGTCAAAGCCGAGCACATTATAAAGATTGTTGTAGACGATGCCGACCGCGCCATCGATCTGCATACCCGGATGATAGGTCCCAACGACTCCAAGGTTCCCGTCGAAAAAACCCTGAGGGTCGGGCGCCTGTGAGTACGCGAACGGCTGGCGCCAAACGAACTGCGTGAAATACTGCCATGCATTGTCGCCGCTTAACAGGCCGCGATGAAAAGCGCCCAGGATCAGATCGGTGCTGCCTGTGCCGACCTGGTTGTCCCTATCAAGTCCAAGCGCCGTGTATGAGCCCGTCGGCAACTTCAAGCCGAAGAGCAGACCCGTCGACATATCGGGAAAGAATCCAGTGTACATTCCCATGACCTCGACGTCGCCGAAGGTTCTTGAGTTGAAGGTCTGAATCTGACCTGGAAACAGGAAATCGGTCTCAGTGGTCAGCGCACGGTTGGCCATGACCGGCACCCTGATCATGATGCCCCAGTCACGGTTGAAGTTGTAGCTAAAGCCGGCGTTGTACCACTGGGTCTTGATCTCTTTGTCCCCGTTGAGGGCTGCGGACGCCTTCGAGCTTCCGACGTAATTTTGTGTTTGATCCTGACTCCAATACTCGAAGAAGATTCTGCCTCCGTGCTCTTGCTCCTGAGGCAACATGTCCAGGCCGCTAACGTCGAACACGCTACACCCGCAGGCGCAGGCGAATGCGTCGGTTGTCGAGAGGCCGGCAAGCGAGAAAATGGAAAGGACCAGGGTGGCGAGCATGGTCGCCGAGGCCCCGATGATTTTGCGAAAGAAGGTCGACAATGGCGTGGATGTCTTCAACATGATGTCACGTTTGATCCTGTGTTTTCGAGTGCCGGACAAAGCGTGCCGCTAACCGGCAATAAAGCGGAGAAACGTCGCGATCAGAACTTGTAGTTCACGCCGGCACGGAGGACCTGGATGGTCAGGTCGCTCGAGCCACGTAGCGTGTTGGCACCACCGCCCGCGTCGGTGATCACGCCCACCGCATTGACCTTGGAGAATCCCGCATACAGATATTCGGTCCGAAAAATCCAGTGATCGGTCATCGCATATTCCCAGCCTGCGCCAGCGACCCATCCCACCAGCGACTTCGAGGCAGCGGCAGTCCCGGCACCCGCCGGTGCACCACCGTCGGAATAGCTTTCGAGATAGCTGACGCGGGTGAAGGCGACGCCTGCGGTCAGGTAGGCAAGATTCCGGTCGGCGGCGATGCCGATGCGGGGACGAATGGTCGCCAGATAGTTTGTCGTGGCGGATTGCGTGATCGCGAACGGCGTCATGCCGTCGCTTAGCGTAAGTGTGTTATTGGTGAACCATGGGTTGCTGTGGAAGTAGTCGAAGTCGCCCTCCAGTCCGGCAACCAGCAAGCCTGACTGGTAATTGCAACCGACTTGGCCGCCGGCGAGCAGCCCGTCCTCGCCATGAGAATTTATGCCGTTGCCGGCTACCACGGCCGGATCTGGACCCAGAAGGTGCGTTCCGGGATCGACGGCGGGGCTGAAAACTGACCCGCTCGCTCCGCCGCCGACGTTGGCCCCGACATAACAGCCGGTCCAATTGAAGACCGGAGCCGCTGCAGCCTTGCTAGGCATATTCATTGGCAGATCGGCAGCCTTTGCTGCGCGAATGAGAACGGGGGCGAACAATAGAGCGAAGCCAATGAGCAAAAGCCCAAGAGGAGTCACGTGCTGGACGCGGTACAAACTGCGATAGGAATGGCTGATCGGATCCCTGATGGGACCGATATTGGGAATCGTGCGCACTGCTGACGCTCCGCAGAATCGAATCGAGACGCGACGGACTCAATCCGGGATAAAGGACGACCTGACGGGCCGGGCGATCGGAATCGTGTCAGGCGGTCTGCGGTGGCGCGCGGGCTTGGGCATTGGAGCCGACCCGGGTGGCCGGCATGCGGTCAACAGCTTCCAGCCATGATACGCGCTGGTAAAGCTGCTGCAGGCTTACGAAGATCAGCGAGGGCGGGTCGAGAGCAACGGCGCCAGCGTGGCCTGCCATGCAACCCGCACAGCAGGCGCCGTGATCATGCTGCGTCTTGGCGGGAGCGCTCTGGGCCTCGTCCGCGGACGACGCCATCCCGGAACAGATCGACGCCATGTAAAGCGGGTCGGTTACGGCATAAGCCACCACGCGAAATGCGGCGATCGGTGCAAAAAATTGCACCAATACCGAAAGCAGCACGATTGGAGCGAGAGCTCGCAGCCGGCGTCGCATGATTTTCCCCAAGGCGCTCTGGATTTCCTAGCATTGGCGTCTGGGCCAGTCGAGATTGCCGGCCACGGTTTGTCGGAAGGCGTGTCGAAAATATCACATTTCCGGACGCATGCGGGGAATTGACGGGAACGACTGGAATTCCCAGCGCCTTCGCAAAAAAGGAATTCTGTGCTGCCCGCCGAGACCGTTGCCCACCTCACGCACCAGAAATAGCCGAGACCAGTTTGATGCAGCGCAATGTTTTGCGGCTCGGAAGCGGGATGTTGCGAATGTTCGTCCACCGGATCACCCGATGTTTGATTTCGACCAACCGCTGCTGCTTGCCGGACTGCTGCTGGGGCTGTCATCGAGCCTGCATTGCTTCGGCATGTGCGCCGGCATCGCCGCCAGCCTGCATTTTGCGGCGGACCTCGATCCCAGTCGGCCCGCACGCGCGCTCCTCTCAACGACACTTCTGATCAACGGCGGGCGGATTGCCGGATACGTGATCGCGGGCGCGATCGTCGGCGGCGTCGGATCGGGCATCTTCGGTTCGTTCGATCATGCCTTTGTCCATGCCATCCTTCGCTGGGCCGCCGCGGCGGCGCTGGGCTGGATCGGGCTCTCGATGCTGGGCGCCCTACCCCTCCCGGCCGCCCTTTACCGGGTTGCTTCAAGCGTCAGTCGCTTGATGGACGCCGTCGCCAGAGCGGCACGGCTACCCGCCGCGATCGCGCTGTTCCTGAGCGGGGCGGTTTGGGGCTTTCTTCCCTGCGCCATGGTCTATGCCGCCCTGTTCTATGCGATGCTCTCCGGCTCGTGGCTCGGCGGCGCGCTCGTGATGTCCGGCTTTGGGCTTGGCACCTTGCCGATCCTGATCGGCGCGGGCCTTGGACTTCCGCTGCTCCGTCGCAGGGCCACTTCGGTATGGCTACGCAATACCGTCGGGCTGGCCATCATCACGGTCGGCATCGTTAGTGCCGGCATATCGCCGACGACGTTCGCGGCATGGTGCCGATCGGGTTGACGCAAAGGCGATCGGGGCGTCCGCTTCAAATTGCCCGGTCGGCTTCCCCGCCGCCGAATACTCAATCCACCGAAT
>Ga0326727_10028671_pt1 | contig 10099 bp, 10 predicted proteins | sample MB2enrmetagenome_FD_207643 | JGI IMG/M metagenome (GOLD analysis project Ga0326727, IMG submission 207643) | Lab enriched peat soil microbial communities from McLean, Ithaca, NY, United States - MB29MY | ecosystem: Environmental > Terrestrial > Soil > Wetlands > Peat | place: USA: New York...
GCCGGCCGCCCCGTGCGCTCCACCACGCGCGAGGCCAAAATGCCCAGCACGCCGCGATGCCAGTCTGGATGGTCGAGGATGAGGCACTCGCGCGGGTACTCGCCGCCGGCATCTGCCAAAGGTTGCAGTTCGCGGTCGATGGCCTCCAGCGCGCGTGCCTCGGAGTCGCGGCGTTCCCGATTGAGGCGGTCCAGTTTCTCTGCCAGCTCGCGCGCGCGGGCCGCGTCTCGCGTCAGCAGCAGCTCCACCACGTCGTCCGCGATGTCCATCCGTCCGGCGGCGTTGATGCGCGGAGCCAGGCGGAAGCCGACCTCAGTCGCGGTGGGCGCGCGGTCCAGCGGAATCTTCGCCAGTTGCATCAGCGCGCGCAGGCCCGGCTGCACGGGATTGGCCAGCGCCGCAAGTCCCAGGGCCGCAATCGCCCGGTTTTCGCCGGTCAGCGGCACGGAGTCCGCAATCGTGGCGATGGCCACCAGCTTGAGGAACGACGGCAGCAGCACGCCGCGGGTGCGCGCGCGAAAGGCTTCAGCCTCCGCCGTCAGCGGCGCAGCAGCGTCCAGCAGCGCCTGCGCCAGCTTGAACGCAACCGCCGCTCCGCACAGGTTATTGTTGGGATAGGGACATCCCGGCTGCGTGGGATTGATTACAGCGAGCGCGTCGGGGATGGCTGCGCCGTCGGGCGGGTGGTGGTCGGTGACGATGAGGTCGAGGCCAAGCGCGCGCGCCTCCACGGCCTCGGCGATAGCGCGGATGCCGGTGTCCACGCTGATCACCAGGCGTACGCCGGCCTCAGCCGCCTCGCCCAGGATCGCATTCTGCATCCCGTAGCCCTCGCGGATGCGATGGGGCAGGTGATAGCTCACCTGCGCCGGCTGTTGCGGTTCCATCGCCAGCCCGATTCGCTCGATGGTCGTCTTCAGCAGGACGGTCGCCGTAGTGCCGTCCACGTCGTAGTCGCCGTAGATCAGGATCGGCTCGCCGTTGCGAATTGCGCGCAGAATGCGCTCGACGGCAGCGTTCATGCCCAGCAGTTGCGCCGGATCGGTCGCCGGATCGTCCAGCAGCGCATCGAGCGTTGGATTTAAAAAAGCCTCAGCCGCGGCAGGCGTGTCGATGCCGCGCGCGGCCAGAACCTGCGCAATGGCAGGCGGGCAGCCGAGATGCGCTGCCAGGGTCTGTATCGTCTGCGCATCCACGGCTGCCTTCAGCAGCCACGCGGCCGACGGCGCTGGATTGGATTGTTCTTGCACCGCTGGCGAATCCTGGTCCGGCAACTTCGACGGCACTTGCGTCAGTCCTCGTCGTGGTCGTGGTCGTCAACCACGATGCCGCCCAGGTCGGTGACGGTCTCGATCAGCTCCTGGAACTGCTCGTACCACTCGGTCGAGGTCTCGAACAGGAACATCACGCCCTGGTGGGCGAAGCCAAGCTGCAAGTAGCCGATCTGACCAACGTGTTTCACCAGGGTCTGGGCGTCGTCGATCTCGATTGCATCGGCGTCGGGGTAGGTCTGGTCGCGCAGTTGCTTCAGCAGGATGGCGACGTCAGCCTTCTCCAGCGTCACCTCGCTCATGGTGACGAAGCTGGCTCCGGCGGCCTTGGCGTGCTCCACAAAGTCCTTCCACGCGTCCGGATCTTCGTCCTCGAAGATCACGGCGGGAACTTCGTCGGTGATGTATCCATTGAAGCGGCGGAGGCCGTGGCCGGCAATAAACGCCACCATGTCGTCTTTGAGCGAGATCAGATTGTCGGGTTGCATGCGGAGTCCATTGTCTCAGAAAGCAGCGCCGAGCGCACGGCGCGTTGCGATCGAATCCGCGGCGGGCCTGTCTGCGATCCAATCCTAAACAACTCTGCAGAATGTGGAACTACCTTGTTTTGCTTAAGGGCACGGGTTTACCCGTGCCGTATAAGCTTGATGTGCAACGCGGCTTTAGCCGCTGAGGTCGCTTGCGTGTCCAAAGCAAACATCTTCCGCAACGGCTCTCTCTGTCTTCCAAGCTGCAACGGGCTTCCTGCATCGCCGCGTGCGCGGTAGCATCGAAGCATTATGCGAGCGATCCAGATTACCCAGACCGGCGGAGCGGAAGTGCTTCAGCTCCGCGAGCTGCCCACTCCCACGCCCGGCCCCGGCGAAGCTCTCATCCAGATCGAGGCCTGCGGCGTCAACTTCATCGACATCTATCTGCGCGAGGGCCGCTACGCCTCGCCGCTGCCGTTCATCCCCGGCCAGGAGGCGGCGGGCACGGTCGTTGGCATTGGGCCGGACGTTAGCAGCGTAAAAATCGGCGACCGCGTTGCGTGGTGCGGCGTTCCCGGGACTTACGCCCAGTTCGCGGTTGCGCCAGTCGCTCGCCTCATTGCCATTCCCGACGGCGTCACCACGCGCCAGGCCGCCGCCGCGATGCTGCAGGGGATGACGGCGCACTACCTTGCGTACTCCACCTACGCGATCCAGCCGAATGACGCGGTGCTCGTCCACGCGGGCGCGGGCGGCGTCGGACTGCTTCTCATCCAGATGGCGAAGCGCCTGGGCGCACGCGTCTTTGCCACCGTCTCCACCGAGGAGAAGGCCGCGCTGGCGCGTGCCGCCGGGGCCGACGAGGCGATCCTCTATACGCGCGAAGACTTTGCCGCACGCACGCGCGAGCTGACCGGCGGCGTGGGCCTTCCCGTGGTCTACGACTCCGTCGGCAAGACCACCTTCGACGGCAGTCTGGCCTGCCTGCGCCCGCGCGGCACCCTCGTCCTCTACGGCGGATCGAGCGGCGCGGTTCCGCCCTTCGACCTCATCCAGCTCTCCGCGCGCGGCTCGCTCTACGTCACGCGGCCCACGCTCAAGGACTATACCGCAACCCGAGAGGAGCTTGTGCTGCGCGCGGGCGATGTCCTCGGCTGGGTCGCCGGCGGCAGCCTCAAGCTGCGCCTCGAACACAGCTACGCGCTGGCCGACGCTGCCCAGGCCCACCGCGACCTGGAGTCCCGCAAGACCACCGGCAAGCTCCTCCTGATTCCGTAGCCCGTGAGTTGCGCGGCCTCCGGCGCAAAGCGGCCCTGACGGATTCGCCAGGGCCACAGGATTCATTGTTATGAGCGAGCGTTTGCGAGCTGCGCTACGTCAGCGGCAAAGTCGCGTTGAGGTTAATTGCGGGGGGCTCTGCGACGGTCACGGGGCCGGGGCCGTTCTTCCCCTCGCCCGGCTTGCGGATGTCGATCCCGCCCTTGAAGTACGCGCCGTCCTCGATCGAGATGCGCGCTGCGGCCACATCTCCGGTCAGCGATCCTTCGCTGCGGATGTCCACGCGGTCGCTGGCATTCACGTTGCCGCGCACCTTGCCCAGCACCACCACCTCGCGCGCCAGGATGTTGGCCGCCACCTGTCCGTTGCGCCCCACCGTGACGCGGTTGCCGGGCAGGTTGATCGTGCCCTCCACCTTGCCGTCGATGTACAGCGACTCCGAGCCGGAGACCTCGCCCTTGACGACCAGAGACTTTCCGATGGTGGCCTGTTCGCCGCTCGGCACAACCGGGCTGGCGACGGTCGCTGTCGCCGGTCTTGGTGTGCTGGACTCGTATATGGTCGGCGCCGGGGCCGACGGACGTGTCGGCTCAGGGGGTGAGGGCGGGATCGGTCCAGCCTGGTTCGGTTTCCACATGGTTCGTTTGTTTCCTTTCCTGATTGCCTGAATGGTTGGCGGGCCCAGTCTCGCTGGTCGAGCGTGGGTCAACATCAGCCGCAACGCGCGCGCGGTTGGCCGCAAGCGTCTGCCACAACGATACTACTCCGCGCCGTTCCACGGAAACACGCCGCCTCTGCAAAACTCCGCGCCCGGGCCGCCGCTCGGAAAACACTGCTTGCTTCCGCGGGCCAACCGCGATACTCTGCCGCGCATGCAGAACTTTCGCTCCGCTGCGGTGCATCTGCCGAATTGGACTCTCGCCTTGCTGCCGCTCAGCCTGTTCTCGCTGGGCCTCCTGCCCCTCTCTCAACCCATCGCCCTGGCCGCGCCCGCCAAGGTCCATGTCATTGCGCTGGGCGCGGAGCGGCGCGTCCCCTACACTCCGCCCCAGACCGCGCCCGCAACCGGCAAGCCCTCCGACCAAATCTCGCTCAAGGTCCGCCCGCTCACCGTCGACGGCCATCAGAAGGAGTGGACCACCGGCGACGCGCACGACGTCACCGACCGTAGCTTCACCATCCGCCGCGCCCTGCGCCTCAACGACGCGCTGCCCGGTGACGCGGCCCCGCGCTGGAGCTGGCAGCCCGGCCCCTGGCTGCTGGTCGATCGCACCACCGGCCGCATCGCCGCGCTGCACCTGCCGGACTTCGACGCCGAGGTCTCCGACGCGGTCTGGTTCCGCGACTACGCGGCCTACTGCGGCACCGCCGAGACCGCCCGGGGTGGACTCTTCGCCATCGTCGCGCAGCTTGGCGCGCGCCGCGCCGTGGTCCAGAAGCAGATCGGCAAGTGGCCCCAGCCCGCGCCCGCCACACCTGTCTGCAAGCCCGCCGTCTGGCAGCGCGAACCCATGCGCGTCACCCTCCAGCCCACCGGCGGCGACGCCATCACATTCGACGTCGTCGGCGCAGCCTCGCTGGTCGAAGAGAACGACTCAGCCGACGACCAGAACTGAGCCTCCCACCGGCAGGAATCAAATCGGTTTCGTCCGCTATCCCGAGATATAGGCCTTGAGGTGGCGGATCGTCTCCTGCTGCTCGGTGATCACATAGTTCACCAGGTCGCCGATGGAGAGCACGCCCACCACGGCGCCGTCTTCCGTCACCGCAAGATGGCGGATGCGCTTGTCCGTAATGATGCGCATGCACTCGCCCACCGTCTGCTTCCGCGTGACCGTGATCACCGGGCTGCTCATGATCTCCGCAACCTTGGTCTCCTTCGACAATCGTCCCAGCAGCACCACCTTGCGCGCGTAGTCGCGCTCGCTGACGATCCCCACCAGCCGCTCGCCCTCCATCACCAGCAGCGCGCCCACGCTCTTCTCCGCCATGATCTCGATGGCATGAAAGACGGAGGCGTCCGGCTCTATCGACAGGACCCCTGCCGCCTTCTTTTGCCGCAGGACTGCGCCTACGGTCGTCGTCAGCTCGCTCATATGCACCTCGGGATTCGAGTATCACCTCCGCAGCCCACAGCCGTCAATCGCGCGCCCACACGATTCGCCGCTCTAGTAGAGGGGCGGCTCGCCGGGAGGGCGCGTCTTCCAGCGGCGGTGCATCCACAGCCACTGCGAGGGGTATTGCCGGATCGTCTCTTCGATCACCGCGGTAAACAGCGCGGTGTTCGAGGCCGCGTCGGCCTCGGAGTCGCCGCTGTCGGCCAGCGTCAGCTCCGGGCCGAAGCGCAGGACGTACTGCCGCTCCCGCTCCTCCCACAGAAGGAAGCCGGGCAGCACCGCCGCGCCGGTCTTCAGCGCGACCCGCGCCAACCCGGAGGCCGTGCATGCCTCGATGCCGAAGAACGGCACAAAGAGCCCCTGCGGCGGCGTCATGTTGGTGTCCATCAGGATTCCGACGGTCTCGCCCGCGCGCATCGCCCCGATCAGCCCGCGCGCGAAGTCGTCCTTGTGCAGCACGCGGTTGCCGTGCTGGCAGCGGATGCGGTTCACCAGGCGGTCCACCAGAGCATTGTCCAGGCGGCGGATCACCATCCCCATCGGGTAGCCCGCCAGCGAGTGGTAGAAGCTCGACAGCTCCCACGCGCCCAGGTGGCCGGTGAGCACGAATACGCCTTTGCCGCGGTCGCGCGCCCCCAGGTAGTGGTCCAGCCCCTCGGTGCGGATGAAGCGGCTGGCGGTCTCGCGCGTGTAGGTGGACATCTGGCAGAACTCGGCCAGCAGCCAGCCCAGGTGGCGATACTCCTGGCGCAGCACCGCCGCGCGCTGGCTGGCCGGCATCTCCGGGAAGGCGAGCTCCAGGTTCTGCCGGCCCACGCGGCGCAGCCGGCCCATCAATACAAACGCAATGGCAGCAATGGCAGCTCCGCACGCGCGCGCCATGCGGCGCGGCAGAGCGCGCAGCACATGGATGAAGAGCCAAGCGACTGCGAACTCAAGCGCCTGGCGCAGGGTGGGCCGGCTCGCCGGCTCGGCGATGGATTGGGCTTCGCGGGTCAAGGTTCCAGTCTAAAGGAACAGTGGTTAGTGGCTAGAAGTCATCTCATAAACCTGTTTTGAAAGGGCACGGTTTCAGAGCCTGTCCTGAGCGAAGTCGAATGGATGCCGCAAACCCGTTTCGGAAGGGCACGGCTTCACAGGCTGCGAAAAACTCCCGTTTTTGCCTTTCGGAGGGAGCAGGGGGCTTCAGCCCCCTGAATAAAGCCAATGAATTCAATGGGCTTTAGCCCCGGGTCTTTTGCTCGTAGCGCCAAAACAGCCTTTTTCCGCAGCCTCTTCAGCCGTGCCGCAAAATGCCCAATAGCCAATAGATATTGGGGCTTTAGCCTGAGGGACGTTTTGCACGGACTGAGTGGTGTTTATGAGATGGCCTCCAGTGGTCAGCGGTCAGGGAACAGGCAAACACTACAGCGGTTAATGCTATTCCGCTGGTTCAGGGATAAAAATGTCGCCACTAAGATGTACAGACGCGGATGAATTGCGCAGGATTACATCGGATTGCGCGGGACTCCATACGCAGAAAAGCCGCCAGCGGAGTGCTTCCGGCTGGCGGCCCTGGTCTGTTGTGTTGCCGCGTCCTGCGACGCCGTGGAGTTGGTGGCAACCCTCGAAGTGAGCGGCGGCCCTTCGCTGCTACTGGTTGTTCTTCGATACGACAAAGAAGTGGGCAACGGTGCGAACGAATGCGCGAGCGTTCTCCGGGACCGCCTTGTTGCCCTTGAGAACGACGTCGAAGGGAACGTCGGCGCCATACTCGGCGCGGGTGTCGTCCTTGTTCTGCGAGAGCACAGTGCCGTCCAGGTCAAGCCCGGCAAACAGTCCCTGGCTGCGCGAGTAGGTCAGGAACTCGGCGCGCATGGATGCGTCCGTCGATGCCTGTGCGTTGCGTCCCACCGGCCCGGCCGAGGCGGATGCGTCCGCGCCCAGCTTGAACTTGCTGCTGAGCATGTGCTGCAGGCCTTGCTGGTTCATGGCGACTAGGACTAGGTCGGTGGTCTGGCCGCCGATCTGCCACCCAAAGCTGCCGCCGGTCAGTTGCACAAACACCGGAGCGCTCCATCCGTTGGGCGTGCGGCAGGTGGCCACACCCTGGCCGTACTGCGCCCCGATGATGAACGCGCCCTTCTTGTAGCTGGGAATGACGACGACGCACGACGCGCCGGAAAGAATGCCCTGCGGGATGCCTTTGTCGGGTGTGGCCATGATCTCCTGGATGACGGCCTGCGCGCTGTTGAGACGCTCGTCGAGCTTTGCGTGGTCCTGTGCAACGCCTGCGAGCGTGGTGGTGGTCAGTAGCGTCAAGCCACATAGAATTCCGGAGATTCGTTTCATTGGTGGATACCCCTTTGCTTTCTTGATTGCATCTGCTTCTTAAATGGATCTGCCTGGTCCTTCTTGAACGGAACTGCCTGGTCCGTCTTGAACGGATTTGATCGGTCCGTGTCGCCCGTGCTCTCGATTAAATCGCAACCACAAACCCTGCATCAACTCGTATGATGCGGGGAAGGCTGCCAGAAGTTGCACGGGGGGAAGACGAAGTGACGGAGATCGGGAAGGGAACTGCGAAGAGCGAAAAAATGGGGGCTGCAAGAGCCAGCAGCTTGCGCCGCTAGACCTCGTAGCCCCTCTCCCAGGTCTGTGTTGCAGTCTGATAATGGCCTATCGGCGGCGGCTGAACAACGGTACGAAGGTCTAGAGGCTTACGTACCCATTTTGTTTATTAGTTAGTGAACATTCAAAGTGTGGGCAATTAACCCGAAAAACAGGGAAAATCCCAGCAAATCCGCGCAAATCGGATCTCTGCGGGCAGACTGCGCTGCGTCTCCGCTTCGGCAAGACGCGCTATTCAAACTGCGTAAAGGGGTGGATGGTCAGCGCAATCCGGTTGTTCACGCCCACCTTGCGCAGCAGGCGGCCAATGTGCGCCTTCACCGTGCTCTCGTCGATTCCGAGCGCGATGCCAATCTCGCGGTTGGACCGCCCAGCGCGAAGCAGCTCAAGGACCTGCAGTTCGCGTGGCGTGAACTTGGGCGGCGCGCTCGCCGAACTGGTGAAGCCGGGCTGCCGGTCCAGCAGCTGCGAGAGCACCCGGCGCGGCGCCCACACGGAGCCGTCGCGCACCATCTCGATGGCCATCGCAAGCTCGGTCTCCGTGGCCGTCAGCGTCAGGTATCCCTTGGCCCCGGTTCCGATGATGCGCTGGATGTACTCCGGCCCGGTCTCCGTACCCAGCACGATCAGCTTCAACTGGGGACGGATGTGGTGGAAGGTGGCCAGCAGCTCGAAGAGGTGGCCGGTGCACTCGGCGTCGATCAGCACCAGCGCCAGGTTGACATCGTCCAGCGCCCCGGGCGCCGTCAGGTGCACGACCTCAAACTGCGGCAGAATGGACTGCAAGCCCAGCACACGCAGCGTGTCGGTGGCCACCACGCCAATCCGGTCCACGCGCTTTGTTGCAGCTTCCTTCATAGACCTCAAGCCTCCATCCCTGCTGGCCCGGTTGCTCTGTTGGCCTGCGACGCGGTTCGTTCGGACGTGCGACTACATTCATTCCTGCGTGTGACAGCTTACATAATCCTTATTTTGAACCTGCTGGGGCAAGTTAATCTACAACTTCGGCAGAACGATGCCCTGCTGCTTCTGGTACTTCCCCTTGCGGTCCGCGTAGCTCGTCTCGCACACCTCGTCGGACTGGAAGAAGAGGATCTGGCACAGTCCCTCGTTGGCGTAGATGCGTGCCGGCAGCGGCGTGGTGTTGGAGATCTCCAGCGTCACAAAGCCCTCCCACTCCGGCTCGAACGGCGTCACGTTGACGATGATCCCGCAGCGCGCGTAGGTGGACTTGCCCACGCAGATGGTCAGCACGTCGCGCGGAATCCTGAAGTACTCGATCGAGCGCGCCAGCGCAAACGAGTTGGGCGGAATGATGACGCTCGCCGCCTGCACGCTCACAAACGACCGCTCGTCGAACGCCTTGGGGTCGATGATCGCCGAGTTCACGTTGGTGAAGATCTTGAACTCGTCGCTCACGCGCAGGTCGTACCCGTACGACGAGAGTCCATAGCTGATCACCCCCACGCTGACCTGCTTCTCGCTGAACGGCTCGATCATCCGGTGTTCCATTGCCTGCTGGCGGATCCAGCGGTCGCTCTTGATGGCCATCTCTGTCGTTTTTGCCTCTTGGCGGTCCTCTCCGCTCTGCTTCCCAGGCGCCGTCAGGCGCGCGCGAAGGGGGTTGGGGCCGCATCGTTTCGGATAGACAAATCTTACGGCAGCATTCGCGCGTTGACAATCTTGGACTTAGTTCCTACCATCACACTTGAGCAGAGCAGTGTGGCCCTTAGTGGCCGCCTGTCTGCATTTAGCGTGAGAGAGGCGGCCCAAGTTGATCAAACAAGACCTTATCCAGAGGGTCGTAGAGCGTACCGGACTTCCCAGAACGAAGGCAGAGCGCGCGGTCGACGCCATCTTCGGCAGCATGAAGCAGACCCTGATTGCCGGCGAGCGCATCGAGCTGCGCGGCTTCGGCGTATTCACCGTCAAGCCCCGCAAGACCGGCATCGGACGCAACCCGCGCACCGGCGCCGAGGTCAGCATCGCCCCCGGCAAGGCCGTCCGCTTCAAGCCCGGCAAAGACCTGCACAAGATGGACGGGCCCGCATAGCCTAGGCTCGTCGCAACTCCTGCGGCGGGCCTTGCACTTTGCCCGCCGTGCCACCTCAACCCTTGCCCGCAACGGAATGTTCGGGAAGCGCGGTGAAACTCCGCCACTGCCCCGCAACTGTGATCGCGCACGCCGCTCCAGCCCACCCGGAGAGGCGTGAATGCCAGCCAGACACCTCCCACTGAAGCCGCCAGGCGACGGGAAGGGAAGCGTCCAGTCTTTGGCTGTCATGCACCCGCGTAAGTCAGGAGACCGGTTTCGCCGCGTACATCCAACCGCGCTCCCGGGGGGGAGCGTAGG